>Ga0208101_10061_pt1 | contig 20213 bp, 19 predicted proteins | sample Subbioug_CSW11AC_FD_184823 | JGI IMG/M metagenome (GOLD analysis project Ga0208101, IMG submission 184823) | Serpentinite rock and fluid subsurface biosphere microbial communities from McLaughlin Reserve, California, USA - CR12Aug_CSW11AC (SPAdes) | ecosystem: Environmental > Terrestrial > Deep...
CTTTCTTCTCGCAAATAATGAATGGCATGTGCTTACTATTCGCACACGCCATTCATTATCCCAGAACTCCGCCATGTAAGACAAGAAAAAACCACTCAAATGCCGACAGGCAAGGTGAGTGGCAACATGAAAACTCCGTATTGGCGCAGGTCCCAACCAACACCAGTGTATCCCGGCAAGCCATCTTCGCTGCCAGCTCACCCAAAGGGTTCGCACAAACCATCAACAGCACACACGCTGAGCCCAACCTCTGGTCCAAGTTCTGGGACCAGTCTGGGGTCCAGGGTGTTCATTGCGGCGTGCTTAAAGGCCAAGACCTCGGGGAGTTAGACCACGTCAGAGCGGCCACAGGCTCTCAAGCGCTGGCACTGGTAGTGCGCATGATAGACGATGTGGTTCATGGAAGCCAGCTTGGTATCGGGGCCGTGCACTCCAGTGTTAAACTTTGGCTATCCAGCGGCTGGATCGAGAGCCTGTTGGTGCTCCTGTTAGATGAAGGTTACGAAGTTTTTTTCACCAGTGACCACGGTTACGTAGAAGCAGTAGGACAGGGTTCGCCATCGCAAGGCGTACTAGTTAGCAGAAGAGGTCAAAGAGCGAGGGTTTATAACAGCATGACGTTCCTCGAGCAAGCAAAGCAGCAGTTCCCTGCATCTATTGCCTGGATAAGTCACGGCCTGCCGGATGGGTACTACTGCCTACTGGCAGAGCATGGTAAAGCTTACCTGCCCTATGGCGAAAAGGCCGTCGTGCACGGGGGAATCTCACTTGAGGAAACCATGGTGCCATTCGTGCGCATTAAGAGGAAACAGCATGAATAGAAAAATAGGTTTCGACAGGGTCGTGAAGCTCAAATGGGCAGAAGATCTCGCCTGGCGTATGCAGGCAGGTGCCATAGACGAAGTCGAGCTTCGAGCTGCCCTTAAGGATGTCATCCTGATTACAGACCTCCCCCAGAGCGAAACACGGCGCCAGACATCTACAGTCATGCTTCGCTCGTTTGTCCGAGTTAGTCCCGCCCATGCGACACTGCGGAACGATGCGCTGAAACTCCTGCCAAAGTTGACCGTTACTGAGGCTAAGGCTCTCTATTGGGGTCTAATGTTGATGGCTTTTCCATTGTTCGAAGATGTAGCAGTTATTATCGGCAGGTTAATAGAAGTGCAGGGCGAAGCCCCAATCAAGCTGGTTCTCCGCCGCGCAGTAGAAAAGTGGGGACAGAGAGGGTCTTTGCCGTCTAGCATCAACCGCCTTATCAATACCATGGGCGAGTGGGGTCTTCTCGCTGTGGACAAAAAAAAGAGGCTTCTCAGCCCTGTTAGTTCAGTAATGCTAAACAAGGAAGTATCCCTCTGGTTAGCAAAGGTTGTGCTGACCATTTCGGAAACTCCCCTGCTCCATACGGAATATATGCTAAAGCCCCCCAACTGCTTTCCCTTTGCGTTAGGGATAACAGCACAGGACCTCATTGGAGGACCCTTCTGCATGCAGCGATTAGATGGTACGACGGAGTATGTGGGATTGCGGCCAAGCCCATAGTGAGAACCAGCATCTCTACAGTGAAGACCGGCATGTAACATCTCTCGAATAAGCGAACCCAAGCATTGATCCGTAACCCCCATTGTTCGCGAGTTGCCGCTCTAGCGCAAGCTCTACGGGCACATTTTCATCCCTCAAAATCTGGCAGACGCTTGCACTATACCTTTTTCGGTCATAATAATCCTCCCTCACACAATCTGATACTCAGAGCATCGCATGAGGGAGGTGCATTTAAGAGGCTGGGCTTAATTAACGATTACAGGTTGTCACTACTATGCTAGTCCAAAGAAACTTAGTCTGGCATTCCCCGTGGCATTCACAGGCACGCCCTAATTCAACCACTAGAAAGTTGAAATCATTTTGTAGATGCCGAATTCACGGTGCTTCAACGATTCGGCTTTAGTGTATTTGCCGTTCACAACTTCGCAAATCTCTCTAAAAATTTCTTCCCCAACTTGGGCGATGGTTTTTTCACCGTCAATTATCGTTCCGGCATTGATGTCAATGTTATCCTGCATTTTCCTGAAATTATCGGAATTACCGCACACCTTGATAACCGGTGCTAATGGTGAGCCTGTTGGGGTGCCGCGCCCCGTGGTGAAAACAATTACTTGCGCGCCGCCTGCTACCATACCAGTAATCGACTCAATGTCTTGACCAGGAGTGTCCATGAGCCATAGACCCTTTTTATCTGGCATATCGGCATAGTTCAGCATACCTTGTATAGGCCTAGAGCCGCCTTTATATGTACATCCGAGCGACTTTTCTTCGATGGTAGTGAGCCCCCCCTGAATGTTGCCGGGCGTAGGTTGCCCTGTGCGCAAGTCAACGCCCATGGAGTTAGCTTTGGCTTCACAGTCTTTAACGAACTTGATAATGCGTGCGCCAACCTCCTCGTTTACGGCACGTTTAGCAAGAACATGCTCAGCGCCGATGAATTCAGTTGTTTCTGAGACCATGGAGATGCCGCCTCCGTCTACTACCTTGTCTGAAGCATATCCAACTGCTGGATTTGCGGACAAGCCACTGGTTGTATCAGAGCCACCACACTCCACTGCCATAAAGATGTCAGAAAGAGATATTTCGCTCCGCTGCATCTGGCTTAGCCTGGTCGCCATTTCACGCGCAATAGTTACTCCCCGAGCTTGGGTTTGCATAGTTCCACCGTTCTCTTGGATGATGAGGTACTCCACCTGCTTGCCGGTGGTAGCTATTTCTGCTGCTACCTTTGCTGTGTTCACGCCTTCGCAGCCAAGCCCTATAATCAGAGCTGCGCCAACATTAGGATTTTTACCCAAATTTACGAGCACCTCTGCGGTTAAGTCTAAGTCTGGCCCTATCTGACAGCAGCCGTGCTGATTTTCCAGATAGATGGCACCTTCCACATTATCCGCGACCCGCTTACAAACCTCGAGTGCGCAAACTGAAGCAGGGATGATTGCAATGTGATTGCGTATACCGACAGCACCGTTCTCTCTTTTGTATCCATAAAGCCTCACTGCTCTTTTACCTCCAAGTCTCCGCGACCGCGGTCGCTCATTATATTATGCACGTGTGCATAGTGCCCAGTGGGGATATCTTGCGTTGCGCGTCCAATTACCTCGCCATACTTAACAACTTTTCCATCTTTTGGTATGTGACCTATTGCGAATTTGTGTCCGAAGGCAACTTTTTCGTGCAGAGTTACGCTGTGCTCCTTACCGCCGATATCCAACCTAACGGATTCACCTTGTAGCAGTTCTTTGACTGCCGTTGCGACATTGTCATTCTCATGTGCCACAACTGCGAACTTGAGCATTATGAGCACCTTCTTTCTTTACTGTTTTTTTGAGATTAGGCAGCAGCTACGCATGTCCCTGCCTTGGCTTTGTCGCGTTTGTAAAGGTAGTTGACAAGAAGAGGGCACAGTATAGCAGTTACGATTATCGCTGCAGCGATTTGCACAGTGGCAGAAGCGGCCAATTCTACCAACGCAGGGTCGGCAGCGGCCAAAGCCATGGGGGTACCAACGGCGTTGCCTGCTGTGGTTCCAATTGCGGCCCCTACTGCCGGATTGGGATGTCGAACAATCTTAAGCGCGTAATATCCGCCAAAGCCAGTCAGCACGACACACAGCAGACCGAGAAGGATGCCCGGGCCACCTGCCTGAACCAACTGCGAAAAGTTGAGCGCGGCCCCCAACGGAAAGGCGAAAAATGGGATGATCATTTTGGTGCCCGGCTCAAGGAAAATCCTGATGTTCTCATCGAGATTACCCAAAACGCAACCTACAACGATAGGTAGGATCACTGCCAAGAGAGACATGAGCGGGATATTGGCCATCCCTGTGGCACCAAGAGCCACCATAGTTAGGAACGGGCCATCGTTGACCGAAAGGATTGAAACGGCACCAACGTCGTTGGCATCCCCGTATTGACTAGAGAGTGCGGCGTACAGCCCGCCGTTGGAGTTGGTTAATGCCGCGATAATGGCTAGCGGGGTGATCCCCAATATCCCCCAAGGACCCCATATCGCATTGATTAACATGCCTATAAGCGCTCCGATAGCAAACTTCACAATAGTTAGAATCACACCGCGGGAGAGCGGTTGCCCAGCTTGCTTTACGTTTATCTGTGCGCCATTGCAAAACAGGAACAATCCCAATATGGCCGGAACACCTGTTCTCCAAAGCCCGGTTGTGAACCCTCCGATGTTGATAACGCCGGGTATAAATGTATTTACTAAAATCCCAAGGAACAAAGGTACAATCATCAATCCGCCCGGTATTTTTCTGACCGTTGATAAAATTGGCATGACTTCTCCTCCTCCACTTGATTCGTTATTGCTATTGCCGAAGACATTGATTTCGTATCCCCCCGTGACCATCCCCTTCCACATGCTACCTGCTTCGTTGTGGTGGTCCACCGACTTTTCGGAGTTACTTTTCTTTTAGCTTTCTAAGGCAGTAAGAGATAGCGTCCTCCTTGCCAAATGCACCTGCTTTTGTTATGACCTTCATCCCATCAATGCCTGCGTCTACTATTCTCATGAGGGGAATTCCAATCAGTACTTCTGAAATGATGTTAAAGCTCCTGGCGCCAAGCTGCTCAAAGAACCCCATAGCGGTATCCCCGCCTGTCAAAAAGACCCCCGAGACATTCGTACGGCTCACAATATCGACGGCTATTTTGCCGATACCGACTTGGATTTTCTTACTCACATCAATGGGCGATAACCCCATCCTCTCACCTTCGGCCTGTGACTGGACAAGCTCGGCTCTATCAAAACAAGCTACAGATGCCAACACCACGTCTTTTCCATCGTTTATAGCTTGAGTGGACCGTTCGACATAGCCTGAATATTCACCGTTGAGCAAATCACGCCAAGATATGAGGACAAGGGTCGCGCCGTTTTTTTCGGCGTACCTCACCTGCTCGCGGCTTGTTTCACTGACACTAGCAACCACCGCGAGAGCCGGATATTGAGGGTCAATCACTTGCATGAGGCTGTCAACAATTCCGGCCGAGCCAACCCAGAGAATCCTCTTCCTTCCCGACTTCAGAGCCGCCAAAACAACAGCTTCCATGTGCTTGTTGGTTATCGCATCGGAGGTAAAAACCCTGCCCATCCCAAAGTCAACCTTGCCCTCTTCAATTTCTTTTAAGGTGACATGCATAACTTCCTCGTTGTAAACAGACTTGAGGATACTACGCAGATTGTCCTCCTTTACAGGCGTCTTCGGGTCGCGGGCTATTTCGGCTTCGGTAACCCGTTTTCCATTTAGCATTTGCACGCCGCTTTCAGTTGTTCTCCCTAAATTTGGGAACGCAGGCATAAAGACTATCAGGTCGCTCACGTAGGCTTTGTCTACAGCAAGTACCTCGTGCGCAACACTCCCCCTCAGGGTGGAGTCGATTTTCTTGACCACATGGGAAAATGCCGAAAAATCAATATTTTTCGTTTGCTGCTCTACGACGGCAAAAGCTTCACTTCCCGGTAGAGCACGACTTTCAGTATCCAAAACGTAACTTTTAGAACGCGTTCCAACAGCGCTCTCTTCCAAGGTAACTACTGTGTCAATGCCACGCCGTGCTAACTGGACTCCAGTGTCGTTAGCCCCAGTGATGTCATCCGCGATAATAAAAAGTCGAAGCACTCGCTCAACCCCCCTACAGTCTTATCTGAGATCATGCCCCAAGCGTGCCCATCAATCTATTGCAATTGTAGCACTAGCCTCTCTTTTGAGTCAGGGCTACATTCAAAAAAAACGTTTCACTATGAAACGTTTTTCGCGAGATCCATTTCTGATTGTCAATTGACGCCCCTCTGCATCATCCGCCAAAAGGTTGTGCGGCTGATACCTAGTCTTTTGGCGGCCCTTGTTTGGTTCATGCCCTCTTCACGCAGCACCGCTAAAAGAATCCCCTGCGTAATCTCTTCCATGGAATGGTTAATATTTACACTGACAAACCCAGCTGTGGTGCATGTTTGTTTACATGCTTCGTTTTCAAGCACCCGCTTCACATCCTGCGCCGAAATGTAGGAGCCCTTGCTGATGGAAACAAGGGTGCTTAACACTCGTTTCAGCTGCCCCAGATTATACTCCCACTGGAACTCCTTTAGCAACTCAATGCCTTTCTGCTCACAGCCCAGCACATTAAGTCCCCGTACAACGTTAATTTCGCGCAGGAACGCCACGATCAGCTCAGGAATATCATCCGCCCGTTCCCGCAAGGGAGGCAGTTTTATGGTAAGACAGGGCATGCGACTATTGAACATACGATATGCAAACTTACGGTGCAGGTCAGAGATGTTTGTAGTCAATGTCATAATCAAGCGGTTCCTATGATGCAGTCGACTGCTCTCGATATAGCTAAGTAATTTCTGTAGTCGCTCTTCCGCTACGCTTTGGATGTTTCGGAAACATACGGTATTTCCGTTCGTCAACAGAAATGAATCAGAATTTTCTACAAGATAGGCAAATCCCTTGTTGTCTAGCTCATCAAAATCGATACAATAGTTCTTCCCACGCCATGAACCTAACATCTTGGCCACGCGCTCTTTCCCAGTCCCACCTTCGCCCGCAACTACTACCGGCAAGCTACTGCTACGGCAATGTTCTATGTCATGCAACAGCTTGGAATCGTAGCTGACGTCCAAACCAAAGTATCCACTGGGCAAATTTTCCTTTGAGATAGCATACACGCCGGGAATGATATGGTGCTCACTCCGATCGACAGTTTGTATCAAGTAAATGCAATGATTTTTGCCGTCTATCTGCCGTAAATGGCCGGAAAATTTGACGGCCCGATTGCCCACTTTTTGGAAAATGACTTGTCTATTGTTTCTTATCACAAATGGATTCATCCTCCGCGTAGTTTCCAAGACAAAGTCCTTATCTTTTTTAATGTTGCTGAAAATGGGAATATCCTCGCTAAAAACAACTACTTCGCCGCCAGACAAGTGGATCGCCTGGTTTAACATCTCGTTCTGCTCCCTCATCCTCTCAATGTGCTGGTAGAAGGATGCGGCTTCCTCCACAGCCGCTATCGCGCTCTCGCGTGATGAAGTAATGAGAACGGCTTTCAGACCCTGCTTTTCCGCCTCGGACGATGAGATTGTATCCCCCACAATCACGGTAAACGCATCCTCTGCTAGGCATTTTATAGCATGGTGGGCATCAGTTATCTTATCAATCTCCACAATTGCTATATCGTGCTGCAGGATATCGCGTACGACCTTGGCCGTTTTGCAGATGTTGGGGAAACCCACGATAGCACATTTGCCCGGGTGGGTTTCGGCTAACTTCATGGCCCCCATGAGATCGTAGGGTGAAAGCATTATTTCGATTACTGGCAGTTGGGTTGCTTGCCGGATAAGCATTGCTGTACCGCCACGAGATATTATTACATCGTACTCAAACTCGTCAAGCTGGCTCACGAGACGCGCACCGAGCTCCAAATCGGCCTCGTAGGCCACAATTTCCAAATCATCACGCTCTTGCCCAATACTGATGAACATGTCTCTGAGCCCCGGATATGGGGCAACAACCAATATCCTCAGCTTCCTCACGCCATTCGCCTCCAATACTATAAGTGTTTCATCAATAAACAAACTTGTCCAGTCAACAGATTGCAATGGAAGTCGATAGGTACTATTATGATTATCATAACAGCCGTTTCATTAGGAACCTAGAGGCATTTTGCGGGAGGTGTCGTATTATGGAACAGAGCAAGCCAATCATCGGCATAACTATGGGCGACCCTGGAAGCGTAGGCCCTGAGCTTTCAGTCAAGGCTTTGCGTGAAGCCTCACTCTATGAGAAATGCCGGCCGATTATCATTGGTGATGCCGCAGTAATGCAAGAGGCTGTAAAAGTTGTCGGTGGCCATGATGTTACGATAAATGCGGTCAGCAGCGTAAGGCAGGCACGGTTCAAGCACGGGATTATTGATGTGTTGGACCTAGGTGCAATTTCCATGGACCAGGTGGACATAGGCAAGTTCACTGCAGCCAACGGGGCAGCTGCGTTTCGATATGTGGAGAGAGTTATTCGACTAGCGTTGCACGGCGAAATTGACGCAACAGTCACCAACGCGTTAAGCAAGGAGGCAATTAACTTAGCCGGACACGCTTATTCCGGCCATACTGAGATCTATGCTCACTTGACAGGTACGACACAATACGCCATGATGCTCGCCCATGGCGACTTTCGTGTGATTCACGTGTCGACTCATGTCTCCTTGCGTGAGGCGTGTGAGCGGGTGAAAAAGCAGCGTGTTTACGAAGTCATTCGCCTAGCAGATAAAGCATGCAAAACCCTTGGAATAGAAAAGCCTGTCATCGGGGTGGCCGGTCTCAATCCCCACAGCGGGGAAGCTGGCTTGTTTGGCACCGAGGAAATTACCGAAATCATACCTGCTATTGAACAGGCAAGGAAAGAAGGTCTGAACGTAGAAGGCCCTGTCCCGCCTGACACAGTATTCCCGAAAGCCCGAGGCGGATGGTACGACATAGTTGTTGCAATGTACCACGACCAGGGCCATATCCCGCTAAAGATGGAAGGATTTATATATAATAGACATGAGAAAAAATGGGAATCAGTGTCGGGAGTCAATGTCACGCTCGGTTTGCCGATTATCCGGGTCTCAGTTGACCATGGCACCGCAATGGATATTGCTTATAAGGGAACAGCCAGTCATGCCAGCCTATTATCCGCCATATCCTATGCCGTGAAGTTTGCGGACAATATGACACTTCTTTGAATCTTCACCGTAGATCTGCCTCCCGCAAATGGTCTGTGCACAACCCACACACCACTCCTCTGGTCCCCCCTGCGCAAAGGGTCTACCTCTCAGGTTTGGCACTAATTGCATCTACAGCCGCCATATCGTTAACATGCGTAAATGCCAGCAATGCCTTTGCGCCACTGATGTCAACCAATAGTGGCTCTCCCCAGCATATCGCTGACTAGACAGTTGTTTTGCAAGCGCAAGATACAACCAGCCAACTTCTAATCCTCGCTCATGAGATGCACCGTCGATAATAGTCTACTTGGATAATTAGGAATTCTTAGGGGAGCATACTTGCTTCATTCACTTGCGGACCTCCCGATTTGCCAACCTCAAATTGAGGCCCTTAGCCGGATCTCACCGCAATACAGAATTACACATCCTCCGGGTTTCTCCCTCGTGTTAGTGAGTATTACGGCACGAATTGCGCCATCGATACTGTGGGCTGAAGCCACCCCTGATGACGTTTCGACAAAGATACCGTCGTCCCTCTGTCGAAACTTGGCAGAGATTGTCGAATGGCCAACAAGGCCATGTATCGGCCTGGTGACGCAATGATTTTCCCCGGCGCGCTCAATGCTAGGCCCTGTGGGGGGATTGGAATAGACAAGCTGCGCCTGTTCGGACTAGTGCCGTGCATCGGACAGAATACTTGTTCCAATCTCACCAGCAGAGCTGATAGGGGCCCCATGGAAACGCAAACCTAGAGCACGAAAACACAAAAACGCCAAGGGCACAAGGCCTTTGGCGTTATAAGTTTTATTGGTGGAGCATAACGGGATCGAACCGTTGACCTCTTGACTGCCAGTCAAGCGCTCTCCCAGCTGAGCTAATGCCCCAAGTGACTACTACGGTGCTTCTCCGCCGACCGTCCGGTCGTTTTTTGGCTACGCTCGTAATTATACGCGACCAAAGTTGCCGTGTCAACACGCCGCAATCACTCTTGTGTGGAACGCGAAAAACCGTCCCTAGCTCTTCACCTAACTTTCGATAATTTTCAGCACACCTAAATTTAAGCCAATTTGCCAATGCATCTTGCTACGCCCACAGGCGAATTCGATGGCTACAATGTGTTCTAGGGAGCCTCCTTTAGTCTCAGCGCTGATCTCCACTATCCTACCTAGACCCCGCGCGCTATGTTGTACCATCATCTGGGCAAGGGGAACGGGGGTTCTGCTCGTAGTAGTATTAGTAGCGGTACTAGCCCCAAATCCCTCGGTTGCAAAACGTGAAATGAGTGCCTTCTTGCCGCGGTACTGAGTGGGGGCGAGCACGGTCAGGTGGTCTTTGGCACGAGTGCTGGCGACATAGAACAACCTGCGCTCTTCTTCGAGCTCTGCGCTTAATGTGGCGAGAGCATGCGGCATCAAGCCCTCTATGGCGCCGATGATCCACACGGCGACAAACTCAAGTCCCTTGGCTGCATGGATAGTCATAAGGTTAATGGCGCCGGGAACCGCTTCTTCTCTTCTTGACTTCGCCATGGCCTGTTCGAGCTTGGCTAGGTGCTGGAGGTAGAGCCCTATGTCGTTAAAACTTTCTACGTCCTGCCGCAATTCTTCGCACATATTCACATACTCGAGTTCAGGCAGACCCCGGCGCTCGGCGTACCAACGCAGATACTGCCTGTAACCCATCTCTTCAGTGTAAATTCGTAGCGCTTCCAAGGGTTTTTGTTGTTGCGCTTTATGCAAATTTGCCCATAATTTAGCGAGTTTCTCCTGTGACACCATCATTTGAGCGGCCTGCCAAAGGGGGTTCCCCTGACGAACCAAGAGCCGGAGTCTGTTACCTTGCTCCTCGCTTAAGTTGAGCTGACGCCGGCCGATGGTCAAAAAGCTATCTATGTTCATTGGATCAAGAGACAGTTTTAAGAAGTCAACAACCTCTCGAATCACCCAGTGTTCTTCAAAAGAGCGTTCCTTGTCCCTGACCACGAAAGGGATGCCTTCGTCAACCAGCATATTCACCAGTTGGTGATTGTATTGATTGACACGGTAGAACACCGCCATCTCATCTAGAGGTATCCCCTCGTCCCGCTGCCTCTTAACCATGTTGAGAACGCCTTTCGCCTCTGCCCGCTCATTGCTGGGGGTGAGTAATATCGGAGTGATGCCCCCCGGTCGTACCGGCTCACTAGCAGTCGCATGGCGGATTGAATTTTGCGCAATTACTCGGTTGGCAAATGAGATAATGTGCGCAGAGGACCTGTAATTTTGCTGTAGGTCTATGCGCTCTGCATGGGGAAAGTACTTAGCAAAATTTAATAGAAATTCCGGATGTGCCGCACGCCAGCCGTAGATGGCTTGGTCTGTGTCGCCCACCACGCAGACATTGTTCCTTGGGGCTGCTATTAATTTTAGTATTTCATATTGTGCCGTATTTGTGTCCTGAAACTCGTCAACCAACAAGTACTCGGCCCCGAGTTGCATCTCTCGCAAGGCGTTTACATCATTCTTAAGTAATTTATAGGCTTCACAAAGCATGTCATCAAAGTCCAAGGAGCCTGTTGATTGCTTTGCCTCTTCATAATCTGCCCATACCGAAAGCAGTAGCTTATTCGTCCCGGCCACATCTTCGCGCATCAATAGGTTGTTTTTGTGCCAACTTATGGCCTGCTGCAGGTTCTGCAATAAATCGTCCTTGACCTCCTCACCAAGCTGGCGCAGCGCGGCAGAAATCCAATCCCGCTTTTGCTTGTCTTGCGCCACGTTTCCACTAAAACCATTTTTCCTCAATAGGCCAAAGAACTGGCCGTGGAAAGTGCCAATGTTGAGTTTTGCCACCAATCGCTCGTCACCAGGCAGTAGTTCAACAAGACGTCTTTTCATTTCTGTCGCAGCGGCCTTCGTAAAGGTAGTAACGGTGATACAAGAGGGATTTATCCCACTGGCCAGCAATGCGCCTACGCGGGCAGTTACCACCCTAGTCTTGCCGCTGCCTGGGCCAGCCACAACTACAAGTGGGCCATCGCGGTGCATGACTGCTTTATGTTGGGCTTCATTAAGTTTGTACTCGGTTCGACTGAGGTGGGCGAGAAAATAATCGAGGCGCATCTTTTCACTCCCGTCTTGCGACGTCATCCTGCGGGGAAAGGGCCAAGGGACCGGTCTATTTTCTAGGCTGGCGCGAACCTGTGGTGGGGAGTCTGGGCTGGCTGAATCACGGAGAACCGTCCCTGGCGCGTCAGCTGAATCACGGAGAACCGTCCCTGGCGCGTCAGGTGAATCACTTCCGGGCGGCGAGCTGGACACGGGTGCTGCCAGGGTGTGGTGGGTTGGTGGTAAGAAAGTCATAGGACACGGTGTGGGTGAAGCCCACGCTTTGGACTAGCTGCTCTAGCTCTGCTGGCGCGAAGTAGGTCTGGCGATGGACTTCGTCAAAGCGTGTCCATGCGGTGGAGCTACTCTTTATGAACCCCGTCAGGCGGTGGGTAATAAGGGTGTCGTTCACTCTGACTTGCCAAAAATAGCAGCTTTTTTCGCCGATGCGGTTGTATTCTGGGCGCGCCAAAAACCCGGCCAATCTGGCTGGGCCATGGACATCAAACAAGAGCAATCCCCCTGGCTTAAGGAGGGAGCAAGCACCAGAGAGAAATGTGCGGAGCTCTTTCTCGTTGCGCAAGTAATTTACGGCATCACAGGCAGCGATGATGAGGTCAAAAGGGCCTAGTGTGGCGGGCAGTTGGCGCATGTCGAGCAGCATGAAGCTGACCGCCGTGTTACCACGCAATTTCTGCTCTGCTTGGGTAAGCATTTCGGACGACAGATCAGAGGCCGTGATGCGGTGTCCACCCTTGACCATCTCTAAGGTGAGATTCCCTGTGCCGCAGCCAATCTCAAGTATCGACTGGCCTTCTGAAATGGCAAAAGTGGCACGCAAGTAGTGCCACCACGCCGCATAGTCGAGGTGATTCATCCAGTCATCATAAACAAGGGCCAAAGAAGTATAGGCGGTGGTCATAGGGAAACGCTCTTGGCTTCGCCCCACAGTCGCTCGAGGCTGTAGAAATCACGCGAGTCTTCCGTAAATACATGCACGACCACGGTCACCAAGTCTAGCAAAATCCACTTGCCATCAGGGTCGCTCTCTACTCCAGTAGGTAAAATACTCACTTTAGCCAATTCACGCTGTACATGATCTAGAATCGCAAAGGTCTGCGTGCTTGAGTTGCCGCTAACTATGACGAAAAAATCTGCGACCACAGATAACTCTCGGAGATCAAGTATAGTCGGCCGCAGTCCCTTTTTATCTAGGGAGAGGGCAGCCACTCGCCGTGCTAGGTCAAGTCCATTAATACCCGGTCACTCCTCTCTGATAAAGTCTTTTCCGAGGACAATCGTGACGTCGGAACTGTGGGGCCCTGCCTCGCTGACCAAGAGACCCCGTCCGAGCGCACGAAAAACCATCTGCCCCGCGGCATCTTTACGTTGGTGTGCCGTTATCTGTGTCTTTTCTACTGTTTCAGTAGATGTTTCGATGGCGATGACATTAAAGCCTCTCCGCCTGAGAGCTCGCGCCACGGGCTGCCCAGAGGAATTGCCCGTAGCATCGCGTATCATGACGGTAACTGCACTCGTCTCTTCGCGCGTGTTTTGCCAGAAGCGCTCCCCGAGGAGAGCATCGAGAGCAGCATCATCGATGAGCCAGTAACTAGCGCCATTTATCCAGCCCTCGTTGCCGGGCATCGTCCACATCGCGACTTTGTCCGCTGCCACTTTATCTAAATGCGGCAAATGCCGGAGTACAGTAGCACCATCGATATTGGTGCGCACACTGCTTAGGGCTATTTGCACAATCTCATTGACCCGCAGCAAGTTAACCGGACGAATAAATGTTCTCGTCATGGCGAGAAGGAATGACTGCTGGCGTGCAATGCGCCCAATATCCCCATCCCAACCCCGGTAGCGGACATACTGCATGGCTTTATCGCCGTCGAGAACTTGCTGCCCTTTTTTAAGGTTGATGAGTAAGTCCTGATACGGGTCGTGGTAGTACATATCTTTTTCCACAAAATAGTCCACGCCACCAATGGCGTCAATCACACGACTGAAAGCATTGGTTTCTACGCGCACATAGTAGTGAATAGGTAGGTCGAGCAACTGCTCTACAGTATCGACAGCCAGCATTATGCCCCCGTAGGCATGGGCATGGTTGATTTTGTCGAGTCGCGTTCGGCCAGGAATCCTTACCCTGCTATCACGCGGAATGGAAAGGACATTAACCGCTGAGGTGGCAGGGTCAAAACTAGCCACGATAATGGTATCAGTCCTTAGTGCCCCCTGCGTACCCCCTGGTAGGAGGCCTCTATCAGCGCCGAGAACTAGAATGTTGACGCGCTCGTTGATCATGGGGGGAGTAAGCACCACAGGCCCGTCTCCCGGAGGACTCGCGCCTAGGCTATTAAACAAAACAACGGTTGCGCCTACCATGCCGCATACCAAAAGCCCCAGTGCGGCGCTTACATATCGCAACACCTTGTGCATAAAAAATCTGCCTCCTAAATGTCCACTTATGCTTATCTTATCATGAAAGGATCAGAGCACGTAGCGTGGTTCTCTGGTATATATAGCCTATTTTTATAGATATAGTTCTCTACTGCGTCAGGGACTAAGTAACGAATAGATTCCCCGCTGGCCACGCGGCGACGCACATCAGTAGAAGAAATCGCCATGGCAGGCACTGAGATGAAGTGTATATTGCCCTGATCGCGAAAGCGCGCTAAGTCCTCTTTAGCCATGTAATTTTCGAGCGTGAAACCGGGCCGGCTAGCGGCCACAAAGTGACAAGACTTGAGTAACTCTCCGGCGCGATGCCAAGTGAGTATGTCGCGCATCACATCGGCACCCGTTATAAAGTAGAGCTCGGCAGCGCTACCATACTCCGCCGCAAGCTGCATCACGGTATCAAAGGTATAGGAATGACCTGGTCGGTCGATTTCAAGCCGCGCAATTTGAAAATCTGGATTACTGGCAATGGCCAAGAAAGTCATCAGGTAACGGTGTTCTGCCCCCGTCACCTGTCGGCCTAATTTATGCGGTGGCTGCCCTGAGGGGACAAAAAGTACCTGCTCTAAAGAAAACTGATGCCTCGCGGCTTCCGCAGTAACGAGATGACCTAGGTGGATGGGGTCAAAAGTACCCCCCATAATTCCTATGCGCATATCGCCCCCCCCTACATGGGCTCATCGTCATAAAAATTGAACTCTGCTGCTCCAATGCGTACCGCTGCGCCTTCACTAATGCCGGCTTGCCGCAGCTTGTCAAATACCTTGAGCAGACGCAATGACCTTTGCAGACGCACTACTGACTCCTCGTTGTCGAGGTCGCAACGTGCTACTAACCGTTCGACTTGTGTACCCCTGACCACAAACACGCCTTCCTCTTGGCTGACAGTGAGTGGCTCTTCGGGGGCAGCCTCGGGCAAGGTGCCTACTTGATGTATGAGAGGAGCGGGGGTAGCCTCGACAAGTTCCAGTACCCGGTAAAGTAAAGGCGGAACTCCTTCGCCGATTACTGCCGAAATAGGAAAAACTTCGAGCGAGAGCCCCCTCACCCTTTCCATCAGCACTTCTAGTGCTTCGGCATCGACAATGGCATCTACTTTGTTAAGAGCGACGACCTGTGGGCGAGTCGCCAAGAGAGGAGAGTAACTAGCCAGCTCTCGGTTGATAGTGATAATGTCTTCGATGGGGTCTCTCCCCTCGGTGCCGGCACCATCCACCACGTGAATGAGGACGCGAGTTCTCTCGATATGCCGCAAGAACTCGTGCCCGAGCCCCTGCCCGGTGTGTGCTCCCTCAATAAGACCGGGAATATCGGCCATAATAAAGCTCTTGCCACCTATGGCCACTACCCCGAGATGCGGCTCAAGGGTGGTAAAAGGATAGTCGGCAATTTTGGGGCGAGCTTGCGAAACTACTGAAAGTAAGGTAGATTTGCCGGCGTTAGGGAAACCGACTAACCCGACGTCCGCGATGCTCTTTAGTTCGAGCCTAATCTCTCTCTCTTTGCCCGGCTCCCCTTTTTCGGCATAGGTGGGTGCTTGATGCACGGAGGTGGCAAAGCGGGCATTACCTCGCCCTCCCCTACCGCCAGCAAACAAAAGCACCTGTTCCCCGGGCGTGGCTAGGTCAGCGAGAACAATATTGGTTTCTTGGTCGTAGACAACCGTGCCAGGGGGCACGCGCAGCGTAACAGCTTCACCCGCCCGACCATGGCGATTTTGTCTGCCGCCCTGCAGGCCGTCCTCGGCGCGGTAGTTCTTCTTGTAGCGATAATCCATCAAAGTATGCGAGTTAGGATCAGCCACTAAGTAGACATCGCCGCCCCTTCCGCCATCGCCACCGGAGGGACCCCCCTCAGGAACGTATTTCTCGCGGCGAAACTGCGAGGCCCCGTTTCCTCCGTTACCGGACTTGACGGTTATGCGAACTCTATCAATAAACATCGACTGCCACCTCTCCATGTCCGGCCACAAAACAGGCCAGAAGCTCGGTCCCTGCGCCGCTAAACTTCATGTGCCAGTTGCCGCTCTGCACTGAGAGCTCGAGCGCAACTTCGGCAACTCCTAAGTCTGTTGCCAGCCCTTGATAGTGTGCCCAAAGAGTGGCCAGACTTAGCTCGCAGGCAGGCCACTTCTCACCAAAATATTTCCAATCGCCAGTGGCCTGAAAACGGAGTTTTAGGCCACTGCTTTCTGCTAAACTCCATATATCGAATACGGCGCAGCTGAGCGTAGGACTCTCGAGGTTAAAAACGAGACTGGCGGTGCGCACGCGATCTGTAATCTTGTCTAATTTTAGTAGTATATCTGAAGTTGGTTTTTGTAACTGCAAAAAACCATAAACTAACTGCAGGTCATTTTGTAAATCGTGGCGAAAGCGGGCAAAGCGAATGGCCACATCGGGAAACAGATGTGCGGCCACGGACTTCTCCTCGCCTAAGAAAAAAACCCGGCTCTCCGGGTTCTTCTCGGTCAACATTAATTAGCTTCGATGGCGTAGACACTGACCTTTTTGCGGTCTTTATCTAAGCGTTCGAAGGCAACCTTACCAGTAACAAGGGCGAATAAGGTGTCGTCGCTGCCAATACCTACGTTAAAACCAGGATGTACCTTGGTGCCACGTTGGCGAACAAGAATTGTTCCGGCATTGACGCTTTGTCCATCTTGACGCTTCACCCCAAGTCGCTGCGAATGACTGTCGCGACCATTTCTAGAACTACCTACGCCTTTCTTATGTGCCATTTACTGCACCTCCCTAGTTAACGGTAATAGATTCGATGACTAATTTTGTGAAGGGTTGACGGTGACCGTTCTTTTTACGGTAGCGGGACTTTGCCTTGTAACGGAAGATAATGATTTTCTTTTCTCTACCATGTTCCATTACTTTAGCGGCTACAGTGACGTTAGGCAGGAGCGGAGTCCCAAAAACGGTTTCACTCCCTTGTGACACTGCGAGAACCTCGGTGAACTCATACATGTCACCGACATTAGTCTCGAGTTTCTCCACCATAACCATGTCGCCTTGTTTAACCCGGTACTGCTTGCCACCCGTTTCGATAACTGCAAACATACTGGCACCTCCTCTAGTTTGACTCGCCGTTTCGCGGGGGCACAAGGCTCTTTCATCCCTTAACGAGCGGTATCAGGTTGCCATCGCCAGATAAGACAACCTTACAAGTTCTTATTTTATCACGCAGGGCTGACGCGGTCAATCGCTAATCTTAGACGTCTACTGTGCGTCAATTTCACGCAGCAAGACAAATGCGCAGGTCAGCGTAGTAACACCTAACGACTGGTAAAACAGATCGTAGGTAAGTTTAGCGACCACCTGCATACCTGTGGGCAGAAATGCTATGGCAATGCTTGCCAAGCCTGTCAGGAGACCCCCTAGGACAAGCAGAGCCAGGACCCACCACCATCTGCCGTCAATCATTTTCCAAGCGACGGAAAACGCCTCGGTGACACCGTAGTCCTCCAGCACAATCAAGTGAAAGAGAAACATTAATTTAACGGCGATAATTAGGCCTGGCACCACAAATAAAAGACCACCTACTATGATAGCCGCCATGTACAGCAGCCCCGCCCCTGCGACTGGAAGAAGCTTGCTGGCTGACAAAGACATCGCTACACCCAAGTCCGCCTTGCCGGCTAGGGCATCACGAGACATCTTAATAAGAATTACGGCACCTAGCAGGCTAAGCAAAATCATTAAGCCCAAGTAGAGGATAAGCTCTGGCCACACTACGGGCCCCAAAGTAGCCCCTAACAAGCGCGAAGATAAATAGCCTTGCACCAAGACCGAAATAGCCGCGGGGAGAAATATGACGGGGTTGGCTAGGAGCAGATCGAAGCCACGTTTGATGACGTCCCCTAGTTGCGCAAATTTCAGACCGTTCATTTATAAAGCCCTCCTCGACTCCTAACTTTGGCCAAATTCACTCTACGAGGATAATTGTACCACGGAGACGAGGTGCAGAAGTTGCCCCAGTAAAATTATTTATGCTTCTCTTTTAGGCGCGACAAAAAGTTTGGCGCGAGCATAGGTCCGCTGTACCTTGACGATTTCAAAGGTGGCTTTTTTACCCACGAGGTCGGCAGCGTTCTCCACCTGGATAACATAACCCTCAAGCCGCGTTACCCCATCTTCGGGTCGGTTATTGTGCACGCTATCGATGAGCAAGGTATGAATCTCGCCTAGGGCCACGGGGACAGCGGTCCGTTCTACTTCTTCCACTGAACCTGACAAGGCAATTTTGTACTCATCGGAATTCATCTGCTGCGAACCCCGAATAAAGATACGTTTTTCGGTCTCGCGCTCTAGACGCTCAAGATTAACCGCGTTGACGCCTATCAAGTTGCCAGCGGTAACGGGATGCACCTGAATCAACACAGCAGGGTCGACGGTAGCCTTGAGAAATCGTTTGAGCTCACCCTCAATGCGACTACCGGCTATCTCTTCCGACAGCATTAGGCCCGTACCGTCACAGCAAGGGCAATTCTTCTGCAAGAGTTCGCTGATGCTCTGCCGTACCTTTTGCCTGGTCATCTCAACGAGGCCTAGCTGAGTGAGCCCAAGAATTGAGGTCTTGGTCTTGTCTCGCTGCACGGCTTCTTGCAGAGTGGTGAGCACCTTCTTCTGGTGTTCCTCTTTCTCCATGTCGATAAAGTCAATGATAATAATGCCGCCGATATTCCTTAGCCGCAGCTGACGGCCGATTTCTCGCGCGGCCTCGAGGTTGGCCTTAAGTATGGTGTCGGCTAGATTGGTGCTGCCCACAAACTTGCCGGTATTGACGTCGATAGAGGTAAGCGCTTCTGTCTGGTCAATGACAACATAGCCACCACATTTGAGCCAGACACGGCTCTTCAGTATTTTCTCTAACTCAAGTTCTAGGCCAAAGGCTTCGAAGATGGGCTCTGCCTGCTGAAACAAGAAGATTTTGTCCTTGAACTCTGGCCCGATATCGTCCATTAAAGATAGGATTTGCTCATATTCCTCGGCGCTGTCTACAAACAAGCGCTGCACGTCATGGTCAAAGCTGTCGCGAATAATGCGGTAAAGTAGGCTCAAGTCCTTATGCAGGAGACTTGGCGCTTTGGCTACTTTGCCGCGATTTTTTATTCGTCGCCACAACTTGTCTAAGAAATCGATATCTTTCTTGAGATCTTCCGCCGCACAACCTTCCGCCATGGTGCGCACGATGACGCCCATGCCCGCAGGGAGAAACTCTCGCACCAGTTTACGCAAGCGGTCTCGCTCTTCCCCACCCGATATACGGCGCGACACGCCTACATAGTCGACTGTGGGCATGAGCACCACAAAGCGCCCAGGCAAGGAAATATGGCGCGTGACCCTAGCACCCTTGGTGCCGAAGGGATCTTTGGCCACCTGCACAATGACTTGCTGGCCTGCCTTGACCACATCTTTAATCGAAGAGTTGCTCGTGATTTTTTCGGGGATTTCATCGAGGCCTTCGACATTTTCTAAGGCATCATCGACATAGAGAAAAGTGTTCTTAGGGAGCCCCACATTAACAAAGGCCGCCTGCATGCCAGGCAGGACATTGGCCACCTTTCCCTTGTAAATATTACCCACTACACGTTGTTCAGCATTGCTCTCCATGTAGAACTCTACTAGTTCACCATTCTCTATAATCCCGACCCTAGTGTCTCGGGTGCCGCAACTGATGATAATCTCTTTAACCAAGATCCTCCCTCCTCTCTAACCATCTCTCCAGCGGCGTAACTAGTTCGTTGCCCCCAAGGTATAATTCCTTACGCAGTACGCGGCCAGAGCCCCAGGTTTCATTGACCAAAGACCCGAGCAAACTTAGGTATTCATCGGGGCGTAGCACGGTTGGCTCCCCATTGCTGAGTATGGCGCACAACTTGTGGCCG
>Ga0208101_10062_pt1 | contig 20144 bp, 25 predicted proteins | sample Subbioug_CSW11AC_FD_184823 | JGI IMG/M metagenome (GOLD analysis project Ga0208101, IMG submission 184823) | Serpentinite rock and fluid subsurface biosphere microbial communities from McLaughlin Reserve, California, USA - CR12Aug_CSW11AC (SPAdes) | ecosystem: Environmental > Terrestrial > Deep...
GCGCTCTTAGGGAACTAGGAATCCTCCACATCCCAGCGTCCTCTGCACAAGCTAAAGGTCGCATTGAGAGGCTCTGGGGGACTCTACAGTCTAGACTAGTTGTGGAAATGCGTTCTTGCCCACGTAAAGGATATAGAAGACGCGAACGCCTTCCTCAGAAGCTTCATAAAGCGTTTTAACGACCGTTTCGCGGTCACTCCTAGGGACTTGGCTCTAGCATATGGCAACAAATTGAGTCCTCTGGCTGTAGCGCAGGTTTGCTGCGTCAAAGTAGAGAGAACTGTCTCAAACGGCTCGCATTTTTCCTACAGCGGCCAATCGTTCCAATTAGTAGACGCTAAAGGCGAAGTAATCCCGCTGCGACCCAAAAGCAAGATTACGCTAATGGTAAGAAGGGAAACTGTGCGGGGCCTGTATGATGGCCTAACCTGCGACCTCAAGAGAATAGAAAAACCCCCAAGAAAACGTCACTCAAACCACCAAAGGATACTAGCCCGAAGCAGCCTACTCAAACGCCCTGGCAAAATTGGAGTGTCACTAAGCCGCGACCCCCAAAAGACCAAGTAGAGAAGTACTTCGACCAAGAGTCATCTTTTCAGCACTACGCCAGCTCTACAGAGGTACGCAATACGCTAGGGGAAACCTAGTTCTCTCACGCTTGTGCTTTGAACCGTGGCCCTGAGCTCCTCCCCCGTCGTCGGCGGCTCGTGCAACCCTTGACAGTGGGCTACAACAACTAAAAGCGAGGGGATTGAAAACAGGGCTTGTGCTTCTCACCTTAGTCCCCTCGCTCAATTACCCTACAGCCCACTAGTCAAGGGCCGCCGATTCTCCGTTCCCATCACTACCTAGGTGACATTTTCACTGTCCATTGACACTATTCGCTCCACCTCTTTCCTTACCGTCCCTCGGACACGATGCCCGAGCCGCGCAGACCCGAGGACGTAGCGAACGAAGGGAGCAGGTCAGAGAATCCGAGCAGAGAGGGTATGGTGTCCCCCCATGATAACACACCGTATCCGTAGCTTGCGTAGGATTGGGTGTGCTGATTCTTTTATTCGCTGCCACCTACAGAACGAAGTTCGCCATTTGGAGGCAGTGATCTTGCCCCGATCAGATCTTGACGCATTTTCTCTAGCATCTTCTTGACTGTCACGACACCGAAATAACGCTCCTCATGCACGACAACGACATAGTCGTAGATCTTTTCTTCGTGCCGTGCCAGGGCTAACTGGACAATATCCCCGAGGTGCGACGTAAACCCTACTACTAGTGGATTGCGATCCATGAGAAAGCACACACTTCTGTCTGCATAAATCGCTTTGCCGTAAGTAGCAGCGGTCATGGCTTGGCAGGCCGACTTCATCACTAGCCCGATGGGGCGCCCGTCCCGCGTTACAACTATGCCCGATAGGTTCTTCTTAGACATGAGCGCTAAGGCTTCCTTAGCAGTAACGAATTCTGAGATTGCCTCGACCGGGGTGGCTAGGCAGCCTATAGAAATGGCTTCGGGGCGACAACTCAGATTCTCCCGCTCACGTGCGATGAGCTGCATGCACTCAATGACCGCCTTGGAGATTGTGTACGACAAGTCCGCCGACGGTCGCCCCAGCAGGTACCCTTGCACGTATTCCACGCCCAGCTCCAAGAGCGCACCCAGCTCGGACATCGTCTCTACACCCTCGGCAATGAGCCGCATATTCACAGACGCGCACATCGCCAACAAATGGCGCGCAATTTCCTGTTTAAGCGCATCCTTGTCGATGTCGCGCACGAGCCCCATGTCTAGTTTAATAAATTGCGGGTGTATTTCGGCAATGGTACGCATACCCGAGCAACCAGAACCAACGTCATCAATGGCGATTTTGAAACCCTGTTCTGTGTAATACCGCAGGGCTTCTCGAAACGCTGGATAATCGACGATGGAAGACTTTTCGGTCACCTCAAAAACAATCTGCGATGGGTGAAACTGATGCTCCCCCACAAGCTCCGAGGTTAGCCCAGCTCTAAAGTTGGCGTCCTTGAGCACCTGCGGGTCAACGTTGATAAAAAGATACCCTCGGTGTCCGTGCGCCTGAGCATTTTCAAAGGCGCGGCTACGGCAGACAGACTCTAGTTCCCACAACAAGTCATGCTCCTTCGCCGCAGTGAACAAATCTTCAGGGCTGGCCAGAGGCGACCCCTGAGGCCCTCTCGACAGCGCCTCGTATCCTATAATCGTTGCCGCCTTAGTGTTTACGATAGGCTGAAAGACCGTTTGAATGTTTCGTGTGCGGATGATTTCCTCAAGTTCTCTTAGTACACGCATGTACCACCTACCCTCTCACGGACAGCTTATCAAGTGCATGTTAAGAAAGAGCTAAGTTCAAATTAAACTACGGGGTAGCCAAGGAGCTAGAGCCTCGTTTACTGTGTCACCGGGAGACTCAACGTCCACCAGCCTGCCACCGAAGGACAAAGCCAGGCGAACGAGGGAGCGGAAAACCACCGGCCCTGCGTCGGCACATGCTCATTGCGAGAAATCGCCCCGCCGTCATGGACACACCTCCCGAACTCCCACCTTGTAGAGAGAGGCCCCGCCTCGAAATATAGGATGTCCTCGCAGTCCTCAATGCCTAACACCCTGTTCATGCGTGTTCGTATCGGTACTCCCTCCCATTGTCCTTGTTATTATTAGCGCGCCTGTCTCGCGTGGTGACCTTACTCGAAGGATTCTCTGGAGCGCAGCGTGTTGTTTGCGGATCGTCTCGCGGGCGGATATCGAAGACACGGTTTCTCCCCGCCATGGTATCGAGGATGTTGCGCGCGAGTTCAGTGGGGCGTTTGTCGAAGCGGATGCGGTCTCACGTCCACTTCCCGCGCGTATTGTTGATTCCATTAAGGAGATTAATCCCGCGGCCAACGACCCCCAATGAAGTATGTTTGGTGTGTAGTCATCTAAAAGAAAATCCTCTTTGGCAATGCCGCCTCTAACACGCTCCTTCTTATCACCCCCGCAAGAGGTGATAAGCCGTTGCTCGCACGTTACTTCCGGCAGGTGCCTGTCTAACCATGTGCTCTTCTCCTCAAACGCATGGTCGCTATCCATAAGCATAGCAGAAAGAATCCCCACTTGGATTCGCGGCTCCGTCTTTACAATGTGCTTGATGGCGGCAATGACATTACCATGTGGGGGTAGGTTAAGGAAATATCCTTGTTCGTAAAGGTCTTCTAGCGTCTTCACCCTATTAAACACCGCCAGCGTGCCGTCTATACCAACAAAAAGCTGTTGTTCACCTTGAATACTCATCCCAGTTCACCTTCAGGTCTTCCTCAAAATTCATCACTAGTATTCTTAACTAATTAGGTTGATTTCTCATTAACTGGGGGCTACAGCTTGAAGAAGTGGCACCTAATAGGTAGTGGGCAAGGGACTGTCCCGCTTAAGTTTGGGGCAGCCCCTAATTCAACTTTAGTTTCCACCGTCTGCTTTGTCCTCCTCAGAGGCGTCGGCTGGTTCTTTGGGTTCATCAGGCTGAGGTTCCCCAGTCTCAGGGGTTTTAACCAATTCGTCAAAGTCTTTCAACGTGGGATCGGCCTTGATGGCGGCTTGGACCTTAGCCAAGGCTTCCTCCTTACTTAATCCCTTTTCGGTGAGATCAATCATCACCGCTGCAATAGTGGTTAACTCTTCCAGTTTAGGATCGGCCGACATCGCTACTTTGAGGATAGCCATAGCTTCTGCCGCCGGAATATCAGCTTCGAGTAGGTCTATTTTGGCCGCGGAAAGGGTGGTGATCTCTTCTAGAAGCAGTGTCCTGTCCATTCCCGCAGCTATCTGTTCTTCCACCAAACTAAAGAGCGCCATCATGTCCGCTTGGGTTGCCCCAACTTCATGTAGATCAATCATCGCAGCGGTGATGGTAGTTAATTCTTCTAGTTTTGGATCGGCCAGTAGGGCTAATCTCAGGATAGCCAAAGCATTGTTTTCAGCTATCCCTGCTTCCACCAAATCGATTAGCGATGCCCCAATCGTGCTGAGTTCTTCTTTGAACAAGACCGGATCAAGACCCAACTCTTTTTGCAGCTTAAGCACCTCTGTAGCCTGTGAATGCCCTAATTCTGCCACAAGGTCAACATAGTCAACCGGTAGGAGATCGAGAGCTTCGGCGACAGCAAGGAACTCATCAGTTACCACGCCCACTGTCACTTCAACCGCTAACCCTTGCTCATTCATGTACCCAAGTAGAGTTTGGCGTACATTGTCTGCCTGAGTGATCAGCTCTGACTCCGTTAGCCTATCATTAATCGTGTGTAGTCCCACTACCACTTGTTGAGTGGGACCAAGCAAACCAGCCTCGTGTAGAGCCCCTGAAATCAAGCGTAGCGCTGCTTGCACTTCTTTACCTCTTACATCTATCTTTGCCAACAGCTCCTCGCCTTGCGCATTTAAACCTTCCGCATCGATGATAGTATTTCTTCCACTAAGAGTTAAGTTTACCGCTGGGTTGACTTGTAAGGATAGGCTCGCTACGGCTCTAGGAGTGGCAAAGAAGGCGACATATGTGCCCAAAGCTAAGACCCCTACTATCAAGGAAGCAACAATTCTCCAAGACATTTTTGTTTTTGGTTTCATCCTAATCCCTCCGTTTTTGTTTTCGCAGGTAGAGAAATGAGCAGTTCACTTGCTCGCCTCTGTTATATTAACGTTGCTGTGGGAAAAAGGTTGCAGTTTTTCGTGTGAGTAATGCGGCCCGAGCGGTGAAAATGAGCACGGGTTGCGGTTGGCGTGAGCCACTAGACGGACAAACCCTTAGAATTAAAGTGTTCATTACCAAAGGCAGTGAACCAACACTCCAAGGAAAAAGATGACGGCGAGCATGTGGCGAATCTGATAGCAATGCTTTCAAAGTCCGTAAGGATGCGTGTCCTCATCGAAGCTGCCTCCCACTATTCCTGTTACTATTAGCGCGTCGGTCTCGCATGGCGGCATTGCCGATAGGATTCTCTGGAGCGGAGTGTGTTGTTTGCGGATCGTCTTGTGGGCGGATATCGAAGACACGGTTTCTCCCCGCCATGATATCAAGGATATCCCTCGCGAGCTCAGTGGGGGGTTTGTCGAAGCGGATGCGGTCTCCCGTCCATGTCCCGCGTGTATTGTTGATCCCGTTAAGGAGTTTAATTCCGCGCCCGGCGGCCTCCCAGAGAAGTAGGTTCTGCGTGTAATCGTCTAAGAGAAAATCCTCTTTGGCAACGCCACCTCTAGCGTGCCCCTTTTTATCACTCCCGCAGGGCACGAATATCCTGTGCACGCGCGTTATTTCCGGCAAATGCCTGTCTAGCCATGCGTTTTTCTCGTCAAACGCATAGTCGCTATCTGTAAGCACCGCCGAAAGAATCCGCACTTGAACCCTCGGTTCTGTCTTTACTATATGCTTGATGGCGCCAACGACATTTACGTGTGGGGCTAGGTTAAGAAAATACCCTTGTTCGTAAAGGTCTTCTAGCGTCTCCAACTTATTAAACACCGCCAGTGTGCCGTCCATGTCTACAAAAAGCCGTTGTGGCACTTGTCCTCACCCTCCTTATTCCCTGCAACTCAAAACAGCTTAAAGGACCGCTGGCGCTTTCGTTCCGGCAACAAAGTGCCGAGAATGCGCCTCAGCACCTCCTCCCCCGCCTCTGGCAGCACCGCAGGGTCAGGGCACCAAGCCAACGGCAGAGGAAGAATACCCATAGCCTCCTTGAACAGCCGCCGGTCCTGCTCAGTTCCGAAGGGAGAGACCACCGCGAAATTCGAGAAATCCTCGCGCAGTGCATTGTGTTGTCGCACTAAGTCCATGATCCTCCACGAAGACGCGCTACCCACAACCACCGCACACTGCGCCCGGTAGAGCTCACGTAACCTCTCCACGTCAAGCACGCCTAGGTCACGCACCACATAGTCGTACTCCGCGAGCTCCGCAACCACCTGATCGTAGAGATACCCCTCATGCTCCCCTCGCTTCTGCATAGGAAACACATCCGTAGGCCCAAGCCTAAAGCCCCTTGTACTTCTGCACTTCCCAGTCGCCAGCCCGACAATTGATTCAAAGACCGGACGCTGTGAGTCCTCCACGATAGCCGCAGCCCCCGTCTTAGCGAGAAATGCCCCCAGCATCAACGCAGTGTGAGTGCATCCTACACCCGCCGCCAGTCCGGCCACAGCCACAGTCACCCGCCCTACAGGGCGACGTTCTATGACTACAGTCTCGCGCGGCTTTTCTGCCACCTCCTCCCTAAAGCCCCGGTGCCAGCGTGAAGCCATCGCATACGTCCCGACATCCCTCCGTAGACATACCGCGAAGTCCTTCGCGAACAGCTCCTCGTTATCCGTTTCGCAGAGATCATAGACGCCTAGGCTCACCACTGCGGATATAGTCTCGTCCCCCACTTGACGGCCACCCACCAATAAAATAACCCTCGCCTCAGGGCGAGAGATGCGAAAAGCGTGTAAGGCCTTAACAAGAGCATTCCCCGAAGATATATCCACATCAAGCACTAAGGTCTCTCCAGGCAGCCGCGCCGCCGCCTGGAAGACCTTTTTTACGTCCTCCTCCTTGTAGCGGCCAACAGCCTCATACAAGACTTCTCCGTGCGCCTCCACCATCTCTCGCACCCCGGCAGGAGAGGTAGGACTAAGTAACAGGAGAAAAGTCATCGCAATCCACCTCGAGCATTAAGCGGTTCTGCCGAAGTATACGCATCAATAATCGCCCAAACCCACACAATGAAGCCCGTGAAAAGACCAATTACCACAAACGAGAGCACAAAGTTTACTACCTGCACGGCCATAAACAAAAGGCCCTTTAGGATCTGTCCGTTGTAAATCTGTCCTAGCCCCGAGAAGAAGAAGCTAAGTACCGCCGCAACACCGGGGTTTTTCGCGGGAGACGTCCTCTGTAATTCCATCAAGAATTCCTCCTTTTCTTCGCTACCTAAGTGACTCCATCATCGCCACCGCGCACTCCTGTTCCTCTGGCGTCAAACCAAACCCGAGAACCTCCGCCTTTCGTGGACCACATTTGTCCTCAAACACCTCTTCCCTGACTACAAGAGAAGATTTCATATTTGACAAAAAATTAATACAAATACTAATTGATTTGGCGCAAAAGAGTGGATATACTGGAAGCGCCGCGCAACTATTGCCAAATGAAAGGCAAGAATGGGGCTATTGTATCGCTTGTGGCAGAGGTGCACAGTAATTATATTGAAGGCGAGGAATGTATATGAAACTTTTGATTAAGGGGATTTCTTTACTGTTAACAATGGTTTTGATTGTCTCGACTATTGCTACTCCGGTTGCCGCTGGGCGCGGTGGGAGACGAGGAGAAGGCCGCCAGACGAAGTCTGTCGACGCAGAGGTTCGCATACTAAACGGTCAACTGGTCATTGTTGTTGAAACTAAGGAAGGGTACGTCTCTGTTCCTGTTTCCTTGTCTGAAAGCGTGAGCGTAAACGGACAGACAATCCCACTAGCCCTCCAGGGGAATGGCGTAGTTGTACCGACCGAAGACGGCCCCATAGTTGTGCCTATCGAAGAGTTTGACGTGATCGTCGCAAACGGACAGGTGTTCCTAGTGGCAGAGGAGAATCCAATAATAACAGCGGCACTATTTTTTCTTGGTGCGAAACTAGGTGCAAAGTACTTTCCGATAGCAATAGGTATAAAATCAAAGGCTGCGACGATGGAGGGTGCGAAGGCTGGCGCTGCTGCAGGCACTGTACTCGGCGCGGCACTAGATCTTATACTAATAACAGGAGGAATGCGGCCCTAGGATGGACGTTTCGTTAATTACTATTGGGCTTGTTGTCGCAATGACGCTCGTATTCGCTCGCTTATTTCCTCTGGCAATTGGATCGAAACCAACACCTTATCTGATGTTTTTCGGCGCACTAAGCGGCGCGGGTGCAGCCTTCATAATAGGAAGTGGGCTGGATGGGGAAAAGCTAGGATTTCCACTTACCATGGGTGTTGCCTTTGCGCCAGTACTTATTACCTTACTGCTAAGAAGATTTTTCACTCATGACAATGAGTAGATTGCGTAACGTCGTCAGAAGCCGTGCCTAGTCCCTAGTTATTGCGTGGAGGAGATAGCCCTCTGTGACTTATTGGGGCATCATCGTGGTCATTGCTGCGGGAGGCTTTGGTTTGTCTTTGGGGATAGCGTTGGGGTGGCAGGCCACCACCGCATTGGAGAAAACCTTTTCCTTTGAGTTCAGCCTGGCCATACGCAGGGCAATACTCGTTGTGAGTGCGGCCTCTGCTTTGTACTTGGGGATCCTATGGGCACTCTCCATCTCTTAATGACCACTAGATTGTTCGCCCATCACTAACGACAGATGCTACATATCTCCATACTAGGGTCCACGAACATCCTCCCCGGAATCTAATCCGAGGAGGATGTTCCTTTATCCGTCTGCTCAGGAAGGAGCAAAACTAAAACCCCGGATTCTTTGCACTTACCGTTATCCGCAATGCCATAAATAAATTCCTCCTTGTCTTCACCGAAGCGACTCCATCATCGCCACCGCCCACTGCTGTTCCTCAGCCGTAAAACCGAGCAATTCGGCAACTTCTACAAGACTCCGCACCCTATAAACCGGCACCTTAACTTCCTGATAGACAGGACGCTCTCCAATAACCTCTCCCTCTTCGTTGTAGACATTTTCATAACCTACGTGTCGCGTCACCTCCCGAAACTCAACGAGCTCCACAAATTTAAGTGCCAGTTCTCTAATCTCTCGCATGAACACTTCGCGCAGCATCGGCGGCAGTAGCAACGCATTCTCCACGTGCGAGAAGTCCTGCCTGAATCGTACCGCATCGACAACTAGTACCGCCCGCCAGTCAATCTCCACCGCCCCGTCGTAACCGTCAGCTGTGGCCATAATGGCTATTTCCGTTTCTTCCTCGTATGCTGCCATGACGGATTGCGGCGCAAGAGGTGTGCTTAGAACAAGGACAAACGGTGAAACAATAAGGAAAAGTGGGAGTACCGCCACAACTACCACCCCTAAAAAAACTTTGGCAGTCCCCTCAGGGTCTGCCACCGCCATCGTCAGTCCCTTTAATAGCAATTTGCCGACCATCGCTTTTTCCTACCTTCCTCCCCCCGTGAGATAGACCGCTTCATACGGCGCAGCCTCAATCTTTACTCTGATTCTCTGGGCACCTGCCACAAGAAGGCCCTCACCCCTCCCCGCTGTCAGCAAGAACTCCTGCTCGGCCTCAGACAGCATCATCAAAGAAGAGAGTACCTGCAAATCCTTCTCTCCCTGCGCCAGCAAGAGCTTGTACGTGGGGTTATCCAAAATGGCTTGTCCGTGTCTGGCCACCTCAGGCGACAAGAAGTCGACAACATTTTGGCTTATTACCACCAGTGCTCCCATGTACTTACGAATACGCTTACTGGCATCGCGCAAAAACGCAAGAGCTTGCGGAGTTTGCGGGTCAGCCAGTATCCACGCCTCATCCACAACCAAGATAGTTCGCTCTTGCCTATCCCTCTCTATAAGTCCCCAGGCATAAGAAAGCACATTGAAATACTGCGCCTTTCTCACGGCATCCTCGGCGTTTTTAAGGTCGTGAATATCCAGCACCGTAATCCCGGCGTCAACAGTTGGATCAGAGATGTCGCTAGACCATAGCCCCGCATCGGTTCCTTCAGCTGCACGTTTGAGTAAAACGGCGAGCCTCGTTAAGTCGACATTTTTCCCTGCTCGGTCAGTGAGGTGTTCGTAGAGATGTTTGATGGTCGGCCAATGACTCACCGTTGCTACATCGGTCGTAAGGAATATGCCGTGCGCCTTGTAGACTTCCATAACTGCCTCTTCCAGCAATGCCTTTTCCAGATCCGAAAGGTCTTTCAGATAAAGGCTGAAAAACGTCCGCAAGGTGCGCACATGCAAGGACAAAGAACTCTGTTCGCCGCCGGCAGAATCGTCCGGTGGCACAGGTCTGGCCCGAAGTGGGTTTATCTGACCACGGCTGCCACAGTTAATCCAGTGGCCACCAAGGAGGCGGCACATCTCTTGGTACTCCCTCTCAGGATCAAGAATAATGACCCGACTACCTTGCAGGTACTCTCTGAGCACCAACATTTTGGCCGCGAAGCTCTTGCCCGCCCCGGGCTTAGCCAGTATGGTGAGATTACTATTGGTGCGATCCCCTTCACGCTTCCAGATGTCCACCAAGACCGCACCGCCGTCCTTGTCCCTGCCCAGGAGAATGCCACTCCCATCGTTAATGCCTGCGACAGCGAAAGGAAACATTGCCGCAGCAGTTTCAGCCGGCATGTTACGCGAAAAGGATTCCTTTATCCCATCGGGAAGCGAGAGCCATGGCCCCGCCGCCTGTAGCCCCTCGTCTTGGCGAAAAATTGCCCCTCTCGCTCTCATTCCCGTAGCCGCCAGCATCGACTCAATCTGCCGAGTGCGGCGGTCTAACTCCTTGGTGTCGTTTGCCGTAAGAAGAATAATAATCGTTACGTACAGCACCTGCTGTTGTTCTTGATCAATCTTCCGCAGAAGCTCCTGCGCGTCGCTTAAGAGTTGTTCGAGCCTTTGAATCGTTAAGGCATTGCCCCCCGCCTCAATACGCCCAGAGTACTCACCGATAGCCTTATTAATGGCCTTGACGAGATCGGTAGGATCAGTCGGGTTTAGATGTATAGACAGCGTAACCCCAGCCATGTTGGCGAGTCTCGCCAAGAACGCAGCGGGAACCTTCGGGGGGTAAGCCGTTATAGCCATAACACGCGCCGCTTGATCACCTAAAGTGATCGCTTTGGCAGCAAAATCTAAGGCTTGTGGCAGCGCGATATCTAACATATCCGGTAGCGCGACTATATTTTTGTTCACCAATAACACCTTCTTTCTAAAAACGTCTACATGGTTAGAAACGCCAATGTTTCCATTCGTACCGTTCGTTTTAAGACTACGAAATCAGGGCAGAGGCATTTAGGCACCCCCCTCGCGCCCGCGATAAATCGCTACAAGCGAGGGAAATGGTGCTGCGTCCTTTGCCATGCCGTTTTCGTCGGTAAATCTCAAGCGGCCACGCAAAAAACGTATTTCAGCCTTGCCGAGGATGTACTTGTGGAAATACGAAGTGTCCGTCCGGGCGGGAATGAGGAGGACTACAGTGGTATTTGCCTTCTGTCCCTCTCTATAAGCCTTCTCCACCCACATTCCCAGTGTGCGGCCATAGGGCGGGTTGATAAAAACGGCATGTCCTCCCCAGTCTTGCTCGAGCGCATTATCTTCCACGGCGAAATACTTCGCGCACTTTGCCGACTTCGGCGTGGCCGCCGCATCAAGTGTAAAATGAAACTCGGCGTCAAGCTCCTTGAAAAATCCCATCGGCGTGCACCAGTCCATCTTGGTGCTGCTGAGCAGTGTCGCGTTCACTGAAATATCGGCGGGAGAACCGTGCCCGCGCCTCCTATCCTCTCTGTCGCCGATTTGTCGGGGTTGAAAAAACAAAACAGCATCTCCATAATTTCCACCCCATCGCAGATGGAAGAAGCCAGGCCCGCCCCGTTAAGGTGAGTCATCAGCTCCCCCGCGGCCTCAACAGCGTGTGCCTCGGTTTCTGCAGAGAGCAAGACGTAGAAGCGCCTCTCGGCGGTCTCCCCACCAGCGGCGACGGACGCCACATAGCGAGAATAGTCTCGTAATAACCTCTTACGAGTCTGGTTAGGCTCCTCGTTGGCCTTGTCGCTAAGCCGCCTAAGATACGAGTCTAGGTCAATAGGTCTGCCTATCGCGAAAATCTGCAGTGGCGTTTTGATGCCATTTAGCACCTCGTGTAAGGAAGCAACCACTCTCTTTTTCTCATTCTCACTCTTAAGAGACATATTTATCGGATGCACCCGGAGAACGGCAACAACCCCGCCGCCCCTCTGCTTAATAGTCTTAGCTTGGATATCCACGATCGGGAGCCAATCCCGCACACTGTTTTCAGGCTTACTTCTTTTCTTTTTCAGTGCGGCCAGCAGGTTTTTCACCTTGTTCCTCCTCTCGGCACGTTAAAGTGCCGCCTCTGACTTAATTTCCACCGCCTATAAAACACTACTAGCCCAAACAGACTTTCACCCTCGGACCCCACTCGCGTTACAAAGAACATAAAACCTGCGGGCACGACTAGAAATACCATGCGAACTAGTGGCGACGCGCCAAGTAGAGACACTACAAAGCCAATTAGACCACCAACCACAAGTCCCACGCCACATAGCGCAAGTTCTGGTAGGCCAAGCCCAGGCACCAATTCAAACCGGGCGCGGACATTTTTCGGCACAAGGTACATTCTCATCCTCCTCCCTAAATACACACTAGAGCCCGCCGCTAATGGCAGGCCCTAGTTAAGACTCAACTACCTCTCGGCTCGTTGCCTTTCTTTAGTCAAGAGCCTCCATTGCTCGTAAATTGGAGAATACTGCACTGCCGTCCCATCAACAAGGAGAAAGCGATGGCGCGAAGCAGTTAGGGGTGAAGCGATGATCCCGCGAAAATCGTGCAAAACATCCTCTAATTCCCTATCCCCTAATTCCTCCACGCGCTCAAGGCCCCGAAACAGGCGTTCGATTGTCCCGGGCATCATACCTTCCCAATCAATCGTGGCTACAGGTTCCATCCATGCTTTATGGCAGATATCTTTTTGCTCAGGAATATCCGGGAAGAAGAACTTGGTTACTTCCCCTGTCTCCAAAATTCTGCGCATTTCACGTGTATAGATGTAAATGTCGTCTTTGTAGTTGTATCTACGTCCAGAAGAATCCTCGAGCACAAACTCTGTCCAATGCCTTTTCAACACACCAAATCCCTCCATTTGCTATTTCTTTTTAATGATCACACTCGCAATGTTTTGTCCCATCCGTGTGGCGCCTGATGCCAACGAACCCGTGCCGGTATGGTAGGCAAATTGTTTGAGAACCGAAGGCGTCTTGAAGGCCACCCACAGCCACGCCACCCCGACAAGCATGGAGTACCCATTAACTACTTGGCCCGCGGTAAGTGAAGCGAAAAAACCCGTCAGCATCAGCATTTGCACCGCCTGTGAGAGTGACACCACGACCAGCTCGCGCCACCACACCGCCCAGGCCCCTTCGTCGCTCCCTGTTAGCCCCACCGCCATGATGGGGCCAGATACTGACAGAAAGGCCACCTCGACACCGCGAATTATGGACTGCACATACACGAGTGCCCAGAAGACAACCATGGCTATAAACATAAGCAGAAACCCAAAACCTGCGCCAACTGAGCCTCTAAGGATTGCCCCAAGAGGGTTTGCTCCTTCTGCTACTAGAGGCACTTGTGAGATAGAGACCGCCAAGTAGGCACCATACCCAAACACATTCCGTGCCAGCCACGGACCTCCAGCGATCATCATCGCCGCGTACATGCTTCGTTTGACCAATTTAACGGGATTGACCTCAGATGACCCACTGCTAAAAAGGATGTAATTACGCAGTATCTCCACCCCAATTTTTAGTGTCAAGAGTGAACCAGCTACCACCTGCGCAAGCTGAATTGCCCCTACCACAAAGGGCTGATCGAGAATACGCAGTGCCATTTCATGTTCTCGCGCTATGCCCCCGACAAAGAAGCCCATGACATCGTTTAGGACGTGTACGAGAAAGTCATTGATACTACGAATAAGGATGTTGCTAAAGAAGCTTCCCACTAGGCTCCCTCCTTCCAAAGAAGTCTCCCGCATCTCTTCGACACGGGAGACCATTTACCATGATCCATGACCTCGGCTGGGGACCTACTGAAAGTAAGCAAGCACAACGCGGACAATGGCGGTAGCGCTCATTCCTATAGCTCCCCCAAGGAGGATGTTCTTTATGGCCTTATTGTGACTGGCCGCCGAATGCGCGTCCCCCTCCTCCATCTCCTTCATGAGTGCGTGGTAGCCGATCATAACCCCTCCGGCAGTGGGTATAAGGAACATGATCCACGTGGTTGCATCGGTGAGTAGGCGGCTAAAGTTCGTAATAAATTCAGGCATAGTCTAGTCCCCTTTCAAATGTTATCTATTACAGATGTATCGTCATGGATTTTGTCGGGGTGCTTCCCTCTGGCACCCTGCATAGTCGCCGGGCGCCCTTGTAGGGTAGGTTTAGAGTCACGCGCTAAGTCTTTCCTTTGTGTTATCTCACTAAGTTCGAGCTCCTTCGCCACTGGCCACTGCGAAAGGTCAGGCAGCCTGAGTTTAGCCGCGTTCTGCCCGGTCTGAAGTACCAAGGACCAATTCTTAGGCCACCTGCTCACTTCGTCAGGCATAAGGAGGGCCCTACCTGTCATGCTCTCACTCACGTTCGACTCCGTGGAGCTGCGCGAGGATGTGGAGTGGCTTTCGGTTTTAATGGTGTGCTGACCAGTTTTAGCGCTTATCATCTTTGCTGTTTCAATGTCCGCAGTTGACAGATAGACCCATGTCGCACAATTACCTAGCACCGTGCCATAGGCATCACGATATCTGGCTTTAATCTGAGCTACGTCCTGCACCGCCAAAAGGAAGCGGATATTTCTCCCCGCAGCCACTGTGAGCTTTTTATCGAAGTCGGGAATGGAGGGTATGTTACCAAACTCGTCTAGCAAGAAGTTGACGCGCCTTTTCAGGCGACCACCCGACCGGTTGCTAATGTCGGCTAAGGCTTGGTAGCACTGCGCGATGTATAGCGACGCCAACACATTCCTTGTGCCTCTCTCATCGGGGATCACCAAAAAGACGGCTGCCTTTTCTCGCCCCACAAGGTCGACTTCGGTGTCATTTTCTCCAGTGAGCCAAGCCACTGCCGGATCAGCCCATAATCTTAATTGCGCCGCCGTCCCTGTGAAAATAGAGCTCCTCAGTCTGTCCGAAGATAACGCCGCGACTCCGTAGGCACTCCTCGCAGGATGCCCTGGAGGGAATCCTCGCAAGAACAGATCTAGCTCCTCTCCATCTCCTGCCCCTCGCTCAAAAAGCAAGTTGTAGCACTCAGCCATTGTCTTACTGCCCTCGGACGCCTCGGCAGCCACAGCGAGCATCAGCGCAGCTGTCAAACTCTCCTGAGCCTGCGGCCAAATTGGATCACCGTGGTGTGGACGTTGATAAGTGATAACATGCGCAGCATCCCACGCCGCCTGTCCGGCGGTCCCTGCATCCTCCTCTGCCATAGCTTTAATGATTGGTTGCATGAGGTTCCACCGCAGCCCGCAATATGGGTCTCGCAAGTCGATCCTCGCCACCTTGTAACCCTGCTTTTCGAGGTAGGCTTTACTCCTAGCATGCAGCTCCCCTTTCGGGTCGGATACGACCATACTTTCGCCCGCCTGTCCTAGCGTCCATATGGTAGGCAGTATGATGCGGCGGCTCTTCCCGCTTCGTGTCGCGCCAATTACCAGACAATGTGTGTCTGACTTGTCCACCCACGCATCAAACCCATGGAACAACCGCTTCTTCCGTACTCCCACGACAAAGCCGCCCGCTTTGCCCGACAATCCTGCAAATGTCTGCGAGAGAGATTTCGTGCTTCGCCACCGCGCGGTACCATACTGGCCTCCACCAGTGCTCTTGACGTCTTCTGGAGACTCCCCGCCTCGCCTACGTCGCTTCCATATAGCCCAGATTAGCTTGAGCTTAATCAGCCCAAGAGGAATTTGTAGCCAAAGCCACGGTTCAGTAACGCTCCCCGCCGCTAACACCGCTAATCCCCTGAGAGGAGCATCTAAAAAGGCTCTTCTCGCGACGTCTAACGCCCGAGGAAAGCCTACATCCCCAGCCAGATATAAGCCTTCGAGTGTCACCGGAAAGACCAGCAAGTTTAGGCCCAGCAAGAGAAGCAACAAAAGCACCTTGAGTTTCAACAGCAGTCCTCCTCACTCTCAAATTTCATGAATGTCATCCAGTGCGTCTTTGCTCTTCGATCGCCGAATAACGGCTTGCGTTTTATGGCTTGTATCACTTCTCTTTGTGGGACTTGCTCTTCGTTCCATTTGAATATCAATACTCCGTTTGGCTTCAGTACCCGCATGCACTCGGAGAAACCTCTCGCTATGTCCTCTCTCCAGTTCTCGCCGAGTCTGCCGTATTTCTTGATCAGCCATGCGTTGTCGCCACCCCTGATTAAGTGCGGTGGGTCGAACACGACAAGGTAGAAGCTATTGTCTGGGAACGGAAGGTTTCGGAAATCAGCTAGGATATCGGGCTTGATAGTTAGTTTGCGACGGTCGCATAATGTGTCTTCAAGCTCCCGGTTGTCTATGTACGTCGTGTGCGGCTCTGCCTTATCAAACCAGAACATCCGGGGGCCGCAACATGCATCAAGAATTAGCTTTTCGTTCATTGTCGCACCTCCTCATAACTCCTCCTTCCACTCACCTCGTGAGCATGAGCAGTAAAAACATCTTTATTTTCAATCGCCGCACTCCTTAATCGACCCGGAGCACAGTGGGCAAAGACCTGCCGTCTCCCCCAGCGACCGGATGGCTTCTTTCCGTAGCCATACCAAGCCATGCTCCGAGCACACCCATGTGCCAGACTGAAACTCCGGCCAGTTTTGTGTAATTATTATCGTTTTCATCTCCTTCTGCTACATCCTTTCGAGAAAATAGGCAATCCCCCGCAACACATGCTCCACGCAGGGAATCGCCACACTATTGCCGAGGGCCTTGTACCGTGCTCTATCCGAGGCGCCGGGGATGTCCGTCCACCCATCAGGCAAACCCATCAAGCGTTCACACTCCAAGGGAGTTAATCGTCTCACCAATGTCCCGTCGAGCCGGATAGGAACTTGATTGCCGCCCGTGCCCATCCTCGCGGAGAGCGTTGGTGATACACCAGGAGAACTCGGGCGAATTACCTCATCGGCGTGGGTCATGTCATAGAGTTGGGAAATGCACAAACTCTCGCTGCCACCGCCACAATCCCCCCCTTGTGCTCGCAGACTGGACACCCCTTCGCTGAAAGAAGCATACTGCGCTTGTCCAAAGACTACTGGCCAAACCACAAGGTCTGTCGAGTCCTTGTACTGCCTCGCGCTCTGGGTGCTAACCACCTCATTGTGTGCATATTCATCACTGCGTTGTTGGGAGAATACGCAGGGCCGCCCCACTAAAATGGCGTTTTGCCCTCGGTCTACGCAAGGGCTAGAGTCGCCTCTAGCTGTGAGCGTGCGGGCTATTGTTTCGCCTGACAGAGTAATGCCCTTTTCAAAAGAGGCGGTAGCTCCTTGCCGCGCTTTTTGGCCCTCCGGAGTATCCCCAAACAGGCTATCCTGCTTAAAAAGTACTTCTGGTGCGGTGTGTCCTCCAAAATCTGCGACAAGGAAGATTCGCCTGCGTCTTTGTGCGACTCCCCAGTATTGAGCGTCGTAAACTCGCCAAGCAACGGAGAATTGATCGCCCAAAATGGCCCCAGCAGGTTTCCATACCCCCTCCGGAGGTCGAGGTATAGAAAGGGTGCTGTTAGCAATTCTGCAGGTTTCCTCAAGTACCGTCCGGAAGTCCTCGCCATCTGCGCTGGTAAAAGCTCCGGGTACGTTTTCCCAGACCATGTATCTAGGTCGAACAGCATCAGCTGTCCTCCCTTTTGACTGCTCATGGTTCCTCATCTCCTTAATCACGCGAATTTGTTCGAGGAACAAGGATGACCGCTCACCGTGTAGCCCCGCCCGGTGCATATTCGCTACACTGAGGTCTTGGCATGGGCTGCCTCCGCAAACTACATCGACGGGCATAAGTTCCGCACCCTTGAGTTTGGTTATGTCGCCGACATGGAGCATGTCCGGGAAGCGCATCTGTGTAACCTGCACCGGGAAGGGTTCAATCTCACTTGCCCACACTGGAGTAAAACCCTGCCTGATACCAGCTAGGGGAAAGCCGCCCAGACCGTCAAACATGCTACCGAGTGTGTGCGCCACTGGTTTCACCCCCCAACTAAAAAAAGCGCACTACTAGCGTTGCTAAGTAGTACACACCAAGGATTGTGACCATCAGGCCTAGAGATATTATGAGTTGCAGCCCGTACTGCTTGGCACGATCAGACCAGCTGGGAGCACGAATGGTTGTAAGGTGTCCTGACATCTCTACGATCGTGTGCAGGAATCGCTCTTCGTTCATACAGATATCCTGCTTAACCGCCTCGATGAGGCGCAGCTCCTTTTCCATTACCGCCACATATGCGGCCTTAAACTCCACCTTCTCCTTTTTGGCCTCCTCGAGGCTCTGAAACACCCGATTGGTCACGGCCTTCCACTCCACATCAAGTTGGCGTAGCAGGGCTTTCGTTTCTGTTTGTGCCTGCAGGAGGACCGCAACCTCTGCCAGCGTTTCCCTTAACGCTACATACTCTTTCTGAATAGGGACTGTATCAAGCACCTGCTGCATCAAATCCCTTAGATCCGACAATTCGCGCTTGAGATCCACATACTTCCCCGTATCCCCCGATGGTCGGGGAACCGTGGCAGCCTTGTACTCATTCACGCCCGTTCAACCTCCTTCTGTTTGTCTACTTCCACTTGCTCTTGTCCTTCGCGATTCTTACGTCCCGCTGCCTTCACATCCATCCAAAAAGCCTGATCTTCTAAGTGTCGCTGAGCGTCCTTAAGGAGAGACCATGTTTGGGATAAAACCAAGGACTGCATAAAACGGGTCGTACCGCGAGATCGTCGGATATCTGATGCAGCCTTAATTACCACCTGTGCCACTCGATCGCGCATATCGCTTGTTGCGTTCTGTTTGGCTTGTGCAATATCCTCACTTCGGAGGGTGTGGTGCATGGCAAGTTGTCCCGCAATCTCTTCATGACGAATTTTTTGCTCCCTTAACCCAGGGAGGTTGAGAATACCGTCCGCAATTCGGCGGGCCTCGTCTTTCACCGGAGCAGGCATAAAGGCCAGAGACATCTTCCCTTTTTTCGGCAAGCTAAAAGAGAGCATTAGAAGATCATTGCGTAGGACTATGCTGTCTTTTGAGTCCATACTCCAAGAGGTTTTTGTAAAATCTATAGCCTCTTTCCTAGTAAGGTCTCTAAGAATAGTCTTCTCGGCTAGTAATCTACGCCTCTCTTCACCGTAAATCTCTCTCATAAACAACCTACGGGCGTAATTTAGTTCTGGAGTGGTTAATTTTCCTCGCTTCCGCTGTGCGGAGCGATCCCAGAACACGACGTGTACATGAGGATGCCCTGCCTCTTTGTGAAAGGCGGCATACCATCTAAAGTCGGTAGACGCAATGCCCATTTTGTGTGCTAAATCAGGGAGAGTGGCCCGGAGAGTGTCTTCCCATTTGCCCCGGTTCGTGTAACCGTATTTTATGGCATCGTCCTCCCGCAGTGATAGGATGGCTCGCCACACTAGACCATCGTGCTCCTTGACCGCTTGCACAGCGGATGCCATATTTGGCTCTCCAGCATCCTGCGTGAACAGTCCGTGGCTTCGCGGTCTCTCATTAAGATACCGGAAATGGATTTCATCATCTTCTGCTTCCTGTGGTCGTTTATCCACCCGCGGTCTTTCCGCGATGTACTTGATGTGAGCCGCGTTTTTTGCCTTGTTAGTAGTACTTGCCTCATGAAACTTAAAGAACATAAAGAAAGGCGCATTAGGAGTGCTCATTTTATATGCCCTTGTGCCATGGCTTCGGCTTTCTTGTGCAGAGCCACTACCTCTTTCGCGCCCAAGTCCGCAGCACACTGCACCCCTAGATACATCCCTGTGGCCGCCGTAATAGCTGTTTTAGATGCAAATTTTGCCAAGCCGTTTTCCACAGACTTCGTTGTGTCTCTAATGACCCTGCGCATCGCGAGAGTCAATCGATCGGCATCGTCCTGTTTTACTTCAGTAGATTGTGCCAGAATGCGGTTTACCAAAACAGATACGGATTCCTTATTGAGCTGGGCGAGATGTTTGAGACTTGTGTATAGATCCTCGGTGATGCGTAGAACAACGCTTATACGTTTGTTTTGTGGCATCTCGTTTCCTCCCTTCAACGCATTTAGCTTGCTATTCTGCGGTGAACCCCGAAAACTAGACACCTTAGAACTCGTTTTAGCTCTGTTTTTTGCGGTATTTCGTGTGTACATTTTCTGCGGCAAGGAAACACGTTAAGGCACAGAAAACGCGTCGCCTGAGCCA
>Ga0208101_10064_pt1 | contig 20076 bp, 19 predicted proteins | sample Subbioug_CSW11AC_FD_184823 | JGI IMG/M metagenome (GOLD analysis project Ga0208101, IMG submission 184823) | Serpentinite rock and fluid subsurface biosphere microbial communities from McLaughlin Reserve, California, USA - CR12Aug_CSW11AC (SPAdes) | ecosystem: Environmental > Terrestrial > Deep...
TAGATAGTAAAGCCCATGTAAAGGTGCGCAATCTATCTGGCGGGCAACGCCAAAGAGTCGCCATTGCCAGAGCGCTCCTCAATGACCCTCAGGTAATTTTGGCTGACGAACCGACTGGCTCCTTAGACTCGCAAGCCGGACAGGAGGTCTTCCGACTCCTGCTGAGCTTGGTGCAGGCAGGCAGATCGCTCCTTTTAGTGACCCACAATTTAGAACTTGCGCAACAATGTGGACGGCAGGTAATGATGGTGGACGGTCGCCTAGCTTTGTAAGCTAGCTCGCTTAAACGCCCTATGTTGTGAGGGCAACGGCGGCAAAATCACCTGCAATGGCGTCCGCGAAAGTGACGGCCGAAACCTAAGTCGCCTCCCAGAATTGCATATTGTGGAATTAGCCAAAAACAGATCAACGACATCGCGCTGACGGTCGAAGGGAGGTCAGTTACTAACGAAGAACATGCTGCTGCGGACAGCGAAGTAGCGGCATTTTAGGGTGAGATTTTCTCATTCCGCTTGCGGGGCGACAGTATCTCAGACCGATGAAAGTGAGACCCTAAGACTGTTGACGTGCGCATAATTCAGGCGTATAATTGAGGTGTCAGGAGGGACACGAATGAAGGTTCGAGAAGTGCTAAAGCTTTTGCATCAGGACGGGTGGCGCGAAGTCGAGAGCAGAACTCGAGGCTCTCACATACAGTTAAAGCACCCGATGAAAAAAGGGAAGGTTACCGTCCCAAACCACTCTGGCGATATCCCTCCGGGTACATTGAATAGCGTCCTTAAGCAGGCGGGGTTAAAATGATGGCCTGCAGTACCATAGAAAGGGGTTTGAAATAGATGCGGAAATTGACATATCTTGCAGTGTTTGAGCCCGCACCAGAAGGATATGGTGTGTATTTCCCCGATCTACCGGGGTGCGTAAGTTTAGGGAGTGATTTTGAGCAAGCCCAACAAAACGCTGCAGAGGCATTGGGGCTTCACATTTATGGGATGGAGAAGGATGGGGACGAAATCCCTGTTCCCTCAAGGCGCCCTCAGATTGATGCCGATACGGGAGAAGGGTGTATTGTGGCTTCTGTGTCGGTTTTTCCTGAGCTGGTGAGAAATGAATTAGACAACAGAGCAGTCAAAACAAATTTGACCATACCTGCATGGTTAAAAGAGTTGGCCGAGTCACAGGGTGTGAATTTCTCCAAAGTCCTTCAAGCGGCTTTGATGGAATACCTTGGGGTACGTGCTCCGAGATAGAGTCGCGGAAGCGAGCAAAGTTGTTAGTGAAAAACACAAAAACCGACCCTACTAGACCGGTTTTCGAAACCCTAATGGCGCACCACATACTAACTAAGCCCTGCAGTAACTTGCAGGGCTTTTGCATGGTGTGCCCGGCATGGGCGATAACTTGGTGGTGCAAGTCCACTACGCGCTCGGTAGCAGGAAGCGTTAGTCGAAGGCAAGGGTGTTCACCGCGAGGTGGAATCTGAAGGAAGCCGGAGGCAAAGTCCCGGACCGACGAATAGAAACCGCATATAGAGGCCGGCACAGGGCGGACGAGTTTGCCACACAAAACGAAGTCCAATGCTACCCGAACCCTTGCTGGTAGATGCGGTGGTTAGATGGGATGAAGGTTATCGTTCTTACCCGGGGAGATCTCACGGACGTGGAGTAGGACAAGCCGAAACGCGGCGTAAAGCTTGCCGTGAGAAGTCAGCCGAGGCCATAATACCGGAATCCTCCGGGAAGGGCCGAACAATCGTAAGCCTTGAATAAGAGCCGGAAGGAGGCTGATGTATTGAAAGCAGAAAACCGCAAGGGCTGCCTGCAAAGGGATAGCGTGGAACGCCAAGAGTATGCAGGAGCGTGGAGCATCAGCGCTCAGGAAAGCACAGAAAGAGGCGGTGCAAGTGACCTGCTGGAGCATATCTTGGAACGGGACAACCTGAACCGAGCCTACAAGCAGGTCAAGCGTAACCACGGAGCGCCTGGCATCGACGGCATGACCGTTGAAGCTGCGGCTACGTGGATTAAGGGACATCGGGAGGAACTCCTGCAGAGCATCCGGGAAGGCCGCTACAAGCCGAGTCCGGTGCGACGCAAGGAAATACCCAAACCCGATGGCGGAGTCCGCAAGCTGGGGATACCCACGGTTCTGGATCGGGTAATCCAACAGGCCATCTCCCAGAAGCTTCAACCCATCTTCGAACCGCTCTTTTCAGATGGTAGCTACGGCTACCGACCGAAAAGAAGCGCACAGCAGGCGATGCGGAAAGTGAAGGAGTACGCAGAACAGGGGTACACCCACGCAGTGGAGATAGACCTGTCCAAATACTTCGACACCCTGAATCACGAACTGCTCCTGAACCTCCTGCGTCGGCACGTCCATGACAAACGTGTAATCCTGCTCATCAAGAAATATCTCAAGAGTGGGGTCATGGAAGGCGGCGTATTTAGCCGCACCGACGAAGGCTCACCACAAGGCGGTTTATCCAAAGCTTTGGATAATCCTCCTTATCCGAAGCTAAGTATTATCCGTAGCTAAATCTACGGCAGATTGTTCCATATAGCTCACGTCTCTATTTACTTCAGATAATATCTATGCCCAAAATAGTTATGGGAGACATGGTAGAGTCTCACTAACTGCTTAGGGGGTAGATCAATGAATGCCATGCCTATAGAAGAGTTAATGGTCCTGCTTGAGCAAGAGCTGTGCCGCCTTCACTACAAAGAAACATCCCTTAAGCAATACCGGACAATGTGGCTCCGGATTGCCAAGTTTCTTGCAGACCAGGGGACCGAGTATCTGACCGAGGAACTAGGCATGGCTTTCTTAGAACGGGAGTTTAACTACTTCGAGCTAGAGCGAACAGGAAAGGTAACTCAGTCAATCTGTAACGCCTTTCGTGTTGTCCGCATGTTACTGGATTTTCAGCAACATGGCGCGGTGCTACGCAGGTACTACAAACAGCGACAACTTCTCAACACCGAAGGGCTCAAACTAGAGCTAAAGCAGTACGCCGAGTTCTGCCGCCAGAAGGGTTATTCACGAGTAACACAACAGCATTACCGCAACATCTGCGAGAAATTCCTGAGCTTTGCTGAGTCTCAGGAGATAGTGGAGGTTGCTGTTATTGATCTACGGCATGTCAGTGCCTTCATTAATACCCTGCTGGGATATGCGCATAAAACCGTGGAATTAAATTTATGTGGTGTGCGCTCCTTCTTGCGCTACCTTCACACAAGCGGCCTGCACTCACAAGATCTCTCAGGGGCTATCCCTTCCGTCATGACTAGGAAGCGAGCAAAGATACCTTCTGTGTGGAACCCTGAGCACGTCACCAGACTAATTGAGGCGATCGACAGGGGTAATCCAGCGGGGAAGAGAGACTACGCCATAATTTTGCTCGTCGCGCGCCTAGGCTTGCGTACTATTGACATCAAAAGGCTGCAACTCACGCATCTTAACTGGCGGGAAAATTGCATTGAGCTGGTGCAATCCAAAACAGCCAGACACCTGAAGCTTCCCCTGCTCCCTGAAGTGGGCTGGGCCATCATCGACTACCTCAAAAATGGCCGACCCAAGGTGGAATCCCCCTATGTGTTTCTCAGGCACCTAGCGCCGATAGAACCTTTCTCTGAAGAGGATCACCTGCATCAAGTGGTCGTTAAGTATATGAGACTAGCCAAGATCCCAATTTCTCCTCAGAGAAAAAAGGGTATGCACTCTCTCCGGCATACTCTAGCTAGCAGGTTACTCAGAGAAAACACCCCACTCTCCGTCATTTCAGACATACTGGGGCACATCAGCACTGACTCGACAGCTGTCTACCTCAAAGTAGATGTGGACATGCTGCGTGAGTGCGCACTAAACCCTGAGGCGGTGTGGGAGAATGCCTGAATTCTCATTTGTAAGTCCATTACAGTCCTACCTTCGTGGGGTCATTCTGCAAAAACGGGCCTTGGGGTACAAGTATGACAGCTGTGCCAGAACTCTCTTTAAGTTTGACCAATTCTGTATGGCCCATGGTTTGGCAGAGCCACAGCTGTCCAGAGAACTCGTTAACGCGTGGAGTAGCAAGCGCCCGCATGAGGCTCATGCCACCTTTAAGAACAGGTTGGTGGTAGTAAGGCAGTTGGGACTATACATCGTTAGTCTAGGGGAGCAGGCCTATGTGCTACCGAAAAACATCGTTCCTAAGGGTCGCCAATACATACCCTATGTCTTTAGCAATGAAGAGCTAACGAAGATATTTGCCCGAGCTGACGCTTGCCACTACCATCCCGAGGCCCCTCATCGCCAGCGCATCATGCCGCTTTTGTTCCGCATGTTGTATTGCTGTGGCTTGCGCATCTCGGAAGCTTTAAATCTCAGGGTACGGGATGTAGATATGGAGATAGGCGTGCTGACCATTAAAGACGGTAAGCTCAACAAGGATAGACTGGTTCCCCTGTCCCTTGAACTCCTTGAAAGATGCCGCACTTACTGCCGACAAGTGCACATGTTTTCCTGCCCTGACGCTCATTTCTTCCCTGCACTAAACGATCGGGCGGTGTCAAAAGGGAACGTATACAAGAACTTTAGGAGATTCCTGTGGCAGGCCCGCATTTCTCACGGTGGATGGGGCAAAGGGCCGCGTGTCCACGATTTTCGCCATACCTTTGCCGTCCATTGTTTGAGACGTTGGGTTCTAGAGGGTAAAGACCTAGCAGCTTATCTTCCTGTCCTTAAAACCTATCTTGGGCATCACTCATTCCAAGACACATCGCAGTACTTGCGGCTTACGGCTGAGCTTTATCCAGACATAACGGCAAAGGTTGAGCAAGAATTTGGCCATGTCATCCCTTCGCTAGAGGGAGTGAACTATGAGACCCACTGACTTTGCTAAGGCCTTGTCTCATTACCTCGGTGTGCACCTACCGGGGCAGCGTAACGTTAGTCCCAACACAATTAAATCCTACCGAGACACTTTTAGGCTCTTCTTGGTTTGCTGTAGAGACAGACAGAAGATTCCAGTGGAACGTTTATCCCTGAGCCACATCAATGAGTCTTTAGTAGTTGAGTTCCTAGCCTGGCTTGAAAACGAAAGGCGGAACAGTATAAGTACTCGAAACCAGAGACTGGCCTGTATTCATGGATTCTACCGCTACATGCAAACTCAAGCGCCAGTTAGCTTGCTAGAACACCAGAAGATACTGGCAATCCCCATGAAGAAGGCCCCGCAGCCTGCAGTAACCTATCTCACCCCTGATGCGTTAAAGCTTATCCTTGCCCAACCGGACCTTAATACGCGTAAGGGTAGGCGCGACCTGACGCTGCTATCTGTGCTCTATGATACAGGTGCTAGGGTGCAGGAATTAGTTGATCTCACGGTGCGTCACGTTCGCCTTGATCACCCCCCTATCCTGACTCTCACCGGAAAAGGTCGTAAGACTAGGCAGGTCCCGCTAATGTCCAATACCGAGAATCTTCTAAAACGGTACATGGCGGAAAGCCGCCTGCTGCAAAACGGCAAACAGGACAATCCTCTCTTCTTTAACCGGCAGTTCAGCAAGCTTACTTCGGAGGGGGTGACATTTATCCTAAGCAAACACGCTTCAAACGCAAGGGCAGTGTCCTCAATTGTTCCAGATAAGGTTACGCCCCATGTCCTCAGGCACACTAAAGCTATGCACCTGCTTCAAGCCGGGGTCAGTCTTGTTTACATTCGGGACCTCCTAGGGCATGTCGATATCTCTACGACCGACATCTATGCTCGAACAGACACGGAGCTCAAACGTAAGGCTCTGGAGAAAGCATACCCTAACATAGTCTCGGAAGGCTTACCACCATGGACAGAGGACGAGGACTTGCTGGCGTGGTTAAGTGGCATCCAGCTACGAAGTGGTATTATTCCAAGTAAATAGGGCCAAGGTCACGTAAGGCCAAAGGTTTTCGAGGTTTACTTTGGATAACGCACAACTTCGGATAAGGCGGTCCGCTTTCTCCGCTACTGGCCAACATCTACCTGAACGAATTCGATCAGGAGATGGCGAGTCGTGGAGTGCAGGTCATCCGGTATGCGGATGACATCGTGGTACTAGCTAAAAGCAAACGAGCCGCCGAACGCCTGTTGGAAAGTAGTCGCAGGTATCTGGAGGACAAGCTGAAACTTAAACTCAATGTCCAAAAGAGTAAGGTGGTCAGCGTGCTGGCACTAAAGCATTTCAAGTTCCTTGGGTTCTGCCTTGGGAAGAACGGTAAAGGCGTATATATACGCGCCCACCGTGATTCCCTCATAAAGGCGAAACGGAAGTTAAAGGAACTGACCCGTCGGAACCAGGGCAAAAGTGTGCGCATGGTCATGGAAAACGTGAAAAGCTTCATCCGGGGGTGGCTCGGCTATTACTATGTGGCCGACATCAAACGGACTTTACAGTCATGGAACGAATGGTTACGTAGACGGTTCCGGATGTACATCTGGAAGCAATGGAAGAAGCCGAGAACCGAGGTGATGAACCTGAAGAAACTCGGCATTTCTGACCACCAGGCATACCAATGGGGTAACACCCGACTGGGATACTGGCGGATCTCTGCGAGCCCGGTACTGACCCGTTCCATTACAAACGAAAAGCTCGCAAAGGCCGGGTACTACGATTTCCCAGCCCAGTACGAGCAATTGCGCTTATTGCACTCAAACGGTTGAACCGCCGTATACCGAACGGTACGTACGGTGGTGTGAGAGGACGGTCATTCAGCTAATGGGTGACCTCCTACTCGATCAACTTGGCGTTGTGAAAAAAGCGCTGACAGACTTGTCGAATAGTGTCGAAATCTTTTGGGTCGCTTCCAGCAGGAATAAGAAGGGGGGGGAACTTAGTAGAGAATGAAAGGGTTGGGAGTTATACGACAATAAGGAGGGTGGACACTTATTAATTAAATTGATTTGCGCACTACTGGTCCTAGCAATCGGTACTGTGGGCGTAGCTCCCATTACCGCAGGGGCAGTGTATGTTGAGCCTGCTGATCCGTCTCGCAAGCAGAGGGTGATGTATCAACTCAGGGATTTGCGATGGCTAAGAAAGTTGCCGCATCCGTGGTAGATTGGCTCATGAGAATCCATTTTCTGCGTGAATTATGGCATGAACTGCAGGCTAGGGTCACGTTCGTTCACGGTCGCACAGGGATCGCTCATTGGGCACTTTCCGGGGAACATGCCGCCGACATAGTTAATGGAGTAGTGAACTGGAAATAGTTTAACCCCCCTACCCTTTCATTCATGTTTTCGACAAGAGCAGACATATTACAATGCTATATGCGGAGGTGGTGATTACATGCGCAAGGAACCAAGTATTATCTGCGATATGGTGGGCAAGGTCTTTGCCAAATCGCAAGGTGTCGAAGTTAGGGCCTTACACAATGTCAGTCTTCAAACTGACGATGGTGAGGTAGTGGGTTTAATAGGTCCGAATGGCTCTGGCAAAACAACCCTGTTTCGTGCCATGGCAGGTTTTTTATGGCCTAGTAGCGGCAGTATTCGCCTGAAAGGAATGGACCCGCAAAAGGCCTTAGAGAATAGAATAGTGGGATTCTTAGCTGAGGAGCCGAGATTTTCACAGGTGATGAAGGTTAAGGACTATTGGCGAGCATACCTAAGCCTAGCTAGGCCAAGCAGGCCAGAACACAGCTTCGTCGCTGATGCCATGGAGATAGCTAGTTTCTCCGACAAGAAAATCGGGCAGCTCTCGAGAGGCATGTTGCAGCGCTTTGCGCTGTCTATGTGCTTGGTTTTTCCACGGCAGGTATACTTGCTAGATGAGCCCACAGAAAGCCTTGATGTCAACTTCCGTTGGAATTTAATTGAAATACTTTCTATGCTGCGAAAGCAAGGCGCAACTATAGTGTATGCTTCGCACAACTTAAATGAGGTGGCCAATATTTGCGACAGAGTACTGGTTATGCGGAAAGGGCAGCTTCACCAACAGGTAGCTACCGTCAACACCAGTATGGCCAAGTTTAGAGCTCCGGAGGGTCTGAAACTGCCGGAAGAGTTTGCCGGGATTCAAGTGTCGGGGAACGGAACCGAATATGTGGTCGAGGTGCCTAACGAACAGGTAAATAGTGTCTGCCGCTACGTGCTAGACCAAAGCGGCGATATCATCGAAATCCGTCCACGGTCGCTTGAGGACTTGCTAAAAACTAGCATCCTGGAGGATATCGCGTGAAGAAACTGTTCGAAATGACCGCTTTTTTTCTCGCCAATGTGATTCGCAAGCGCACGGCCTATGTCTATCTTGGATTCATGGCCCTACTCATACTCCGCTATGTCTTCTACGAAGACACGCCGAACTTTGTCATGGAAAACCGTAGGGCGGACTATTTTTCGTGGGCACATTTCTTTGGGTCTTGGCTCTTAATCATGCTGAATATTTCGGTGTTCGAGGAAGTACTCTCCCGAAAAAATGTGGACGGACTGTTGTCTCTGGGGCTTACACGCGCAGTTATCTTCGGCGCTGCCATTCTCTCTGTGATGATCATGATTTTGGTATGGACTTGCAGCATTTTAGCACTGTCCACGTATGCTGCCAGGCCTCCATGGCCTCTCTTTTTAAGGGACGCCGTCGCCTATCTCTTGCTGGCTGTCCAGCTGATGCTGATTCAAGCGTTTACTTTGTTATTGCTTGGCAAGATGCCCATCGCCAGTGCGGCAATTGCCGCTTTGGGCCTCTATCTGGCCGTAGGCACTATTGTGCCCTTCTTTCAGGAGGCGCCCTCTATTCCGGCCTGGATTCTTCCTCTAGCGCATCAACTTTATTTTGGTATTTCTAGATACGTGGACAGCGGTTTTTTCTCTACCGAGTTAGTGCACGCCCTATTAGGAGTAGGTGCGTGGTTCGGCATTGCCGTGTATTGGTCTATGCGTACTTTTATGAGCAAAGACCTGAACGCCTAATGAAGTAGTCGGCAGGCCACCCTGAAAAATAGAGCAAGGAGGCATGACATATGTCTAAATGGAACATATTAGAGTCTATAATCTTTATTGTCTTAAGTATAGTAGCTATCCTGTTTTTTGAGGGCAGGCTCATATCCAACATAATCATCCTTGTCCTAGCGGTTATTGGGCTCGCACTAAAGCTCTCGATAGCGAAAGGCGCTGCGAAGTAGCTTCTGTTAGTTCGTCAGCGTCAAAGACCTGCTACCCTGACAATGACGCTAGTATCTGTAATTCAACTCTAAGTCGCCGCCACGAAAGCACTTGCCCCTTCCTGAAACGCCGTATGGTTCAGTTCCACCGTATGCTTGGGCACAGCGCTCTCTAGCGCGCTCAGCCAAGTAGCGGCAGGCAACGGCAGGCAGGTCGACAGTGCTCCGAGCAGTACGGTGTTAGCGAGACGCAAATTGCCGAGCTTCTCCGCCACGCTATGCGCATCAATGCACACAACTCGTAATCCAGCTGCGGTAAGGCTAGCCGGAATGTCCGCAGGGTACGGCTCTTTCTCGAGCAAGACGCGGCTAGGGTATATTGTTTCGCGTGACAGAATTACGGTGCTAGCGGGCTTCAACAAGCTAGCCCAGCGCAGCCCCTCTAGCATCTCTAGGCCGAGCAAAAAATCACCGTCACCTTTAGGTATGAGCGGTGAATGCACCGCTTGGCCAAAACGCACGCTCCCCCACACCATGCCGCCGCGCTGGGCCAGCCCGATGACATCTGTCGTTTTAACATCAAAGCCCGACTGCAAAGCGACCATACTAATGACGCGCGTCGTCAGCACCAAGCCCTGCCCGCCGACTCCGGCGATAAGAATGTTGGTCGTCATGCCTGATCCTCCCCTCTTGCCACGGAGTATTTAATCGCCTTGACGGGGCACACCTGTGAGCATACAGAGCAACCTACGCACATATGAGGGTTAATGTATGAATTTTTCTTGCTCTGGCCCTCGTAGACCTGCATCGAGATGGGAGGGCAGTTGACGCCAATGCAGGCCCGGCAACTGATGCAGATTTCTCTGTCGACGTAGAAGTGAGGTTCTCTAATTCTAAAATTTAGGGCGCACGGGCGGGTGACTATCACTACAGAAAGTCCATCGCGCTTCATCGCGTCCGAAATAACGGTCTTAGTACTGCTGTAATCAAACTGGTCAGCCACTGTGACATCACCTATGCCTAAGGACATGAGTACGGCAGCGATGTTTGTGGTGTGCGGTTCCTCGCCTAACTCACCGGTGGTGGGAGTGGGTTGACCACCTGTCATGGCCGTAGTGCGGTTGTCGAGCACAATTACCGTGATATTGTGCTTGGTGGTGGCGAGGTCGGCAAAGCCGGAGAGACCGGAGTGAAAGAGAGTGCCATCGCCGATAACTGACACCAACGGCTTGGCCATGTTGGCTGCTTCATGGGCCATGGCCATCCCTTTAATGATGCCGAGTGACGCCCCCATGCTGATGTTGGTCTTTAGCACCTCGAAGGGCGGCAGAATGCCGAGCGAGTAGCAGCCGATGTCCCCCACCACGGTGGCCTTGGCCTTTTGCAAGAGGTGAAATACAGGGCGATGAGGACAGCCGGCACAGAGCAAAGGGCTGCGATGCACCACTGCGGGAGAATCTATCGTTGTCTTTAAAGACTGCGGCAGGAGGCCCGCTTTTTCTAAGCCCTCCTTAATGCGCTCAGTGGTCAGCTCGCCAGTAAACGGAAAGTGCTCTTTGCCGGTTACCACAAGGCCTGCGGCTTGTAATTGTGCCTCGATAAAGGGCATCAGTTCTTCGATAACTATGACGCGCGAATATTCGGCAGCTAATTCCTTTAACCTAGCGATAGGCAATGGATAGCACAGCCCCAGCTTGTAGACTGAGAGCCCGGCCCCAAGCTCTTTAAGGTACTGGTAGGGCAAGCCGCTCGTGACTAGGAGCGCTTCGCGCCGACCGCTGTCCTCGTAGTTGTCTAGTTCAAGCGAGGTAGCCTCTGCCGCTAGCTTAGTCACGCGCTCCTGCATGAAGTATTGCTGTGCGTTAGCATAGGGTGGCAGCATGCAGTACCTAGCTTGGTCCGGTATAAAGCTAGTTGTTACGGGTGCAGTCCGTTCGCTAAGCTCGACCACAGAGCGACTGTGGCAGAGGGTGCTCGTTAGCCTGATTATGACGGGCATGCCGTACTGCTCACTAATTTTAAGGCCTATGCCAACAAAGTCTTTTGCTTCTTGTGCGTTGCTGGGCTCAAGCAGGGCACAGTTGGCAAACTGGGCAAAAAATCTGCTATCCTGCTCGTTCTGGGAGCTCGACAGCCCAGGGTCGTCGCCTACCACCAGTACAAAGCCACCATTGGTGCGGATTTGCGTGAAGGTCATGAAGGGGTCGGCCGCGATGTTTACCCCGACGTGCTTCATGGACACCAGTGACCTAGCCCCAGCGAAACTGCCCCCGATGGCGATCTCGAGGGCTATTTTTTCGTTCATCGCCCAATGAGCCTGTATATCTGCATAGTCCTTCAGGCTCTCCATAATTTCCACTGTGGGCGACCCAGGGTAGCTAGAGGCAACGACGCCGCCGGCTTCCCAAAAGCCGCGGGCGATAGCCTGATTGCCGGTAAGAAGTACGCGCTCGCGCATGTTTTTCGCCTCCTTATTATGAGTAGGGGTTGTAGGTGAGGGTAGCCGCTAGCCCCACACAACCATTCTTTCGCGAACGTAGCGATAATCCCTGCTAGCTTGCCCGTACCGACTTCGCGCCATAAAGGCAAGAAGTCGGTACAGGCTATGTCTCCGGTATATGTGGTAGGCCTATTCGGCATGTGTTACTATATAGTGCAGAAGAGAAACGCACGAAGGGGGGGGGTGCTTCATGAGTAAGCTTGGGGCTTTATTTAAGCGTTACTATACAAAAGAGCTGGCAGACCGCGATGACCTCACGGTTTATGATTTATTTGAGTGGTCGAAGCGGGATGTTTTATTAAAGGATTACAAGAGCGGCAAGGTCCTGACGGATATGAAGGGCCTTGACTTCCCCGTACACTACTCCCAAAACGCGGTAGATATTACTGCCTCGAAGTACTTCCGCAAGGCGGGGGTAGGTAATGAGTCCGGGCAGGAGACTTCGCTCAAGATGCTAGTGCATCGCATGGTGGACTTCTGGGCAGCGGCGTTACAAGAAGAGGGACTTATCAAGACACAGGAACAGAGGGATATCTTCTATGACGAGGTAGCTTACGGGCTACTTAACCAGATGTTTGCTCCAAATTCGCCGCAGTGGTTTAACACTGGCCTCGCCCGCAGTTACGGCATCAAGGGTGGTCAGAACGATTTGTTTTACTATGACCCTAAGCAGAGTAAGGTCGTTTCTTCGCCAGACACATATACTCGCACCCAGGCCTCTGCCTGCTTTATTCTATCTATTACCGATAGTTTGCTAGGCAAGCACTCGATTACCGAGCACTATGTCACCGAAACGAAACTCTTTAAGGGTGGCTCTGGCACCGGTACTAATTTTTCGCCCCTCAGAGCGGTGGGGGAGAAACTCTCGGGTGGGGGAGCTTCGTCGGGCTTAATGAGCTTTCTCAAAGGGCTTGATCGCAATGCCGGGGGCATTAAGTCTGGTGGAACAACGCGGCGGGCAGCTAAAATGGTGTGTCTCGACATTGATCACCCAGAGCTAGAGAGCTTTATAACCTGGAAAGTTCGTGAAGAAGAAAAAGTGAGGGCTTTAGCCAAGATGGGCTACGCTGCGGATATTGACGGCGAAGCATACGAGACTGTGTCTGGGCAAAACTCTAACAACTCCGTGCGCATTCCCGATGAGTTTATGCACAAAGTGCTTCATCTGGCCCATGAGCCAGGTGCAACCGTCACCCTAAAGGGGAGGGTGGACCCTTCTGTAAATCGGGAGGTCTCTGTCGGGCATTTGTGGGATCTATTTAATGGCGCCGCCTTCCGGGCAGCCGACCCCGCGCCCCAGTTTGCCGACACTTTTAATGCCTGGCACACTTGCCCAGCGGGAGAGGATGGCGACCTATGGGCACCACACAACCGCCTCAACTCCACTAACCCCTGCGGTGAATACGCCTTTTTGGATGATACTAGTTGCAACCTCTCGTCGCTTAACCTCTATCGTTTTTACGATCCGAACAGTGATAGCTTCGATTTAGCAGGTTTTAGGCATATGGTGGGGCTCAATCAACTGCTACTCGAGGCCTCCATAGTGTGGGGGCAATTCCCTACCGAAGACATCGCCCGCAAGACCTACATGTTTCGTGCGACTGGTCTAGGTGTGGCTAACTTGGCCTCGTTACTCATGGCCCTAGGGCTACCCTATGACTCCCCCGAAAGCCGGTCCCTAGCAGCAGCATTAACGGGCCTAGTCACGGGCGAGAGTTACCGGGTGTCGGCCCTGATGGCAGAGGCGGTAGGGCCTTTTGCCAAGTATGATTTGAATAAAGTGCCGATGAACAGGGTAATTCGTAACCACGCCCGGGTAGCAGGCTCGCGCAGCGACCCCTACGAGGATTTGCACTACATGCCCCATCGGGTGGACCATGAGGTGCTTGAAAAAATGGGCTGGCACGATCTTTCGCAGAGCTTAAAGGAGTGCTGGGCCGAGGCAGTGCGCCTAGGAGAAGAGCACGGCTATCGCCACGCGCAAGTGTCGGTCATAGCCCCAACTGGAACGATCTCCTTTGCTATGGACTGCGCCGCAACCTCCATAGAGCCTTTCTTCTCCCATGTCGTCTACAAAAAGCTGGTTGGCGGCGGTTTCATGACCATTGTTAACCCGGTAATCAGCGTGGCCCTCAAGAAGCTTGGCTACACGGCCGAACAAATTGCTGACATTTTGGGCTACATCGGGCGCGAAAAGAACGGCAAGTTGACAGACGGCAAGATCGAAGGGGCACCGCATCTGAAGGAAGAGCATTACAGCGTATTTGATACTGCCAGTGTTAATGGCAGTGGCGCATGTTTTATTCATCATTTTGGGCACGTGCTCATGGTGGCAGCGCTCGCACCCATGGTCTCTGGGGCTATTTCTAAGACCGTCAATTTGCCGCATGATGCGACTACTGACGACTTCAAGGCGGTGCATATCTTGGCCTGGCAGACCGGAGTGAAGGGTATTGCCTTGTATCGCGATGGTTCGAAATTTGTGCAGCCCCTTAACAGCAAGCTAGACAGCAGCGACAACAAGATCGATCTTGAGACCCTAACTTATGATGCTCTACTGGCTTATGCGCGAGAGGCTAAAGAGCGCTTGGCGACACCACTGCCAGGCTCACGTCGGGATAAAGTCACTGGCATTAGAGCGGGGCACACGCATGCCGCACAAATCGAGGATGTAAAGCTGTACATTACTGTCAATCGCGACACCAAGCGGAAAATATCTGAAATTTACATGACCACCGATCGCGAAGGCAGCCTGATTACAGGCTTTCTCAACTCGTTGTCCAAGACTATTTCGGTAATGCTGCAGTATCACATTCCCGCAGAGGATATCGCCCGCATGCTCAGAGGCCAAAAGTTCGAGCCACATGGCTTTGTAACCCGCCACCCCTATATTAAGGCCGCAAGTTCGATTTCGGATCTAATTTCTAAGGTTATAGATATTGAACTAGGCGATTTCTCGCGCGTGCAGGTCAAGCCCGAGGCCAATGACGTGATTATGCGCTCCCAGGAGCTTGTGGTGGGGCCGCCTAAGGCGTCAGCACACGAAAATACTGCGCACATGGCCACGGAGAGGCAGCTGACCATAGAGGATATCATTAAGGACGCTACGGCTAACGGAGAGAAGCTCTATCACTCCACTTGCTCTAATTGTTCTAGTTTTCGCATGGTCACCAATGGCACTTGCAAGGTCTGTCTCGATTGCGGCAGCACCACAGGCTGCTCGTAGATTAGGGGCGGATCAACACATGAGTCGGATCAATTGGCACAGCGACCTTGAGCAGGTCAGGAAGGAACTCCCCAGGCTTCATCCTGACTTCTTCTCTGCTAAGAACGAGGCCGAGTTTCATGCTCGGTTAGATCAACTGCAAAACAATGCCGAAAACATGGATACCTACAGCATTGTCATGGAGATAGCCAGAATTGTGGGAACTGCCAAAGATGCACATACCGCTGTTATGTTACCGCAAAACTACAGGCTCCCTTTTGACTGTTATCCGTTTGCGGAGGGTTTGTACATTACCGCAACTGATAGCGACCACAAAGAGTTGCTACACTCTAGAATAGAGAGCATAGGCGGGCATGAGACCGCGACGATTCTGGCAAGGATGTCTGAGATTATACCTCATGAGAATAGGCAGTTTGTACTGTCCTCCCTACCGAGCTTCGTAATTTGTGCCGACATACTGTACGGAGTGGGGCTCATTACAAGCCCGGAAGAGACCGTGGTAACCGTAGCTAGTAAGCAGGGTAAAATCTTTGAGCGCACTATAAAGACTCTGCCATACGATGACTACCAAGCGCTGCCAGACCCAAGCCATAATATGCCGCTCTACAGGCAACACAGAGACAAATACTATTGGAGCAGCTTTGACAATGGCCTTCTCTATATAAATTATAGTAAGTGCAAAAATATGGAAGACATAGCGGTTGGCGGTTTCGCTGAGAGTCTCAGGGCCGAACTGTCGGCCAATAAAGGGATTAGAAAAATAGTTATCGACCTTCGCCACAATAGAGGTGGGAACTCAGAGCTATTTCGGCCCTTTTTGGCGTGGCTCTGCCGTGAAGAGAGCCTTAACCAGAGGGGTAAGCTCTTTGTGCTAGTGGGAAGAGATACTTTTTCCTCGGCCGCACTCAATGCCTACTACCTCAAGTTTAATACGAAGGCCCTATTTGTAGGTGAACCTACGGGGGCCAAACCCAACCATTTCGGTGAAGTGCAATATCTTGAGCTTGAGAGCTCAGGTTTGCTGATACGCTACTCTACTAAGTACTATGAGCTCATCGAGGACGATGCCCAGCAGTCTTTAGTGCCCGACATCGAGTGCGAAGTAAGCTTTAAGGATTATAGCCAGGGTATCGACAGTTTTTTGGCGGCAGTAGTTGCAGGCAAATGAGGTGTCGCCAGTAATGGCGACACCTCATTTTTCGGACTTAAGAGTTTTTACCACTTACCTCTGCTCATATGTCCGGCCATCTCAGCCTTGCATATTTGCTTAATAGTCCATGCTTCGTTAAGGGCCCTTTTGAAAGCGGCGACGCAGTTAGGGTCAAGGTCGTCCTCGATACCGTCTTCGCAGACAGTTATCATCTGTTCTGCCAACGATATAAGTTCCATATGTAGCGAGTTCGTGAGGTCTGAGCGGTAGATCTTGTCGGCAGCCTCAGTGCTAAGTTCCTCGAACTTCTCTGTAGGGGCGCCACATTTGGGACACTTGGCAGGAGCAGCTTCTCCCTCGCCCACGTAGCCACACACTCCGCATCTAAACAACTTCTTCTGCATGTTTCAACCTCCACTTATCTAAAGTTCCTCTTTCATTGTAACACAAGCTGCGGGTTCCTGTGCAGCCGCAAGGGGAGCGCGCACGATAGAGCAGTAAGGACCAGTCCCCTTTTGTCGCGCGCCAGCTTGCTATATTTGTGGATTGCAAGAGGTATAATTAAGCTGCTGGTAGATAAGGAGGTGCACACTCGGTGAGTGATGAAAAATGTGACTTGGTTCATCCCAACGGAGTCAAGGAAAAGAAAATCGCAGTAGTTGACGGCTATACTATCAAGTACCATGCGAATGGCAAGACTATGTGGTCTAAGGGCAAAATGATCGACGGCAACCCTGATGGTTACTGGGAATGGTACCGCCTAGATGGCACTATAAAGCGTTCGGGATATTTTGAGCGGGGTAATCCTGTCGGAGAATGGATTTCTTATGATAGCGCCGGGGCTAAGTACAGTTCGACCCAGCGCGGCTAAAAAAAGACGAGCCCTCTCCAACATCTGTAATCATACGCACATACAGGTATGCCGGTGAAGAATAAATGATTACCTCCGCCAAGGCATTGCCGAAGGCGCTGGCGGTATAGTTGTCAATGTCTATAATCCCTGTCATGAACCCCGCCACCAGGAGGGCTGAGACCCCGAAGTAGAAGCTCCATTGCGGCACAATCGCACCTATGTAGACGGCGTACAGGGCCTGTCGTAAACTGCACCGCAAGTACACTAAACCAAAGGCAACAAGGGTCAGTGCCGCGATTACTACCCCAACCAAAACCAAAGGCACCGTAATGGTCATCGTCACTCCCGTAATGAACATCAGGGCTGCCACAAAGATGAATACACTATTCGCCCACCTTGAATGCCGCGCATACGTGGCCAGATGGATTACCCCACGCCTGATATACATGCATAGAATCTGCCCGGATAAAACCGCAAGCAAGAAAATGCCATACCCCACTACAAACCCAGCATATGTTTGTTCCCAGACTACAAAATGCATGGCGCTTAAAGCAATGGTCGCGACCAATATAGTGGCAACCTCGCGCCAAATGAGAGACTTACGGTTTTCGGCAAATTGCATCGTGTACGGACCTCCTATTTATGCGCTACGACTCAAAAAAAAAGGGCGGCTGTCCATGTAAAGGGCACGCACATCCGCCCTTGGCTATTGCCGTTTTCTCTAACCTAAAACATTACCTTGCTCGACGAGTAGGGCGAGGTGGAACGAAGTCCACGTGCTGCCCCTTGCGCAGGCTAGGTACCAATTCTACCAAATCTACTTTCGAATGACGTGCCAAGTCGTACAGAACGTCAGTCTGCCCGGTCAGGCCAACTCCGTATACCCATAGATTGGAGGTTGGTCGTCCGGCAGGGAAGATTAGCTGTAATTGTTCAAGTCTTGTTTCCGTATCAGCTAACGTAAAGCGAAAGCCCTCATACCGTCCTATCTCCTTAAGTCTATGAACTTCTTCTGGGTCCGACAAACGCTTGCGCACTTCTTCTATGTGGGCTCTCTTCGCTTCCATGTGAAGACTTACGCTACGTTCTATGTCGCTTCCAATTTTATTCCACTGCACTGGCGCTAGGGGTTGGTTGAAGTACTCCCCTCCGGTATCATACCCTCCAATCGTGAATGAAAGTTCCGTCGGTCTCATCTGGTAGCTGTATCCTTCAATCGGTGATCCAACTGCCTGGATGCTTTCGACTCCTGGGACTTTCGCCACGGCTTTTAGATAAAACACGTGGAGATTGTTCTTCTGAAAAGTAATCGCCACGTCGTCTAAGAGGTACAGGTTGTTCAATACCACAAGAGCATTTGCGGACCTTGACGGGTTCAACCTAGCCATGCTCCGCAATCGTCCTCGGTTTTCGTCACGATGCTGCTGCCTCTGATCGACACGCTCAAATTCAGGACCACCCAATGTCACGGTAATGTTTGGGGGTGCAACCGCGATTGCCGTAGCAGTAACTACAAAAACTAGTGCCGTTACAACAAAGGCAACTCTAATAGATCGACGGTTCCAAAGCTCTTTTGCCACAATCATCACTCCTCCTGACGTTGCATTGTTTATGTTTGACCAAAAAGTTATGCGAGAAACGGAAACCTAGCGTATCCACCGATGTGTGGCAGGGAGCAGTCTCTGTCCAAGGAAGTCAATAATTGTTGGTGGAGCTCCGCCAGGGATCACTGCCCACCAATCAGTCACCTCAGATTCAAAAGTTGCGGTTAGGCTAGTGATGTTGCCGGGATTCATTAGCACTATGGCAGTAGCGAACTGATATGGTACTAACAAGTCTGGCCTTCTCGTTTGGTGAGAAATCTCATCAGCAGCAGCCTCGATCCGATGATGAGGAAAACTACTCGATACAATGGAGTTGCCTACTACGCTGTGATAAAATGCTGTGCCTGACCCGACCATAGGTTGTGTAGATGGTGATGGCGAACGAGTTTCTGACTCCCACCATAGACGCCATCCGTTGGGGCTTACCGCTGGCCATTGGTTCGCTCGGAACCAATTAACGCCCTGCTGGTCCCACATGCCGCGAAATTGATACTGGTCCCTCAACCCTGATATTGTATGGTCAAATGGGCTAAAAACCTGTCGCGCAAACGCTGCACTGGGAATCGCTATGCACATCAATAATATGCAAGCAATCATCATGTGTATTTTTGAGCCTCGCATTGGGTGCTTCTGCCACCTGCATTTTTCAGCTGACATGATTGCACACTTCCGTTCATTCATAGTAGCCCTATACACTGCTTTAGTCGATGTGTGCTCCGCTACCATCGCTGATGGCGGCGAAGCTGAACTGCCGCTTTCAATACGGTTTTGGCGGACCATTCGGAAACCTGACGACGGGAGTCTTACATCTGTGGCTTGCCCGGACGTGTTGAGTGTTAAGCCGCATACGGTTGCGCTGTCAGTGAACTACATTCGCTCTCACCTCCTTTGCGATGTCCAAGCAGTAATAGCCCCTTGTATGATCTTACGGCAGGTCGTCTGTGCCTTGCGAGGGGGAAGAAAGAGAGATGCCTGTGTGCCCGATTCAGAGGCGAGTAATATCAGAGTGGCACCTGTGTCGATAGTCTCGAACAGCTCCGCACAGCTATCATCGTGACAACAACTGCCATCTGTGTCTATTATCTCCCCCCAATTGGATGTCAAGAAAAAATTTGTTAAGATAATGTCATATCCTGCTGCACAACCATGATTATTGATTGCGTGGGGAAGCGCATGCCTTTTTGCAATGTTACCCACCGGCACAGAAACCGTTGTACTAAAGCCGCTGCCATTATGGTAGGGCAGTGAGCGGTTGTTACAGTCGCTAAGCTTTCAGACAATTAAGGTGACAATCTCATTGTATGGCTTTCCCTCCTAATCGAGTGAGAGACTTACGGTTTTCGGCTAATTGCATCGTGTGCGGACCTCCTATTCACATAACAAGACTCGCCCAGTCTGTTCCCTTCAAGCCCTTCTCTGAGAAGCGCTTCTAGATCGCGATGTCTCTCTAACTATACAAGAAAAATGGTTCAAAAAGACATTTGCAGATGTTGCGTTTTAATATAGCATAAAAAGGTGGGATATCCTTGTTTAGAGCTAACGACAATCATGCCCAACAGTCCCTGTTTGAGAGCATTCAGTGGATGAACCCTAGGATTCGTGAAAAACTCTATAAGTCTTGGGCACCGA
>Ga0208101_10069_pt1 | contig 19247 bp, 19 predicted proteins | sample Subbioug_CSW11AC_FD_184823 | JGI IMG/M metagenome (GOLD analysis project Ga0208101, IMG submission 184823) | Serpentinite rock and fluid subsurface biosphere microbial communities from McLaughlin Reserve, California, USA - CR12Aug_CSW11AC (SPAdes) | ecosystem: Environmental > Terrestrial > Deep...
CGCACCACGCCCTCGAGGAAGTAGAGCCACACCAGCAGGCTCACCCAGCGGTAGGTGTACATGCGCAGGCGCAGCAGGCCCGGCAGCGGCAGCAGCAGCGGCAGCACCTTGAGCGCCCACCACGAGCCACCCTCGCGCAGCGGTGCCAGCCACAGCTCCCAGGCCAAGCCGAGCACGATCAGCGCCAGCACGCTGACCACAGCGATGAACCGCGTGCGCCGCGCAGCAGCCGAGGGTGGGGTGGATACGAGCGCCAGGTGCGCGGCAGTGCCGTCGAAATCGGGGGAGGGGCTTGGGTTCATGGAGTGGGGCATGGACGGTGGCATGATAGCGCCATGCGGGCATCCAAACTGTCATCTGGGGCCATGGGCGCGGCCCAAATCTTGCGCCGACCGGCCCAGACCCTGTGGGAAGGGCTGCTGCACTTCCCGTGGCGCACCACGGTACAGACGCTGCGCGCGCGCTTTCGCGCCGACGACCTGAGCAACGCTGCCGCCAGTCTGTCGTTCACCACCGCCTTTGCCTTGGTGCCTTTCATCACCGTGGCGCTGGCCGTGTTCAGCCTGTTTCCGGCCTTTGCCCGCGTCGAGCTGCAGGTGCGCCAGTGGCTGCTCAGCGGCCTGATTCCGCCGCACATCGCCGAGCCCATGGCGCAGTACCTGTCGCAGTTTTCGGCCCACGCCACACAGATGGGCGTGGTCGGGGCGGTGGGGCTGCTGCTCACGGTGCTGGTGATGGTCTGGTCGATCGACCTCAAGCTCAATGAAATCTGGCGCGTGCGCCGCATGCGCTCGTTCATGCAGCGGCTGCTGATCTATTGGAGCCTGCTGACGCTGGGCCCGTTGCTCATCGGCCTGAGCCTGAGCCTGACATCCTATGCGCTCTCGGTCTCGCAAGGCTGGGTGCAGGGCGTGCACGGGCTGCTGTTCACGCTGCTCGAGGGCTTGGAGTTTGCGGTGATTGCGGTGGCCCTTGGGGCCATGTTTCGCTACGTGCCCAACGCCAGCGTGCGCTGGAGCCATGCGCTCGCCGGCGGCCTGTTTGCGGCCCTTGGGGTCGAGCTGGTCAAGGGCCTGCTGGCTTGGTATCTGGTGGCCATGCCCACGCTCTCGCTGCTCTATGGCACGCTGGCCACGCTGCCCATTTTGCTGTTCTGGGTCTATCTGGTGTGGGTGATCGTGCTGCTGGGCGCGGTGGTGGCGGCTTATCTGCCCAGCCTGCTGGCCGGGGTGGCGCGGCGCGGCGACGCACCGGGCTGGCACATGCAACTGGCGCTGGAGGCGCTGGCGCAGCTGCAGCTCGAGCGCCAAGCCGGGGGGCGCGGCCTGCCGCTGGACGCGCTGGCAGGAAGGCTGCGCGTCGATACGCTGCAGCTCGAAGCCCCGCTGGAGGCGCTGCAGGCGCTCGACTGGGTCGGGCGGCTCGACGAAGGCGGTGAGCGCTTCGTATTGTTGGTCGATCCGGTGCAGACCGCTGCCTCGCCGCTGCTGCAAAGCCTGCTGCTGCCGGTCGAGCCCAGCACGCTGGCGCTGTGGCAGCGCAGCCGCTGGAGCGAGGCGCGGCTGGCCGATCTGCTGCCGCAGCACGGTGTCTGATCAGGGTGGCGGCAGGTAGTCGCGCAGGCCTTGCAGCACCGCCTCGGGGGCTTCGCTCATCAGGGCGTGGCCCGCAGCCAAACGCAGCACGCGGCTGCCCGTTGGGGCGGCGTCGATCAAACTTTGCGCCGCTTTGGGTGGCGTCATCTGGTCGTGCTGGCCCAAAATGAACAACACCGGGCGGCTCAGGCGCTGCAGCGCTTGCAGGCCTTGGTCGTAGCGGTCGCAGGCCGCAAAGCCCCGTTGCAGCAGGTTGGTTTGGGGGTTGCTGGCCAGCACGCGGCGCATCAGGGCGCGCGCGCAGCCGCGCAGCCACGTGCCGGGGCCGAGCACCGACGGCCCGCTGGCCAAGCTGCTGTGGCTGTACTGGTTGATGCGCTCGATGGCTTGCAGCGGCTGCTCTTGCGCTTGCTGCAGCAGGGCGGGCGCGACGCGCATGGGGTAGGCGCTGCCCACCAGCGCCAAGTGGCTGATCCGCTGCGGCGCCGTGGCGCTGGCGTGCAGCGCGATCAGCGAGCCCCAGCTGTGCCCGACCAGCGCCGCTTGCTCGATCTGCAGCGCATCCAGCAGCGCCAGCACGCTGGCGGCGGCTTCCTCCACGCTCGCCGGCGCCGCGCCGCCGCTGCGGCCGTGGCCAGGCAGGTCGATGGCCAGCACGTTGAAGCCGTGGTGCGCGAGGTAGCGGCTTTGCAAAATCCAGACGCTGTGGTCGTTGAGCACGCCGTGGATGAAGACCACGGTCGGGCGCTGCGGCGCCAAGGGGCGGCCGCCGGTGTAGGCGTACAGGGGGCCGCTGGGCAGGTCGATCAACATGGTTTTAGCCTCCTGCCTTTTCTGCCGCCGTAGAGCGCGCTCGAGGCCACCAGATGCCCCCCAGCGCCCGTCAGGGTGGCCACCGCCAGATGCAGCGCCGCCTGCCCGCTGGCGGTGGCAATGGCCCCGATGCCGCCTTCGAGCGCGGCCACGCGCTGCTCGAGCACGGCGTTGGTCGGGTTGCTGATGCGGCTATAGACGTGGCCGGCGCGCTCGAGGTTGAACAGCGCCGCCGCGTGGTCGCAAGACTCGAACACGAACGAGGTGCTCAGGTGGATCGGCAGCGCGCGGGCACCGGTGCCGGGGTCGGGGGCGGCGCCGGCGTGCAGGGTCAGGGTGTCGAAACCGGGGTCGGCGGGGCCACTCATGGGGGTTTGTCCTCGGGTCGGGTTTGCGGGGGGTGATCTGCGCCCCATTGTGGGCTATATTTGAGCCCGAGCCGGGGTCGGCCCATACAGGAGTTTAGCGATGAAGGTCAGCGACATTTTGCGCGTCAAGGGCGGTACGCTCTACACCATTTCCCCCGACGCACCCCTAAGCCAAGCGGTGCAGACCATGGCCGAGCTCGACATCGGTTCGCTGGCCGTGATGGAATACGGCGAGCTGGTGGGCATGCTCACCTTTCGCGAGGTGCTGCACACGGTGGCGCGCAACGGCGGCAACTGCGGCACCGGCAGCGTGCGCGCGGTGATGGACGACCACCCCATGAGCTGCACCAGCCAGACCGACCTCGAGCAGGTGCGGCCGCTGATGCTGCAAAAGCACTCCCGCTACATGCCGGTGATGGACGAGCGCATGCTCATGGGCGTGATCAGCTTCTACGACGTGGCCAAGGCGGTGGTGGAGGCGCAAAACTTCGAAAACAAAATGCTCAAGGCCTACATCCGCGACTGGCCCGAGGAAGAAGCGCAGCCGGCCGATAAGGCCTAAGAGGCTGGGAAGCGGGAGCCATTGGCTCTGCACCCGCAATCCGGGATAATCTGCCCGCATGAGCGGCAACACCTTCGGCACCCTGTTTTGCGTCACCAACTTTGGTGAATCCCACGGCCCGGCCATCGGCTGCGTGATCGACGGCTGCCCGCCGGGCATGGCCCTGAGCGAGGCCGACATTCAGCCCGAGCTGGATCGGCGCCGCCCCGGCACCAGCGCCTTCGTGACGCAGCGCAAAGAGCCCGACCAGGTGCAGATCCTCAGCGGCGTTTATCAGGGTCAGACCACCGGCACCCCGATCGCGCTTTTGATCCCCAATGCCGACGCGCGCAGCAAAGACTACGGCGAGATCGTCCAGACCTTCCGTCCCGGCCACGCCGACTACAGCTACTGGCGCAAATACGGTCTGCGCGACCCGCGCGGCGGCGGCCGCTCGTCGGCGCGCCTGACCGCGCCCACGGTGGCCGCCGGGGCCGTGGCCAAAAAGTGGCTGCAGCAGCAGCACGGCATTGCTTTTCGCGGGTGCCTGACGGCGCTGGGGGCGCTCGAAATCCCCTTCGAGGGCTGGGAGCACGTGGGGCACAACCCGTTTTTTGCCCCGGTCTCGGATGTGTCGGCGCTGGAGCAGTACCTGCACGACTTGCGCAAGCGCGGCGACTCCTGCGGGGCGCGGCTGCGCGTGAGCGCGCAAGGGGTGCCGGCCGGGTTGGGCCAGCCGATTTACGACAAGCTCGACGCCGACATCGCTTACGCCATGATGGGCCTCAACGCCGTCAAAGGGGTGGAGATCGGGGCCGGTTTTGGCTGTGTGGCCGATCTGGGCAGCACGCACGGCGACGCGCTCACGGCGGCCGGCTTCGTTGGCAACAAGGCCGGGGGCGTGCTGGGCGGCATCAGCAGCGGCCAAGACATCGAGGTCGCGCTGGCGATCAAGCCCACCAGCTCGATTTTGCTGCCGCGGCCTTCGATCGACCTGCAGGGCCAGCCGACCGAAGTGCTCACCAAGGGCCGCCACGACCCCTGCGTGGGCCTGCGCGCGGTGCCGATTGCCGAGGCCTTGTTGGCGCTGGTGCTGATGGACCACGCGCTGCGCCACCGTGCCCAGTGCGGCGATGTGCGGCTGGAGCAGGGGCCGATTGCGGCGGCGGCACCGGCGCCGGGTTGAGCGCTTTTGCGCCTGTGGCTCAGGCCCCGCCAGCCCCGTATTTGCGCACCAGCGCCTCGAGCGCGATCTGGTAGCCCTCGACCCCGAAGCCGATCACGATCCCGGCCGCGGCAGGCGAGAGGTACGAATGTTGCCGGAAGGGTTCGCGCGCGTGCACGTTCGAGATGTGGCATTCGATCACCGGCAGCTGGGGCACGCCCTTGACCGCGTCGTGCAGCGCCACCGAGGTGTGGGTGTAGGCGCCGGGGTTGAACACGCAGCCCAGCGCCAAACCCTCACGTTGCAGGCGACCGTACTCGTGCAGCTTGTCGATCAGCGCACCTTCCCAGTTGCTTTGCAGGCATTCGGCAGCGTAGCCCAACTGGGCGGCGGTGCGCTCGAATGCCGCCTGCACGTCGGCCAGCGTGGTGTGGCCGTAGAGCTCGGGCTCGCGCGTGCCCAGCAGGTTCAGGTTGGGGCCGTTGAGGAGCAGGATTTTTTTCATGGCTCGGATTGTGCTTGGTTTTCGCTGCGTTGGGGAGCGGGCCAGCGCAGGGCGCCGGTGGCCAGCAGCACGCCGAGCAGGATCACGCCGCCGCCGGCCACCATGCTCAGCGTGATCGCCTCACCGAGCAGCAGCGCGCCGTAGATGAGCGCAAAAACCGGGATCAGAAAGGTCACGGTGAGCGCCTTGCTGGCCCCGGCGCGGGCGATCAGGCGAAAAAACAGCAGGTAAGCCAGCGCCGAACACAGCAGCCCGACCGCCACCACCGCGCCCCAAGCACCTAGGCTGGGGGTCTGTGCCGGCCAGAACCAGGCCATGGGCAGCGCCAGCGCCAGCGCCGCCCCGGCCTGGCTGCCGCCGGCGATCACCAGCGGCGGCACGTCGCTCAAATACCGCCGGTGGTGGCTGGCGGCCAGCCCGTAGCACAGCGTGGCCCCTAGGCACGCCAGCACCGCCCAGCCGGTGCCGCCGCCGGCAAAATCGGCCTTGGGCCACGAGAGCAGCAGCACGCCGGCAAAGCCCACCGCCAGCCCCAGCGCGCGCCCGGCTGGTAGGCGCTCGCGCAGCCACAGCCAAGCCACCAGCGCGCCAAAGAGCGGGGTGGTGGCGTTCAAGATGGCCGACAAGCCGGTCGAGATCGACAGCAGCGCCCAAGCAAAGAGCGCAAAGGGCAGCGCCGAGCTCAGCAGCCCCGAAACAAAAATCGCCCCGGCGTGTGCACGCAGCACGCGCCAGTGCCCGGCCAGCAGCAGCAGCGGCAACAGCGCCGCCGCCGCCACGCTCACGCGCAGGCCGGCGGTGGCCCAAGGCCCAAACTCGGCCGCGCCCAGCATCATGAACAAAAACGAAGAGCCCCAGAGGGCGGCCAAGAGCAGGAATTCGGCGGCGAGGGGCATGCGCATCAGGGCGATTGTCGCTTATGCCCAGCGCCGGTGCTGCGCCACCCGTGCTGCGCCGGCTTTGCGGCAGGGCCTCGGGGGCCCGGCCTTAGACGCCCGACCTTACACGCCCAGCCTCACTTGCCCCACGAATCCTTGAGCGCGGCGATGCGGTTGAACACCAGTTGGCCGGGGCGGTGGTCGTGCCGGTCGGCGACGAAGTAGCCGTGGCGCTCGAACTGAAAGCGCTGCTCGGGCAGCGCCTGCGCCAGCGTGGGCTCGACCCAGGCTTGGCACACCTGCAGGCTATCGGGGTTGAGGGCCTGCAGGAAATCGGCGCCACCGGCTTCGGGCTGGGCGCTGTTGAACAGGCGCTCGTACAGGCGCACTTCGGCGGCCACGGCGTCGGCGGCGGCCACCCAGGTGATGGCGGCCTTGGCCTTGACACTGTCGGCCCCCGGGCTGCCGCTCTTGGTGCCGGGCAGCAGCACGGCGTGGACTGCGGTCACGTGGCCGCTGGCGTCGGCCTCGAAGCCGGTGCACTCGATCACGTAGGCGCCCTTGAGGCGCACCCGGCTGCCGGGGCTGCACTGGGTGGGATCTTTGGGGTCGGGCTGCGGCGGGTGCAGGCGCTTGTAGCCTTTGGGTGGCACGGTGGCAAAGTCGTCGCGCTCGATCCACAGCTCGCGCCCCAGCAGAAACTGGCGCGGCGCCGGCGCGCTCTGGCCCTCGGGGGTGTGCGGCAGCGCGGGCAGGGTGCAGCTTTCGGTGTGCTCGGGGTTGCCGTGCAGCTCGGCCCAGTTGCTCAGCACCAGCTTGAGCGGCTCGAGCACCGCCATGGCCCGCGGCGCGCTGTGTTCCAGGTCTTCGCGCAGGCAGCCCTCGAGGCTGGCGTAGTCGATCCAAGAGTCGCTCTTGCTGGCGCCGATGCGCTCGGCAAAAAGGCGGATCGCGCTCGGGGTGTAGCCGCGCCGGCGCAGCCCGGCCAAGGTGGGCAGGCGCGGGTCGTCCCAGCCGCGCACGCGGCCCTCGTTGACCAGTTGCGCCAGTTTGCGTTTGCTGGTGAGCACGTAGGTGAGGTTGAGGCGCGCGAACTCGTACTGGCGCGGCAGCGGGTGTTGCAGCAGGCCGCCTTCGGCCAAGCGCTCGAGCAGCCAGTCGTAAAAGGGGCGCTGGTCTTCAAATTCGAGCGTGCAGATGCTGTGCGTGATTTGCTCGAGCGCGTCTTCGATCGGGTGCGCGTAGGTGTACATCGGGTAGATGCACCAGGCGTCGCCGCTGCGGTGGTGGGTGGCGCGGCGGATGCGGTACAGCGCCGGGTCGCGCAGATTCAGGTTGGGGCTGGCCATGTCGATCTTGGCGCGCAAGACCATGGAGCCGTCGGGGTGCAGGCCGGCGCGCATCTGGCGCAGGCGCTCGAGGTTGTCGGCCGGGCTGCGGCTGCGGTAGGGGCTGTTGGTGCCGGGGCGGTTGAAGTCGCCGCGGTGGGCGCGCATGGCCTCTGCGCTTTGCTCGTCCACGTAGGCGTGCCCAGCCTGCACCAGGTATTCGGCGGCGCGGTACATGAAGTCGAAGTAGTCGCTGGCAAAGTAGCGGTGTTCTTCGATGCGACCGGCGCAGTGGGATTGCCAGTCAAAGCCGAGCCAGCGCACCGCCGCGTCGATGGCATCGACGTATTCCTGCTCCTCTTTTTCGGGGTTGGTGTCGTCGAAGCGCAGGTGGCAGACGCCGCCGTAGTCGCGTGCCAGCCCGAAGTTGAGGCAGATGCTCTTGGCGTGCCCGATGTGCAGGTAGCCGTTGGGCTCGGGCGGGAAGCGGGTGCGGATGCGCGCTGGGTCGGGCACACCGGCGGCGTGGTGCGCCGCATCGCCGGGGCTGCCGCCCCAGCGCCGGCTGGCGTAGGTGCCGGCCTGCAGGTCGTGCTCGATGATCTGGCGCAGGAAGTTGCTGGGTTTGGCTTCGGGCGCTTGGGGCGCGCTGGCAGTCTGGCTGGCGGGCGGGCTAGCGGGCCGGGTGGGTGGGGCAGGGGGGGCAGCAGGGTGAGAACTCATGGGCCGATTTTAGGGGCTGGGGCACTGCTGGGGTGACTGGGGAGGGCTTGTCGGGCTTGCAGGCTCACGGGTGCAAAGAAGCGTGTGGTGTTAGAATCACGGGTTCCCAACGCTTCGCTGTCCAGGTGGACAGTCGCGTGTCTCAGGCGTTGCGAGGCTTTTTTAGTGGGGCTTGTTCCCCACCCGAAGGATTCAACCATGGTCGTCATTCGACTTTCTCGCGGCGGCGCCAAGGCGCGCCCGTTTTACAACATCGTCGTGGCCGATAAACGCAGCCGCCGCGATGGCAGCTTCATCGAGCGCATCGGTTTTTACAACCCGCTGGCCACCGGTGGCGAGGAGCCGCTGCGCGTGGCACAAGACCGCCTCAACTACTGGCTGGGTGTGGGCGCGCAGCCCTCTGACACCGCAGTGCGCCTGTTCAAGCAGGCTGCCAAGGCCGCTGCACCGGCAGCTTAAAGCGCTGGCGCTTCAGCCGCTGGCGTTGCCCTTTAACCCATGGCCGCACTCGCCGGACTAAAGCCCGCGCCGCTGCCCGCAGATGCGGTGGAGTTGGGCCGCATACAGGAGGCGTGGGGCATCAAGGGTTGGGTGCGGCTGCACAGCCACAGCGCCAAGCCCGAGGCCTTGCTGCACGCTTGGCGCTGGTACCTATTGCCGCCCGAAGCCCCTTTCGCAAGGGGCTTTGACGCTTTTGAAGGCAGTGTGGTGGTGCAGGTGCACGGCATCAAGCGCCACGCCGACGGCTTGGTGGCGCAACTGGCCGAAGTGCCCGACCGCAACGCCGCCGAGGCGCTCAAGGGTGCGCGCATCTTGGTCGCGCGCGCCGATTTCCCGGCCGCCGCGTCCGACGACGAGTACTACTGGGTCGATCTGATCGGGCTCGAGGTGGTCAACCGCCAAGGCGAGGCGCTCGGGGTGGTGCGCGATCTGCTCAGCACCGGCCCGCACAGCGTGCTGTGCCTAGAGTACTTGGCCGAGGGCAAGCTGGCCGAGCGCCTGATTCCCTTTGTCGCCGCCTACGTCGATGCGGTCGATCTGCCCGCGCGGCGCATCACGGTTGATTGGCAGCTCGATTATTGAGCGCCGCTGCCGCCGTGCAGCGCGCCATGGCCATGCGCTTTGACCTCATCACCCTGTTCCCCGAGCTGTTTGAGCCCTTCATGCGCCACGGCATCACCAGCCGGGCCTACGAATCGGGGGCCTTGCAGTTGCGTCTGTGGCCCTTGCGCGACTTCGCCGACGGCGCCTACCGGCGCGTGGACGACCGCCCCTTTGGCGGCGGCCCCGGCATGGTGATGCTGGCCGAGCCTTTGCGCCGCTGCTGGGAGGCGATCCGCAGCGAGCGCGCGCAACTGGGTCTGCCACTGGGGCCGACGCTGCTGTTTGCGCCGCAGGGCCGGCGGCTCGATCACGCTTTGGTGGCCGAGCAGGCGCAGGGCAACGGCGCCATTCTGGTGTGCGGCCGCTACGAGGGGATCGACCAGCGCTTCATCGACCAGTGCGTGGATGGCCAGATCAGCTTGGGCGATTTTGTGCTCTCGGGGGGTGAACTGGCGGCGCTGGCCCTGCTCGACGCCGTGGCGCGGCTGTTACCCGGCGTGCTCAAAGACGCCCAAAGCCACCAGCAAGACAGCTTCAACCCGGCCATCGACGGCTTGCTCGACTGCCCGCATTACACCCGGCCCGAGCGCTGGAGCGGCCCGCTGGGCGAGGCCGAGGTGCCCGAGGTGTTGCTCTCGGGCCACCATGCGCGCATCGAGGCCTGGCGGGCGCAGCAGCGCCGCGCGGCCACCGCACGCCTGCGGCCCGATCTGTGTCCGACTGCGCCGGCGAGCGCGCCGATTGGAGCCGGTCGAGCTTGATCCGGATGCTATAATCAGGGGCTTTCGATCCTCTGGTCGGCCGCCCCATGGTCCATGCAGCGCAGTGCGCTCGGGCCAGCCCAGCTTGGCAGATGCCGTGTTTGGGCTTGGGGCCTTTAGTGCAGCGCGACCACGATCGGTGTTTTAGGAAGCCATGAACCTGATCCAGATCCTCGAGCAAGAGGAAATCGCTCGTCTCAACAAGCAAATCCCCGACTTTTCCCCCGGCGACACGGTGATCGTGCACGTCAACGTGGTTGAAGGCACGCGCAAGCGCGTGCAGGCCTACGAGGGTGTGGTGATCGCGCGCCGCAACCGTGGCCTGAACTCGGGCTTCATCGTGCGCAAAATCTCCAACGGCGAAGGCGTGGAACGCACCTTTCCGCTGTATAGCCCACGCATCGAGCGCATCGAAGTCAAGCGCCGCGGTGCCGTGCGCCGCGCCAAGCTCTACTACCTGCGCCAGCGCAGCGGCAAGTCGGCGCGCATCAAAGAAAAGCTCGGCGCTTAAGCGCCGCTGCACAACGCGCGTCCCGCTCAAAAATAGGGCGCGAGCCTGCAAACCAAGCGCATCATGGGGCCGATCCAGCAACCGCTGCTGCCACCCGACGATGCGCTGCGCCGCCAGCTGCACGACGAGGTGCATGCGCGCCCGCCGGCGCGGATCGCCTTGCCGGCGGCAGTGCTGTATGTGTCGCTGTTCACCGACGGCGTGAGCCGTCAGGCCGAACTCGATGCCTTGCGTCTTTTGCCGGGGCAAGGCGACCTGTGCCTAGACGACTTGCGGGACAATTTTCTGCGCCTGATGCTGCCCGGTTACACCCTCAAGTGGGAGCGCCACGCCGAATTTACGCGCTATTCGGTGGTGCAATCGCAGGCCGATGCCGCAGCCGACTGGTTTGCCTCCGACCACTGGGGCGCGCACCACGTTCTGCCGCCAGGCTGGCTGGCGCAGCTGCCGGGGCGCACCTTCTGCGCCATCGAGCTGGCCTTGCTGCAGGGCGACCCGGATCGGGCACAGCTGCTGTTGGCTCAGGCACGCGACGCGCTCGGCGAGCACACGCTGGCGGCCTCGGTCATGGGCAACCAGTCGCATTCGCTGCTGGTGACCGACTGTAAACTGCGCGACAACGGTTTTTAGCGCGTGTTGGTCTATGCCGCCGCGCACACGTCCGAGACCCGCGTCGGCCGCATCGCCCAGCGCCTGCTCGAAATCGAGACCTACCGCCTGATGGCCCTGCGCGGCCTGCCGGTGGCCAAGACGCTGGGACCCGAACTGGCGCTGGCCGAAGCCCAGTTGGCGCAGATCACCGCTGACCTCGAGCACAGCGAGCGCTCCGACCAAGCCCTGCTCGACGCCCTGGTGACGCTGGCGGCCGGGGTCGAAAAAGCCATCGCGCAGTATTCGTTTCGCTTTTCGGCCTCGCGCGCCTACCACAACCTGGTGGAGCAGCGCATCGCCGAGTTGCGCGAGGCGCCCATCCCCGGCACCCAGACCTTGGGCGAGTTCATGCGCCGCCGGCTGGCGCCCGCCATGGCCACGGTGGCGGCGACCGAGCTGCGCCTGAACACGCTCTCGGAGCGGGTGTCGCGCGCCAGCGCCTTGCTGCGCACGCGGGTCGATATCGCCACCGAAGGCCAAAACCAGCAGCTGCTGGAGAAACTCACCCGCGGCCAAGCCATGCAACTGCGCTTGCAGTCCACCGTCGAGGGTTTGTCGATCGCGGCGATTTCGTATTACATCATCAGCCTGCTGTTGTACGGGGCCAAGGCAATCGAGTCGGCGGGCGTGCCCATACAGCCCAATATCGCGGTGGGTGCGCTGATTCCGGTGGTGCTCTACGGCGTTTGGCGCACTGTGCGGCGCATCCACCAAAAGCTGCACGCGGCCGAGTAAAGCGCGCAGCGTGGGCCACGCGCTTTGGCTTCGCAGGTGCGCCCTAGCCCAGCATATCGGCCCAGATGTTTTTCGCCCAGCCAATGGCATAGACGCCTTCCAACGCGCTGGGCGCCGGAGACACGCCACCCGAGCCCGGCACCACCAGCATGGTGCGCTGTTGCGCGTCCCAGCGGTGCACGCTGGCCACGTGCATGGCGTCGGTGTCGTTGATGAAGCTGTAGCAGGTGTTGGCCACGATGGGCATGGAAGGCACCGGCTGACCGAGCAGCAGCGACATCACTGCGGCGGCACACACCTTGCCGTGTTGGTTGGCCATGTGGCCCGATTTGGGCATGCCGGCCGAGGTTTGAATCGCGTCGCCGAGCACGTGCACGTGCGGCACGGCGATCGATTCGTAGCTTAAGAAGTTGACTTCGCACCAGCGCCGGTTCACGGTCGCAAGGCCGGTGTTTACTGCCAGGTCGGCAGCGCGCATGGGCGGCAAGACGTTGGCCACGGTGGCGCGAAAGTCCTCTTGCACCTCGAATTTCAAGGTGTTGGTGCTGGCATCGACGTCGAGCAGGGTGTGGCCAGGCCGGTATTCGATGTGATTGGGGAAGTTTTGCTGGAACACGCGCGTGAACAGGCCGCGCTTGGATTGGATTTCGGGGTTGGCATCGAAGATGATGACTTTGCTGCGCGGCTTGGACTTTTGGAAGTAGTTGGCCACCAAGCAGGCGCGCTCGTAGGGGCCTGGCGGACAGCGGTAGGGCACCGCCGGGATGGCGATGGCAAAAACCCCACCGTCGGGCATGGCTTCGAGCTGTCGCCGCAGGGCCAGAGTTTGCTCGCCGGCCTTCCAGGCGTGCAGCACGCGCGCCTTGGCTTCGGACGAGGCCATGCCGGGCAGGTCGTCCCACATGAAGTCGATACCGGGCGAGACGATCAGGCGGTCGTAGCCGATCTCGCTGCCGCCGGCGAGCTGCACCGTGTGCCGCGCGGGGTCGATGCGGTTGACGCGGTCGCGCACCACCTGCACGCCGTGGTGCTGCTGCAAGTTGGCGTAGCTGTGGGTGATGAAGCCCATGTCGCGCTGGCCGCCGATGACCAAGTTGGACATCGGGCAGGAGATGAAGTTGGCGTTGGGCTCGATCAGCGTCACACGCACCTTGCCCTCGGAAAACAAGCGCAGGTATTTGGCGGCGGTGGCCCCGCCAAAGCCGCCGCCTACCACCACCACATGGGGCGCGCGGGCGCTCGCGGGGGGCGTGGCGCAAGCGCTCAGGAGACTGACAGAACCCAAAGCGCCAGCGGCGCTGAGGTTTTGGACGAATTGACGGCGTTGCATGGTGAAGGCTCCTTTTTAGCGCGGCAGGGCGGCAAAATAACCAGCGATGGCGGCGATCTGCTCGTCGCTGTAGCCGCGGGCGTGGTGGTGCATGATGGTGGCCGGAACGCGTCCAGTCTTGAAGCCTTGCATCTTGCGGATCATGTCGTCGCGGGGCATCCCGGCCAGCGAGGGCATGCCGGGCTGGGCACGGCCTGCGGTGCCGTGGCAAGCCATGCAGGTGGTGGCCCAAACGCGGATCTGCAACGCGCTGGGGGGCTGGGCGGGCGCGGCGACAGTGGTGGTTGCGTTGGCGGCTGCCGGGGGCGCAGCGGGTGCTTGAGCTTGGGCGGTAAGCGCCGCAGCGCCGAGCAGGCCCGAGGTGAGCAGCAGAGCAAAGGGTTTCATGGGGGCAGACTCCTTGGGGTGTAAACGGCAAAGCAAGGTGATCGAGCGCCACCGATAGGCGGTGCAGGCGTCTCTGGCTTCTGAAAAAATTCGGGGGCTGGCATCGCGAGCGAAGGCCACCACTGCATTATGCGACCCGTGACGGGCAACGGTGCGCCAGAAGATCGAATAATCCGCTCTGATGTTATGCGACTGGCGCATAAAGACAGGTGGGGCGGCGCGCAAGGCTTAAGACTCGAGCAGCAAGGTTCGAGCCCTAGGGTGCATCAATGCAGCAAAGCCTGAGCGAACTCCCGCGCATCAAAGGTTTGCAAGTCGGCCAGTTGTTCGCCCACGCCGATGAAGTACACCGGCACCACGGCGCCGCGCTCGCGCCCCCAGGTGGCGATGGCGGCCAGCACGCCACCCTTGGCGGTGCCGTCGAGCTTGGTCACCACCAGCCCGGTCAGACCCAACGCGGCATCGAAGGCCTTGACCTGCGCCAGCGCGTTCTGCCCGGTGTTGCCGTCGATCACCAGCAGCACCTCGTGCGGCGCGCTCGGGTCGGCTTTCTGGATCACGCGCTTGATTTTTTTTAGCTCCTCCATCAGGTGCAACTGGGTCGGCAAGCGGCCCGCGGTGTCGATGATGACCACATCGCGCCCGCGTGCGCGCCCGGCCGTGACGGCGTCGAAGCTCACCGCCGCCGGGTCCCCGCCCTGCTGGCTGATGACTTCGACCGTGTTGCGCGCCGCCCAGACCCCGAGCTGCTCGCGCGCGGCGGCCCTAAAGGTGTCGGCGGCGGCCAAGAGCACGCTGGCACCCGCGTTGGACAGGTGCCAGGTGAGCTTGCCGATGGTGGTGGTTTTGCCGGCGCCGTTGACGCCAGCGATCATCAGCACCGTGGGGCCGTCGGGCTGGGCGCCGATGGGCAGCGACTGCTGCAAGGGACGCAGCAAGTCGGCCAGCGCCGCGGCCAGCAGCGCCTTGACGGCGGCCGGGTCGGTGGCTTTGCTGGCCTTGACGCGCAGGCGCAGATCGTCGAGCAGATACTGGGTGGCCTGCACGCCGGTATCGGCTTGCAGCAGCGCGGCTTCGAGTTCTTCGTACAGCGCCTCGTCGATCTGGGTGCCGATGAACACGCTGCCGATGCTGCTGCCGGTCTTGCGCAAGCCCGACTTGAGGCGCTCGAACCAGGATAGGCGGCTGAGGGTGGCATCGGGCGCGGTGGTGCTGGGTGGAGCCGGGTTGGAGCTGCTTGCGGCTGCGGTGGGCGCTTGTTGCGCCTCGAGCGCGGCTGCATGGGGCGCTGCAGCCGGCGGCGGAGGCGCATCGGCCGGCGCGGCGGGCTCTGGCGCGCCAGAGAAAAATTTTTTCTTCAGGTAACTGAACATGGGGCTCGCTTAGGTGTCAACGCCAAAGCGGGTGTAAAGACACGCGCCGGCTCTGCGGGGCCGTCTCTGATGGACAATCCCAACCATGCATTCTATGAAACCTGTTTGGCCCAAGCGTTTTTTTGCGCGTTGCGGGCATTGGATGGCGTCGTTCGCAGCGTTGGCCGCGCTGCTGCTGGCGCCGCTGCCGTCCCTAGCCCAAGCGCAGCCAGCGCCAGCGCCTGAACAGGTAGCAACAGCGCCCAGTTCGGCCTCGGCCTCAAGCGCAGCGCAGCAGTTCACACTCGCCAACGGCCTGACGCTGATCGTGCTGCCCGATCGGCGCGCGCCCACGGCGCTGCAGATGCTGTGGGTGCGCGCCGGCTCGATGGACGAGGTCGATGGCCAGTCGGGCCTGGCGCACGTGGTCGAGCACATGCTGTTCAAAGGCACGCCCACCGTGCCCGAGGGCGAGATTTCGCGCCTGGTGGCGGCCATGGGCGGGCGCGACAACGCCTTTGTGAGCCGCGACGTGACCTCGTTTCACCAACAAATCCCGGCCGCGCGCTTGCCCGACGTGATGCGGCTGGAGGCCGACCGCTTTGCCCACAACACCTGGCCCGACGACGCGTTTTGGCGCGAGATGCAAGTCATCAAAGAGGAGCGGCGCCAGATGGTGGAGGAGTCGGCACAGGCGCGCATGTTCGAGGTGTTCATGGCCAGCGCCTGGCTGGCGCACCCCTACCGGCGCCCGATCGTGGGCTGGATGAGCGATCTGCTCTCGCTCCAGCCCGACGATGCGCGCGCCTTTTACCAGCGCTGGTACGTGCCGGGCAACGCGGCGCTGGTGGTGGTGGGCGACGTGGACGTGGCGCAGGTGCGCGCCTGGGCCGAGCGCTACTTCGGTGCCATCCCGGCGCGCGCCGTGCCCGAGCGCAAGCCGCAGACCGAGCCCGAGCAACGCGGCACGCGCCGCATCGAATACATCGGGCGCACCGACCGGCCCTTGCTCGTCATGGGCTACAAGGTGCCGCAACTGGCGCACCCCGACGCCACCGACGCCGCCAGCACCGACGCGCTGGCGCTGCTGCTGCTCGCTGGTGTGCTCGACGGGCACAGCGCGGCGCGGCTGGAGCGCCAACTGGTGCAAGGCGAAGCCGGGCGCCGGGTGGCGCTGGAAGTGAGCGCTTCTTTCAATTACCTGGGCCGCGGGCCGCAACTGTTTTTGCTCTCGGGCACGCCAGCGCAAGGGGTGAGCCCAGCGGAGCTGGAGGCGGCGCTGGTGGCCGAGATCGAGCGCGTGGCGCGCGAGGGCGTGAGCGAGGCCGAGCTGCGCCGGGTGCGCAACCAGTGGCTGGCGGCCGAGGTGTTTCAGCGCGATTCGCTGTTTGCCCAGGCGCGGCTGCTGGGCAGCTACTGGGCCCAAGGCTGGCCGCCCGACAGCTCCGAGCGCATCATGCGGCGCTTGAGCGCGGTCACGCCGCAGCAGGTGCAGGCGGTGGCGGCGCGCCATTTTTCGCCCCAGCGGCTCACCGTGGGCTTGTTATTGCCGGAGCAGGCACCATGAATTTATTTACGCGATTTGGACTGTGGGCCACGCGGGCGCTATCGGTCACGGTTTTGGCGCTCTTGGCCGTGGCCGGAGTGGCGCAGGCTGCGCCTGCCATCGAGCACTGGGTGCAGCCCAGCGGGGCGCGCGTGTTTCTGGTGCAAACCCCCGCGTTGCCCATGCTCGATGTGCAGATCGACCTCGACGCCGGCAGCCGCCGCGACCCTGCCGCGCAGGCCGGGCTGGCGCAGGCCACGGCGGCGCTGCTGCGCTCGGGCGTGCAGGCGCATGGCGGGCGCGCGGCGCTGGATGAAAACGCCTTGGCCGAGGCCTGGGCCGATCTGGGGGCGCAGTTCAGCGCCAGCGCCACGCGCGACCGCCTGAGCCTGCGCTTGCGCACTCTGACGCAACCCGATTTGCTGCAAGCGGCGCAGGATTTGCTCGCGCAGCAGCTCGCCGCCCCGGCCTTTGCCGCGCCGGTGTGGCAGCGCGAGCGCCCGCGCTGGGTGGCGCGCTGGCAGCAGTCGCAAACCGAGCCCAGGGTGTTGGCCGCGCAACTGCTGAGCGCCGCCGTATATGGCGCCCACCCCTACGGCCAGCAGGCCCGGCCCGAGACCTGGGCCGCGATCGAGGCCGAGCACCTGGGCGCGTTTTGGCGCACCCACGCGCAGGCGTGCACGGCCCGCGTCACGCTGGTGGGCGACATAGGCCGCGAGCGCGCCGACGCGCTGGTGCGCCAACTGCTGGCCGGCTGGCAGGGCCACGGCTGCACCGCGCTGGCGCCATTGCCCGAGGTGCAGCCGCTGGCGCAAGGACGCCTGATTGAGCAGCCCTTTGCAGTCGCACAAACCCAAATCCTGATCGGCCAGCCCGGCTTGGCGCGGCGCGATCCCGACTTCTTGGCTTTCATGGTGGCCAATCATATTTTGGGCGGCAGCGGCTTCAGTTCGCGCCTGATGCAAGAGGTGCGCGAGCGCCGCGGCCTGACCTACGACATTCACAGCCGCTTCGTGCCCGGCCGCCACGCCGGGGTCTTTGTGGTGGCCACCACCACTCAGCCGCAGCGTGCCCAGCAGGCGCTGGAGCTGGTGCAGCAGGAAATTCGCCGCTTCGTGGACCAAGGGCCGACGCAAGCCGAGCTGGAGCACGCCCAGGCGGCGCTGATCAACGGCTTTGCGCTGCGCCTGGATAGCAACCGCGAGCTGCTGCAGGAGGTGGCGGCGCTGGCCTCGCACGACCTGCCGCTGGACGACTTGCAAACCTGGAGCGCCCGGGTGGGTGCGCTCAAGCGCGACCAGGTGCACCTCGCCTTGCAGCGCGTGCTGCAGCCCGAGCGCATGGTGACGGTGGTGTTTGGGGGCTCGGCGCCATGAGGCGGCAGGCGCTGCAAGGGCAGCAAGGGCAGCAAGGGCAGGGGGCGGTGTCGGCTGCGCCGGCCCGGGCACCTGCCCGCCGCGCTGTTGCAGCCAAAACAACCGGTGCAGCACGCCCAGCCGGCACGGTGCGCCTGATCGGCGGTCTGTACAAGCGCAGCAAGCTGGCGGTGCCCGATCGGCCGGGCCTGCGCCCCACGCCGGACCGGGTGCGCGAGACACTTTTTAACTGGCTCGGTCAGGATTTGCGCGGGCTGCGCTGCCTCGACGCTTTTGCCGGCAGCGGTGCGCTCGGGCTGGAAGCGGCCTCGCGCGGTGCGGCAGCGGTGTGTCTGCTGGAGCGCGACCCGGCGCTGGTGCAAGCGCTGCGCGCCTCGGTGCAGCGCCTGGGCGCGGCGCAGGTGCGGGTGCAGCAGGCCGACGCGCTGGCCTGGATGCAGGCGGCCACGCCCAGCGCCTGGGACGTGGTGTTTCTGGACCCGCCCTTTGCCGAAGCAGCTGCGGGTGACAAGAGCGTCAAAGCTGGCGCAGATCGCTTGGATGGCACAGATGGAACCGATGCTGCGCCTGCCATGACAGGCGGCGTGTACCTGCGCGCCTTGACTGTCGCGCGCCCGCTGCTGGCGCCGGGCGGCTTGATCTACCTCGAAGCCGCGCTGCCGTGGAGCGAGGCCATGCTCCAGCCATTGGGCCTGCAAGTGCAGCGCCACGGCCGCGCTGGGCAGGTGCACTACCATTTGCTCAAACTGGTCTAGCCTTGCCCACGCTTCTTCCCTGCGCTTGGTGCTTGCGCTCCTGCGCTGCCGCGGGCAAGCGCGCATAATCCGCCTTATGAGCCGCTCCGCCTCAATCAAACCCGAATCCAAAACCAGCGCCAAAGCCGCTGCTGAAGCCCGCGTCGCGGTCTACAGCGGCACATTCGACCCGCTCACCCTGGGGCACGAAGATGTGATCGCACGCGCAGCGCGCCTGTTCGATCAGCTCATCGTGGCCGTGGCTGCGGCGCACCACAAAAAAACCCAGTTCACCTTGGAGCAGCGCCTGAGCCTGGCGCGCCAGAGCCTGGCCGAATGGCCTCAGGTGCGCGTGCTGCCCTTCGATGGCTTGATCGTGGATTTTTGCCGCCAGCACGGTGCCACGGCGGTGGTGCGCGGTATCCGCAACGCCAGCGATTTCGACTACGAGGCCCAGATGGCCGCCATGAACCGCAAGCTGCTGCCTACGGTCGAGACCGTGTTCGTGCTGCCGCAGCCCGATTTGCAGTGCATCTCCAGCACCTTGGTGCGCGAAATCGCCAAGCTCGGCGGCGACGTGTCGGCGCTGGTGAACCCGGCGGTGGCGGTGCAGTTGCGCAGCGCCCACAACGCCGCATTGCACTAAAGGGGCGACGCGCATGGCCTTGACGATCACCGCCGAGTGCATTAATTGCGACGTCTGCGAGCCCGTGTGCCCAAATCAGGCGATTTCGATGGGGCCAGACTACTACCAGATCGACCCGGCGCGCTGCACCGAATGCGTGGGCCACTTCGACCAGCCCCAGTGCGTCGAGCTGTGCCCGGTGCAGTGCATTCCGGTGCA
>Ga0208101_10070_pt1 | contig 19221 bp, 12 predicted proteins | sample Subbioug_CSW11AC_FD_184823 | JGI IMG/M metagenome (GOLD analysis project Ga0208101, IMG submission 184823) | Serpentinite rock and fluid subsurface biosphere microbial communities from McLaughlin Reserve, California, USA - CR12Aug_CSW11AC (SPAdes) | ecosystem: Environmental > Terrestrial > Deep...
GGCAGAGCCCCTGAGGAGACTAACTCCTACCACAGCTGCCCGATCAATGCAGCCCCGGTCAAGCTTTACGGCAGTTCCCGGTCAACTTACACCGTCTTCCGCTGGACATTATGGGTTAGCAGTAACACTACTGTCTCTACCTGAAGGCGATACAGAGAAGTTATTTGTATTCTTCAAGGAATATGGATTCTTTTTCCCTATTTCCACGGTTGGTTATGAAGCAATTGATGTTGGGTTATTGCATGAACTCATTAACCGTATTAAGGCTGTCGTTCGTCTCATGAGCGAGTTAGGGGAACCAAGAAAGAACTACCGGTCAATTTTAGGATTAGTGCTTTATCTGCAATTAAGCCAGCCTATAAACTTACCGTTTCAGTGCTTCGGTGAGCAGGTTTTCCAGACTTGCGAGCACCAGCTATATACAGAATTAAGGAAGGCATCAATACTTCCACATACAGATAACCCCCAATATGTGTTCCATAGTGATACATATGAAATAGTTGATACTATTTTTTTGCCGACATTTCAGCTGAATATCGAAGAGTACAACAACATTGTTGGTGGATTTGATACATCTACCCCTGGAGTAGCCCAGTCCCAGCTATATAGAGATATAACGCGCATGTACCGAAATATGCCAAATCTAACCCCGGAGCTACGAAAGATGATTGACTTCCTTTTCCACTTTCAGCATTCAATCGGAATCATTAAAGGGTATAAGCCTACTGGTGATATTGAGTTTTATGATACAGATGCTAATGTGCGAAAACGATATGCTCAGAATTTTGGGGACAGGATGAAACATGCATTAATTGACAATGCAAAAGTAACAGTCCGAGATGAGGTCGGTTACAATTTATACGGGATGCGCCCACGATATGATATCGAAACAATGTCACCAGCTTGGGAAATTGAAGATATGCTGACTGGTATCTACATCTCAATTTTTTATATGAAACCTGGAATAGAACTCTATCGGAGGTGTGGAAACCCTAATTGTGACAGGTCTTTTTTGGTAAAAACAACTTCTTCAAAGCGAAAGTACTGTACCTCGGCCTGCCGGAACTCCTCTGCACAAAGAGCACATAGGCTACGCAAGAAAGAAACTGGATAAGGACAGAAAAAAGGCCAACCATTTCACTCAGAAAAAGTGAAATGGTTGGCCTTTTTTCGCGCAATCTATACCACTGCAGTTGCTGTATTGCCCGGAATATTACCACCCGTAGCTTCAAATGCTTCTTCGATAGATTGCGCCAAGCGTAGTATCTGATTTTTTGGCTTCCCTGTGTAGTGGTGCATTAGGTAGCGGATATCAACAACGATACCCTGAACGTGCTCATACTTGTGACCAGCAGTCTTCCAGTCACCAGTTGCTTCGCCAATGTTCATGTATATCTGGTTTGAGCCGAACAGGTTAGCATTGGCGTTGTATGGCATAATGAAAGCATTATAGACTGGCACTTCTTCGCCGTACTTTTCCTTAAAACGCCGGTGTGTATATATATACTCCCCATAAGTAATCTGCTTATTAATGGAACTGGATTCTGGCAAGTCACCAGGATTACCCGTCAAACCAAATTTATAGTACTTCGCGTCAAGCACATAAATTTTCCCATCATGTAGCATGATGGTGTCCGGCTCCAGTGCTGCGTTTATCCTCTTCTTTCCCGTGCGAAGTGACCACCTAGTTTTTGGAAAGTAATCGACCTTGTTTTTTTCACCGAATACCCTGTCGATGAGTTTTTCCCAAACATACTCAAATCTATCTGTACCGAAATAGAATTGTTTCTCCTTAGTCTTCTCATCTAAGTATTCAATCATCGCTATCATGGAAGAAAAAAGCCGCTTGTCTTTATCATTGTATGTGTTGGCTAGTTTCTCTCGGAGGAGAATAAGGAACATCTTATCGTTTCTCGGAATTGTCGGCTTTTCCGGCAGATAAGGAGTAAACAGCCAACCCAGCTTCGAAAAGCTTTCATATACGCAGAATTTGTGAATTTGCGTAATCATATTCTTATCGTTTGGCGAAGAAACCCGCACAGTGTATTCGGTATATGCAGGTGTTCCGTTTGATTGGATTAGCGGTCTCTTTCTACGCAGGGTCTTCGGCCAGTCTATCTTCCCTCTATCCCCATCCTTAAACACAGGCTCCTTCTCGTTATAATAGCCGTTCTGTTCCATAAAGTAGTTAATAACTTCCATGTAAGCATTGATGGGAAAATCAACAGACTGCGGTGCCTCAAACTTCTGCATTGCAAGTATTCTGTCTGTACGGTCTGTAAACTCGGCAAGGACTGATATAAGATGAAGAATGTCTTGGCGTAAATCCTGCTCTGATGCAGGCAGTTGATAGCCAATAGGGAAATAGACCATCGCATTGTCCGAATCCGCCTTAATTCCGACAAAGCGATCGCCGTCATCATTCTTATTCACATGACAACGCGTAAATAATTCTGATGGCATATCCATACTGACTCACCGCCTTTCAATTATTCTTCATCGTCTGCAGACAGCAAAGCAGTAACAACCTCTTCTTTAAAGACTGCAAATCTACCGTTATTTTGAGACGCACGGAACTTCCGCACAATATCTTCCAGGCTGATGTACTGGCTTGTCTCAAACACATCCTCACGAGAGAACTTGAACGCATCATCCCACAGGTATTTAAGTACCTTCTCAGGGAAGCGGCTATTTTGCAAAATTGCAAGGCGCTTTTCATCGCTGTCAGCATTCGGATCGTTTTCCCTGAGATCGAAGCGAAGATCTGATTCCCTAACAAAAAAAGCGCCGAGTCGCTTGTCTTCAGACGAGGTAACACGTACATTCTTTTTAAGGATAATTTCGTTCATGACTGTATTAAACCGTCTCCATGTGACATCTGTATCTAAAATCTTCTCGTCTGCATAAGTCACCTTGTTTAGATCATTTTCAATCATTCGCATGTTCCATCTACGCTGAAAAGCAGTGTCAAGCGTAAAGACATTCTGGTCGGAGGTGTTCATTGTGCCAATGATGGACATATTTGAAGGGATGCGAACCTTACGGCTCTCATCACCATAAACGATTCTGGCGATTTCAGCATTAGAGATACCATATTCACTATTACCATCGTCATCGCGGTCAAGCAACTGGAACACTTCCCCAAAAATTGCTGGAGCGTTGCCCCTGTTGATTTCTTCTATGATTAAGAAGTATTCCTTATCAGGATTATCGTATGCCTTTTTTAGCAGGCGGGTAAACGGTCCTTCAGTAAACTCATAGCTGACATTACCTTCAGTCACGTTCGGCAGAATCTGTCCGACAAAATCTGAGTATGTGTAGTCAGGGTGGAAGACAAGTCGTTCCATACGGGATTCGTCGTTGCAGTATTGCTCTCCAATTGTATGACTCTTTCCTGACCCCGGAACGCCGTAAAGCAGTACATTTTTGCCGCCTGTAACTCTTGGTGTCTCTGTGGCGTCAGCATACTGAGCCGAGTTTTCTGCAACACGGGACAGGTCGTTTTCATAATCGTCTGGAGATAACACATATTTCGTGTTAGACAGACTAAGAAAAGCATCAACTCGTTTTTGGTATTCCTTTAATTGTTCCTCTTTTCCAGAAGCGATAGTAACACCACTTGCATTGCTGTAGGATAAAAAAGGATTCATCCTATCCGATAGAGCAGACTTCAAAATTCTTAGCGACCCTTTGGCTTCTTTTGTATCATTTATGTCTACGGCATCATCACCATTGATTAGTCTCGTGTAAACGCTGTTCATATTAAAGATTATATCGCGCTCACCGTCCGCCAGCTTGTAGACCGCTTCTTCAGAGAGATAAACCAGCAACTGCAACAAAGCGACTTCAAATCTAACCTCAGCTGTTATGTTAAATCCAACCCATGACAATAGCACTTTTGAATACTGCTCATCATCTGATGAGATCAACGAGTCAATAATGTCCATATTTTTTGTAAATCTGAGTGTTTTAGGGTATCTCTTCCCACCAGTACGCTCAAAATTCGCAGCCATATTACCATCGAATTTAATCTTTGCCACACGCCAAACAAGCTCAAAGGCAACTATTAGGGATTCAAGCTGAGACTTGAATAACTGATTATCGTTAATTCGTACAAGAAACTGTTCATTAGAAATTCCAGACGCAGAATAGATAGGACTATACTTTTCTATAAGTCTTGCTCCTAACTCATCAGATATTTCTATCGAATCTCCAGTGGCCTTTGAATATGGTACCTCAGCAAGAGAACCAGATGCTCTCCAAATCATCATCAATAGCCCCAATGTTGCTTTCACGCTGGGCAGAGATGATTTGATACCCAGCTTCAAATCTACTTCAGGATATTTTACCATGTTATCTGGTCTCAACATTTTAGTTTCCTCCTGTAATATCTTTCATAATAACAGTCGCTATAGCTTGGGCGAGCAGAGGGGGAACAGCATTGCCAACTTGTTTCATCTGTGAGCCTTTCGTTCCTATGAACTTAAAAGTGTCAGGGAACGATTGAATTCTTGCTGCTTCCCGGACTGTTATTGCACGATGCAAATAAGGGTGGGTGAATTTCCCAGAAGACGGTGTGTCAAACCGTGTTGTAATAGTTACAGAAATTTCATCCTTACCCATCCTCGTCCATGTTCCACTATATATTGATTTTGTTAAATGTTCCTGAGGGAGAACCTCCTTGCCACTGTTTGGAGGAATCATCTTCAATCGCTGAATGGCTAAATGAGAATGCTTTGTCGATTTGTGATTAAACAGCTTGTCGCTACCATCACGCAGGCGTCGTTGATAATCGCTCTGAGGTGGATATAAGTATTCATTGCACTCAGAGCCTTCACCGGAATCGAGATATGCTAAATCACTAATTGCATCCCATATTGAAACGGCGTGGTCAAGGGGTTCCGGCATTGCCGGTGCAGCTTCACCATGCTTGCCGATAATCACAGCCCGTCTGCGATTTTGAGGGACACCATAATCGGCTGCATTAAGCGTGTCTGTTTCCACGAAGTATCCTATAGCCTTAAACAACTCAATAATCTCTTTCATGAAATAGCCACTTTCTGCCGTAAGAAGGTTTGGCACATTTTCCATTACAAAATACCGAGGGCGAATGTAATCAACAACTGCAACGAAATACTTAAACAGGAAATTTCGCTCATCGTTGATGGTTTTTCGCTGCCCCTTCTGAGAAAACCCCTGGCAGGGTGGCCCTCCAATGACAACATCGATTTTCCCACGGTAATCGGCAAATGTCTCATTAATAGGCAAATTCCTAATATCCTCAACAATCATCTTCGTGTTGGGATGATTCAGTTTATATGCATTAGCTATTGACTCGTCGTATTCGTTAGCAAGGACCACATCGAACCCCGCCATCTCAAAACCGAGAGATAGCCCCCCGACGCCTGCAAACAAATCAATAACTGTTGGCTTCATTCTCTCACCTCTTGTATACGACGTGTCGCTATTTGAAAATAGTTCTCGTCTATTTCTACACCAGTGAAGTTCCGTTTATTTCTTTTGGCGGCTACACCAGTGCTACCACTGCCCATGAATGGATCGAGAACCATCTCACCTTCATGGGTTAATACTCGAATAAAGAACTCCATAAGTTGCACAGGTTTTTGCGTGGGATGCTTGCCATACTTGCGCTCGCCGTTTGCAGCTACTGCTGTTTCGACAAAATCGTGTAGCACCTTGCCTTCATTGTTGAAGGTACCTGTCTTTTTACCATATGTAAAATACACCCAGGCTTCCGTAGAGTTAACAAAATGCAAATTCATGTTACGTGGCATCGGATTAAGCTTGTGCCAAATGCCGGTCGTCTTGTAGTATAGTCCATGTCGCTCGGCTATCCTAATTAATGTCTCAACTTTAATAATCGACATGAACACCAACATAGCACTACCCTTTTTAAGAACTCTGACGGCCTCTTCAAAGAAATCGTCCATTGACTTCTCCCAATCATCGAAACTTAAATCATCCCACCCAGCAGCACCAAAAAAGTTATCACGCATCTTCTTAAGATTGGTGTCTCTATCCTTCATAAAATTGCCCAGGTTGTATGGTGGGTCAGTCAAGATAAGATCTATTGAGCCGTTTGCAAGACGCTTCATCGCACGTATGCAATCCTCATTATATAAAATTGAATCAGCCATAATTCACACCTTCGTTTCAATAATAATATATTAGCCATATGACTTATGACCGTTTATCCAGTTCCACTTCGACAATCTCGCTTAACTGACAGTTTAATGCTTTGCAAATACGCACCAGCACATCTAATGACACATATTCATTCTTTCGCATTTTAGAAAAAGTGCTTGGGGCGATGCCAGTAACAAGATGCAAATCAGACGTCTCGATTTCATCATCTATCAATCTCTTCCAGAGCCCTTTATAATTAACTCCCATTTCGCACCTCTCGTCCTACTAAATTGGCGAAGTCGCATTCTAAAATATTGTATCATATTTCATTCGAGATTTCAATGATATTTTTGAGTTCTCGGTTAATGCTTCGAATTTGCATAATACTGTGATTCTTATCTCTTTAATTGTGATAATCTATCTTTTTACGATTATCCTAACTTTCAACGATTGACCCAAAATATGCACCCCCCTGTCTATCTTTCAACGATTGCAATTATCAATTTACTGAAAAAGGCGGGTATTAAGTACCTAATCACCGAAAAAAATATCCGCGCAAACTCCCAAAAACACAAAAGCCGCTCCTCTAAAATAGCAGGAACGGCTTTATTGCTGGGCTTTTGGGCAAAAATAAAACCACCTGCTGACAAAATTCCTTTTATCAATAGATGGTATTTGATTTGGCTAAGCTGATATAGATTGATACAATGCACACCCCCGCGCTAAAGTTCAACGATTTGCGGGAGGGGGTGTGCATTTTGCACACCCCTATCAACGCTTCCCGCCGCGCAGTTTGTAGCTCTTTTGAAGCCCGTCGCTCCAACCCTCCGGCACCGTGGTATACTCGCGGAAGGTAGCGACCTTCGCTCATCACACGGAACTTGAGTTCCACCCCTTCGTTGTCGGCGTGGTAATCCTGGACGCGGTCTGCGCTGATGCCGAAACGACTCACTGATGTAGAGCGAGAAGCCCGTCCTGACGGACGGTGGTAAAGAGTACATTGTCAACCCTTTGTAATTGTCACTTTTTGTCCACCTTTTTGAGGGCGTTTCGCAGTTTATCAAAATGGGCTATTAGCCAGTCGAAGTGCTGAGTGTACAGTTCGGGGTTGTGAACGTCGGCATCAATAGAATGCAGTATCCTTTTCGCAACGCTCTTCTTGCCGCTCGTATACCATTCAAGTGGCGAGCCGTACAAAGCTTCTATGGCATCTTTTTCGCTTTCAAGGCGAGAAAAATTCTCTGGTCGGTAAACATAAATCCCTATACGGAGAACCTTCCGATGATAAAGCTGGAAAAATACGTGGTAGTCAGAATTGTTGATCGTAACGTCATACCAATGGTCGTAAGACGGTTTGCGGGAGCCGATGTCTATGTCCCTACTCACCGTTTTACAATACTCGACGAAGTTGCTCCAAAACTCAAAGCGACGATAGTGCCTTTCGGCGAGTCTCATTGTTGATGTCGCCTTCGGTTTGTCAGCAGCTACCGTCTTATTTTCAACTTCCGGTATTTCCGGCGGAACTTGCCGACCGTCGTCGACAAACGGGATGTGAAGAAGTTCCATCTTGGCGTTACCCAGAAATTCAAGCCGCCACCGCTTCTCCATGAAATCAAGCAACGTCTGACCGCGCTCCAAGATGCTTTCTGCTGTCCAGTCCTGCTCGGCGGCAACTTCAATCTCTGAATGCGATCCGTTACTGTATCCACGCCGCCCATTGCTTGAAGGGGTTTTCTTATCCGGAAAGCTGTCGTTCTGCAACGACGAGTTAATGCTCTGCGAGAGCGGAAGTAAGTTTCCGAGCGAGGCGGACAACAGTTTTTTCTCTTCGGTGGTATAAGCCCTGAACGTATTACGCCAGTACAACTTTGACGGCGTTTGCGGCAGGATGTGTTCAATGGACACTTTGTCTTTTTCTACCCTCGTGAAGAGACTCCAATTTACCTTTTCAATGTTGTTTTTGACCGATTTCTCATATTCGTATTCGAAGAGGAAGTAACGCAGGTCGCGCCAACCATAGAAACCGTCGCCCGCATCGAACCGACGATTAGTACGAGCAATAAAGGATTTTATCGCTGAGTCCATATCGCCATCAACTGTATTATCCAAATCCGTAGATACGGAATCAAGGGTTGCTGTCCTGGTTACTACCTCCCGTGCCTTATTGTAATAAACGCTGCTTTGGTAGTTTGACTGGAAACCGCCCAGACGGAAGGCCACAAAAATAAAACGCTCGATAGACTTAAACAGAGCGACTCGCTCCGCCTTTGTTGTAGACTTTTCAATCGCTAAAGCCGCTACGACGATAGGACGAAAATAGCCTATCCCTATGCGGTTCAGTTTATCAATCCAAATCTTCTCGTCGTCGCTAAACCCGCTGTCATATGGGAAGAAGCTATAGTACCAGTATTCGGCCAGAGCCTTAAGACTGTTGACATAGTCGCTTATTTCCTGTGGCGCCAGTTCGCTGACAAGCACCGCTTCGGGTTCATGCGTTGCATCTATTTCATTATCAGCCTCATCCTGTTCAAAGTCAGACGGAATTTCGGATTCCTCCACAGCTTGGATAACGGTGTGCTTCTCGAACACGTTCTTTGCCGAGAATTTTCCAAGCAGGAATCGGATATAATCGTCCCCGGCTTTTCGAGAATAGCGGAAGTAGGTAATCCAATGGGCGCGGAGGAAGTCGTCATCCGAGAGCGGGGCATTCTGGTTGCGCCCAAGCTGATAATAGACTTCTTTCCACGCATCATTTATATTCCTGCGTATTTGTTCCTTATCAGCCTTGTCAATTTCGGAATCGTCGAACAAAGTGGTCAGATATATTAAGCGGTTTTTCAGAAGCTCGAGGTTCGTCAATTTTTTGCCGCGATTGTTCATTGTTTCAAAAGCGACGTAAACATCGTAGTCGTCCTCTATCTCGTGGAGATTAAACATCAGGCGCAGAGTCAACTTTTTGTAAAGACGCTCGATACCCGCAATGCCGTCGCTCTCGTACATTAGCGCAAGATTGTCGATAAAGAAAGTCTTGGCGTATTTGAGGTTTTTGGTGTAGTAGGTTTCAACCACAGTGCCGCCGAACGGCTCGTTAAACACCTTGTACTTCAGGTAGTCCGCGCTAGGATTGTCGGTCTCATACCCAAAAAGGTATGTCGTGATGAAGTTCTTTTTACGCCTGCGGAGAATGTATCTCTCCGAAATTTCTTTCAGTGACTCATCCCCAAGCAAAATATCGTCGTAGTCCTTGGCTTTGTTTTCGGGCAAGTTCTTAACGAACGCAACAATTTCATACATTAAGATGGAAAACGTGGTGAGCCGTTGCTGCCCGTCCACGACGTGAAAGGGCTTGAATCCAATGTCCAAAATCCACTCGTCGCCGTCCCAAGCCTTGGCGCTGTCGCGGTTGACCGCTTTAAGAGAAAGCAATCCCGTATAGTGATACCTGTCCTCGTGAAGGTTAACCAAATCATCCCAGAAATCGGCAAGCTGCTCGTGCTTCCAAGCGTACCCGCGCTGATAATCGGGTATCCGGAAAAGCCTGTTCTGAAACAGGACTGATAGCGAATATAACTCGTTAGCCATTTTGTTCTCTCCTTGCTTTCGGCTTAATCAGATCGCAACTGTTGCTGACCATTCTCTTTATCTCCTCCTCCGGCACATCGCCGCCCACGACCACCGTGTTCCAATGAACTATATTCATATGCCCATCCGGGTACCACGTCCGGAAACACCTGCCACAGGAAGTCAGCTTCGAAAGCGTCGCATGCCAGGTTGACGCATGGTTCACCGTTCCGCTCGTATATTAGTGCGAACGCCTTCTTGTTTGTCTTGAGCCGCATAACCGTCCACGCACCCGAGTCCGCTATGTTGTCAAACGGATAGTCCTCGTAGGCAGCGGGAAACGGCAGGCAGAATTAGACGAGTTCTTGGCGGGTCGTAGACCATACCTCTCGCACATTCCACCCAGCGAACATTTCTCGCAAGAGGATCTTTTCCGGCAAGATGACAAAGGGACGGACAAAGGGGGCGGGTACATCTGCCCGGCAAGCTACCCCTCACTGCCTCATGAACCCTTTGGTGAGTCGTCGACATAGACTCTGCCGCCTTGCACAGTGTAAGCCCTGCATCGGCAACAAGGCGCCGGCCGATGAGCTGGAAGGGTTCACATCGACGACGCACCATGCGGCCTACTCTATCTGGTCGGGTGCCAGCGGTGAAATTTAGGGCCTCCGCTGCAAGTCTTGGATCAATAGTCTGATGAAGTCTTCGAAGGTGCCTGAAAATGAGTCGAATTGATCAAATTGTTCGTCAAAATACTCCGTCAAAATGAAACCCTGCCCCATAGCGGACTGCACCATTCCTTTGCTTCCGGCTAGGAAACGACTTGATAACGCTCGAATTAGCGACTCATCGAAGACTGAAAACCATGTGTTGTATGCCTGACCGGCGGCTTGCGTCCCTGGGGGCACGTGATTCATCATTCTGGCAAGGCCCTCTATTTCCTTTCTAAGCCGTATGTTGCTGGGAGTTACTACGCCATGCAGGAATTCATGAACAACATTAAGGATATTCAGCTCATCGGAAGGTCCCACAAGTAGGATTCCGGCACCTTTGTGACTATAAATTGTGCCTAGCCCATAACCCCTCCAGTAGGCATCCTGCAGGTTGACGTTGAAATAGAAGGGAGAGATTCCTGCCAACGGAATCCGTAGAAACCGTACAGTGCGGGCGATATGCAGGTACATGTCATTGGAATATCTTTCAAGCTCTTTGCGATAATATACATCGTACTCGTTGAATAGGGTCTCAACATCCGCTGCAATATAGAATGCTGCAAGATGTTCACCAAGGCCAGTCAGTTGTGACAAAAATGCCGGGAGCTGCTTTGTCAATCGAAAGTTCGGAGCCCCATCCGTATATGTCAAATAATGCCTGTATAAGTGATATGGCACTCCTTTGTTGGCCAAATACCTGTTATCCTTAAGTTGGAGATTCATCTGATGTAAATCGTTGCGGATCGCTGCCCTAACAGGGTGAAATCCCCGTCTGTTATTTTCATCATCATACCCCGTAAAGTTCATGAACGCGAACAAGGTGAAGATGGACAGGTCGTTGTCTAGGATGATCTTAGACTTAAGCTCCTCGATATCTCGCGATGAGACTTCTGGGGCAAAGTTAACGGTCACGACACACGACGCCCTTCTTCCTCCGTCTGTCGATGTGGCGATAATGTTGGCGGAGCCAACTCCAATGGCACTAACCAGTCCCTCGCTGGTCACTGTAGCTATTTCTGGGTTAGTAGATATCCAGTTAACATTTTGGTTGGTTGCGTTAGTCGGTGCCACAATTGCCCTTAAGGCGAAGGTTTCACCTGCACCTGTAAATAGCTCAATCCGGTTATGCGAAAGCAATATGCCAGTGACGCCAACGTACGGCAACACCACTGTCACATCACAGACAGCCTTTTTCCCCCCATCCACTGAGGATACGGTGATGCGAGCAACCCCAGGCGCGACAGGTGTAACCAACCCCGTAGAGGAAACAATTGCGACGCTCGAGTCACTAGATCGCCAGATTAGGCGCTGATCACTTGCATCGTGAGGACGGATTGTCGCCACAAGCTGTAAAGGAGCATCTGTAGTTACAAGCGATATGGCAGACATGCTGAGGCCCACCGTAGCTACGGGAATGGGTAGCGTGATTTCCACTGTCCGCGTATTTTCGTTCCATGTAACAGTTGCGCCTAGGCTTTCAGCCACAAATCGTGCTGGCACCATTGCCCTACCTCGTATGGCTACCGGGGCCACATCTAGGGCCACTGGAACACCGTCAATCTGGGCTGTGGTGCTGCCAATGGATAACACAACGACTCGGTTGCCACGAATCCCAGTTATTCGATTAGTGGCCTGATCCCATGTTACCGTTGAATCTAATGCCTCAAAGACAGCTCGCACAGGCACCAAGGTGCGCCCGGCAACAACTACAGGCGAAACATCCATGAGTAGCGGCGCTCCATCAACTGTTACCCGTATTTCGGGGGAACCGTAAGCTGGCAAGGCAGTATTTGCGAGAACCAGCGCGATGACTAGCAGCGCCGGTAGCATGCGTGACTTTACATGAGTTACAAACACTTGCATTCACCCCCAAGAGATGTTCATGAGTGAATATTCGACATTCGCTTACTTTTTCCTTCGTCAAGGAAGTTCATATTCCGCCACAAGATCGGTAGGTAGCAAATGGGGAGCAAAGCACCTCCTACTCCAGAAAATCTCTCTCAGGTTAAGGAGCGAGGTCGGCCGCCCAAGTACCGCACAGAGGGGGTTCTGGTGGGCATTACCCCGTCGTCTGGTCGTCTAAGTGGGCAGCACAAAACGCGCTGACCGAGAAAGAGTGCTGGAGAGGCTTGAGAAGCGATTAGACAAACCCTATCAGTTCAAGGCCGCCATACAACGAGGATGTAATCAGTACATGCAGATGAGGTTAAATGAGCTGACAACAGCTGTTGTTGCTCCAGTGTTCGAGCAAGGTCCCCTCTTCATCTCTCTAAGAGAGCTTGGCTGGGCACAGAACGCCATGCCTAAACTTTTGATGCTGAAAGCAACCGCGCTCGATGAAACCCTAGTAATTGCTCGCGACACACAGGGGGAAACTCTAGGAATCGCTAGTCTCGAAGTGCGGAAGCAGCGCTTTATGGACACTGCGAAATATCTAAAACCAAGATTTCTTGTTGCCGCAATTCAGCACCTGATAAGGACGCGCATTCAAATGGACGCACTGGGATTGCTCAACCAATACATGAAGGCCACGGAACACGGTCGCCCAAAGGTTCCACACGGCTACGTCAGCTTTATCGCTGTCAAGCCAGAATTTCAAGGCAAGGGCGTAGGCAAAGCGCTACTTCTAGCACTCGAAAGCCATGCAGTGAGTCTCAGTCTGCGGGTAATAGCACTCGATACAGAGAACCAGCAGAACGTGTCATTTTACGAATCAGTTGGATTTGTACGCTCTGGACAATACGCACTTAACGGATGCCACATATACACTCTCCAAAAGACTTTGTAAAAGAATAGGTTGCATGATGCTAGACGCATTGTCCAAAAACAGTTCGCACTTGATGTGCACCTAGCTGCCTATATCAATCCCATCATATGCCTTGCCTCCCAAATGAGCCTACATCAAAGCTTCAGTCTCCGTACCCCCCTTAAACCTAAACACCAACACGCCGTCCGGCATTACCGTAACCCTGTCCACAGCCACCATCCACAGCTTCTCGTCGAATGCCTCTAAAACCAGCGATGCCCCCTCTATCCCCTTAATAAAGCCTTCAATCATCAAGAGTTTACTCTGCCTCTCGCGCCTTACCCTCTCAAGCTCAGCCACCCGCTCCGTGGCTTTGTGGTGCCTTTCCAGATAGCTGTTGTTGCGCTCACTCCACTCATTTTGGCTGACAGCAATCCTCGCGCTCTCGCGTATTGCCTTCTTCGACAGCTCGGTGACCACCTCAACTTCCTGCCGAAGCCCGGCAAGTTCCGCTTCAATTTCTGAGAAGTCGCCAAGGCGGCTTTGGGCAAGCCGGCAGTTAGCGAGTAGCTCCTCGCGGTCTGCCATGAGTGCGTTAAAGGCATTAAGAAAGCGCTGCTTTACATCGTCCTCGGTGACGTGCGGTGTTTGGCATCTTTTTTCGCCCTTGTACTTTTCATTACACTGCCAGATTGTCCGGCGGTACTTGGTGTTCGAACTCCAGACCTTGGAGCCGTAAAAGCCTCCGCAGTCACCGCAGACAATCTTCGCTGAGAACGGGCTACCGCAACCGGACGGCCGTCCAAGCTTCTTACGGCGCGCAATTTCTAGCTGAACCGCGTCGAACTCCTCTGGCTCAATAATGGCTGGGTGGCTGTTCTTAACATAGTACTGAGGCACCTCGCCCTCATTGGTCTTTAGCTTTTTGGTCAGGAAGTCTACGGTGAATTTCTTCTGGAGAAGCGCATCGCCTTTGTACTTTTCATTGGCTAGAATGCTTTGCACGGTCGCGACCTGCCATTTCTCCTTCCCTCCAGGCGAGGGAACACCCTGGCTGGCAAGCTGCTTAGCAATAGCGGAGGGTGTTTTACCCGCCATGAACAGCCGGAAAATCATTCGCACACTCCTGGCTTCAGCTTCCACAATTTTTGGTAGTCCATCCTCCCCCTTCTCGTAACCGAGGAAATGGCCGTATGGGAGGCTAACTTTCCCGTCAGCCATGCGCTTGCGCTGCCCCCATGTGACGTTCTCGGATATTGAGCGGCTCTCTTCCTGAGCAAGGCTGGACATAATCGTGATGAGAAGCTCACCTTTGCTGTCGAGAGTGTGGATATTCTCCTTTTCAAAATAGACCTCCACGCCTTTTTCCTTGAGCTGGCGCACAGTGACCAAGCTGTCTACTGTGTTCCTCGCAAAGCGACTGACGGACTTAGTGATGATTAAATCAATTTGCCCAGCCAAAGCATCGGCGACCATCTGCTTAAAGCCGTCACGTTTCTTCGTGTTCGTTGCGCTGATGCCCTCGTCAGTGTAGACTCGTACAAACTCCCAGTCTGCACGTTCCTTGATGTATTTAGTGTAGTAGTCCACCTGTGCCTCGTAACTGGTCATCTGCTCTTCACTGCCTGTAGAAACCCTGGCATATGCCGCAGTTCTACGCCTGCCTAGCGATGAGCCGTCCTGAGGAAAGCGCTGACTAATGGTTGCTGGTATTACCCTTACGCTTGATGCCATCTTACTCCCTCCCTCTCGCTCTAGTGCGAGCCTCATGGCGCATCGCATCCGTCCAGCTTTCGCGCCGCGACCTATCCTGCCAGACCTTTTCACTGATTCTGCCGTCACGGAACACAAAGACCAATTTGTTAAACTCAGGGACTCGGATTTCGGCGATGTCCGCGCTGAAGGCACCCTTATCAAAGCTCTCGAGGCTTATAGCCTCTGCAGCAGTTGTTTGTAGTACGGCTTCCGGTATCTGTTTGGTGTGACAGGCCGCCTTGCCCATCAGCATAAAAGTAGAGCATTGCCAGACTGGATTCTTATTATTGACTCTTCGTTTGAACTTCTTCCCGCAGTTTCCGCACAGGATGATGCTACTGAATGGATAGTTCTTGCCAGTGGAATCTTTCGCAGCGGAGCCTCTACGCCGCTGCTCCATAACCGCCTGCGCCCGCTCAAAAGTCTGCACATCAATGATGGCCGGATGTGTGTCGTCCGCATAATACATCGGCAGGGTGCCTTTATTCCGGACCAGCCTTTTCGTCAGATGATCTGCCACGTATTTCTTCTGCAGCAGTGCCCTCCCGGTATATTTTTCGTTTCTGAGGATTTCAATCACCCGCTCGCTCTTCCAGTTGCCCCTACGTACTTTGGTAACATTCATGTTTCTTAGTTTCTTTGCAATGGCGTTGCCTCCCATGCCGTTGATATAGTCCTCAAAAATCATGCGGACAACGGCGGCTTCCTTAAGATTGATCTCTACCTTGCCCTTGACGATATGGTAGCCAAACATGAACCTCAGGTTAGCCAGTTCGCCGTTCTCAAAACGCTTGCGAATCCGCCACTTGCAGTTCTCGCTAGCCGACAGGCTCTCCTCCTGTGCGTAGGACGCGAGGATGGTCAACAAGAGCTCCCCGTCTCCGCTCAGGGAGTGAATGTTCTGCTCCTCAAAGAATACGTCCACCCCGATAGCTTTCAGCTCCCGCACCGTCTCAAGCAAAGTCACTGTGTTGCGGGCAAAGCGTGAAATTGACTTGGTGAGAATCATGTCTACTCTGCGCTCCCTGCAGTCGGCAATCAGGCGCATAAACTCCGGGCGACTGTCTTTGGTGCCCGTCAGCGCTTCATCGGCGTAGACTCCGGCATATTCCCAATCAGGTCGCCGCTGGATAAAAGCGCTGTAGTAGCTGACTTGGCCCGCGAGGGAATGAAGCATGGACTCCTTGCCAGAGGATACCCGCGCGTAGGCGGCAACCCGCGGTCTCTTGGGGAAGGGGGCTGCCGGCGGGGCTAATCGCGTAATAAGTCGCTCCACAATAGACCTCCTTCCGTTTAGGACATATTCCCTCTAAACGCCCGTGTTAGCAAGCGTTTTCGCGATATATGCTGCAGGAAGAAAGGCCGTATTTCAGCGCGATGGTCGCCTCCAATTCGTCTAGCTCACCGGGCGAGATAAGGCCCTGAGCAAGCCATTGCCTGAAAACCGTTACCGCTGTCTGGTAGTTGAGGATAGCGCGTTCTCTACTCATGGCGCAGCGCCCTGGCCTTACCGTAGCAGGCGCGAGAGCAGTATTTACGATTCTTCTTGCTGTAACTTTGGCAGTGCTCGCCGCAATGAGCGCATGTGAAGGGATGGAGCGCTTGGCGGTTAACCGCTTCTGGGTGGGCGTTCCACCAAATCATGCGGCACTTGTCGGAGCAAAAGTGCTTCTCCTTGGTCCCTACGATATGGGTGAGCGGGCTCTGGCACCGACGGCAGATACTGCCTTCTGCTTGACTTGCGATCACCACACCGACACAGCCGAGGTTGTTCCGGCGGCAGAAAGACTTCACCGTATTCTCTGAGATCCCTAAGGCCGCCGCTATCCTCGCATAGCTGCCACCCTCGCCGCGCATTCTTGTGATTCGCTCCCTTTGCATATTTGTCACTAGGCTACCTCCTCCGAAGGCGAGCGTGCCTTCTCTGTAAGCCACCGGAGGAGGTAAAATCGGACGGTAGGGTGCAAAAAAGACCCACAGCACAGAGGAAGCCTCTGCACTATGGGTCTTTTCCTTTAGTCCTTCCCTACTTGGGGATCTTCAGTTGCTGCCCCGTAAACAAGGTGTTCGAGGACAATCCATTCGGCGCCCGTATTTCAACATGCCGCGCGCCGCTACCCAGCCTAGCCGCCGCAATACCCCACAACGAATCCCCCTCTACCACCGTGTAGATTTCGTAAGCCGGAGAGGCAGCTTGCCCTGCACTCGATATTAGCGCCAACTATTGGCCATTTTGCGGGAGCTGAAACACTACATGGAGAAGGTCAGGAGGCCAGCAATGCCTCGTTCATTTGGCTATAACGCACCGGACGAGACGGGCCGCCGATTGTGCTTTACGACTACCAGACGACTAGAGCGCGTAAGCACCCCGTGAACTTCCTCTCTGGGTTTAAGGGATATCTGCACGTCGATGGGTACGCGAGTAAACCGACGTCACTCTAGTAGGCTGTGTCGCACACGCCAGACGCAAACTCACCGAGGCCTTAGCCGCCCTGCCGAAAGGCTCTACCGCTGTAGTCGAAGCACAGACGGGGCTTAACTACTGCAACAAGCGCTTAGCCATTGAGCGCAAGCTAGCAGACCATTCACTGCAAGCTCGCAGACCTTAAAGCACTTGATGAGCCATTGCTTTGGTCTCCCACTCTCCAATTCGAGGTTGGAGTCAAATCCAAAGACTAACCGCTGACAGCCCTAGGCTCTGCTTTGCAGCGATGCAGGGAGGGGGCTTTTTGACACTTAAGTCGGAGCGCTACTTGATAAGCAGAAGGATCTCGCTGTTTCCATCGGTGTAGAGCGGCCTACCTCGTTACGAATTGGCAGGAATGCAGGCCGGACATTATCCCCGAATTTTTGCTCCGTCTTTTCTAAGATGCTCTGCATACGCGGCCTTCATCAACTCAGATACTTCATCCGCTGACACTGTCTCTCCTTTAGAGGTCCTCTCCACCATTTCGCTGAACACTCTTATGCATGCGAATCCCAGAGCTGCCGTGAGCATTGCGGCAACTGATCCACTTACTAATCCGCCTGCGGCTGATCCTATGCCAGGTACAAACTTCAATATGTTGGCAACCAATGCCTTCCCTGCTAGAGCTACTCCACCAACGGCGCCCACTGCAGTTATAATCGCTATCATGGATGGCGCATCTAGGGTAACACCGAAAATACTTGCAACCCGCGCAATCAGTTTAAGTTGACCTGGTACTAATATTGCGGCATCTGAGAATGGGATCGGAGTAAATCCTACAGCGAATGCGGCTGCCACATATTTATTTACTGCTGCGCTGGCCTCTTGGATTTTCTTTTCCAGACATGCTTTTTGGGCATTCACTAAAGCCCTTTGCGCTGCATCTGGGATGCATTTTAATGTTGCATCAACTAACTTATCGAGACCAAATTGAGGCAAAGCGAACTCGGCGGCAAACCTCATTTCCTCTGCCATGGTCGAAACAACATCAACAACTGGAAGATTCAGCGCTTTGATTTGCTTCTCAAGCTCTTCGTGCCGTGGGCTTTGGCATTGTGTAAGGACTACTATCACGGGCAATTTCTGGGAAAAGTCAGTTACCCATTCAATTTCAAAAGCTTCTATGCGATTCGAAGCTGCATTTATGCAGTACCAAACAACATGAATAAAGTCTTGGGGAGCACCATCCCTTAATTTGGCATCGATTTCGCTGACTATTTCGGCCTTGATCTGGCGCTGTACTGCAGCGTCTAATTCGAGTCCCTTCGAATCATAAAGGGTAAGCGGGACGCCCTTCTTTGTCAATTTAGTTAAATGCTGAGTGACTGGCCTCCCAATGCCGGTAGTAGCTAAGCACTCTCGAAAAACATTGTTGATTAGTGTGCTCTTGCCAACTCCCGTTTTCCCGACAATCATGATATTGGCGGTCCCCATATTGCGCCGCTCTTTGTCACATTCTTCTCTTAACATAGAAAAGTAATCAGCATCCATAGCCATCCTCCTAAAATTCTAATTCTATAATGTTTCTTACTATTTTAGTGAATTTTCTCCATATATATTTGCACCCAACATCACAGTAGCATAGCCCCCCGTGCGTGTCTAGGCAATTTTGCGGATAACATGCCCAACACTGACATTAAGTGCGTCACCGCTATTGATTCACGACCGTATTGGCCCGTTTCTCGCCACACTGGATCTTGTTGAGGAGAGCAGTATTGGCTACCTCTATCGGAGTGTATTAGCACCCCTTTGGGCTTGGCGGCATGTTTGTAGGCATTGTCCAGAGCATTTATGACCAGCTCCCTAGTCATGCGGTTACTCATGGACAAACC
>Ga0208101_10071_pt1 | contig 19017 bp, 19 predicted proteins | sample Subbioug_CSW11AC_FD_184823 | JGI IMG/M metagenome (GOLD analysis project Ga0208101, IMG submission 184823) | Serpentinite rock and fluid subsurface biosphere microbial communities from McLaughlin Reserve, California, USA - CR12Aug_CSW11AC (SPAdes) | ecosystem: Environmental > Terrestrial > Deep...
TCACTCCTCATTACCCCCAATGCTTGATGTCTTGCAACCTCTAGCATACAGGGTTTGTGGTCGGAGTGGTTCATTTTCTAAATGTCACTTTCCATCATAATGGTTCACTTTCAGTCTGCCAGATACACCAATACCCTGACCACATAACCGCAAGATTTCCCGATAGTCTGTCATTTCTCTTCCCCCTATAGAATTTGTTTCACTGCGATAACAGCGAACAATCCCATTCTAAAGGGAAGAAAAACCTGTGGCTCCCCCTACCGTGAAAGTGGCTCAAAACTTCCGTGAAGGTGGCTCAAACTAGCCGTATCGCTGGCTCAAATTGGGGCGTAATATTCACGTCATCACGAACAATCTCAACTACACCACGGAGCAGGTGACTAAAATCTATGGGGGACTGTGGAAGATAGAGGAGAGCTTTAGGGTTTTAAAGACTGATCTCAAAGCGCGACCGGTTTACGTCTGGAGCGACAACCACATCAAGGGGCATTTTGCTCTCTGTTTTCTAAGTCTCTGCCTAGTTCGATACTCTCAGTTCCTTCTCTGCACGAAGAGGAACCTAGACTACTCTGCCGCAAGATTGTGCAAGGCATTCCAAGAGCCTGTTGCGTTGGCTCAAGGGGTCTTCCCAAGCACTGTAGTCACTCCTATCAAGGTCCCGCAGGAATATCTAGATTTGGCCGAGGCGCTAGGGCTGCCTCCGCTCAAGACCAACATGACGCTTACGCAGTTTCGTGCCAGCACAAAACTTGACCTCTCTGTAAACCTGAAAAAGTAACAGGACATTTTAAAATCGCTCAGATCCTTGCTGTTGCAAGGTCTAAGCGATTTTTTTGCTCGCTATCTCCCAAAGTCAAGAGAAGAGTCGATTCATCTTTTGGGGGTCAAAATTCAAGTGCCCAAAAGGGTCAACTTTGGAGCGCCATTGACAGCGCCAGGTCGTTGTAGCGTTCTTTTATCCAGTCCAGAACCTGAGCGCTACTTAGATCCGGGGACTCCTTAAGCCATGCTAGAATAGCTGGATGATACGGGTCTAGCTTGCTGGTGCGAGTGCCAGCTAGGCTACAGCCCTCATACTCTTCTAGTTCCATCTCCCAGTACTTAGCTACTGTTTTGACATTGAGGCCTAGCTTCCTGGCCACCTGTGATTTGTTCAAGCCCTGCTGCTTATGTCCATTTATTTTTCCGTACATAGCCATCCTCACCAATTTCTCCACTCTCCCTCATGATGTCCCTCATGTGTATAACGGGTTTCACTAAAGAGAGATGGTAATTTTCGTCCGTTTAAGATGGCCGGAATCTGTCCACTTTATCTTACCGTTCACACTCCATGTATACCGCCAATAAATATCATTACAATCACCTGCTCAATCTTTATATTGCTTGATAGTAAGCCTTAATCTTCGCTGCCATAAGTTTACGCCTTGCTAATAAAAACTCTTCATAATCTGCGTGGGTCATATTAACTACATCTTGTGGTATGCAATTGACCTTAAGGTTGCTATAAAAATCTACTTCATTCTTAATTGTGCCAATCTGCATATCATCGCTACTGCACTGGTCAAGAGCCGCTTTAAAGTATTCTGATGGGGCTTTTTTGCCTATCGAGATATTGATCTGTGTGTCAAGATAAACATAGTTTGCTACTTGATTATATTTAGACCTATCATCAATGCCATTTTGCTTTAAGTACTCACGTGGAAATATGTGATGCACATCGCCTGCTACACTTATCAAATCTGTCACTTTTGTGGCACTTGAAAACAACGCTCTGTCACCCCCATGTATTTGTGCGGCGAGAAAAGCATTGAAATATGGACTATTTATTGCTGAAGTTTCTAAGTTTTGCACTAATCCAATATCCCAGAATGTATCCGATAAAACTGCATCCTCAATATCATTGAAGAATGCAACAAAACCTCTTTCTTTTATAGCTTTAATATCGCTCTCCATATATGTTTCTGGAGATGATATGTATCGGCTGGTAAGCGTGGTTAATATGTACCATTTTTGCACATATCTTTTTATTTCAATTTTAGGCACATTATCAGATGACATTAGTGTTAAAAATAGTGTGTATGCAAAGTCCATCGTCATCTGAGAGTTGATTAGCTTGTCCGAAATAAAGCCTGCAGATTTTATAGCAAGAACAAACTGTTCAAAGTTAAACTGTTTCATGAAATTTATAGTGCCCTCTTTAAGCAAAGCAAAGCTACCCTCTGAAATACTCTCTTCAAACGAGCGAGTCTCAAAGTTACGTCCAGACAATAGGCTTACTAAGTCTTTAAGTTTAGCCCTGCCAAATTTATGCATATATGCAACACGAAGCATATCAGTGAAATTGGGGTCATAGATAGTTTCTTTATCATCTTTTAACCATTTAAGCTTAGGAGCATATTCGGAGTCCATAAACTCCTTATCCTTAGAACTAATCTGGGTGTAAAATTCGGGCTTTACAGCGAGATGACAAAAGTAATCTATAGCCTTACGAAGCACATTACCACCGTATTTTTCATCAGCAGCAATAGTAGACATAGCAAAGTCGGCTTGATTAAGCGGTTTGCCCTGTGAGTTAATACGCTTGAATATCTCAGTAACCTCATCGATATCAATAGTTTCATCAAGCTCAATAATTCCAATTTGCCTATTTGCGATTGACTTTAGGCAAGTAATGATTTTGCCAAATTTTTTAGTTGTAATCTCGGGATTATTTTCACAATACGTTTGTGTAAATTCTACTATATCAAAGTCATTTTTAAATATATCTGATATGTCGGGAATCCATCTTTTATCTTTATAATGAATAGGTGTTTGTACCATAAACCTATCGCCATTATCGGTAGCAAAAGGATTAAAAGCAATTTTTATTGACACCTTGTTATAATCTTTATTTATAATTTCAACGCCAAGTATTGAAGCCATAAGAGCAGTTACTCTTTGTTGACCGTCAATTAGTATTTTTGCACCCTTGCTAAAATCTATATTATTCTTCATCTTTACGTTAGGCTTTTGCCATATAATTAAGTATCCAGTAGGATATCCGTTATATAGGGAATCAATTAAATCTCTAACCTTACTACCATCCCATACAAATGGTCTCTGAATTTCTGGGATAGCTATATTTTTACTACTAACCCATCCAAGAACGTCACCAATTGAAAGCTGCCTAACAGTATATTTTTCAGTCATTATTGGTTTCCCCCACATCAATAAAATCTACAATATCCCCAATGTTACAATCCAACACCTTGCAAATCTTTGTCAACACCTCCATGCTTACCTGTTGGTCTTTGCTTAGTTTTGCAAGTGTTGTAGTCCCTATATTAGCCGCTTTCATAAGCTCAATCTTTTTCATTTTTTTATCAATTAATATCTTCCATAGCTTATTGTAGCTTATAGCCATAATTCCACCTCTTATTGACAATTTTACTTACTTTATCACAAACATTGCAATTAAACAATATAATTCTCGAAATAAGCATATAATATTTGCAAAGTCACATTTTTATGCTTAAAACTGAGGGGATTGTTACAAAACAAGAAGTATATAATGTGTTCCCAGACTAAACTGCACTGAACTTCCAACAATTCCTATAAAACGCAAAAACCCCGATTTAATCGGAGCTTTCACTGTGTTTTCTATTGAGGCAAACCACCGTCTCAACGTGCGCCGTATGCGGGAACATATCAACAGGCTGAACCTCAACTACGGTGAAGCCGTGGGCGTTGAGGTGCTTGAGGTCACGGGCTAGGGTGGCGGGATTGCAGGAGACGTAGACTAGGCGGGAGGGCGCGGCGGTGGCGAGGGTGCGGAGCAGGCTTTCGTCGCAGCCGGCGCGGGGTGGGTCGATGACGATGATGTCGGGCCGCTCGCCTGTGGCGAGGCGGGTAGGCAGGAGCTCTTCGGCCGTGCCGGTGAGAAATGTGGCGTTAGTGATGTTGTTTAGCTCTGCGTTAGCGATGGCGTCTTCTACGGCAGCGGGTACGACTTCGATGCCGGTGACATGGTGTGCACTCTGGGCCATGATGAGTGCCATGGTGCCGACACCGCAGTAGAGGTCGTAGAGGTGGGAGGAGCTGCCGCAGGCGGCGAACTCGATAGCTTTACTGTAGAGCTGCTCTGTTTGTACGGGGTTAACTTGAAAGAAAGAGTTGGCGGAGACCTTAAACTTTAGGCCGGCGAGATGCTCGATGAGGTGGTCGCGCCCACCAAGAAGTATGGTTTCGTGCCCGAGGATGACATTCCCCCGCGCGCGGTTAATGTTAAATTGCACGGAGACGACCTGTGGCAGCTCGGCCATGAGCTCGCTGGCGATTAGTTCGCCACCTGGCAAAACGTGGCCGTTGATGACGAAGACAACCATGGTTTCTTTGGTGGCAAAAGAATGCCGCACGAGGATGTGACGCAAGAGGCCCTCGGCTGTGGTTTCGTCATAGATAGAGAGATGGTGTTTCGCTGCTAGGCGTTTGGCAGCCACAAAGGCGCCGCTGATGGACGGGTGCTCTATCAGGCAGGTGTCAATGTCGACGATGGAGTGGCTGCGCCGCTTGTAGCAGCCCGCCACTAGGCGGCCCTCCTGTACGCCAACCGGAAAGAGGGCTTTGTTGCGGTAGCCATAGGGTTGCACCATGCCCATAATTGGCCTCACCGAAATGTCGCCTAGGCCGCCTAGGCGGGTGAGCGCGGCGGTAACCTGCTCTTCTTTATAGCGAAGTTGCGCCTCGTAGCTGGCATGCATGAGCTGGCACCCGCCGCATTCGGCATAGTAGCGGCAGGGGGGCATGACACGATCTTGAGATGGCTTCTCTATACGGGTCAGCAGTGCTCGACCGTACTGCTTTTGAGTGGAGATAACTTTAGCCTCGACCTCATCGCCCGGCAGGGCGTCTGGCACGAAGACGGTGTAACCTTGGTACTTACCGACGCCTTCGGCGGCATGGGTAATGCCAGTAATGGTAAGCGTCACTTTTTGCCCAACTTTAACGGGTGGTGTCACCATGTGGCCCCCCTTTGTGCTTTTGCTCAAAATCAAGGAGCTGCTGTTTGCACTCTAAGCCCCCAGCGAAGCCGCCCAAGCTGCCGTCGGCCGCGCAAATGCGATGGCAGGGGGTAACGATAGGCAGGGGATTTTTGGCGTTCGCTTGCCCGATAGCACGGCAGGCCTTTGGTTTGCCGATGGCCATGGCTATCTCTTTGTAGCTGTTTACAGAGCCATAGGGCACTTGACGAAGGGCCTGCCAGACTTGGAGCTGAAAGGCTGTGCCTACCTCATCAAGGGGAAAGGTAAAGTTTTGGCGCTCCCCGTGGAAGTACTCGAGAAGCTCGCTCCCGACTTGGTGGAGGTTGCTTCTGTCATCCTCTAAGGCCTGCGCGAGGCCGAGGCGCACAAGAAGTTCCTCTAGATCCGCTATTTTTTGCCCTGGGGTAGTTATGGCTACGGCGCCCTTTTCGGATACCGCATAGTACACTTCACCCCAAGGGGTTGGTACTGCACCCATATATACTGCCATTCTAATCACCATTCCTCAAATGAATACTGTGCTGGTCCTACGCGAAAGCCAGGCCGCCTCGTTTTCGCGGCGCGACTCTCTAAGTGATGTTCTCCCCTAGTGCCTCTGCTCCTGCCGCATACCTTATTCTTTCACAAATGTTTGGGGCAGATATGTGCGTAACAATACATATATTGAAGCAACCAGACGAAAGGGGGGCGCCTGATGTTGTTCTTGGTCGTGGATTGGTTGGCGGCTCACTGGCCCCACTTGCTGATCCTCATCTTCGCGCTTGCCACAGGCAAGGCACTAGGCGACGAAATCTCGCTCTGCCACCCGCGAGGCCTGGCCGCGCGCCTGGCGCGGCTAGTGGCCAGTTTTTACTTCGCGCTTTTCTTCTATGCTCTGGGCTTCTACATATATACTCTCGCCCGCTCTGCCCTTAATTTCTAAGATTGCACTCATTATGGCAGGATTTGCCGTACCCTAAGTCGAATTGAAGTATGAATCGCACTGGCCGGAATACCGGAGAAAGTTGGTGCCACTTTGCGCCTTAGGGCCATACGCTCTGTGTTGCTGCGTCGCTTAACACTCTTAGCAGGGGCCATTATTTTTATTGTGCTACTGGTCACCGCGCTCTACATACTGCCTGGGGGGTCGGTGCCGCCTCCTCCAGCGAGCGGACTTAACCCCGCGGACACACCGCCTCTGGTAACGCCAGACCCGCAAGACCCCGGATCAAAGCTGCCGGGAGTAGTTGCGGCGGTAGTTGATAACAAGGCACAAGCACGCCCCCAGAGCGGGCTAGACAGGGCCGACTTAGTCGTGGAGATGATGGCCGAAGGTGGCATAACGCGTTACCTGGCCTTCTTTTACAGTCAAGCGGCGAGCACCATTGGGCCTATCCGCAGTGCGCGCCCCTATTTTGCCGAGATAGCCAAGGCCTACAAGGCCCCGTTGGCACATGCTGGAGGCAGTGTAGAGACGATTAATCACCTGCGCACACTCACTGTGCCTAGCATTGACGAAATCAACAATGCCGGGCGCGCTTTTTGGCGAGACCCTGCGCGCAACATGCCCCACAATCTCTACACGAGTACAGAGCTCTTGCTGGCGGAGGCGCAGCATAAGCGCTACCCCCTACATCCCCTGCCTAAAAGGCCTGAGGGTAGTATGCCCGTAGGCGAGAGTGCCCCCAAGGTACTTACAAGCTACTCGCCCGAGTACAAGGTGGAGTGGCGCTGGAGCGAGGGGGTCTATCATCGCTATATTAACGGTGCTCCGCATACGATGCGCGATGGCACAGCTATCACCGTGCGCAATGTCGTATTTATCGCCGCCCCCCATCGCCAGTTGGCCACAGATGCTGCACATACCGTCATTGATATCATCGGCACAGGTACGGCGTGGTTCTTGCGCGACGGGCAGCTTCATCGCGGCACATGGGCGAAGGATAGCCCAGAGGGGCACTTTAACTTTACGGTCAATGGGGCAGACTACTTGTATTCCCCGGGCAATACTTGGATACAGATCGTGACCGCTATCGCTAAGGTTAGTATCGTAGCGGAATGAGATTTGGCTGCCGGGAGGGTTGACAGGCCGAGACTGCTCGTGTAAATTACTATATAGTAATGATTACATATTGGGAGGAACATAAATGAACGAAACCACACTCAAGCATCTCAAAGAAGCCTTTGCCGGCGAATCGCAGGCTAATCGCAAGTACTTGGCTTTTGCTGCTGTCGCCGAGGCCGAGGGCCATAGCAATGCGGCCAAAATGTTTCGCGCGGCGGCTGAGGCCGAAACTATCCACGCCCTAGCCCATCTCAAAGCCATGAAGGGCATTGGCTCGACCGCAGAGAATTTGCGGGAAGGCGTGAACGGTGAGACCTACGAGTTTGCCACGATGTACCCACCCATGCTGGCCGCGGCTGAGGCGGCGGGCGAAAAAGAGGCGGCGCGCGCCTTTAAGTTTGCCCTACAGGCCGAGCAGGTACATGCTGAGCTATATGCCAAGATCTTAAACAATCTCGATGCTAAGGAAGAACTTTCCTTCCATCTATGCGTGGTCTGCGGCAATGTGGAATTAACTCTGCCAGCCATGTGTTCGATTTGCGGAGTCGGACCCCAGCAGTTTAAGTTAGTCAATTAGTAGCTGCTACTTGGTGACGAGCCAAGGAGCCTGCCCCCTTGGGGGTGGGCTCCGTTTTGTTCCTAAGCTCGCTTGACGCACCTCTACGCGCATGCTATGCTAGGCAAAAGAGAATCGAGGTTCGCTAATGCAGTATTTAAAAGAAGAAGTCCGCGCGAGAATCTTAGAGGCGGCCCTCGATGAGTTCGAAGCTCATGGCTATGCCAAAGCGCAAGTGCAGCGCATTGCACAAGAGGCACAGGTTTCTACTGGCAACCTATACCGCTACTTTGCGAGCAAGGAGGATATCTTCGATTCTATAGTTAGATCTTGCTACGAACGCATTGCCGCCCTGATGGCAGACGCAGCAGGCTTTTCTGGTGGCGGCGAGGCAAAGGGCGTGCGCGGCTTGGCACACCATCTGGCCGCCGGCATTATGTCGGTCTACAACACTCATGGCCGACAGCTTCTGATTATAGCAGAGAAGAGTATTGGTTCCCGCCATGAAAACTTTGTGCACATCATGACCGAAATGATTTCGGAGCGCATGCAGCTAGAACTCGGTCGGCAAGGGGCCCTAGCAGACGAAACACTGGTGCGCCTAGTGGCCACAGGCTTCTTCTCGGGCATGGTTCTTTTGTTTCGCACCACTAAGGACCCCGAAAGACTGCATGAACTGATCAGCCGCATGCTGGTGTTTTACTTTGATGACTTTGAAGATCGTTTACTGGGTGCTCCCTAGAGCCGCTAGCAGTCGGCAACTCTAGCTCAACATAGCTATGGCTATGTATTTTTTCATGTCTGATAAGCGAACCAATATTCACTATTTACAGGAGGTATTATGGATAGACTGGCCCGATTTATTGTTACTAAGCGCCAGACCCTCGTGGTGCTGTTCGCTCTCGCCACCCTAGTGGCAGTGGTTTTGGCCCCCACCGTCACTATCAACTACGACCAGACCGCCTACTTGCCGGCTGATATGCCCACGCGCCAAGCCATGAATGTTATGGCGCAGGAGTTTGGTCTACAGGGCACGGCGGAAATTATCGTGCCTGACATCGACATACCCACTGCGCGCCAGCTGAAGAGTGCCATTAGCGCTACAGAGGGGGTGCATAGCGTGGTGTGGCTAGACGACGTGGTAGATATTTACACTCCGCTAGTACTACTACCACCCACTACGGTGCGTCAGTTTTTTGCCGATGGCGCGGCGCGCTTTCAGGTAATCTTTGTCGCGGGCGACCATGACCTCACCACGGGCCAGGCTATTAAGGCCTTGCGTCTCCTGCAGGGCGGGCAGGTCACGGTACGTGGGCCTGCGGTTGATGCGCTAAATTTACGCGGCACGACGACCGCGGAGATTTCGACCATTATCGCCTTTGTGCTGCCTATCTTCCTGCTCATCTTGTTTCTCGCCACCAGTTCGTGGTTTGAGCCCTTGCTTTTTATATTCACGATAGGCATCTCCATTGTTCTCAACATGGGTACCAATGCTTTTTTAGGCTCCATCTCCTTTATCACTTTTGCCACGGCTGGTCTCTTGCAGTTCGCCGTTAGCATGGACTACTCTATCTTTCTCTTGCACCGCTTCAGCGAGGAGCGCCGCAAGGGTATGGATGTAGAAACAGCCATGATAGTGGCACTGCGAGGCTCCTTTGCCACCATTTTAGCGAGCTCACTGACGACCATAGCAGGTTTCGTGGCGCTGATGTTTATGCGTTACAGCCTAGGCTACGACCTCGGCCTCGTCTTGGCCAAGGGGGTGGCCTTGAGCCTCTTAGCAGTGCTGTTTTTGCTACCGGCTTTAGTGATATACTCGGCACGCTTACTAGAACGCACCGAGCATCGCCCCCTACTCCCCTCTTTGGGCAAATTTGCGCGCGGCGTGGTAGGTATGCGGTGGATTGTACCCGTGGTGCTACTAGCATTGCCGGTCGCCTTTATGGCGCAGGGTGCCAACCATTTTCTCTATGGTGAAGCGGCACAGGCCGACGAAAGCATGCTGCACCAAGAGTTTGGCCGCCACAACCCGCTCGTACTACTGGTACCCGCGCAAGATGTGCCGCGGGAGTACGCACTGGCCAACGCCCTGCGCGCTATTCCCCAAGTTCACAGTGTGCAGGCTCTCGCCTCCCTAGCCGATGTTTCGATACCGCGGAGCATGCTACCGCCTGCGGTGGTGGACCAATTTGTGGGCGAAACTTACTCTCGCCTAGTCATGATGCTAGACACCGCCACCGAGAGTGCGGACTCCTACCAGGCAGTGCTTGCCATAAGGCACGCTGCCGATACCTACTACCCTGGGGCCGCCCTGCTACTCGGTGCCTCTGCCGCTGTGGACGATATTCGCCAGGTTGTCGAGTACGATTTTTCTGTGACTAGCCTAGTCGCCATCCTCGCCGTCGGTGCGATTATCGCGCTAACATTTCGCTCTCTCTCCCTACCCCTCCTCTTGGTGCTTACTATCCAAGCTTCTATTTGGCTTAACATGGCTATACCCTACTTTGCTGGTTCGCCCCTCATTTTTATCGGCTACATGATTGTCAGCGCTGTGCAGCTTGGCGCTACCATCGACTACGCCATCTTGTTGACAGGGCGCTACCTAGAGTTTCGCCGCAGCATGACGGTGCGAGCAGCTGCAACCGCCGCCATAGAGGCCTCGGGCTACTCGGTCATGACCTCGGCTGCCATCTTAGCCGGAGCCGGGTTCACCTTAGGTCTGGTTTCTGGTGTGCCCAGCATTGCGGCACTAGGCATGCTCATCGGCCGGGGGGCGCTACTATCCTGCCTCTTGGTACTCACTTTTTTACCGCAGGTGCTCATGCTGGGTGACCGCTTTATTCGCCTCACTACGCAAACAAGTAACACTAACCAACTTCACTAGACGAAAGGCAGGAAAAGAGATGTCTCGACTACGATTTTCCCTGTTTCCCACCGCAAAAGTCACCGCCTTGGCACTAGCATGCCTGCTTTTTTTCTCGGTGACGGCACACAGCAACACCGCCTCCCTACCCCGCGTCGCTTCAGCAAGCAGAGCTACGCCTAAGGACGAAACCATTTTTGTGAACCTAGGCAGTGATGGTGCTGTGCGCGAAGTAAATGTCGTAAACACTTTTCGCGCCGCGAGGGGGCAGCTAACCGACTATGGCGACTATGTTGAGGTGACTAACCTCAGTGATACGCGCGGAATAACTCTCGACGCAGAGCGCATTTCAGTGATGCTAGATGAAAATACGGAGACGACTTTCCGTTACCAGGGCCGCCTAGAACAAGCTGCCCTGCCCTGGCTGTTTTCGTTTTCTTACTACCTCGATGGTCAGCCAGTGACCCCGAGCGCGCTACTCGGGCGGAGCGGACGCTTAGAATTGGTGCTCGCTGTGCGCCCTAACCCCTTGGCGGTGCGCCATTTTGCAGAACACTACACGGTGCAGGTAGTTGTGCCGCTATTAGTCGACCGGATAGCTGATGTACAGGCGGCGGGCGCCACTGCTATGCTGGTAGGCAACAGGCTTAATCTGGCCTTTACGGTTATGCCGGGCGAAAGCCACACCCAAGCCATTACAGCGATGGTACGCGACTTTGCCATGCCACCCATCGAAATATCCGCCATGCGTGTGGCGCAGCTGCAGGGTGCTTGGCTAGATGAGGTGGATGAGGGCTTTGCCGCCTTAGCCGGTGGCATGGAAAGTGTTATTGACGGGAGCAAAACCCTGCAAGACGGGCTTCTAACTCTGCACCAGGGGGTAGGCAGGCTCCGCACCTCCCTTGACCCCTTGCTTTCACACATGGGGCAATTTACAACGGGCCTAGAGCAGTCTGCGGCTGGGGTAGCTGCCTTTAGCCAGGGCTTGACCACAATTAACGAGGGGCAGGACGCGCTTGATGCCGGGGAGCAACGCCTAGCCGCAAGCCTGCCTGCCCTGCAAGGGGGCTACGCCAGTATAGCGGCGAACTCGGGCGGGGTACTGGCCGAGGGGGCGACGGTGCGCCAACTGGCAGAAACCCTCGTGGGTCATGCGGACCCAGCAGTGCGCCAGCTCGCGGAGGCCACCTTGATTCAGTTTGCGACCCTAGAGGGACTACTACAGAGCCTGTCACAGGCGAATGCGGGGCTAGAGGCCTATGCGCTAGCTAGAGCACAGCTAGGTGAGCAGCGTGTCGCCCTAAACTTAGGACTCAGTCAAGCTGCGAGCTCCGGGCAGACCCTGGCTGCGGGCCTCGGCGAGTTATCTCAGGCCGGTGTGAGTTTACACGGTGGACTGCAACAGCTGCCGCAGGGAGTCAACGAGCTTCATAATCACACCGCCTCCTTACCCCTTCATGTGGGCGCACTGGTCTCTGGACAGCAGGAGATTAATAAGGGTCTTGCTGAGGCTCGCGGGCAGCTAGGGCAGTTTCTCGGCGATGGCCCGGTAGCACCGGTGGTGTCCTTTGTTTCGCCTGGCCAAGCTACGGCCACTTCGGTGCAATTTGTAATGCTAACCCCAGCAATTGAGGTCGCTCAGCGCGTACGCGCTGAGACAGAACAACCTGTCCAAACAACCCTGTGGCAGCGCATTGTCAACCTTGCCCGACGCTTTACCACCATGTTTCAGCAGGGCTAGCGCTTTTCACTCGAGATTCTGTTGATAAAGCGCTATAAGAGCAGGGCCGCCGAAACGGTCCTGCTCTTACTGTTTGGCAGATCTTATACTGCCCTGTACATAACTACCTACCGATAGCCCGATTGGTATGGGATACCATCTCTTCGACTGCGCTACGTGCCTCACCTAGTATGCGGCGGGCCTCAGCGACATTGTGAAAACCGGTGCTGTTCTCGACTAGGAACCAGTCAAGTAAGAGCTGGGCGCGGCGGTGAGAGGTTTGCGCCGCCGTGATATGATGCGCCAGAGCAGCGGGATTGCGACGTGCATCGCTCAAGCCGTTGATCGCGCTTTCTAAGGCGAACCCAACCTCGTTAGCTAGGGCACGCAATTCGCCTTGCAGCTTTTCCGTCCTGGCTCTAAGCGCAGCTGGGTCGCCATGGCATGACTGGCAAGATGCCTCGATATGCCGCAGTGGGCTGACTAGCCAGTGCTGGGTGTACTCGCGGCCTTGTTCGTCTTTAACCGTAGGCATGTGACAGTCGGCGCAAGTCAAACCAAGCTTCGCATGTACACTACCTTGGAAGAACTCGAACTCAGGGTGCTGAATTTTATGTACCCCTGCGCCCGTGCGGGGGTGCGTCCAGTCAGAGAAATTCTCATCATCTTTATGCTGCAAGGCATCTTCCGGTGTGAAGCCATGTGTCCAGGGGAAGACAATTTTGTTGGTCGTGCCTGGGCCTTCGAAGTAGTACTCGGCGTGGCATTGCGCACATACCAGGGAACGCATGTCAAAATCGGCCAAGGTCTTGCCTTGCGCGGTGATGGCTTCTTCTAGCCATGGGCGTGTGATGCGCAATGCGAAGTCGGGGCTTTGGGGGTCATGACAGTCAATGCAGGAAACCGGGTGATTGGTTTTCTTGGCGGCCTCGCTCCAAAACATGGTGTCGATGCCCTGCCGGCCGTATTTCTCGACCAAGGCCGGGTAATCGGCTGATTTGCAGCCCAAGCAGACGCCCCCGAATTTGGAACGCCCCGTGATCATGGTGTCCTCTAGGGCATAGAGATGGCCGCGCGACTCACGGAAGTCAAACCAAAAACCAAACCCATGATACATAGCGCGCATAAAAGGATACTTAGTTAACTTCTGATAAGGAACGGATCCGGCATGTGCGGTAGCTTCCATCTCGAGGGTGCGCATGTAGCTCGCGACCTGCAAGGGGAAGCGTTCCTGCCAGTACATGGATGCCGCCTGCGTCAACAGTGGCGCTGTGTCTGCGGGTGGAGCGAAAGTCTGCAGCGTGACATGCCTGGTGATGGCGGCTACGCCAATAATAACCAGCGCACTTAGCAGCACGAAGAGTAGCGTCGATTTGGAGCCCTGAGAAACACCTTTTTGCACTAGTACAACCTCCTGTCTTCAGATTTTGTTTAGCCGAAAGCATGGATGCCAGGCAAGAGCCAGGCGACACCCACCCAGGTAAAGAGCATCGCTACCCAGCCAAGGGCAATGAGCGCGATGGCACGTTTACCCGTCCATCCACGGGTAAAGCGGGCATGGAGGTAGACGGCAAACACAAACCAAGTGATGAGCGACCACATTTCTTTTGGATCCCACCCCCAGTAGCGACCCCATGATATGTCTGCCCAGATGGCGCCGCTGATGATCATCGCTGTGTGAAAGAGAAACCCGAACCCCGAAGAACGGTAGATGTATTCATCAAGGGCCTCATGTAGAGGAAGCATGCGGCCGAGGACGCCGTTAGCTGGGACATAGTGCTTGAGAAGCCATATCATAGCAGCTGCAAAGGCCAAAGTAAAGCCGGCGTAGCCAAAGACTGAGGTAGCCACATGAATGGACAACCAGTCGGATTGCAAGACTGGAGGCAGGGGTCGGTGCATCCTGCTTACCACAATGGCGGGTATTAGGCGGGGGATGATCGTTAGGTAGGAGAAGTAGAGCATCATGAGCGGCGTAATAAAGGCCCCCACCGCATAGAATTTTTCTTTAAGGCGCCACTCCGTCCACATGTAGACTAAGGCCGTGGTCCAGATAAATAGATTACCAAATTCATAATGACCCACAAAAGGCAAGCGCTCCACATTGTAGCCACGCACGATGATAAAGGCCGTATGAACGACGAAGGCTATTTTGAGCACCATGGCCGAAAAACTACCCCACTCGCGCTGGCCGCGCACGTAAATGATGTAGCCGATGGTGGCGGCCAAGTAGATGAGGGCAGAACCCGTGAATAGAATATTTTCCAGCAGGGAAAGTACGGGTGATACTTCAATTAGATTTGCCAAGGCTACTTCACTTCCTCTCTGCGCCTAAGCTCGGTCTCAATTTTCTGTAGCGTGCTGGCCACAAAGAGGCGGCTCCGGTAGCCGCGCCCACCGATAACAAGTGTACGGCTGTCTTCACTTGCAGCGGCGTAGTAACGCTCTGGAGTGATAAAAAAGCTCATATACAGGCCTAACAAGAGCAAGAGTGAACCCCCGAAAAGGAAGGGTCTCCCTAAGTTTTTGTTGATGAAGAATACAGTGGCGAGGTCATAGCCCGTCAGCATCACTTCGACATTTCCGTCGGGAGTGGCAAACTCGTGCGCCTTGTTTAAGGGTAGCAAGACATGGCCAACAGTTTCGCTTCCCTGCATCAGTATGCCGCCTACTACCGGTCTAATGGTGCGGTAGTCAACATTGTAGGGAGTGCCATCTTCTCGCATTGAGAAGTTTGAGTAAAACTTTTGTACCACAATGAATGTGGTCCGCTGGGCATCAAGGTAGATGCGGTCACCTTCCATAAATCGGCTGGAACCCGTCTCGCCTGTCTCTACATCGGTCAGCTTGAACACTGGAAAGTACAAAAAAGTAGAATGGTAGATGTTGTTGCCGGCAAAGCGCACGGGGTAGTTAATTGAAACCGTATCTTCGACTAATACTTCGTCACCCCGCCGCACCTTGACATCCGTATAAACGCGGGGGCGCATAACTGGGTTTTCTTCTTGCACCATGCGAATATCTACTAACTCGACGGCAAAATCGCCTTCGCTGACGATAAAGCTGCTGTCAATCCACCCACCGTTCTTTACTTCGAAACCGGTCACCACACCATATAAAGCGCCAAGCAAGATAATAAGCAGGCTGAGATGGGTGATGAAGGAGCCAAAGTAGCCTAGCCTGCCGCGTTCGCCGAAAACTACTTGGCCGCCACTGCTCTCTGCTACAGAGGTGCGTAGCCCAACGGCTTTAAAGGCTTGCACGGCTACATCGGGCGCAGCTAGGTGCTCCTTGATGGGCACCTCTCTAGAAAAAGGCATACTCCGAATTTCGGTGATGGAGCTTAACTTACTAGGCCTGTAGGCCAGGCGGAACATCGGCCGAATGCGCTGCAGGGTGCAGAGCAACAAGTTCAACGAGCTAAAGCTTAATATCGAAAGATACCACCACGAACTATAGATATAATCAATCGCTTGCTCCATATCCTGCAAGGTGGCATACGCTGATACCCCCGCTAGGAGCAACAAGAGGAAAATACCAAGCTGCATGGAGCCAAAAAAGCGCAAAGTCTGCTTTAGAGGGCTGTCTGGCTGGCTATGCGGTAAGTTATCCTTGGTCATGTCTGTCAATCTTGTCCCCCCACATATATACTTCTACACTTTGCGTAGCGCCTTTATCTATCGCCATCTTGCACGAATCTGGTTGGGCACTTTACGAGAAGATTGCGCGCCACAAATTCGCTGCCTGCGATACGGCCTGCGGCTACAACATAGTCGGCCTGAAAAAGTGTTGGCGGTACACTGCCCGTGTGTCGCACGACATGGGTAACACCCGCCATATCCTGCATGGTAAAGGTGAACTCGCGATTGCCCAGCTCACGTAGGGAGCCGTCGATCGCCACCCCTTTGACCTGAACGGCACGATTGTTCTCCATGGCTACCGCGAAGGTGGCATAAGAACTAAAAGCACTGCGTGCCGTAAAAAAGAAACCCCCACTAAAAACCACGACCAAGGCTAGGAGGACAAGTTTCTCATAATTCTTCACGGCGCTCTGCCTCCCTTAGCCTAATGTCTATACGCAGCAGGTAGATAAACAAGCCCAGCCAAGTGACCAATGTTGCGGCAAGCACAAAACCTAGCTCTCCCACTCCTAATCAACGCTCCTTAGCAGGCGTTTGGCCTGCAAGTCTTGCAGACGCACCTGTATATTTTGTAGCCAGAGATACAAGACGGTAAAACATACTAGGGAAGCCAGGAAGACAACCCAGACCTCTGGGCTCATGGCACTGACGCGCTCGCTACCAGCACCTAAGTTCGGGTGCAGGGAGGGAAAAACACGAGGAACCACAAAGACCAAGAAGGGTACGGTGGTAAAGGCCAAGATAGCATACACGGCAGATAATCTGGCGCGTCGGTCAGCACACCCAATAGAGCTACGGAGGACAAAGTACGCGGCATAAATCATGAGGAGTACAGCTATCGACGTCTGGCGCGGATCCCAATTCCAGTACATGCCCCAAGCGGCGCGGCTCCAGATAGCGCCAGTAACAGTAGCCAGCAAACAAAAGACAGTGCCTAACTCGGCGTTGGCTACAGCCTGACGATCACGGCGGGCGTCCCTAGTGAGCAGGTAGCCGACAGAGTACACGGTCGCCATGAGGTAGGCTAACACCGCAACCCAAGCCGTCGGAACATGGTAGATAATAAGGCGCGCTGTTTCACCGGTAGCGCCGAAACCAGGGATGGCCGGCACATAGAGAAATGAGGCCGCAATAATAGCGGTCATGCCCGCTCCAAGTAAAAATTTCCAAATAATCTATCTCACCCCCTGCGTAATTGATTTTTCGTGGCCGTGTCCTTACTCATTCCACACATACTCAAACAAGAGCAGCGAAGCCGCAAGAACTGTACCATTGTAAAAAATTAGCATAGCTATGTCCGTCATTATGCCGGCTAGATGGCCACCATAGAGCGCGGTGCGCGTGGCATTGGTTGCGGTAATAAGGAGGGGCAGCAGAATTGGTAGCGACAACACCGTGAGTAGTGACCCCTTGACTGCGCTCTGCGCGGCTATGGCTGAGAGAATGGTGCCTGCCGAAGCTAAGCCTACTAGCCCTAAGAATATAGTCACTAGGAATCCGCCGACGTGCACAACCGCTAAATTAAACAACAACAAGTAGAGGGGCACTACAAGCATTGCCATGCTGAGGAGCAGTGCCGCGTTGAAGAGAAATTTGCCCAAGAAAACCGGGGCTGGGTCAGCGGCCATTTTGAGGCCGATGGATGTACCGGTCTCTTCTTCTTGCACAAAAGATCTTGATACCCCCGTCATGGCCGAAAAGAAGAAGATGACCCACAGCAGTGAGGCAGCGATATCTGCCTCTACTAAACCTCCCGCTAGGGTAAAACTGATGGCCACTAAGGTGGTGACCGCGAACATGATGAGGGCGCTGTAAGCGTAGCGCATTCTAAATTCTAGACGCAAGTCCTTCAGGCAGACAGCCGCGCTCTTACTACGCCAAGACAATGGCTTGGTCCCCAAATTTTACTTCCCGCGGCTCATTGGTAGCCAAGACAACTATGCCCCGACCACGCTGTTCATAGATAATCTGCTCCACCAGCTGTGCCCCTTTTTCGTCTAGATGACTTGTCGGTTCGTCTAGCACCAAGATATGAGGATGGTGCCAAAGTGCCGTAGCATACTTCAGGCGCTGTTTCATACCAGAGGAAAAGTTGCCGACGAAATCTCGCCCTCGCGTACCTAGACCCACAAGTGCGAGCAGCTCACGCGCGCGCGGCAAGGAAAAAGGTAGCCCCCGTACGGTAGAGAAGAACTCTAGATTTTCCACAGCTGAGAGGCCATCATATAGTTTTAGCTCTGGCGAGACAAGGCCTAGTTGCCTCCGCCTCTCCCCTTGCGACAATTGTCTGCCCTCTAGCACAATGCTGATGCCGCCTGAGCTCGCGGCCACCAAGCCACACATGATCGAGAGAAAGGTGGTTTTACCAGCGCCATTCGGGCCTTGTACTACCAAGACCGAGTTATCCGCGATGGTGAGGTCTAAAGCCCTAAACAGCCACCGATTATGGTAGGCCTTGCCAAGCCCTCGGACTTCTATACGATTTACCACGCCACCGCTCCTTCTCCCGTTAAATTTACTAGAATAACTTCTACATTAATTTCTAGTTTCCTGCTGCTCACCTTAGATATCGTGAACCAAGTCAATTAAACTGGTTGTGATCTCGAGACTAGTGTTTGCCCTCCGCGGCGAGGTACTGGTCAAATACCCCGCGGATGAGGTCCTTGCTCGGCACTCCTTCATGTAGCTTGTTGTCGCCTAGGAAGAAGGTAGGTACGAGGTAGTACGAATACTGCTTGGCGATGTCGGGGTGCAGAGTCTCATTTATTGTGGTTATGGAGACATCAGCATACTGAGGGCTCTCAGCGCGCAGTTCATCCATGTAGCGCAGGGCATTTTTGCAGTGTGGGCAGGTTGGCAACATAAAGAAGCGTAATACTGGTTTCATCGTAGCACCTCTACTTAGATATTTTCGCAAACAGGCGACCACAGACAATAACTCTAACAACTCGTATATGGGCTTAGTAGTGGCCAAGGGCGTAGTGCTAACACGAACCGCTACTTGAGTCTAATTATACGCAAAAAAACCGGCATCTGCCACCCTTCTACTGGGGCAGGTACCGGCTTTGTAGTGACTTTAGTGCTGACTAATTTGCTAAGTGACAGGCCACATAGTGGTCGGGTCTGACTTCACGCCACTCGGGGTCCACTACTTTGCACTGGTCAACCGCTA
>Ga0208101_10075_pt1 | contig 18863 bp, 17 predicted proteins | sample Subbioug_CSW11AC_FD_184823 | JGI IMG/M metagenome (GOLD analysis project Ga0208101, IMG submission 184823) | Serpentinite rock and fluid subsurface biosphere microbial communities from McLaughlin Reserve, California, USA - CR12Aug_CSW11AC (SPAdes) | ecosystem: Environmental > Terrestrial > Deep...
GCGACTTCGTTCTTCTGGGCAATCGAAAATTTTGCGGAGTTATATGCAAGGCCTAGTTTCGTCTAAATAACGGAATTTAGGCCTTTTTGCCGCAAAACTTCCGATTGGACCCTTTTAGAACCGTCCCTAGCGCTTCCCTAGCGCTTCACCCTTTTGCTCTCGTGCTGTAAATGTTATAGTAAAGAATAATCGCTAAAGTCTTAGATAAGAGGTGTCTCCTGCACGATGTTAGAGCGGGTCATGAAGTTTGTCGTGAAAAATGGCTTGGCAGAGCCAGGAGACCGTATCCTCGTGGGTGTTTCGGGGGGTGCGGATTCTGTGGCGCTACTCTTAGTCCTCCATGAGCTATCGCTACGCCTTTCTTTCACCGTCCGCGTGGCGCACTTAAACCATGGCTTGCGGGGTGAGGAGGCTGACCTAGATAGTCGCTTCGTCAAGGATCTGTGCCATAAGCTTGGCGTAGACTGCGAGTGTGGCTATGTGTCCATACCTAAGTTGCTAGAGGGCAAGAGTGTCTCTATGCAGGATGTGGCTCGGCAGGAGAGGTTTCGTTTTTTTAGCGCGGCGATGCAACGCTTTGGTCTAAATAAACTAGCGCTGGCTCACCACCAGGACGATCAAGCTGAAACCGTCCTGCTAAGGCTGCTGCGTGGTACTGGTTTGAGCGGCCTGCGGGCGATGAGCCCGCTGGAGCGGGGTCTCGTCGGCATTCTCATCGTGCGACCCTTTTTAATGGTGTCTCGCCAGGAAATTGAAGCTTTCTTGGCTCTGCGTAGTCAGGATTACCGCGTGGATAGTAGCAACTTGGGCACAGAGTACAGTCGTAATTATGTGCGACTTAGTGTTATGCCTCTACTGCGCCAAATTAACCCGCAAGTAGCCGTAGCTCTCTACCGCCTATCCTCTCAAGTGGCTCAAGATGTGGACTACATGAGCATACAGGCCCTGCCTATTTGTGCGGCCGCTATTTCAGCGCTCGACTTTGGTGTTGGTGTCCGGCTAGAGGCGCTCATGGGTGTGCATGCGGCCTTGGTGATGCGGGTGCTTACGGAGGCTTATTTTCGTGTTGCGACGGTGCGAAAAGACCTAGAGACAATTCACCTTGCCGAAACATTTGCGCTGCTAGATAAGCAGGTTGGGCGGAGAATTACCCTGCCCGCAGGTGTGCGTGTCTTGCGCACACGTGAGCACCTAGTTTTTTATTCTGCCACAGAAGAAAACCAAGAAAATTATCATCTGACCATTAGCGTCCCTGGTGAATATAATTTGCCCTGTGGCGGCAAGCTCGTAGCGCGACGCGTAACAGAGTGCTCGGCTAACCAGCCAGGCGATTTTGGCTATGCCGCCTGTCTTTCTTACAGTGGAGATTTAGTCGTGGTGCGAAACCGTAGACCGCATGATGCGTATATACTTTTAGGGGGCGTAGGCCGCAAAAAAGTAAAGCAAGCTATGAGTGAGGCGCGGATTCCATTGCCTTGGCGAGATACTTGGCCCATAATTGAGATCGAGGGTCAGATTGCTTGGGTGCCTGGCCTGCGCGTAGCCAATGCTTTTTGCCCCAAGGAACAAAATACTATACTAGAGCTATTCTACCAACGTGGAGGTAAATGAGATGCAAGAACCATTAGACTTGCGAGTGCTGCTTTCAGAGGAGGAGATTGCGACTAGGGTGGAGGCCATGGGTCGGCAGATTAGCGCGGATTACGAAGGCGAGGAGCTACTTCTCGTCGTGGTGTTGCGAGGCGCAGCCATTTTCGCAGCTGATTTATGCCGTCATATCTCTACCAAGTCGGTCCTAGACTTTATTTCTGTTTCTAGCTATGGGTCGGCCACCTCTACATCCGGCGTGGTGCGCTTTCTTAAGGACTTAGAAGAGTCAGTAGAGGGGCGCCATGTGCTCATTGTAGAGGATATTGTGGACACCGGCCTCACCCTGACTTACTTGCTTGAGAATCTGCGCTCGCGCAAGCCGAAAAGCCTCCGTTCCTGTACCCTACTGGACAAGCCAAGTCGTCGTCGGGTCAGCATTGTGCCAGATTATCTTGGTTTCACCATCGACGATCTCTTTGTGGTGGGGTATGGGCTAGACTTTGAGCAATATTATCGCAATTTGCCCAATATATGCGTGCATGTCGATTGATGTTAGAACAGCGCACAGCCATACTATATTGCCGCCCCCTATGCAAAATTTTACGCCATACATTTGGTTGTGGTAAGATAGCTATTGTGCTGTGAGAGGAGGACTAAGTAATTTTGAACAGGAATTTACGCACTGCGAGTTTCTACTTGCTGATCATTATGGTCGGATTGTCCCTGATCCAGTTTTTTGTGGCGCGCACGGCTGCGCCGCGTGAGATCAGCTACAACGAATTCTTTAACCTCGTGGTCAACGAACAGGTTGCTACTGCCAATCAGGTGGGTAATGTCATCACCGGTGAGTTAAGGGACGGCACCGCCTACCGCGTCACTGTGCCGCCAGGGGACGAAGCACTCATCCCCTTGCTCCGCACGAAAACACAGTATGTATATCGGGATCCTCCCGCCCCACCATGGTGGACGACTCTGCTTTCGTACGGCCTGATGTTCGCTTTGTTCGCCGGCATCTGGTATTTCTTTATGCAGCAGTCTCAGGCTGGCGGCAACAAGGTCATGAGTTTTGGCAAGTCGCGCGCTAAAATGCAGTCTGACGTGCGCAGACGCATCACCTTTAAAGATGTTGCCGGCTATGACGAGGTCAAAGAAGAACTTGACGAAGTAGTTCAGTTCTTAAAGAACCCCGGTAAGTTTAGCGCCATCGGCGCACGTATCCCCAAGGGCGTCATGCTGTATGGCCCGCCCGGAACGGGTAAGACTTGGCTGGCCAGGGCGGTTGCCGGCGAAGCTGGGGTGCCCTTCTTTAGTATTTCCGGTTCTGACTTTGTGGAGATGTTTGTCGGCGTGGGTGCTTCGCGGGTGAGGGATATGTTCGACCAAGCCAAAAAGAGTGCGCCGGCCATAGTCTTTATTGACGAAATAGACGCAGTCGGAAGACAACGCGGCGCTGGCCTTGGCGGTGGCCATGACGAAAGAGAACAGACGCTCAATCAGTTGCTAGTGGAAATGGACGGTTTCGAGGGCAATGAGGGCGTTATTATTATGGCGGCCACAAACCGCCCCGATATCCTCGACCCTGCCTTGCTCCGCCCCGGTCGTTTTGACCGCCAAATAACCGTAGGCCGGCCAGATGTCAAAGAAAGAGAAGCTATCTTGGGCGTGCATGTGCGTAACAAGCCCTTAGCGCCTGAAGTTAAGCTGACCGTTGTAGCAGGGCTAACCCCTGGCTTTACCGCGGCAGACCTTGAGAACTTAGTCAACGAAAGTGCGCTTCTGGCCGCACGTCAAGATCGGCAGACCATAGGCATGTTAGACCTAGAGGAAGCTGTAAACAGAGTGATTGCCGGGCCGAAAAAGAAGTCGCGTGTCATTTCGGCACACGAGAAAAAGGTCTTCGCCTACCACGAAGCCGGGCATGCTTTGAGCAGGTACCTGACGCAGGATGCTGACCCCGTGCATCTCGTCAGCATCATTCCGCGCGGTATGGCAGGTGGGTACGTCATTGCTCTGCCTACCGAAGACCGCTTTGTCATGACGCGCACCGAAATCCTTAACAACGTAACCTATGCCTTGTCTGGTCGCGTCGCCGAGCAACTAGTCTTCAATGAAATCTCTACCGGCGCCCAAGATGACCTCGACAAGTCGACCCGCCTCGTACGGCGCATGATTATGGAGTATGGCATGAGCGAGGAGCTTGGCCCCGTCACCTATGGTGAGAAAGAGGAGCAAGTCTTCCTGGGACGCGATATATCTCGCCATCGCAATTTTAGCGAGACGGTAGCCCACACCATTGACCGCGAGGTGCGGCGTATCGTAGATCGCTCCTACCACCAAGCGGAAGAATTGCTAAAGAACAATCGCGAGAAGCTAGACCTTATTGCCAACACTCTGCTGGAGCGCGAAACTCTGCGGGGCGAAGAGTTAAACGAATTGCTAGCCACCGGGTCTCTGCCACCGCTAGCTCCTGCCTAACAGTCTGTCCGGCATTCAGCAATGAGTGCCGGATTATTTTTTTGTGCTTGGTGCTCGAGGTAGCCATTTTTAATTGGCAGCAGGATTTTGCGGGCGGGGAAAAGAACACAATAGTGTTTGAGGTGATAGCATTGTATTCTCACCGCCCCAAACAAAAAAGTCCCACGCGTACCATAGACGGCCAGGTCTACTTGCGAGTGATGATTAAGACTCATCGTATTATGCCGGGAGAGGATTTCGCGGCCTTGCTCAAGCGATACTGTGCCGGCTCCCTGCAGCCTGGAGACACTGTGTTTGTTTCCCAGCGAGCCATAAGCACGGCAGAGGGGGGTAGGAGCGTGGATCTAGCGGCTTGGTGCCTCGCCATCTCCAGAGGGCTGGGGGTGCAGGTCTGTGTTGTCAGCGCTAATGCCTCGGGGCACGGCGCTGTTGTCGCGCATTCAGCAGGGGTAGACACTAAGCTTATGAGAAAGATACTGCTCGACAATCCACTAGGTGAGGAGGGAACCCTCACCCCTATTGGAATTGTGCGCAAAGGCGATGATTAGGAGAGTGGGAGAGGGAATGACCGTATCCATCAGTGGTGCCAATCTTACATATGAAGACATACTTGCCGTAAGTAGAAATGGGGCCCCCGTCTTGCTCGCTGAGCAGGCGAGGGGGAAGATTGCCGCTGCCCGCGCCCTTGTGGACCGCCTCGTGGCCGAAGAGAAGGCAGTCTACGGCATTACTACCGGTTTCGGCAAGTTCTCTGACATAACTATCAGCAAAGAACAAGTAGCCAAGCTGCAAAGAAACCTAATTGTCAGCCATGCTTGCGGAGTCGGGGCTCCCTTGCCGCAAGATACCGTCAGGACACTGATGCTACTGCGCGCCAATGCCCTCGCCAAAGGTTATTCCGGCGTGAAAGAGGCTACGGTGCAGGCCTTGCTTAATCTATTAAATGCTAAGATTCACCCCGTAGTGCCATCGCAGGGCTCGCTCGGAGCTAGCGGAGATTTAGCACCATTGTCGCATGTTGTCTTGGTCTTGATTGGTGAAGGTGAAGCCGAGATTGACGGCGAGGTGGTTCCTGGTAGCGTAGCACTCGCCCGCCGTAACTTAAAGCCGCTAGAGCTAGAGGCTAAAGAAGGGCTGGCCCTCATTAACGGTACCCAGGCCATGGGGGCAAGCCTTAGTCTGGCTGTGATTGATGCGCTAGGGGTTCTTAAGGCCAGTTTTATCACCGCGGCTTTAACTCACCAAGCCTTGCGCGGCATAGTGGCCGCCTATGATGAAAAGCTCTCTGCCGTACGTCCACATCGCGGGCAAGCGCTGGCTGCTCTGGCCATGCGTCGCTTGCTCTCTGGCAGCGAGTGGGTCTCTGTCCCTGGCGAAATACGCGTGCAGGACGCCTACTCCCTGCGCTGTATCCCCCAAGTACACGGAGCCTGCCTGCATGCCCTCACCCATGTGGCTGAAACCATGCTTATCGAGTGTAATTCGGCTACCGATAACCCGCTCGTTTTCCCCGAACAGGCCGAGGTTATTTCAGGGGGGAATTTCCACGGCGAGTTTCTAGCGCTAGGTGGAGACTACCTCGCTATGGCTGTGGCTGAAATAGGGAATATAGCGGAACGGCGCATTGAGAGGCTAGTAAACCCGCAGCTTTCTGGGTTGCCCGCTTTTCTTACTCGTTTTGGCGGGCTTAACTCCGGCTACATGATTCCCCAGTACACCGCTGCCGCTTTAGTTTCCGAAAACAAGGTGCTTTGCCACCCAGCCTCCGTGGATTCCATCCCCTCTAGTGCCAACCAAGAAGACCACGTCAGCATGGGCGGTTTTTCTTGCCGCAAAGTGCGTCAAGTGGTGGAGAACACCACACGTATCCTAGGCATCGAGCTTATCGCCGCCTGCCAGGCTATAGATTTGCAGGTGGCTGGCAAGCTATCGCCGGCCACACAAGCGGTGCACGACTTAGTGCGGGCCGTGGTACCCACACTAGGTGAGGATCGTGTTTTATATGGGGAGCTTAATCATGCCTACAGCCTGATCAACGGGGGGCAGGTACAGCGAGCCGCCGAGTCTGTTATCGGCGAGTTCTGCCATCTCGCATAGTGACATTTTGCATAAACAAAGGGAGGAACAAGCAATGAACAAAGAGATTAGGGCGCCACGGGGTACTGAACTTAGTTGCCGAGGGTGGCAGCAAGAGGCCGCCTTGCGCATGTTAATGAACAATCTTGACCCCGAAGTAGCCGAACGTCCCGAAGACCTTATCGTCTACGGCGGCACCGGCAAGGCAGCCCGTAACGCCGCCTGCTACGAGGCCATAGTTAAAGCGCTGCGCGACCTTAAGGACGATGAAACTCTGCTCGTGCAATCGGGCAAGCCAGTGGGTGTCTTCACCACGCATGCGCACGCGCCTAGGGTGCTCATCAGTAACTCCATGTTGGTGCCCCACTGGGCGACATGGGAGAAATTTCGTGAGTTAGAGCGTCTTGGGCTCACCATGTATGGCCAGATGACTGCCGGCTCATGGATATATATTGCCACACAGGGCATCCTCCAAGGCACTTACGAGACTTTTGCTGAGGCAGCACGACGGCATTTTGGGGGCACTCTCAAGGGCAGACTCACTCTCACCGCCGGCCTAGGCGGCATGGGGGGAGCACAGCCGCTGGCAGTGACCATGAATGAAGGGGTAGCCTTGTGCATCGAAGTTGATCAGACCCGTATCGAGCGACGCCTACAGTCGCGTTACCTTGACACCTGGGTAGATAATCTTGACGCGGCGCTAGAACTCGCGCGGGCCGCACAGCACGAGGGTCGCGCGCTATCTATTGGGCTGCTTGGCAATGCCGCCGTGATACTGCCAGAGATGGTGCGACGCGGTATTGTGCCCGACCTCGTGACTGATCAGACCTCGGCACATGATCCCTTAGTTGGATACATACCCGCGGGTCTTAGCCTTGAGGAGGCAGCCAAGCTGCGCTCGGAGAAGCCGGAGGAATACGTCGCAAGGTCGATGCAGAGCATGGCGCGCCATGTAGAAGCGATGCTTGACATGCAAAAAGCAGGCGCGAACGTTTTTGACTACGGCAACAACATTCGCCAACAGGCCAAAGAGGCCGGTGTGGAGAATGCTTTTGACTTTCCTGGCTTTGTTCCGGCCTATATTCGTCCCCTTTTCTGCGAGGGCAAAGGGCCTTTCCGTTGGGTGGCTCTTTCAGGCGATGTAGAAGACATCTACAAAACTGACGCTAAGGTCTTGGAGCTTTTCCCCGAAGACAAGGCCCTGCGACGCTGGATTACCATGGCGCAAGAAAGAGTGGCGTTTCAGGGTTTACCCGCGCGCATCTGCTGGCTGGGGTATGGCGAGAGGGCTAAGTTCGGCTTGGCTATTAACGAGATGGTTAAGAGCGGCGAGCTAAAGGCGCCTATCGTCATTGGGCGAGACCACCTCGATGCCGGTTCTGTAGCCTCACCTAATCGCGAAACAGAAGCCATGCTAGATGGCTCAGACGCCATTGCTGACTGGCCGATACTAAATGCCTTGCTTAACTCTGTTGCCGGAGCGACTTGGGTTTCGGTGCACCATGGTGGGGGTGTAGGCATAGGGTATTCTATTCATGCCGGCATGGTGGTGGTCGCTGATGGCACCGAGGAGGCAGGGAAGCGCCTCGAGAGAGTGCTGACTACGGACCCGGGCACCGGCGTTATGCGCCATGCCGATGCGGGGTACGAGCTCGCCTGCCAAGTCGCTAAAGAGCGCGGCGTTAAGATACCGATGATGAAGTAGAGGTGTTAGATAATGAAGCTAGTACAATGTGTGCCTAATTTTAGCGAAGGGCGGCGCCCCGAGGTAATTGCCGCCATTCTTGACGCCATCAAGGGCGTAGAAGGAGTGACCCTGCTCGACCACAAACCTGATGTCGACCACAACCGGGTGGTAGTAACTTTTGTGGGCGACGCCTCTGTAGTAGCCGAGGCCGCTTTTCGTGCTACCGCCAAAGCGGCGGAGCTCATTAACATGGAAACGCACCGGGGGGAGCACCCCCGCATGGGAGCGACAGATGTCATTCCTTTTGTGCCGCTGACGGGTGCGACGATGGAGGACTGTGTACAAATTGCCGAAGCCCTTGGTGAACGCATTGCGCGCGAGCTCGCTATCCCCGTGTACTTGTATGAAAAAGCGGCCAAAAAACCAGAGCGTCGGAACTTAGCCGATGTGCGGCGAGGCGAGTATGAAGGGCTGAAGCTTGACATTAACAAGGAAGAGCGCCACCCAGACTTTGGCCCGGCGCGCCTACACAGGTCTGCCGGCGCGACAGTAGTTGGCGCGCGCCCTCCCTTGGTGGCTTTTAATGTCAATCTAGCCTCGGGGGACGTCAAAATTGCCAGGGCCATTGCCAAGGCCGTGCGGGAGTCAAGTGGTGGCTTGCCGGCAGTCAAAGGGCTTGGCCTCATGCTCGAGGCCACGGGACAGGCGCAAATCTCCATGAACATGGTAGATTTCACGGTGACCGGGCTGCATACCGTATTCGAAGCCATTAAGCTAGAAGCGGCCAAGCATGGAGTAACAGTTGCCAGTAGCGAGGTTATCGGCCTCCTGCCGGCAAAAGCCATGCTCGACGTCGCGGCGCACTACTTGCAGCTCACCGACTTTAATCAGGAGCAGGTGCTAGAGCTAAAACTAGCGGCTAGACATGAAGGCTAGTCTCATCATCGCCGAGGGCAGGGTCGTCACTACGGTAGGGTACAGCCAGAGCCCCCAAGTTGGTAAGGCGCTAGGAGAAGTTATCACCCTTACCCGGGGGTATGTGCTCGTGCAAGGTGAAAGAATCTTAGCGGTTACCGACAACTATGATGAAGCCATGGCCTATTGTGACGCCGAAACAAGCACAATTGACGCCACGGGGAAACTAGTTATGCCAGGTTATGTAGACTGCCACACCCATCTTAGTTTCGCGGGTTGGCGAGACCATGAGTTGCCGCTGCGGCTAGCGGGGAACTCCTACCTCGATATTCTGGCGAGCGGCGGCGGTATTATTAGTACCGTCACGAAGACCCGCGCGGCGACCCCGGCGGAGTTACTGGCTAAAGTCCGTAGCTCTCTAGACACTATGCTGCTGCATGGCACCACCACCGTAGAGGCCAAGAGCGGCTATGGGCTGACCCTCGAGGATGAGCTTAAGCAGCTTCGGGTTTTGCGTGAGGCCGATGGCCAACACCCCGTAGACATAGTGCGTACATTTATGGGAGCACACGCCCTGCCGCCAGAGTATGCTGCCAACAGAAAGGGCTACATAGGCAGCCTTGTGCACGATATGTTGCCACAAGTTGCCGCAGAGCGACTAGCCGAGTTTTGCGACTGTTTTTGTGAAAACAAGGCCTTTACCATTGAAGAATGCCGTAAGGTCTTGCTCGCCGCGCAAAAGCTGGGTCTTGGAGCTAAAGTACATGCTGACGAAATTACCCCTCTCGGGGGGGCGCTTCTCGCGGCTGAGCTAGGCGCAGTTTCGGCAGAGCACCTTATTCACGCCGACTCCGCACACCTCGTAGCCATGGCGGCCGCAAAGGTTATTGCGGTGCTCTTGCCGGCGACCTCCTTCATTTTGCAGACACCGAAGCGTGCGCCCTTTAAGGAGATGCTCGCCTTAGGGGTGCCTGTAGCCATATCTACTGACTACAACCCGGGCACATCACCACTGCCCAGTATGCAGCTCTTGCAGTCTATGGCCTGTTTTCATTACGGCTTCACGCCGGCCCAAGCTTTTGCCGCTTCTACCATCAATGCTGCTCATGCCATTCGGCGCGGAGAAGAGTGCGGCAGCCTAGAAGCGTGTAAGTTAGCGGATATAACCATATTGAATGCTCCCAGTCTTGATTTCGTGCCTTACCACCTCGGGGTGAACTTGGTCGATAAAGTGATTAAGCGCGGCAAACTAGTTGTAAGTGAAGGGAAGTGTATTTATGGCTAAGGGAAAAAAGAAGAAGTCCCCACCTAAAGTAGAGAAGAAGCAAGCGCCAAAAATTGAGATGTGGGTGTACATGGTGGGCGGCGGGGCGCTTGGTCTTTTGGCTTGGATGATTTACCGTGCCGTAACAGGACAGTAGGAGGTTGACGAATTGCATTTTGCAGCAGAAAAATACAATGGTATTCTCGACGCCCTAGCTAGTGGTGACCCCACGCCCGGGGGCGGCACGGCAGCCGCGCTCGCCGGGGCCATGGCAGCTTCGCTGGTGGAGATGGTGGCCAGCCTCACCGTGAACCGCAAGAAGTACGTCGCCGTACAGGCCGAGATGGAGGCAGCTAAAGAGGCGGCACACGACCAGCGTTCTTCTCTTTTAGCCTTAGCTGATGAGGACGCACTCGCCTACCAGGCAGTTATGGCCGCACACAAATTGCCCAAGTTGGCCGCAGACGAAGTGGCCGCAAGACAGCTTGCCATCGAAAAGGCGGTGCGTCTAGCAGCAGAGGTGCCACTCAGGACGGCAAGTGCAGCGTTCAGAGTGTTAGAACAGGCTAACATAGTAGCCGAAAAGGGTAATCATAACGCCCTAACAGATGCTGGTGTGGCGGGGCTCATGGCGTTCGCCGCATTACGCGGTGCCCTCTACAATGTGCGTATTAACTTGACGTCTTTAGACCCGCAGCCTGCGTGGGCAGAAGAAATGGCGGCGGAGGCCGCTGCCCTACTGGCACGGGCGACTGTTCTCGAAGCGCAAGTAAGCGCCAAACTGGCTGCACTACGTTAACTACATTTAGGGAAGGAATGTGACTGCGTGAAATCTGACATCGAAATTGCCCAAAGCGCTAGTATGCTCCCCATCATTGACGTGGCCAAGAGTATGGGTCTTACCGAAGACGACCTCGAGTTGTATGGCAAGTACAAGGCCAAAATATCACCTGCGGTCGCCAAACGCCTAGCCAGTAAGCCTGACGGGAATCTTATTCTCGTCACCGCCATTAACCCTACCGCCGCAGGCGAGGGCAAGACGACGACGACAGTAGGCTTGGGTCAGGCTCTTGCTAAGCTAGGCAAGAAGACAGCTATCGCCCTGCGCGAGCCCTCGCTTGGTCCTAGTATGGGCGTCAAGGGCGGAGCTGCGGGCGGCGGCTTCTCGCAAGTCGTACCCATGGAGGACATTAATCTGCACTTCACCGGCGACCTGCACGCCATTACCACAGCGCACAATATGCTGGCAGCCATCCTAGATAACCATATTCACCAAGGTAATGCCTTGAACATTGACACGCGCCGCATCACCTTCCGCCGCGCTATGGACATGAATGACCGTTCCATCAGGCAGACCATTGTCGGCCTGGGTGGCAAGAATAATGGCGTTCCCCGCGAGGATGGCTTTGATATCACCGTAGCCTCAGAGGTGATGGCCATTCTTTGTCTGGCACTAGACATTGCCGACCTCAAAGAGCGCCTCAGCCGCATAGTTGTGGGCTACAATACAGAGCGCGAAGTAGTCACCGTGGCCGACCTTAAAGTAGCAGGGGCTATGGCGGCGCTCTTAAAAGACGCCATTAAGCCGAACTTGGTGCAGACGCTAGAGAATGTACCCGCCTTTATTCATGGCGGTCCTTTTGCCAATATCGCACATGGCTGTAACTCCGTGCAGGCCACTAAACTAGCTCTCAAGGTAGCCGACTATGTGGTGACCGAGGCCGGCTTTGGGGCGGACCTTGGTGCAGAGAAGTTCTTTAATATTAAGTGCCGGTTTGCCGGACTTAAACCGAAGGTTGCCGTCATTGTGGCGACGGCCCGTGCACTTAAACTGCACGGCAATGCCGACATCAAGAAGCTCAACACAGAGAACCTAGCGGCCTTAAGTCTCGGTGTGGCCAATCTTGAGCGCCATATTGAGTCCATGCAGAAGTTTGGGGTGCCGGTAGTGGTGGCTATTAACCGCTTCCCCGCGGATACGGAAGCCGAACTAGCATTGATTGCGGAAAGTTGCCATAAGATAGGTGCAAAGGTGGCTTTGTCAGAAGTATGGGCCAAGGGCGGGGAGGGCGGCAAGGCTCTCGCCGAAGCGGTACTCACTACTATCGAAAACGAGCCGGCCGATTTCAAGCCGCTCTACTCTGTTGACCTGCCCATAAAGGATAAAATAGCAACCATTGCCCGGGAAATATACGGTGCCGATGGCGTTGATTTCACCAAGGAAGCCGAAAACACCATGCGCCAGTTTGTGAAACTTGGCTTTGACAAGATGCCGATCTGCATGGCCAAGACCCAGTATTCCGTCAGTGACGACCCCAGCCTCCTCGGTCGCCCGCGTGGTTTTCGCATTACCGTGCGCGAGCTTAGAGTTTCGCGCGGTGCGGGGTTTATAGTAGCTCTTACCGGCGATATTATGACCATGCCCGGCTTACCAAAAGAGCCTGCGGCTGAGAAAATCGACGTGGATGCAGACGGCAAAATTTACGGGTTATTCTAGTCAAAAGCAGGAGCGGAGGGAGTAAATGTGTTTTGGGGTTTGACAGTAGTAGCACTGGCTTACTTAGTCGGTTCCTTGTTGTTTGGCGTTGTCTATAGCCGACTGCTTAAAGGGAAAGACATCCGCAACACAGACAATCCTGGTGGCTCGGGCTCCATTCGTCAGTTTGGCTGGGGTTTCGGACTACTCGTGGGCATCTCTGATGCGCTAAAGGGTGTTTTAGTCGCCTACTTTGTCTACACGCTAAGCAGAGACCCTGTGGTGATGCTCCTAAGTGCTATGGCCGTAGTGGCCGGGCACAACTGGCCGCTCTACTTTGGTTTTCGCGGTGGCGGCGGTCTAGCTCCGGCTTTTGGGGTTACTATCTACCATTTTCCCCTCGAATTTGCGCTGGGGTTAGTTCCCGCCTTGCTGGCCTACCTGCTTTACAAGCACACCTCCCTCCCACTGTACCTGCCCCATGTCGGTCCGGTGCCCGTGCTCAGCGTGACGGGGCTCTTGGCGGTATTTTTTCTCGTGTGGCAGAGGCATGGTTTATACCCCCACGCAGCCCTGCTGGTGGCCATGCTCCTACCCATCGCGGGCGGCGGTTACTCCATGTATTTAAGGGATCAGCGTAAACGCAAAGTACAGGCGAGTTAGCCACAAGCGGCAAAGTTAAAGGCCCCACCTCAAGGTGGGGCTTTTTTGATTCCTTCAGTGGTCGGCGCTGCTCAAAAATGCAACAGAAACGAGAGAATGTGCATGGTTGTCACCGTGGCTAGAGGGGCGAAGATGTTGTGGGTGCGCTCATAAACCAAGCCAAGCATAATTGTGCTCATGGGCACAATGAAAAAGCTTTGAATTAGTACGGCCGCAGCAAAGTTGCCTGCGAGCAAGGCAGGGATTAAGGAGAAAAGGGCGGCGAGAACGGTGGTCACACCGATGCTAAAGATGGCGCTGTGGTGTTGTCGCAAGGCGCCTTGCACCAAGCCTCGCCACAATATCTCGTGGAAAAGGGCAGAGCTGACAGTGACATAGACTAGATTAGTCAAGAGGTCGGCGGTGACAATGTTGAGGCCACTCGGCAGGGCTAAGGTGCCACAGAGATACAGAAGTAGACCTGTCCAGATGCCTGTCCCAATGGCAGGCAGCACGCGTTTCATGGTGCAGCCGAGGAAAGTCAAGGCATTGCCATAGGTATCGGCGATCCACAAAATACCCGACATAATCATTACTCTCCAGCCCAAGATGACTAGGGGGTGGAGGGCCTGAAGCACTAGGTAGGACTCGACCACCACATGAAGTAAGGCCAGCCCTAAGGGCCACATTATTTTGGCCCCCTCATGGCCATAGGTGGCCTGAGGGTCGTAATCTTGCGTAACAAAGACCACCCCGGCAGCTACAGCGGCAAGCATGACCGCTAGTATCGCCAAGCTCATAATGAACTGGTCGTGCGGGGGGTATTGCTTGGCGCCGGGGTTGTGCAGTACAATGGGCAACGCCCCTGGTCCTTGCCACAAGGTTCGCCGTGCCTGTATGTAGGTCGCACGCTCGCCCTCCGGACTAAACAGGGCGACGCGCGCCACTCCACGCCGGGGCAGAAAGACTTTGCGCACGCCAAACACTAGAAGTACGGGTTCTTCATGGGCAATCGTGGCCAAGAGGGCCATGGCCTCGTCCATGGCCTCAGGCAGCACCTCCTGGGCAATGAAGGTCTGCCCACGCAGGACAGCGATTTCGGCCGGATGCGCATGTAGCACCAACTGCGTAATGGGGAAAGAGGCGCCCTCTTCGTTGCCAGAGAAATGGGCCGTTCCTTCAGCCAGGAGGACAAAGGCCGTAAGCTCGCCGTGTCGACTCGCCTCTACCATCACACCCCCCGTGGGATAAGAGAGATGCAAATGCCCAAGGGTGATTTCCCAAGGGTCAAAAACAAAGCTCTGACCGATTTCTAACGGTTCATAGGGAGTTCCCAGATCGGCAGGAATAATTAGCACTATGGTCATAGCCAGTATCGCAAAGGAGGCCACCACAGCAAGAATGTAAATGCTGTGCGCAACTCTATTCCGTTTATGGGGGCTACGTTTGTCGGTCAAGGCAGACACTCCTTTCAAAGACGTACTAGCGTTTATTCGCTTTCAGGGGGGGCAATCCCTTTTGGTGTACTCAATTTCTCGCCACACACCTTCCTTATTGACACTGCCTAGCGCGAGGCCATAAAATTAGCTTAAGGGGGAGTGGCATATGTTGATTGCGGTAAGCATTGGTAATACCCGTACGAACATAGGCTACCTCGATGAGCAGGGGAGAGTCTTGTCGGTGATGGCGCAAGCAACTACTCGCCATGCCGATGAGTATTCCGGGCTAGCCAAGCAGTTAGCCCCTCTGGCCAGGGTTGTATGTGCCTCGGTCGTGCCGCAAGCAACAGAGGCTCTTAAGCAGGCCCTTTTACCGCGGGCTATGGAAGTTCTCACTGTTCGGGATGACCTCGGTCTAACTTTTGCCACTGTGAACTATGCCGAGCTAGGCCCCGACCTCTATGTCAATGCACTAGCCTCGCAGTGGTTGTGGGGGCAGGATAGCCTTAATGTGGATCTTGGCACCGGCTCTACTTTCTGTGTTATTAAGAGCGGTGTCTACTGTGGCACGGCTATTGTCCCCGGCATGGAGTTGTCTTTTGCAGCGCTGACGCGGCGTGCCGCCTTATTATCTGAGGTGCCCTTGAAAAAACCGCCCCGTGTTATCAATGTGACGACTGTAGAATGCCTGCAAGCAGGAATTTACTACGGCTATCTGGAACTAGTGCGCGGTATGATTCGCCGCGTGCAAGAAGAACAAGGCAGATTGCGCGTCGTGCTGACGGGGGGCATTGGTGCCTTTCTGCAAGATGGTTTGCGAGATGTGGTGGACGTCTATGAACCCCATCTTTCGCTTACGGGCATATGGGTGGCTGCCACACGCGCCCTAGGGCGAGTACCCTGGGGTATTCACAGCCAATGGTGAATACCTCGGGTATTCACAGCCAATGGTGAATACCCCTGCGGGATTCGACCCTAATGTTGAATAACCCCTGCGGGATTCGACCCTAATGTTGAATAACCCCTGCGGGATTCGACCCTAAGCCTTAGAATAGTTGTACATGCGTCTGGTATCCGAGAGGAACGAGAACGGAGGAAAGAAGAAGATGAAAGTTTCGACGAGACAAATCGTTATTTCCGGCTTGCTCACGGCCGTGACCGTGGTCCTAGGTGTAACCAATTGGGGTTTTATCGCCTTACCAACCCCTGCGGGGGCAGCTACTTTTATGCATGTGCCGGTAATTATAGCCGGGGTGTTGGAAGGGCCGCTGGTAGGTGCCTTTGTGGGGCTCTTGTTTGGGCTCTTTAGTTTGCGCTTTATGGCTGACCCCTTGGTGGTGATACCCGCACGTTTAGTCATCGGGCTTTTTGCCTGGCTGGCCTTTCGCGGTGTGCGTAAGCTCACAGCACAGTACCTACCCGCCGGGAAGGGTCTACTGGGTGGTTTAGGTGTGGCCGGAATTGTGGCTGGCGTTGTGGGTACTTTTACTAACACCGCGGGCACTTTGCTTTTGGCGGTATGGCGAGGTTACCTCACCCCGACAGCAGCATGGACCATTGCCCTTACCCATGGCGTGCCCGAGTTGGTCCTGGCAGGGTTTGTAGTTGGGTCGCTCTTGGTGGCTCTCCTTCCTTTGATTAGGCAAGGCAAGATAAATGTCTAAAAGATAAACCGCCCGAGTTCCGCAGGACTCTGGCGGTTTTATTCTTCATGCTCGGTGATTAGGCCGTAAGTAATGCTTTTCTCACCGTGACGGTCCTTAATTTTGTCCATTACGGCTGCCACTTGGCGGCTCTTTTCGCTACGCGGTACGAAGAGGTCAAGCTGTTCTTCGCGCTCTCCCTCTCCCACCAGTTGATGAGCCGAAACCCCGACGAGGCGCACCGGTCGCCCATCAAAGTTGGTGTCGAATAGTTTGCGGGCCACAGCAAAAATCTCGCTATCGATGTCGGTAGCTAGGGGTAAGGTTGTTTGGCGCGAGTAGGTAGTAAAGTCTAGGTAGCGAAGTTTTAAATGGACTACGCGTGCTCGTAACCCCAGCTTGCGCAAGCGGCGGCCCACTTTTGCCGCCAGAGACAAGAGAGAGGCCCTGATGACATCCACCTCCGCTACATCGACAGCAAAAGTGTGCTCGTGACCAATTGATTTGACCGCATCATAGCTTTCTACGGCGCGGTCATCCTCACCTCGAGCGAGATGCCAAATGTGTCGTCCATGGCCCCCTAGGCGTCTCTCTAAAGAAGAAGCGTCGCATTTTTGCAGGTCTCCTATGGTTTTTAGGCCGAGTTTGTGGAGCTGCGCCGCTGTTTTCGCGCCCACGCCCCAAATTTTGCCCACCGGCAGGGGGGCGAGAATGTCTTTAGCGTGTTGCTCCGTAATAACTACCAGCCCGCCGGGCTTTTTGAGGTCGCTCGCTAGTTTGGCGAGAAACTTATTGGGGGCTACTCCCAAGGAGCAAGAGAGATGGATTTCAGCCTGCACGCGCTCTTGAATGGTTCGCGCCATATGGGGAGCGGTGCCAAAGAGGTTTTGCGAGTGAGTGACATCGAGAAAGGCCTCATCGATAGAAACAGGCTCAAAGAGAGGGGAGAATTCGGCCATAATAGCAAAGACTTTTTGCGATATCTCGCGGTAGCGTCGCCCTCTGCCGCGCACAAAGATGCCGTGCGGGCAACGCCGATAAGCTTCGCTGAGAGGCATGGCGGAGTGCACGCCAAATTTGCGGGCCTCGTAAGAACAAGTGGAGACGACTCCCCGCTCATTGGGGGCACCACCGACAATCACAGGCTTGCCGCGCAAATGGGGAAAATCTAGCTGCTCCACGGACGCAAAAAAAGCATCCATATCGAGATGGATAATCTGGCGCATGAGCTTCTCTCCAAACATATGTTTGTATTAGTATACACCTTAGTGATGAAAATGAGAAGCGAGAGAAACGAGAGAGGCTCGCGTAGCGTGGATAGAGAACATATTGGAAACAAGTCGTGGTAAAATAGAAAGAGCAAAACTTAAGCAGGTGACAATGATGTTCATTTTTTCAGCCCAGTGGGGCAGCGTCCCAGAAAAAGATGTGCAGGCTGCCGCGGAGATCCTTAAGGAGGGCGGCGTGGTGGCTTTTCCGACTGAAACGGTTTACGGTCTAGGGGCACGCTATGACAGCGAGGTGGCCATAAAGAAAATCTTTGCCGCTAAGGGTAGGCCTAGTGACAACCCTCTCATCGTGCACATCTCGCATCCTCGTGAACTTGCCCTCGTGGCGCGGGAGTTTAGCCCTACCGAAGAGAAGTTGATGATGGCCTTTTGGCCGGGACCTTTGACCCTAGTTCTAAACAAGCAGGAGGCGGTGTCTCCTCTCGTCACAGCGGGGCGCAACACAGTTGGCGTGCGCATGCCGAGCCATCCCCTCGCGCTAAAGCTCATTGCCGCGACAGGTGTTCCTCTCGTGGCGCCAAGCGCCAATATTTCTGGTCGCCCGAGCCCCACCACAGCCCAGCACGTGGCCCAAGATTTAGTGGGCCGGATTGACGCCTTGCTAGACGGCGGTGAGACAACGGTGGGGCTTGAGTCAACAGTAATCAGGGTCTTTTCTGACCGCATTGTCGTGTTACGGCCGGGCTCTGTAACCCGCTCCATGTTAGAAGAGGTGGCCAAGCTTCCGGTCATGCTTTCGACAGAGACCGAGGGCGTTCCAGAGGCGCCTGGTATGAAGTATGTACATTACGCTCCGGAGGCTCAGCTAATTCTATATGTAAAAGCGAACCGAGATGAAATTGCGGCCTCCTTAGCTCGCGATTTGAGCACGGCAGTTATCGCCTATGCCGATACCTTAGATGGTTTGCCCGCCAATGTACACAAGTTTACGTTGGGAGAAAGGGGAAGTGTGGATTTAGCCGCGCAGAGACTCTATGCCTACTTAAGAGAAGCTGATAGTCTAGGGGTGGAGAGAATTTTGGTCGAAGGAATCGAAAGTAAGGGGCTCGGTGAGGCGGTCATGAATCGCCTCTACAAGGCCGCATCACAAGTCATAGGAGGACAAGCATGAAGATTCTTTTCGTCTGCACAGGGAACACCTGCCGTAGCACCATGGCGGAGGCTATGTTTAAACGTAGCGGTAACGACACCGTGCGTTCAGCTGGTGTGGCGGCAGAAACAGGGGCGCAGGCCTCGCGCGGGGCGACTCTGGTGATGGGCAAGAGAGGGATAGATTTAGCCGAGCACCGGGCACAAATGATCACGGAAGAAATGGTGGAGTGGGCAGACATGGTACTGACCATGACTAAGCGGCACAAAGAGGTGGT
>Ga0208101_10077_pt1 | contig 18617 bp, 14 predicted proteins | sample Subbioug_CSW11AC_FD_184823 | JGI IMG/M metagenome (GOLD analysis project Ga0208101, IMG submission 184823) | Serpentinite rock and fluid subsurface biosphere microbial communities from McLaughlin Reserve, California, USA - CR12Aug_CSW11AC (SPAdes) | ecosystem: Environmental > Terrestrial > Deep...
GCTATTGCGGCAAACTGGCTCAGGCGACGCGTTTTCTGTGCCTTAACGTGTTTCCTTGCCGCAGAAAATGTACACACGAAATACCGCAAAAAACAGAGCTAAAACGAGTTCTAAGGTGTCTAGTTTTCGGGGTTCACCGCAGTTTCGGGGACCCTGGTGCTCCTCGCCGCCGGTGTGCCGCTACTTATAATCTTAGTTCCGGCTTTTGTGATTGTGCTGTTCGTTTATCGGCGCATCAGCTTCCGCAGGAAGCCGCCGGCGGTTTCGTAGGAGCGCTTGGCTGGCAGGGCGTGGTGAGCAGAGGAGTGCCAAGCACGTCAATTGCTGCGTTACAGCAGCTACTGGAGAGGCGCAATGTTTACCCGTCGCATCAGCGTTTCAAGATCTTAGAGTATCTAAGTCAAAATTGCCTTGTCATGGACGCCGACCGGTTCGACCTCGCTTAAACCTGCGCCTAAAAAGCATAGTGTCTATTCTAAAGGGCAGTCATCTGCCCTTTGTTTTTTTTGCTCAGATAGGAGTCAAAAGGATAAAAAGACCGTTGCCAAGTTAGGCATCAGCAGAGCACTTTTTACAGGCCAATGAAAGTTAGCAGGAAACTGACGGGGACATGTCCAATAGTCCGACCTTGAACGACTATAGTCTGTATTTGAGGAGGACGACGAATGGCAGAGCAGAGCATGTATGAAAAGCTGCATCGACCAGCCAAAGAGTTTAAAAGCAGAAGCGATTATCTAGACCACGAGCTCCAGATAACCAACCTTGAAGACAAGCGGTGGGGATTCTATAAGCCTAAGCGAGATTTCAGGTTTGCGTGGGAGGACCTAATCCCTGCGGTTGCAGCAACTATAGGAAGCTCGGTGCTATCATTTGGTATTATTGGCGGCTATGTCAGCGGATTCGGATTGCCCACGCAGTTGCTGCTGGAAAACGTAAGGCTCGAGCTGGTTCTAGTAGGGTTTATAATCATTGCCTTTATGTTTCTTAACCCGCGGCTAGGAGGGATTGGGCATCATGGCTGGATGATCCCCTTGGTCCCGGCGATAGTAGCCGCAGGCGGGCATCCGTTAGCCATGGGGCTCATGATGGGTGGACTAGGACTGCTACTGAGCTTTATAAAGGGTGGGGCGGTACTGCAAGCCCTGACGCCAAACGGAGTCATCGCGGGACTATTAATACTATTTGGCGTTGATGGCATGCTGAGCCAGATTAGAGCCCTCAACACATGGACCGTCCAGCTTGGCATAGATTACCTCTTCCTTGCGATGGCCTTAGTGAGCCTGATAATTTTCGCCTTGCTGGCCAAGCTGCAAGCGCGATGGGCTGCCATCCCGGCTTGCACAGCTGCCTGCTCAATCATCGCCTTGGCTATGGGTGCGCCGTTTCGGTTTGTGACCAGCCCCGGCATACCCAATTTCAATCCATTCTACTGGTGGGGCACCAATTCGGGGTGGATGCTAGGTCTACCCACGTTAGAGAACTTCATTGCTGTAATCCCCTTTGCGATAATCGGTGTAGTGATGTGGCCGCCTGACGCCTTAGGGTTGATAGCATTTCAGCGCGCAGGCTACCCGGCAGGCACGGAGAAAGCCGTGTTGCACATTGACGATACCTTTAAGGCGCTCGGGATCAGACAGATAATCGTAGCTCTGTTTGGCGACGCCATCCTCACCGACCCCATGGGGACCTATGTTATTCCTGCCAGTATCATTAAGAGGCCGCTGGTTGCAGGGCAGATCCTAGCGGGAATTCTCTTCGTGATATCCGGCCTTTCCGGGTATCTTTTGGACATCTACAACTTCCCGCCGGTGGTGCGAATTGGCCTGATGTTCGGTGTATTTGTCCCTCTGTTTGAGATTGGCATGCGGCTGCTAAAAACAACACGGGATGCGCAAGGAGCAGCCATGTGTTTGGCTACAGGGCTGTTCATAAACCCGGTCATCGGATGGGCGCTGGCCATGGGCATGGAGAATTTCGGCTTTCTGGGGCCGGTGGAACCCGAAAGACTAGAAAAGATGCGCCAAGTAATGTCCCGCCGTACGCAGCTCGTCATTTCGGCTGTTGTACTGGTAATCGTATTCGTGATCATGGGCTGGGTTGGGCTTTTGCCTGGTGTCCCCAAGTTCTAAGGCGACGCATACATAACTTATCCCTAGACAGCAAATTCTGGCCGTTAAATTATCTAAACCGGATAATGCAGCGGCCACTCATGCGTGCTAAGATGATACATAGCACATTGCAATGGAGCACGATTTAATCGAAGGAGGCGACTTTATGGTGCAAACACGCGCAAGCGGGGCATGGTGGGTTAAGGGCGACTGGAATGGCTTCTTTGGACTGTTTTCTAACGTACTGACAAATGTGTTGGCCGCCACCGGGTTACTGCTAGCCATTCGTATGCCGGGGGACATCGTATTTGGTTCTATTGTGCCAGGCACCGCTATCATGGTAGGCCTGGGGGGTATTGTGCTGGCGTACCTAGCCAAAAGGTTGTCAGAGCAGACAGGGAACCCACACGTCACTGCCCTGCCATATGGTCTTGCGGTAGGGCACATGTTCATTGTCACGTTTGGAGTTATAGGGGTTGTTTTCGCGGCAACGCAAGACTGGAGAATCGCGTGGGCCACTGGGGTGGCCTGGAACTTAGCCCAAGGCGTCATCCAGACTGCCGCAGCACTCATCGGTCCCTCCATTAGCAAGTGGGTACCGAGGCCAGCTATGTTGGGCGCGTTAGCGGGCGTAGCGATCATGCATGTATCGTTAATTCCCTTTGGGCGCGCGTTTGAGACACCCTATCTAGGGTTAACAAGTCTTGGCATACTGCTAGTCGGCTGGTTGGCACTGAAATCCATGCCGTTCGGTATCCCTGCGGGCGCAATGGCTATCTTGGTTGGAACCGGCTTGGCATGGGTTACAGGCTTTATGAACCCGGCACCCTTGCGTACGGCCATTGAAAATGTAACACTGGTTTTCCCCAGCTTGTCCTTTGACCTCCTATGGGTAGGCTTTACGCAAATAGAGCGGTTCTTGCCGGTAGCGATTCCCTTGGCAGTTGTGGCGTCGATGCAAAATGTGAACAACTTAGAGAGTGCTGCCGCCGCAGGCGAGAAATTTAACGTCAGGCAAGTTATGCTCGTCCCGGGGCTACTCACAATCCTCGGAGCATGCTTAGGGTCTCCTTTCCCGACCCTGATTTACATTGGGCATCCCGGATGGAAGGCCACAGGGGCGCGAATCGGGTACTCTTGGATGACCGGGGCCGCAATTTTGGTGCTCGGTCTAGGCGGGGCCATGCCAATCATCCTCAATGTCATTCCTTTAGTTGCGTTACTGCCTATTCTCGTGTACATAGGGATGATTATTGTTACACAGGCGTTTTCTACTACCGAGCATAAGCACATGCCGGCCGTCGCCCTAGGGCTGATGCCTGTATTGATCGGGTTTATAGTACTAAGGATTCGAGGCGCATTAACCGCTGTGGGAGCAACGGTCGATTATGCAGCGCTAGCCAGACAAGGCATCCCCTTCTTGGGGTGGGAGCGCGCATCCGGCGGGGATGTGTTGGTAGCGATGTTGTTGATTACGATTGCAGTATTTGCCATTGACAGAAAGTTCTCTTCAGCTGCAGGCGTGACGCTTTTAGGCGCAGTGCTGTCGTTCTTTGGCTTGATGCACGCGACCGCAATCGGATGGGCTGCCAGCGTCGATGTGGCCATTGGGTATCTGGCGATGGCGGTGATCTTTACGGCTGCCCACTACTACAAGAACGGCGAGAACCACGCCGCGCGAGGCTAGTCTTACCATACCCGCTACCCCCGGCCTGTCATTCGACAGGCTGGGGGTACTCGGACGTCAAGCAGCCGCAGGTTTGCCAAGGAGAAGGTGGGGGTGAAACCGTGAGTCTTACTCTAGCGGAGGCGCTAAAACTCAGTTGCTTTGCTGAGGCGAAGGTCGTCGCCGGGCACCTCGGCTTGCATAGAGAAGTGAGATATGTGAACATCATGGAGGTTCCAGATATCGTCAACTGGGTGAATCCAGAAGAGCTTCTCTTGACGACGGGATACACCTTTAGGGATTCCCCGGAATCCCTGATTGAGTTGGTAACACAACTACATCAGAAGGGCTTAGCAGCCATAGCCATCAAGCCGCAACGATTCTTAGGCCAGCTTCCTTCTGAGGCGTTGTCAGCGGCAGATAGGCTAGCCTTCCCAGTCATAGAGCTACCATTGAGCACGAAGTTTGGCACAATCATCAAAGCTGTTTTAACCGAAGTGGTGAATCGCGATTATCAGAAGATCATTAAGTCCGAACAAATCCATAAGACGTTCAGCAAATTGGTTCTTTCTGGGGGTGGCGTAAGCGCCGTTGCCGCGTCCCTAGCTACCCTGTGTCATGCTTTTGTGAACATAGCCGACCGCCTCGGTAACACTTTGGCTCATTCTGAAGGTGCGGCAGAAGTACCTGACATGAGTGATTTTGGTGGTATTTGGGACGTCCGGGCGGTGGATGTGAAGCTCTACGACGCCGTTGCTGCACAAGTCCACATGTGGAAGGGCGGCCAGATTTCGAAGGAAGAAGTCGTTGCCTTAGAGCGGGCTGCAGAGCTTGTGGCCTTCGTTCTACTACAAAATAATGCAGTCCAAGAGGTGCAAAAGGCCTACAGAAACGATTTTCTCAATGATCTCATTGCGGGAGAAATCCAGTCGCGAGAAATGGTGCTGCAGAGGGGTTTGTTTTTTGGCCTAAATCTATCCCTTTCCTACGCGCTGCTCCTAGTCGACGTGGACTCCTTTGCCGACATGTTTCTGCAAACTCTCGATGAAGTCGGGGCACATGCGCGGTTAGAAAAACTTCACAAAATTGTGATGCGTGTATGTCACGAGTTGTCCCCCGATTGCATCGCCTGGGATCGCAGCGATAGTGTGATCATCCTCTTTCCGATAGAAGTCCGCTGGCTTGAGTATTCTGCTGAGCAAAGGCTTTCCCTGATCTTTGAAATGGCGATGAGAGTGAAAAGTGCCATTGACAAGAGCATCCACGAATTCACAGTATCTGTAGGCATAGGTAGCTTCCGGCAAGACATTATGCACATCCACAGTAGCTATGACGAGGCGCGAACTGCACTCAAAATAGGCAAGTTAGCCTGGGGCAAGAACGGCGTGTACAGCTATGACAAGCTCGGGATATACAGCTTGTTAACACAATTGCAGGATAAACAAAGCGTAGCCAAATTCATAGGCGAGCAACTTGGGCCACTCGTGGATTATGACCTTAAGCGAGGCACGAACTATGTGGAGACGTTAAGTAAGTTGCTGGACAACAATTGTCATCGGCAACGGACAGCAGAGCGGTTGTTTGTTCACCCCAAGACGCTGGCGTATCGAGTGCAAAGAATCCAAGAGATCCTAAACGTCTCTTTGTGCGACACAGAAGCGACGCTGTCGTTGCATGTAGCTCTCAAAATCATGAGCATGCCCGGAGTGCGGGACACTGTAAGTCTTTCGCGGCGCGTAGATCTGGCCCCCCAATTCGCCGTCCCGCCAAATGACCGAAAAAGACCGTAGGGCATGAGTCAGTTGCTCTAACAGATCTACGACTGAGTCCGGCGTGCTAACGTCAATTAAAAAGTGAGCCACGCAGTAGGTAGGGTTAACACCATCAATTTATGGATTGAGGGAGGGTTAAATGTGGAGAGAACATATGGTCGCCTATGGGTTCCGGGGGACTGGAATGGCTTCTTCGGATTGTTCACCAATGTTTTGACCAATGTTATGGTGCTCTCTGGCTTGCTACTTTTCGTAGTGCAGATGCCAGCTGAAATCGTTTACGGCAGAGTTGTGCCAGCCGTGGGGGTAGCATCACTATTCGGCAACCTCTATTATGCCTACGCCGCCAGAAGGCTAGCTCAGAAAGAAAAGAGGCACGATGTTACAGCTTTAGCTTACGGGGTGAGCGTTCCTCACATGTTCATAGTGGTGTTCTTGGTCGTCGGTCCCATTTACTGGACTACCAACAACGCTATTCTAGCTTGGCAAGGAGGAATGGCGTGGGCGCTCATCCAAGGGATAGTTGAGGTCGCTGGGGCTGCAATAGGCCCTGCCATCCGCAAGTTCACCCCGCGTGCAGCAATACTTGGCACACTCGCTGGGGTTTCGATCGCCTTTATTGCTATGCGCCCCACCATGCAGGTCTTCGAAGTGCCCTATATTGGCTTTGTTTCCCTAGCGATTATTTTGTTGAGCTGGCTTGGCAACCGCAAGTTTCCCTATAACATCCCTGCCGGGCTTGTGGCCATCGTTGTGGGTACCGCTCTAGGTTGGTTAACGGGTCACATGGATGTAGGGGCCCTGAGCACGGCGTTAGCTGAATTCCGCTTCACTCCACCTATGCCGTGGCTGGGTGATCTGATGGCAGGCTTATCAGTGGTTGCCCCGTATCTAGTGACGGCTATTCCGTTAGGGGTGTACAATTTTATGGAAACGATGAGCAATGTAGAGAGCGCAGCGGTGGCAGGCGACAACTACAACACACGGGAAGCAATGCTTGTGGATGGGGTAGGTACGCTAATAGGAGTGCTCTTTGGCAGCGTGTTTCCCACAGCGGTATACATCGGCCACCCCGGTTGGAAGCAGGTAGGGGCACGTATCGGCTACTCCATTGCGACAGGCGTGTGCATTTTCGCCGTCAGTGTACTAGGCATACTGCCAGTGCTCTTAAATATTGTGCCGTTGGTGGCTATATTACCGATCCTGTTGTTTATTGGCCTGATTATTGGGGCGCAGGCCTTTCAGGCGGTGCCGCGAGCCCATGCCCCCGCTGTCGTATTAGCGTTGATACCTTGGCTAGCTAACTGGGGTCGCACCCAAGTGGACGGTGCTCTAGGCGCAGCGGGCTTGAGTGCGGCCGAAGTAGGACTGGAGGCTTTAGCGAACCAGGGCGTGCTTTACCGAGGGATGGCCGCTTTAGGCGAGGGGGCAATTCTCACGGGCTTAATTCTCGCGGCAGTTGCAGCGTTTATTATCGACAACAAACTGCGACATGCGGCTGCTTACGCTGCCATTGGAGCAGTTTTATCGTGGTTCGGTGTCATCCATGCCCCACAACTCGGGTTTGGCATGGCACCCGGGCCTGCCTTGGGGTATGTCCTCGTGGTGGTCGTCTTGTTAGCCATGAGCAGGTTCACTTCACATGAGGCCCACGGCGTGCCATCCGAGGAAGTTCAGAACTAATAGGGATTATCACAGACCAAAGGAGTGGAGAAATGCGCAAGTTTGTAGTACCGGCTAGACCATTTGCCTTCGATTTCGACCTTGACAAGACAGCGCTGCTGATTGTCGACATGCAGAGGGACTTTTGCGCACACGGTGGGTTTGGTGAAGCGCTGGGAAACGATATTTCACCCACTAAAGCCATTATCCCAACTGTGCAAGAGATTCTACTCGCCGCACGTACCGCCGGCATGTTAGTTGTTCACACGCGGGAGGGGCATCGCTCTGACTTGGCGGATTGTCCTCCTGCCAAAAGAAGGCGCAGTCCTGCTATTGGGGAAAGTGGCCCTATGGGACGCATTCTCATCCGCGGCGAATACGGGCACGACATAGTCGACGAACTAACTCCGATCGTGGGGGAACCGGTCATAGATAAACCCGGCAAGGGGTCGTTTTATCAGACGGACCTAGCCTCGATTCTCCGGATTAACAATATTGAGAGTCTCATCGTCTGTGGCGTGACTACACATGTATGTGTGCACACGACCATACGAGAGGCCAACGACAGAGGTTTCGAGTGCCTGATGATCGAGGACGGGACAGCGGCATTTGATGTGCGGGACCAAGAAGCGGCAATTCGCATGATCAACCAACAAGGAGGCATCTTCGGCTGGACTACAACCGCAGCTGAGCTGCTGCCTGTCTTGTTATCGCAATGAGCGCACAGCCTAAAAGGGGGGGGAATGGGAATGCCGCAGCTGATAAAGATCCTGCGCAACGAATACTATGACTCAGTAACATTAATGTCTCTAACAGCGGAACTCAAGCGTCAGTCAGGGGCCGACCAAATTGCCGTGCTCATGGGTACGGACATGAACAAAGACATGCTCAGAGACCTAGGGTTTAGCCTGCTTGAACTACAGGATGCGTCCGCGAATGACTGCATTATCGCGGTGAGTGGCGAAAGCTGCGATGCGGCGCTCCTCAACCGGATTGTCCTAAAGCTGCAACAGGGGAGTACCCCGGCTGGGGTAAGCAAACAGCATACCGTTTCCACAATTAAAGACGCCCTGCCCGATTTTGACGCTAACTTGGTCGTAATTTCTACCCCCGGGCAATATGCAGCGCGCGAGGCCGAGGTGGCTCTACGGCACGGACTGCACGTAATGATGTTTAGCGATAACGTTCCCATCGAAGACGAAAGGCGCCTCAAACAAATGGCACGAGAGCGCGGATTACTGCTCATGGGGCCCGACTGTGGCACGGCCATCATCAACGGGGTGGGGTTATGCTTCGCTAACTGCGTACGCACGGGCACCATTGGCATAGTGGCCGCTTCAGGGACGGGCCTACAGGAGGTGAGCGTGCTCATCCACAAGCACGGCGGCGGCGTCTCACAGGCCATTGGCGTGGGAGGGCGCGACTTAAGCGTAGAGATTGGCGGCATCATGATGCTCGAGGGTATACGCGCCTTAGCGGGAGATGTGGCAACCAAAGTCATTGTGCTCATCTCCAAACCGCCGTCACGTGCAGTGCAGGACGAAGTGCTCGCCTTGCTTGCACGTATCGAAAAGCCTGCCGTCGTTTGTTTCTTGGATGGGGATGCCCCCAGCGAACTGCTGCCAAGTATGCGCTTTGTGACTACTCTAGCCGCAGCAGCCGATGAAGCTCTCAGCCTTGCGGGCGTCGCGGCCGATCTGCGCGATGAGTCCCCCATCGGCCATCAGGTTGGCCTCACAGCTGCGAGAGTTCAGCTACAAGCCGCACAGCGCTTTATACGGGGCCTTTACTGTGGCGGGACCTTGTGTGCTGAAGCCGTCAGTCTGGCGAGACGCGCTGTACAGCCTGTCTTTAGCAATGTCTCCAAGCGAAAAGACGAACAGCTACAAAATGTCCTAGTAAGCCAGGGACACTGCTTCGTGGACCTCGGCGATGACGTTTTCACAGACGGCAAACCTCACCCCATGATCGACCCCAGCATTCGCCTAGCGCGCATCCTGCAGGAGGCTAACGACCCGCAAACCGCAGTCTTGCTGCTAGACTTTGAACTAGGCTATGGTTCACACCCAGACCCGGTAGGAGTAGCGCTACCGACGTTGTGCCTAGCACAGGACATTGTCAAGCAACGGGGGGGACACTTAGCTATAGTTGGCTACATCTGTGGCACCGACCTAGACAAGCAAGATTTCGCCGCTCAACAGGTGAAGCTGCTCTCAATTGGCGTTATCACAGCTAGCAGCAACGCACATGCGGTGCAAATCGCCTGCCAAATCGTAGCGGGAGGTGAGTAGGGTATGAAGGACCTGTTCGGAAAAGAACTCAGGGTCATTAACGTAGGCGCTCCCATTTTTGCCGACGACCTAACCTTGCAGAGTGTCAGCCATGTGCACTTGGCTTGGCGTCCGCCCATGGGCGGGGACGAAGGGCTGCTGGCGGCACTTGACAAGCTCGAGGCCCAGCGGAAAGTGAGGGCTCGTGCCAACGATGAGGTGCTGCGACGCATTAAGGCTGTTACTGGGAAGTTAATTGGCGTGAAACGCGCCGGGGAGGTTATACCGGGGCTCGATGCTAGGACTATTCTCCACGCCGGCCCCCCGGTAGACTGGTCTCATATGGCGGGGCCGATGCGGGGTGCAGTTGTAGGGGCTCTGCTTTATGAGGGGCTGGCCGCCACTCCTGCAGCAGCTGTGGAGCTAGCCGCGAGCGGCACGATCCGCTTTGCGCCGTGTCACGATTACAACGCTGTGGGACCGATGGCGGGCATAGTGTCGCACTCCATGCCTGTGCATGTCTTATACGACGAAGGACGCCAAAGCTATGCCTTTTGTACCATCAACGAAGGCTTGGGCAAGGTGCTGCGCTACGGCGCCTACAGTAGCGAAGTCTTGGAGCGTCTCTGCTGGGTGGAAAAGGAATTTGCACCCGTCATGGACGCCGCGCTCCGAGGCTGTGGCGGCATAGACATCGGCGGCATCATTGCCCAAGCTTTACACATGGGAGATGAGTGCCACAACCGCAACAAGGCTGCGACAGGCCTGTTTCTACGTGAAGTAATGTTACCTGTGCTGAACACAGATTTCCCCCTCCCGCAGAAGGCTGCGGTGCTGCAGTTCCTCAATCGCAACGACCACTACTTCCTCAATCTCTCCATGCCCTACGCCAAGCTGGCGTTACAGGCGGGGCATGGGGTCGAGCACGCTACCGTGTGCACAGTCATGGCGCGTAACGGGGTGGAATTCGGCATAAAAATTAGCAGTTCTGACAAGTGGTTTGTAGCGCCGGCGAATTATGTAGAGGGTTTGTTGTTCCCGGGATTTGCTAAAGAGGATGCTGCTAGAGATATCGGTGACAGTGCAATAACGGAGACTATGGGCCTAGGTGGGTTTGCCATGGGCAGCGCTCCCGCCATTGTTAGGTTTGTGGGCGGCAGCGTGCAAGACGCACTTAACTACTCCGTCAGCATGCGGGACATCTGCCATGGCGAGAACAGCGCGTTCACAATTCCTACGCTAGACTTCCTTCCGACTGCGCTCGGGATTGACGCGGTCAAGGTTGTGGAGCTCGGAGTTCTGCCAATCATTAACACTGGCATTGCGCATAAGGAGGCCGGCATCGGGCAAGTAGGGGCCGGGCTGGTGACTGCCCCCATGCAATGCTTCATCGCCGCTTTACGGGAGTATGTTGCATCCATAACTGACGAAAAATAAGCAGAGCACCGCCAAGCGCGGTGCTCAATTTTTTGATTTTGCTACTTCAGTTGTGGATCAAGTGCATCGCGCAGTCCGTCACCGACAAAATTAAACGCCAACACGGTAACAAATATGCAAATGCCGGGGACAAAGGTGACCCAAGGCGCCTGTCGCAGCACCCCGCGTCCCCCGTCAAGAATGCTACCCCAGCTAGGTGGGTCGACAATGCCCACACCAATGAAGGCCAATCCAGACTCAGCCAGAATAGCCCCCCCGATGCGTAGAGTGGCTCCTACGATAATTGGCGCCACAGTGTTAGGCAGTATGTGACGGAAGGCAATGCGCATATCCTTAGCGCCAACGGAACGGGCTGCCTCGACGAAGTCCATCTCGCGTAAAGATAAGAACTGGCCGCGCACCGTCCTTGCCAGTGAGGGCCAAGAAGTTAACCCAATCACGAGAACGATGTTTGACACAGTCTTTGGGAGAAGTGCTACTATGGTGAGCAACAGGAAAAGGAGTGGAAAGGCCATAAAGACGTCGGTCAGCCGCATGAGCAGATTGTCTATCCAACCGCCGAAGTAACCGGCAATAACTCCCACCAGCGTTCCCGCCACTACTGCCACGAAGGCGGCAGTAAAGCCCACAATCAGACTGATGCGACCTCCCCATAAGACTCGACTGAAAATGTCTCGACCCAGACGGTCTGTTCCCAATATGAACGAGCTGCCGGGGGCCTGCAGGGAGTAACGCGGGTTCGTCTCGCGGTAATCGTGTGTCGCAATCCAAGGTGCTGCAAGCGCGGCGAGGGAAATTAGCAAAAGGAGGGCGAGAGACAACATCGCCATTTTATGGCGCTTAAATCTATACCATACACCCTGAAGGTAGGTTTGCTCGACCGGATTCATCGAGGATGTGATCATCTATGCATCAGTCCTACTCTAATATTTGATCCGCGGGTCAATCACAAGGTACAACATGTCTGCTAAGAAACTGCCGATCACAACCATTGTCGCGCCAATGAGGTTGAACGCCATAACAATCTGATAATCACGCTTAAGGATGGCATCAAGCGCTAACAATCCAACGCCAGGCCAGCTGAATATTCTCTCGATGACGACTGAACCGCTGAGCAGCCCACTGAAAGTGATGCCAAACACCGTAACGATAGGGATGAAAGCGTTGCGCAAACCGTGCTTTACGATCACTTGCGCTTCCGATAGTCCTTTGGCGCGGGCGGTGCGGATATAATCCTGGTGGATGACATCTAACATACTGGCGCGCATAAAGCGCGTAATGGGAGCTAACCCAGTTAGAATCACTACCGAGAGCGGCAATACTAAGTACTTTGCTCTATCTAGCAGCCACGTGCGAAGGCTCACATCACCGAAATCAATGCCGTATGTGGCCATGCCTGACAAGGGGAGCCCCTCAATCCGCAGGCCAACGTAGTAGATTAACAGCAGACCCAGCCAGAACGCGGGCATAGCCTGCCCCAAAAACGTAACCACTGTAATGGCGTAGTCAAACCAAGAGTACTGCTTCACAGCCGATAATACCCCGACGGGGATGGCCACGGCATAAATAATGACCATGGCAATCACGTTGAGTACAAGTGTTGCGGGTAGTTTTTCGCCTATCATTTCTAAGACAGGCTGGCCGGTATGGAACGAGTTGCCGAAATCGCCTCGCATCACCCGCGTCAACCAGTTCCAATACTGGACGGGGAGCGGGCGATCCAAGCCGTGAGCTGCCTTCGCCGCGGCTAGGTCCTGCGCCGTAAGGGCGGAACCGTCGATCAAGACGTCCGTAGGTCCTCCCGGGGAAATAAGCATAATCGAGAAGGCGACGATTGAGACGCCCAATAGGAGCAATACAGACTGTACTATTCGTCCCAATACAAAGCGAGTCATGCTACAACATCCTCTCCAATTTATGGGCACACAAAACAAGGGGTGGCACTGTGCACAAGGTAGACTCGATTGAGAGAGGCACGAGTCAACAATCTAACACCCCATGTGTTAATATTACGGCACAGAGGTGCTTTTCCCTGCTGGGATGACAGAACAACAAAGTATTTTAGACGTCGTAATGGAGGTGCCGTCGGTGAAGATTACGGTCAAGGAGTTGCTCGGGCTACCCGCAATGAAGAAGGCGGAGCTGATTGCGGGGGAAGAAGGGCTAGACAGGTCGATAACCTCCGTCAACATCATGGAAGTCCCCGATATTGCGCGTTTCATCAAGGGCCATGAGCTTCTGTTAACGACCACCTATCCTATTAAGGATGACCAAACTGCCCAACGGAACCTTATCCACAATTTAGTAAAGGCCAATGTGGCGGCACTTGCGATTAAGCCTGCGTTTTACGGTAACGAGGTGCCGGCCGTGATGGTGGAAATGGCTAATGCCCTACACTTTCCGCTCATACGATTGCCTGCTGACGCCTCGTTTAATGAGATACTCAACCCTGTTCTCGGCGAAATACTAAATAGACAAGCCGTAATTTTGCGCCGCAATGAAGAGACACACCAAGCGCTAATGAGCATTGTTTTGGGCGGCGGGGGACTGCTTGAGGTGGCCCAGATGTTAGCTACTCTCGAAGGCTACCCGGTAGGAGTTCACTCCGCAAATTGGCGCCTGCTTGTCTACTGTGTCCCCTCCGGTTCGGAAACAATGTTCGCTGAGCCGCGTCATGGCGAGCTTAGGCAAGCGGCGGCCCAGCTGAATATGAGCTCGTCGCCGGGATTGACAGCGACCGGGAGAGGGCGCATCGAACATAACTGCAAGACCGATTGCTTCGCTGTGCATCCGGTAACTGTGGCACGAGAAATACTTGCCTACTTGACCGTATGGTTGGGGACAGATCCGCTAGCGGAGTACAATGTAACTACAATCGAGCAGGCCGCTACCGTTGTTGCGCTCGAAGTAACGAAACTTCGCGCCGTGGCTACCGTAGAGCAACGGTTTCGCAGCTATTTCATTGAGGACATCATCCAAGGGCGCGTAGACGCGCGTACTGATGCTATCTCCCGCGGGGCTGCCTACGGGTGGGATCTCACTGTACGCTTCCTCCCCGTGCTGATTGAGTTAGACGATTTTCGCAGGTTCTATCGTACTTCTGAGAGCAGCCCCGCACAAGTGTTACGGCGGCTTTGGCAGGCTGTATCGGTATCGGCTGCTGTCTTCGCCACGGATTGCATAGTAGTCGACCGCGGAACACGCATTCTCGCTCTTCTTAGGAATGATCCGGTTAACGGGGAAGGTCGGGTCGTGCTTGCCGCCCGTAATCTCACCAAAATGATCAATGATGAGTTAGGTGCGGCCGAGGCGTTGTCAGCATCAGTAGGGGTCGGGAGGATGCTTGAGAATATTCTTGACTTGCGCTTAGCGTTAGAACAGGCCACACTAGCGCTGGAAATAGGGCAGATCATCAATGGCACAGGTTCGATCACTCACTTTGATGAGCTCGGGTTTTACCGCGTTTTGTTCATGAGCAGAGACAACCAGGAGCTGACAGCTTTCAGTGAGGATTTGTTGAAACCGCTACAGGACAGTGACCGGCACAAGCGAACAGACCTCGTCCGGACTCTCGAGGCAATTCTCAAGTGCAACGGCAATCTTCGGCAAGCCGCCGGTGAGTTGTATGTACACTACAACACCCTGCGCTACCGTGTGTCGAGGATTGAGGAATTAACCAAGCTAGATGTAGGGTCGTATCAAGGGTCGTTTAATTTTCACATGGCCTTGATGATTCAGCGTATGAACCGACATCGCGCGCAGTCCAAGTCATAGCAACAAAGGACGGATCACATCCGTCCTTTGTCAACATCAAACACAATCAGGGCCTTGTTTTCGTCACTAAATCACATATACTCGTCCGCATTCAATTGCTATAATTTTGATGAGAGGCACTGTGCACACAACGCAGGAAGGAGTTATGCCATGCAAACAAGGTTTGCCTTAAAGCGGCAGTCTTATCAAGACTCGCTACAGCTCATGTCAATTGCGGCTAAACTCAAGTCCATTCCCGGCATAATACAAACCGGGGCCGTAATGGGGACGGAAGCTAACATGACAACGCTGTCCCACAGCGGATTTACTCCCGATAGTTCGCTCGTCGCAGGACCGGATGATATCGTCATTGCCCTGCGTGGCGAAAGCGACGAAGCCATCGATCGCGCTCTAGCCGCATTCCATGAGCTACTACAGCCCCCCCAAGCACAGGCAGGCACGCCCTTTACGCCAAGTGCACCGCGCTCAATAAGTGCCGCGCTGGCACAAGGCGGCCCTGCGAATCTAGCGCTGATTTCGGTTCCCGGCGTTTATGCTGCTCGGGAGGCGCGTAAGGCCATTGCAGCTGGGCTACACGTCATGATCTTTAGTGATAACGTTTCAGTGGACGAGGAGATATCCCTAAAGAAATTCGCCCGAGAGAAAGACCTTTTAGTAATGGGTCCGGATTGCGGCACAGCAATTATCGGTGGAGTGCCACTCTGCTTTGCTAACCATGTTCGGCGCGGTTCCATCGGCATTTTAGGAGCCTCAGGAACTGGGATACAGCAGGCCACGGTGCTCATAGATCGCCTTGGGTCAGGCGTGAGCCATGCGATAGGCACAGGCGGTAGGGATTTGTCTGACGCTGTGGGAGGTATAACCATGCTGACGGCGTTCGATGCCCTAGAAGCAGACCCCGACACGCATCTTATCTTGCTTATTTCTAAGCCACCGGGGTACGAGACGGCGAAGGCCGTAGCGCAGCGCATCATGCGGTGCCGGAAGCCGGTCATTGTAGCCTTTCTGGATGGCGACACCAGTCAAATAGAGGCGGCGGGGGCTATCGCTGCATTGAACCTTGAAGAAGCGGCAGCCAAGGCAGTCGCTCTTGTCAACGGGAAGGACCCGCACAGTGTGACCGAGGCCTTCTCGCGCGCGGAGTTAGCATTCACCGTAAAAACCGAAGTGGCCAAGCTCAAGCCTGAGCAGGTTCATGTGCGAGGGTTGTTCTCGGGTGGGACTTTAGCCCAAGAGGCCGTTAGTATACTGCGCTCCGCTGTGGGGCGTGTGCGTAGTAACATCGCCAAAGACCCCGCCGACAGGCTCGGGGATGTGTCTGTAAGTGTAGGTGACTGCGTCCTTGACTTGGGGGATGATGATTTTACTAAGGGACGTCCTCACCCCATGATTGACCCCTCTTATCGCGCGGAGCGCATCATAAGCGAGCACGCCGACCCTACCGTTACCGTAATACTTTGCGATGTGGTGCTAGGCGTCGGCTCGCACGGCGATCCCGCCGGCGTCTTAGCCGCAGCCGTGAACGTAGCTCGGGCCACAACGGGCAGATACATTACCGTAATCGCCTCAGTTTGCGGAACTGAGAGTGACCCCCAACGCCTAACGGCACAAGAGAACATATTGCGGCAGGCAGGGGTGCTTGTCTACCCCTCAAATGCCTTTGCCGCGGAAGCGGCCGGCAAGCTGGTGCAAGCCGCCAGGGAAAGGGGGAGTAGGTCGTGAGGAGTTTGCTTGACGCAAAATTGCACGTGGTCAATGTCGGCTTAGAGTCCTTCGCCGCTGATCTCAGAAGTGCGGGCGTTGACGTTGTACATGTGGATTGGCGTCCTCCTGCTCGGGGTGATCTAAGACTTACTCAAGCACTTTCCGTGCTTGATGAGCGCGCCGAAGTCATTGATGCGGCTAACCGCGTGGCCATAGAGAACATGATTGCCGCTCACCCCATACTCGTGGATGTGGGAGTAGCATTGGACACCATCCCAGGCTTTACGGAAAAGACCATCCTGCACGCCGGTCCTCCCGTCGCGTGGGAGAAGATGTGCGGTCCCATGCAAGGGGCGATAATCGGCGCGCTCATACATGAGAAACGGGCTGCGAATGAAGCAGAAGCCCGGATTGTCGCTGCCTCCGGGGAATACACTTTTGCCCCCTGTCACCATTACGACGCAGTGGGGCCTATGGCCGGCGTCATATCTGCCGGTATGCCGGTGATAGTAGTTGCCGACAAGCACACCGGCCGCAGGGTGTACAGCAACTTCAATTCCGAGGCCAAAGGCAAAAAATCACTGAGCTTTGGCTCACTCGGACCTGACGTAGAGGAGATGCTGTGCTGGGTGCGCGACGTATTTGCACCATTCCTCAAGGATGTGGTGCGAGTGCTGGGTGGCATTGACCTCAAGGCTATTATCGCGCGGGCCATACAGATGGGGGACGAGGTGCACACACGCCATGCCGCTGCGACGTCACTCTTGGTGAGGGAAATTTTCACCGCTCTGCCGGAGGTGAGCGTAAGCCGCGAGGCTTTAGCGCGCATAAGTAAGTTTCTCTACTTCAATGACTTCGTGTTTCTCAACTTCTCTATGGCTGCCTGTAAACTAATGGTTCTTGCTGGGCATGGCGTGCCCAATAGCTCTATTGTTACTGTCATCGCGCGTAACGGTGTCGAAACCGGCGTGCGCCTCAGTGGGATGGGGGACCAGTGGTTTACCGCCCCTGCACCCCATGTCAAAGGCCTCTACTTCCCAGGGTTTACCGCCGAGGACGCTAATCCCGACTTAGGAGACAGCGCGATTACCGAGGTGGCCGGACTCGGGGCCTTTGCCATGGCGGCAAGTATACCCTTAGTCAAAGTAGTAGGCGGAACTGCGGCTGAGGCCATCGCCACAACGCGAGCGATGAAGGAGATCACCTTTGCTTCAAATCCCATGTTCGCTATCCCGGTCCTAGATTTTGCGAACACGGTGCTGGGAATTGACGCGCGCAAGGTTGTTGAAACCGGTATTTGCCCAAGTATCAATACCGGGATTGCGCACCGTGATGCCGGCGTCGGCATTGTAGGGTCCGGCATATCCTGGGCTCCTTTTGAGTGTTTTGCTGCTGCCATCACAGCATTAGCCCACGGAACAAAAACAGAAGCCCCTGAAAGTGGACAATAAAAGAGGAGGAAAAATCGTGCTAAGAAAAGGTGCATTGCTCTTCGTTGCTGCGATGGTGCTCGTGACGACACTGTCGCTCGGGCCGCTGCTCTCGTTGGCCACCACGCCGCCCATTCGGGTCACCGTAAACGGAGCCCTACTCACACTCGATGTGCCGCCGGTGCTGCAGAGCGGTCGCGTGTTAGTTCCGTTTAGGGCAATTTTTGAGGCCTTAGGCGCAACTGTCAACTGGGATGCGGCCACTAATGTCGTGAGCGGTTACCTAGGACGCCAAGCTGTATTTCTCCAGCTCGGCAGCAGGACAGCTTGGCGCAACGGTCCGGCCCTACAGCTAGATGTAGCACCCACCATCATCGGCGGACGCACTCTAGTTCCGTAAGCGTCAAATACTTCCCACCTCGCTCTGAGTCCTCCCGCATGAGATGCTGTAGCTAGCAATCTCACGGGAGGTTTTGTTTATGACTAAGGCAGAGCGTAAGAGTTTGTGGGAGACCCGGGTGGCACAGTACCGAGCCAGCGGCCAAAGCGCTAGCGTGTGGTGCGCGGAGAACAAGGTGAGCGTTTGCCAGCTGTACTATTGGCTAAAGAAGAATGGTGCGCAGCCGGCGTGGATCCCGGTAGAGATCCAGGGGTCCTATGGGGAGAGTTCTCTCTGCGTCAGAGTCGGTCGAGCTGCCATCGAGGTTAAGGCGGGTTTTGACCCTGAGCACCTGCTAAAGGTTGTTCAGACGCTTACGGCGTTATGCTAGCCGATGTAACGGTGGACCGTGTGT
>Ga0208101_10081_pt1 | contig 18055 bp, 12 predicted proteins | sample Subbioug_CSW11AC_FD_184823 | JGI IMG/M metagenome (GOLD analysis project Ga0208101, IMG submission 184823) | Serpentinite rock and fluid subsurface biosphere microbial communities from McLaughlin Reserve, California, USA - CR12Aug_CSW11AC (SPAdes) | ecosystem: Environmental > Terrestrial > Deep...
ACTTCGGTCTTGGCCGGTGCCGCGCTCCACTTTGCCACATTCCGCGCGCCAACGCCACGTGTTTCTTCGGAACGATTTGCGGCGCGGGCGGGCCGATTACTGCGCTAACCTGCGGTTCAACTCGGACCGCGAAGCACGCCTTCGGCACGCCGGTTAACCTCGACGTTGCGCGCCGCCCTTACACTCATCCCATGCTGATACTGGGAATCGAAAGCTCTTGCGATGAAACCGGGGTCGCGCTGGTGCACGCCGACGCGGGTGCGGCGCCGCCGCGGCTGCTCGCGCAGGCCCTGCACAGCCAGGTGCAAATGCACGAGGCCTATGGCGGCGTGGTGCCCGAACTGGCCAGCCGCGACCACATCCGGCGCGTGCTGCCGCTCACGCATGCGGTGTTGCAACAGGCCGCTTGCACGCTGGAGCAGATCGACTGCCTGGCGTTTACACGCGGTCCTGGCTTGGCCGGGGCCTTGCTGGTGGGGGCCGGGGTGGCGTGCGGCATGGCGGCGGCGCTGGGCAAGCCCACGCTCGGGGTGCACCACCTCGAGGGGCACCTGCTGTCGCCGTTTTTGAGCGCCGATGCGCCCGAGTTCCCGTTTGTGGCGCTGCTGGTCTCGGGCGGGCATACGCAACTGATGCGCGTCGATGGGGTGGGGCGCTACCACTTGTTGGGCGAGACCATCGACGACGCCGCCGGCGAGGCATTCGACAAATCGGCCAAGCTGCTCGGGCTGGGCTACCCCGGCGGCCCGGCGCTGGCGCGGTTGGCTGAACGTGGCCGCGCTGACGCCTTCAAGCTGCCGCGCCCGCTGCTGCACAGTGGAGATCTGGATTTTTCTTTTGCCGGCCTCAAAACCGCGGTGCTCACGCAGGTGCGCAAGCTGGGCCCCGAACTCGACGCGCGCCGGGCCGATCTGGCCGCCGCCACCGAGGCCGCCATCGTCGAGGTGCTGCTAAAAAAATCGCTCGCCGCCTTGCAGCAAACCGGTCTGCGGCGGTTGGTGGTGGCTGGCGGCGTGGGCGCCAACCAGCGCTTGCGCCAGCAGCTCGACGCCGCTGCCCAGCGCCTGGGGTTGCGCGTGCACTACCCCGAGCTGCACCTGTGCACCGACAACGGGGCCATGATCGCGCTGGCCGCCGCGATGCGCTGGCAAGCCGGCCTGATGCCTGCCGACGCCCGCGGCGAGGGCTACAGCTTCGCGGTGCGGCCGCGCTGGCCGCTGGCACAGAGCGCCAGCGCAGAGGCCGCCGCAACAGCTTAAGCGGGCGCTGCACCATTTCAGGGCACGCCTCACCGAAGGCGCAGCTGCGTTCGGGCATAATACCCGTTCATCAACCGCCGGGTCTGCACAGCTCGGCGGTTCGCATTTGGAGACGCAACAATGCCCACCTATCCCGTAACCAAGCGCGGCGCCGAACAGCTCAAATCCGAGTTGCAGCGCCTCAAATCCAGCGACCGCCCGGCGGTCATCAACGCCATCTCCGAGGCGCGCGCCCAAGGCGACCTGAGCGAGAACGCCGACTACGACGCCGCCAAAGAGCGCCAGGGCTTCATCGAAGGCCGCATCGCCGAAATCGAGAGCAAGCTGGCGCAGGCTCAGGTCATCGACCCGGCCACGCTCGACGCCGGCGGCCGGGTGGTGTTTGGGGCCATCGTCGAGCTCGAAGACGAACTCAGTGGCGCGGCGGTTACGTACCAGATCGTGGGCGAAGACGAGGCCGACCTCAAGCAGGGCCTGATCAACATCTCGAGCCCGATCGCGCGCGCCCTGATCGGCAAGGTGGAGGGCGACGTGGCCGAGGTGCAGGCCCCGGGTGGCGTCAAGCGCTACGAAATCATGGCGGTGCGCTACCAGTAAGCAGCCCACCCAGAGGCTGTGCGGCTGCGGCGCGCTCGGCGGCCTGCACGGTGTTGCTCAGCAGCATGGTGATGGTCATGGGCCCAACGCCGCCGGGCACCGGCGTGAGGTAGCCGGCTACCTCTTGCACGCCCGCAAAATCCACATCGCCGCACAGCTTGCCGGCGGCGTCGCGGTTCATGCCCACGTCGAGCACCACGGCACCGGGCTTGACCATGTCGCGCGTGAGCAGGCCGGCCTTGCCCACTGCGGCCACGATCACATCGGCTTGCAGGGTGTGGGCCTTGAGGTTGGGGGTGCGCGAGTGGCAGACGGTGACGGTGGCGTCGCGCTGCAGCAGCAGCAGCGCCATCGGTTTGCCCACGATGTTGCTGCGCCCGATCACCACCGCGTGCTTGCCGCGCAAATCAAAGCCGATGTGCTCCAGCATTTTTAGGCAGCCGTAGGGGGTGCAGGGCCAGAAACCGGGCTGGCCGACCAGCAGCGCTCCGGCGCTGGCGATGTGAAAACCGTCCACATCCTTGGCCGGGCTGATGGCTTCGATCACGCGCTGCGCCTCGATCTGCGGCGGCAGCGGCAGTTGCACCAAGATGCCGTGGATGCGCGGGTCGGCGTTGAGGGCGTTGATGCGCGCCAGCAACTCGGCCTCGCTCAGGCTGGCCGGGTGCCGCTCCAGCAGCGAGTGGATGCCGGCCTCGGCGCAGGCCTTGACCTTGTTGCGCACATACACCTGGCTGGCCGGGTCATCGCCGACCAGCAGCACCGCCAGGCCAGGCTGCTGGCCCAGGGCGGTGAGCGTGCGGGTGCGCTGGGTGAGTTCGGCGCGCAGTTGGCGCGACAGCGCCACGCCGTCGATCAGTTGAGCAGTCATTGCAAAAAACCGGGGGGAGTAAATTCTAAATCAGGATTTGGCACCAGGGCCGAGGGCGATCTTAAGCAAATCAGCGACCGTGTTGGTGCCGAGCTTTTCCATGATGTTGGCGCGGTGCGCCTCCACCGTTTTGATGCTGATGTTGAGGTCGTCGGCGATCTGCTTGTTGAGCCGCCCGGCCACGATGCGCTCGAGCACCTGCGATTCGCGCCCGGTGAGCCGGGCCATCAGGGCTTCGCGGCTGGCGGCTTGCTGGTGGTCGGCAAAGGCGGTGCGCGCCGTCTCGAGCATGCGATCGACCAAGGCCATGAGCTGCTGCTCGTTGAAGGGTTTTTGGATGAAATCGAGCGCGCCTTTTTTCATCGTCTGCACCGCCATGGGCACGTCGCCGTGGCCGGTGATGAAGACGATCGGCAAGGGGTAGTGGCGTTCGAGCAGCCGGTCTTGCAGCTCCATGCCGGTCATGCCGCCCATGCGGATGTCGGCCACTAGGCAGGCCACTTCGCGCGGGTCGTAGCGGCTTAAAAAAGCCTCGGCGGACTCGAAGCAACGCACCCGGTAGTCTTTGCCCTCGAGCAGCCACTGCAGCGAGTCGCGCACCGCCTCATCGTCATCGACCACGTAAACCAAACCGCGCTTAGCCATCACACTCATTTGTCGCCTTCATTGGGTAGGCATAGGCCCGGCGGCGGGCCCTGGCCTGGGTGCATCAGGATTTGAGCGCAGTCAGCGAGGGGAGCCAGAAGCTGAACTCACAACCCATGATTTCCTGCCCATTGTAGAGGTTGTGCGCCTCGAGCCGACCGTGGTGCGATTCGACGATCGAGCGGCACAGCTTGAGCCCGATCCCCATGCCCTCGGCCTTGGTGCTGTAAAAGGCCTCGTAGATGCGTTCGAGTCGTTCCGGCGGGATGCCGCGGCCGGTGTCGCGCACGCTGAACTCCACCACCGGCAGGCCCTCGACGTGGCGCGGCGTCACGCACAGCTCGACTTGGCGCTGGCCCACGGGGCGCTGCGCCTGCATGATGGCTTCGCCGGCGTTTTTGAGCAAGTTGATGAGCACCTGCTCGATCAAGATCGGGTCCACCAGCAGCTGCGGCAGGCGCGCCGCCACGTAGGTGTTGAGACGCACCAGGTGGCGGCGCAGATCGATTTCGGCCAGTTCCACGGCGTTGGCCACCATCTGCGCCGCGTCCGAGGGGATCGGGGTGGGTTCGCTGCGTTTGACGAAGGCGCGGATGCGCTGGATGATCTGGCCGGCGCGCTGGGCCTGTTTGGCGGTTTTTTGCAGCACCTCGAGCAGCTCGGCCTCGCTGATCTGCTGCTGCTGCAAGCGCGCGATCATGCCGCTGCTGTAGTTGTTGATGGCGGTCAGGGGCTGGTTGAGCTCGTGCGCCACGCTCGAGGCCATCTCGCCCATGGTGATCAGGCGGCTGGCGGCCTCGGCGCGCTCTTGCTGCAGGGCGGCTTGCTGCTCGGCGCGCCGACGCGCCGTGATGTCAGAGGCGATCACCATCTGCACCAGCCGGCCATCGACCCAAGTCAGGTAGCGCGAGCGCACCTCCAGCCACTTGTTGAGGGCGTCGAGGAACAGCTCGGCGTGGTCGGTGGTGGCCTCAAACAGGGTGTCGGTGGGCAAGCCCGCTAGGCCGTCGGACTGGTGGTCCTCGCTATCCGGGCGGGTGGCGCTGCTGCGCTGGCTCAACTGGATCAGCTGCCGGTGCCCTTCGGCGGTCGAGCCGAACCAGGTCTGGTACATGCGGTTGGCAAACAGCAGTTCGGTGCTGTTCAAGGGCGCCACGGATACCGCCTGGTCGAGCGTGTCGAGCACCGTGGTGAAGCGCCGGTACGAGGCCCCGAGCTCTTCGCGCACGCGCTTGGGTTCGCTGATGTCGGTCACCGACGTCATCCAGCCGGTCTGCTGCCCCTGCGAGTCGATCAGCGGCGAGACGTACATGCGGGCATAAAAGGTGCTGCCGTCTTTGCGCTGCACGGGCATCTCGAAGCCTCCGGCGTTGGTGCGACCACTGAGCTCGTCGTCGAGCCGGGCGTGCAGGTTTTCCACATGGGCTGCGGGCCAGTAGGGGAAGGGGGCTTGCGCACCCACCAGATCGGTCTCGCTCCAGCCGGTCATGGAGCAAAAGGCTGGGTTCACGTAGGTGATGCGGCCATTGAGGTCGAGCGCACGCATGCCGGTGAGCATGGAGTTTTCCATGGCGCGGCGAAACAGTGTCTCGGACTGCAAGGCGCGCTGCGCCTGCAGCCGGCGCCGGGTGTGGCGCAGGTTGGTCAGCAGCATCCAGATGGTGAGCAGGCTGAGCGAGCCGACGACCCAGAAAAACCCTTCGCCGGCGGCATCGCGGCTGATGCGGTAGCTGGTGGCGCGCAGCTGCAGATGCGGGCCCACGGGCGTGACCGCCAGCTGGGCGCTGCGCGGGTGCCCAGTCCAAGGCAACCACGGTAAACCCTCGTGGTCGAGCTCGTGCATGCTGCCGGCCACCACGTTGCCGTGCAAATCGACCAGCGCCAGCGCGTAGCGGGTGCGCACGTCGCTGGGTACCCCCAGCCGCAGCAGCATTTCAAGCGAATACTCGACCATCAGGGTGCCCTGAAAGCGCCCCATATGCGTCAGCGGCAGCAGCAACAGCAGGCGCGAGTCGGGCCCCGGGCCACCCAGCGGGCGACTGAAGTGTGGCTGCAGGGTGGTGCGCGCCACACCCAGCGCGCCCTCGGTGTCGACATCCAAAACCGGCTGGCCGGCGCTGCGGTTGAGCAGCGCCGGTGCCTGCACGGCCGCGTGGGCCGATACCACTTGGTCGCGCGCATCGAGCCAAGTCAGCGCCAGCAGCTCGGGAAAGCGCCCGGCCAGCAGCTCGGCTTCGAGGCCAAACAGCTGGGGGCTGAGTTCACCGCCGACGACCTCTGCGGCCATGCGCTGCAAGGGCTCGTGCGGCTCGAGCAAGCGCAGCCGCAGGCGCTGCTGCGCGTACTCGACGTCGCGCGTCACCTCTTGCTGCTCGCGTTGCGCCTCGAGCCGGGTGAAGTAGGTGAACGCCGAGGCGATGGCGGCCAAAAAAAGCAGCACCGAGATCAGGGGCACGATGCTGACCATCCGGTCTTGGTGCGCCGGGCTCAGGCCCTGCCACCAGCGCTGCCAGCGCCGCCAAGGGCGCCAGCGCGCGCGGAGCGAAGCGATCAGGGAGCTGGGTGTGCTTGTCATTGGCTCCAAGTCTATGGGAAAACCCGCATCGGATGGGGCTTGCTCGCTGGTTTGCACGCGGACACAATTTCATAATACAAAAAGTTAATCTGTATCTTGAAAAATTCCACAAACTCTGCCACACTTCGTTCGAGGTGGCGCGCGCCTGTGTCACCATAAACCCGTCGGTGCCCGCCGCGCTCGTGCGCACCACAGTGGCCCACAAACAGGAGACGCCGCATGTCCGAACCCCTGCCACCCTCCCAGAGCGTGCTCAGCGCGCCCGACCTCGACGCCCAAGAAACCCGCGAATGGCTCGACGCCCTCACAGCGGTGATCGAGCGCGAGGGCCCCGAGCGCGCCCACTTTTTGCTCGAGCAGCTGCTCGAAGAAGCGCGCGAGCACAGCGTGGACCTGCCGTTTTCGGCCACCACCGGTTACGTCAACACCATCGAGCCGGGCGAAGAAGCGCCCAGCCCCGGCAAGCTGGCGCTCGAGGGGCGGCTGCGCGCCTACATGCGCTGGAACGCGATGGCGATGGTGGTCAAGGCGAACCGGCTCGACCCGGCCGACGGCGGCGATTTGGGTGGCCACATCAGTTCCTTCCAGTCGATGGCGCACATGCTGGCGGCGGGTTTCAACCACTTCTGGCACGCCGACGACACCGACAGCGGCGGCAGCCACGGCGGCGATCTGCTCTACATGCAGGGCCACAGCGCGCCCGGCATCTACGCCCGCGCCTTCATGGAAGGGCGCATCAGCGAGGAGCAACTGCTCAACTTCCGCCAAGAGGTCGATGGCAAGGGCCTGTCGAGCTACCCGCACCCCAAGCTGATGCCCGATTTTTGGCAGTTCCCGACCGTGAGCATGGGGCTGGGGCCGCTGATGGCGATCTACCAGGCGCGTTTTCTCAAGTACCTGCACGCGCGCGGCATTGCCGACACGGCGCGGCGCAAGGTCTGGGCCTTTTGTGGCGACGGCGAGATGGACGAGCCCGAAAGCCTGGGCGCGATCGGGCTGGCGGCGCGCGAAGGGCTGGACAACCTGATCTTTGTCGTCAACTGCAACCTGCAGCGCCTCGACGGCCCGGTGCGCGGCAACGGCAAGATCATCCAAGAGCTCGAGGGCGAGTTTCGCGGCTCGGGCTGGAACGTGATCAAGCTGCTCTGGGGCCGCCAGTGGGACGAGCTGCTGGCGCGCGACAAAGACGGCGCCCTGCGCAAGATCATGATGGAGACGCTGGACGGCGACTACCAGGCCTTCAAGGCCAACGACGGCGCCTTTGTGCGCAAAAACTTCTTTGGCCGCGACCCCCGCGCGCTCGAGCTGGTGGCCAAGATGAGCGACGCCGATGTGGCGGCGCTGCGCCGTGGCGGCCACGACGCCTCCAAGGTCTATGCCGCCTTCCACCGCGCCCAGCACCACCAGGGCCAGCCCACGGTGCTGCTGGTCAAAACCGTCAAGGGCTACGGCATGGGCAAGGCCGGCGAGGGCAAGAACACCGCGCACCAGACCAAGAAGCTCAGCGACGAAGACATCCGCACCTTCCGCGACCGCTTCAACATCCCCATCCCCGACAGCGAGCTGCCGAAAATCCCGTTCTACAAGCCGGCCGACGACACGCCCGAGATGCGCTACCTGCACGAGCGCCGCCAAGCGCTGGGCGGCTACCTGCCCAAGCGGCGCGCGCGCAGCAGCGAGCAGTTCACCGTGCCGGCGCTCGAAACCTTCAAGGCGGTGCTCGAGCCCACCGCCGAGGGGCGCGAGATTTCCACCACCCAGGCCTATGTGCGCTTCCTCACGCAGCTGCTGCGCGATGCGGCGCTGGGGCCGCGCGTGGTGCCGATCTTGGTCGATGAGGCGCGCACCTTTGGCATGGAGGGGCTGTTTCGCCAGATCGGCATCTACAACCCCAAAGGCCAGCTCTACACCCCGGTGGACAAAGACCAGGTGATGTACTACCGCGAAGACAAGGCCGGGCAGATCCTGCAAGAGGGCATCAACGAAGCCGGCGGCATGGCGAGCTGGATCGCGGCGGCCACGTCGTACAGCACCAACAACCGCATCATGGTGCCGTTCTACATCTACTACTCGATGTTTGGCTTTCAGCGCATCGGCGATTTGGCTTGGGCGGCGGGCGATATGCAGGCGCGCGGCTTTTTGCTCGGCGGCACCAGCGGGCGCACCACGCTCAACGGCGAGGGCTTGCAGCACGAAGACGGGCACAGCCAGATTTTGGCCGGCACCATCCCCAACTGCATCAGCTACGACCCGAGCTTTGCGCACGAGGTGGCGGTGATCCTGCACCACGGACTCAAGCGCATGGTCGAGCGCCAAGAGAACGTGTTTTACTACCTCACGCTGCTGAACGAAAACTACCCCATGCCGGGCCTAGCCCCCGGCACCGAGGAGCAGATCCTCAAAGGCATGTACCTGTGCCAAGAAGGCCCGAAGCTCACGCCGCGGGTGCAGCTGCTGGGCAGCGGCTCTATACTGCGCGAAAGCCTGTTTGCGCAGCGCCTGCTGGAGCAAGACTGGGGCGTGGCGGCCAACGTCTGGAGCTGCCCGAGCTTCAACGAACTGGCGCGCGAGGGCCAAGACTGCGAGCGCTGGAACCTGTTGCACCCCACCGAGGCGCCGCGGCAGGCGTTCGTGACGCAGCAGCTGGCCGCGCACACCGGCCCGGTGGTGGCCGCGACCGACTACATGAAAGCCTACGCCGAGCAGATTCGGGCCTTCATCCCCAAAGGGCGCAGCTACAAGGTGCTGGGCACCGACGGCTTTGGCCGCAGCGATTTTCGCAGCAAGCTGCGCCAGCACTTTGAGGTCAACCGCCACTACATCGTGGTCGCCGCGCTCAAGGGCTTGGCCGAGGAGGGCGCTTTGCCCGCCGCCAAAGTGGCCGAAGCGATCGCCAAATACGGCATCGACGCCAACAAGATCAACCCCTTGCACGCCTGAAGCGCGCGAAAGGCATTCATCATGGCAATGATCGAAGTCAAAGTCCCCGACATCGGCGACTTCACAGACGTGGCGGTGATCGAGCTGCTGGTCAAAGTAGGCGACCGCGTGAAGGCCGAGCAGTCGCTGGTCACGGTCGAGAGCGACAAGGCGTCGATGGAAATCCCGTGCTCGCACGCCGGCGTGGTGCGCGCGCTCAAGGTGGCGCTTGGCGACAAGGTGAACATCGGCTCGGTGCTGCTGGAGCTGGAAGCCGAGGATGCGCTGGAGTCGGCTGCTGCCCCTGCTGCTGTGCCTGCTGCACCGGTTGCCGTGCCCGTGGCCGCTTCGCCGGCACCAGCGCAAGCCGCGCAGCCCAGCGTGCCTGTGCCTGCGTCCTCATCGGCCCCGGCCCCGACCGCTGCGCCCTCGCCAGCCGCCGCCGCGCTGCCCCACGCCTCGCCCTCGGTGCGCAAGTTTGCGCGCGAGCTCGGCGTGCCGCTGGCCGAGGTCAGCGGCAGCGGCCTCAAGGGCCGCATCACGCTCGCCGACGTGCAAGCCTTCAGCCGCGCCGTCATGGCCGGGCAGCAGCACACCCTAGCGGGCCGGGCGGCCTTGGCGGGCAGCGGCGCCGCTGCTGGAGCGTCTGGCAGCGAGCTGGGCCTGATCCCATGGCCCAAGGTGGACTTTGCCAAGTTTGGCCCCATCGAGCGCAAAGAGCTGGGGCGGATCAAGAAAATCAGCGCCGCCAACCTGCTGCGCAACGCCGTCATGATCCCGGCCGTCACCAACCACGACGACGCCGACATCACCGAACTCGAGGCCTTTCGCGTCGCCACCAACCGCGAGCACGAAAAATCGGGCGTCAAAGTCACCATGCTGGCCTTCCTCATCAAGGCCTGCGTGGCGGCGCTGAAAAAATTCCCCGACTTCAACAGCAGCCTCGACGGCGACGCGCTGATCGTCAAAAACTACTGGCACATCGGCTTTGCCGCCGACACGCCCAACGGCCTGATGGTGCCGGTGCTCAAAAACGCCGACCAAAAAGGGGTGCTGCAAATCAGCCTAGAGATGGCCGAACTGGCCAAAAAAGCGCGCGACGGCAAGCTCAGCCCGGCCGAAATGAGCGGCGCCACCTTCACCATCTCGAGCTTGGGCGGCATCGGCGGGCGCTACTTCACGCCCATCATCAACGCACCAGAAGTCGCCATTTTGGGTGTCTGCAAAAGCCAGATGAGCCCGGTCTGGAACGGCACGGCATTTGAGCCGCGGCTGCTGCTGCCGCTGTCGCTCACCTGGGACCACCGCGTCATCGACGGTGCCGCGGCGGCGCGCTTCAACGCCTATCTGGGCCAGATTCTGGCCGACTTCCGCCGCGTGCTGCTCTAAGGGCCACCTGCCATGACCAATCAAACACATCCAAACCCTACCGAGTTCGACTGCGACCTGCTGGTGCTGGGCTCGGGCCCGGGTGGCTACTCGGCCGCTTTTCGGGCTGCCGATCTGGGCCTCAAGGTGGTGCTGGTCGAGCGCTACGCCCAGCTCGGCGGGGTCTGTCTGAACGTGGGCTGCATCCCCTCCAAGGCCTTGCTGCACGTGGCGGCGGTGCTCGAAGAAGCCAGCCATCTGGGCGCGCTCGGGGTCGAATTTGCCGCCCCCACGGTGAGCGTGGACAAGCTGCGCGCGCACAAAGACAAGGTCATCGGCAAGCTCACCGGTGGCCTGGGTGCCATGGCCAAAATGCGCAAGGTCGAGATCGTGCGCGGCTACGGTGCCTTCGTCGGTCCGCACCAGATCGAAGTGGAGGAAACCCACGGCAGCGGCCAAGCGCAGACCGGCAGCAAAAAACGGCTGTCGTTCAAGCGCTGCATCATCGCCGTGGGCTCGCAGGCCGTGCGCCTGCCGTTTATGCCAGACGATGCGCGGGTGGTTGACAGCACCGGCGCGCTGGCGCTGCCAGGCGTGCCCAAAAAGATGCTGATCATCGGCGGCGGCATCATCGGCCTCGAGATGGGCACGGTCTATTCGGCGCTGGGCGCGCGGCTGGATGTGGTCGAGATGCTCGACGGCCTGATGCCGGGCGCCGACCGCGATCTGGTCAAGGTCTGGGAGAAGATGAACCAAGGGCGCTTCGACCGCATCTTGCTCAAAACCAAAACCGTGGGCGCGCAAGCCACACCCGAGGGCATACGTGTGCAGTTCGAGGGCGCAGACGGCAGCCCAAGCGAAGGCCTGTACGACTTGGTGCTGCAAGCCGTGGGCCGCGCACCCAACGGCAAAAAGATCGCCGCCGAGCGCGCCGGCGTGGCCGTGAACGGGCGCGGCTTCATCGAAGTCGATGCGCAGATGCGCAGCAACGTGCCCCACATCTTCGCCATCGGCGACGTGGTCGGCCAACCGATGCTGGCGCACAAGGCGGTGCACGAGGCGCACGTGGCGGCCGAGGTGGTGGCGGGCGAATTGCTGGGCCGCGCCGATCTGGCGCGCGCGGCTTTCGATGCCCGCGTGATCCCCAGCGTGGCCTACACCGACCCCGAGCTGGCTTGGGTGGGCCTGACCGAAGAGCAGGCCAAGGCGCAGGGCATCGCGGTGCGCAAGGGCTTGTTTCCGTGGAGCGCTTCCGGGCGCGCCTTGGCCAACGGCTGCGAGCAGGGCTTCACCAAGCTGCTGTTCGACGACCGCCCCGAAGCCGCTGGCCACGGCCGCATCTTGGGCGGCGGCATCGTCGGGCGCCACGCCGGCGATTTGATCGGCGAAGTCGCGCTGGCGATCGAAATGGGCGCCGACGCCATAGACATCGGCAAAACCATCCACCCGCACCCCACGCTGGGCGAAAGCATCGGTCTGGCGGCCGAAGCCGCGCACGGCAGTTGCACCGATTTGCCGCCGCAGCGCCGCTAGGGGTGGTGGTGGCCTAGGGGCTGCGGCTTGGCGTGGTGCCGCTGCTGCCTTGTTTCGCCGTGCGGGTGCAGGTCAGCCGCCGGTTTTTTGTAGTGCAGATCCAAGGAAGAACCGACCATGCCCAGCTTTGCCGACTACGATCAGCACGACGCCCTTGGCTTAGCCGAACTGGTGCGCCAGGGCGCGGTGAGCGCGCGCGATTTGCTCGACGAAGCCATCCGCCGCCGCGACGCGCTCAACCCGCAGCTCAATGCGGTGGTGCTGAATATGGACGAACTGGCCTGGCGCGCCATCGAGGCTGGGCTGCCGCAGGGGCCGTTCACGGGCGTGCCGTTCTTGCTCAAAGACCTGCTCGCCGCCTACGCCGGTGTGCCGCTGACGCACGGCAGCCGCGCCTTGCGCCACTACGTGCCGGATCGCGACAGCGAGATGGTGCGCCGCTTCAAGGCCGCCGGGCTGGTGATTTTTGGCAAGACCAGTTGCCCCGAAAACGGCTACTTGGGCAGCACCGAATCCAAGCTGCACGGCATCACGCGCAACCCTTGGGATTTGCAGCGCTCGGCGGGCGGCTCCAGTGGTGGCTCTGGGGCGGCGGTGGCGGCGCGCATCGTCCCCATGGCCAGCGGCGGCGACGGCGGCGGTTCGCTGCGCATCCCGGCTGCGGCCTGCGGCGTGGTGGGGCTCAAGCCCTCGCGCGGGCGCAACCCCTACGGGCCGCTGGTGGGCGAGCCTTGGTTCGGGCAGGTGCAAGAGGGCGTCATCTCCTTAAGTGTGCGCGACAGCGCTGCCGCGCTCGACGCCACCAGCGGCCCAGACTTGGGCTGCCCCTACACCGCGCCGGTGCCGGCGCGGCCCTTTTTGCAGGAAGTGACGCAGCCGCCGGGCAGGCTGCGCATCGCTTGGTGCGAGCAACCCCTGATGCGCTCGGGCGAGCTCAGCGCCGAATGCCGCCGCGCCTTGCAGCAAACGGTGGCGCAGTTGCAGGCCCTCGGGCACGAGCTGGTGCAGGCGCAGCCGCCGATCGACCACCACGTGGTGGGCCCAGCCTACCTGTTGCGCGTGATGTGCGCCGCCGCCACCGATCTGCGCGAAGCGCGCCGCCTGCTGGGCCGGCGCTTGCGACCAGACGACTTCGAGCCCGCTACTTGGTTGCTGGCGCGCTTTGGCGAATCCCTATCCAGCGCCCGGCTCGAGCTGGTGGCGCGCGACCTGCATCGGCAGCGCTACCTGTTCGAGCGCTTCATGCAGGGTTTCGACGTGTTCCTCACGCCCACGCTGGCCAAGCCCCCGGTGCCGCACGGCGAATTCCAGTTGCGCGGACTCGACCAGTTCGCCGCCACCTTGGCCACCTACACCGGCTTGGGGCCGCTGACGCGGCTGCTCGACACCCTGCTACCCACCTTGGTGCAAAAAAACTTCGCCTGGGTCGCCGCCCCGCCGCTGGCCAACCTCACCGGCAACCCCAGCCTCTCGCTGCCCTTGCAGCACAGCAGCACCGGGCTGCCCATCGGACTGATGTTCACCGCCCGTTACCTCGACGAAGCCTGCCTGCTGCGGCTGGCCGGCCAGCTGGAGCGCGAACTGCCGTGGCGCCAGCGGCTACCGCCGTTGCTGGCGGCGCTTTGAATCTCGGTTTAAGGCATCGGTGCCGCGGCGCGCTGGTGTACAGTCGCGCCCATGAACGACCTAGCTGGCAAACACATCGTCTTGGGGCTCTCGGGCGGCATTGCCTGCTACAAGGCGGCCGAGCTGTGCCGGCTGCTGGTCAAAGACGGCGCCACGGTGCAGGTGGTGATGACCGATGCCGCCTGCCAGTTCATCACCCCGACCACGCTGCAAGCGCTCAGCAACCGCCCGGTTTACAGCAGCCAGTGGGATGCGCGCGAGCCCAACCAGATGCCGCACATCAACCTCGGGCGCGCGGCCGACGCCATTTTGATCGCCCCCGCCAGCGCCGATTTGCTGGCCAAGCTGGCGCAGGGCCGCGCCGACGACCTGCTGACGCTGCTGTGCTTGGCGCGGCCGGCCGAGCGCGTGCCCTTGCTGCTGGCCCCGGCCATGAACCGCGAGATGTGGGCGCACCCGGCCACGCAGCGCAACTTGGCGCAACTGCGCGCCGACGGCGCCCACGTGTGGCCGGTGGGGCAGGGCGAGCAAGCCTGCGGCGAGAGCGGCGATGGCCGCATGCTCGAGCCCGAGCAACTGCTGGTGCTGCTGCAAGCGCAGTTTCAGCCCCAGTGCCTGGCCGGGCAGCGGGTGCTGGTCACTGCCGGCCCCACCTTCGAGGCCATCGACCCGGTGCGCGGCATCACCAACCATTCGTCGGGCAAGATGGGTTTTGCCATCGCCCGCGCCGCCCGCGAAGCCGGGGCCGAGGTGCGGCTGGTGGCCGGGCCGGTGCATTTGCCCACGCCGCTGGGCGTGCGCCGCTGCGACGTGCAGTCGGCGCTGCAAATGCAGGCCGCGGTGCAGGCCGAGCTGGATTGGGCCAGCGTGTTCGTGGCCGCCGCCGCCGTGGCCGATTGGCGGCCCGCGCACAGCGCCGAGCAAAAAATCAAGAAAGACGGCAGCGGCCAGCCACCCAGCCTAGCGTTTGTAGAAAACCCCGACATCCTGGCCCAAGCAGCAGCCAGCCCGCGCGCCCGGGCCGGGCAACTGTACTGCGTCGGCTTTGCCGCCGAAAGCCACGACCTGCACACCCACGCCGAGGCCAAACGGCGGCGCAAGGGCGTGCCGCTGCTGGTGGGCAACATCGGCCCAGCCACCTTTGGCCGCGACGACAACGCCCTGCTGCTGCTCGACGAGCAAGGCAGCCAAGCCCTGCCCGCTGGCCCGAAGCTGCAGCTGGCGCGCACCCTGGTGGCCGAAATCGCACGGCGCTTAGGGCGGGATGAACATCAGGCCGGGCACGAGGAGCCAGGCACCCAAGCTTGATCAGATCAAGCCTGCAAACCCCCTAGGGCCTGGGTGAGGTCGCCGATCAGGGCGCTGAGTTCGGCGGTGGCGATGGTGGCGTCGGCGTCGAAGCCGCCTTCTTCTTCGGCTTGGCCGTGCTCGGCAAAAACGCCGTCTAGGAATTCGATCTTGCTCAGGCTGCCGCTCTCGGCCAGCACGAAGCGCACCCGTCCCTCCCAATCCAGCGCCAGCTTGGTGGGCAGCTTGCCTTGGCCGATGTGCAGGCGCATCTGCTCGTCGTCGAGCGGGTGGCGGGTGAACTTGACGGCGGCCTTTTGCTCGTCGGCCGCCTTGAGCTCCACCTCCTGCCCGGGGGCAAACTGGGGCGGCCAGTCGTCGGCGCCGCCGCTCAGCCAATTGGTCATCGCCACTTGGGGCGACAGCTGGGTGTTCCAAGGCTTGGGCTGCAAGCCCGTAAACGATTTGAGCAGCGTGCTGATGGCCTCGTCGCAGCGCGCGTTGCTGCTGCTGTCTAGGGCCAACCGGCCGTTTACCGGGTCGATCCACAGCATGACGTTGCGGCTCTGGGCAAAAGCCATGGGCAACAGTTGCTGCACGATCTCGTCGCGCAGCTGGCGCTGCTCGCGCCGCCCCGGCTGGCGTCCTTCGCGGGCCTCGATCTGCTGCAGCCGCTCGTCGAGGTGGCGCTGCACCACCGCGCCGGGCACGCGCTTGCTCTCGCTTTGCAGCCGCAGCAGGCGCTGGCCATTGATTAGTTCCACCAGCGCCCCATGCTCTTTGCCGCGCGGCGGCACCCAGCCGATCGAGTGCTCTTGGCTGGCCAAGCAGGGCACAAAAGGCGCAGCGGACAGCGCTTGCTCCATGGTCTCGAGCGGGGGCAGCGTTTGCGGGTCGAGAAGGTAGAGGGTGAGTTGTTTGAACACGGTGCGCGGCAGATGTACGAATTTTGGATTAAAATGCTAACAATGATTTTGCAAGCTCTGCTGCATTTTAGTACAAGCCCACAGCGTTCGGTCAGCCCGCCTTGGCTGCGGCCCACGAGAGCCCAAGGAAGAGATTTTTTCTGCCTCGCGCACAAAACCGGCCCGAAGTTGGCATAGAATTCGGGCTTCAGCAAGCGGCTGTAGCTCAGTTGGATAGAGTACTTGGCTACGAACCAAGGGGTCGTGGGTTCGAATCCTGCCAGCCGCACCAAAACATGAAACCTCACTCTGGAAACAGGGTGGGGTTTTTCAGTTTTTGGCCCCTGCTGCATCACACTGCGACAAAGCGCGTGTTCTTTAGGCTGGTCAAACCCGTCAACGCCCCACCATATCCCCCGAAGTCAGAACGTGTGCACCCTTTGCAGTGAGCACTGATCGCAGCAACGCACGGGCGACGTCTTTCCCATGAATGGGCCGGTACGCGCCGGGTATCAAAGGTGCGATGAGCCGCGCCATAGGAATGGCCACGGATTCCGCCAACCGTGGCGGTTGCCCCAGGTGTGCCCGGCTGTCGAGCAGCAAGGATGGGCGAGCAATGACCAGCGCCTCCAGTTCCAGCGACTTGAGCGCCTCTTCAAGCTCCCCCTTGACCCGGTTGTAAAAGACGGACGACTGGGCGTTGGCGCCGGCAGCGCTGACCAGGCCGATGCGGCGGGCACCCGCCCGCACAGCCGCCATGGCCACCGCCAGATTCGCCTGCAGATCGACCGCACGAAATGCCTCACGGCTGCCCGCCACCTTGAGGGTGGTGCCCAGTGCCAGATAGGCTTCGTCGATCGGGGGCAGTTCGGGGAGTGCAGCGAAATCGACCCGATGGCAGTGGAGCCTGGGATGCGAGACCTTCAACGGGCGTCGAACCAGGGCATGGACTTCTGCAACGCTATCCTCAGCCAGTAGCATATCCAGCAAATAACCGCCAATCAGGCCGGTGGCGCCTGCGAGCGCGACTTTTCTGCGTATGAATGCCGTGGCCATGACCTGCCTTACCAGTGTTTCCCAGACGTCCTGAGGGTTGGAGGGTAATCGATTTTTGTCTACGAGGTTGGGCATCAGCACCTGACCCGCCCCCTTTTGACCACACCAGCCGTTCTGGGCAGAATAGCCAGACTCAGGGATCAGAGAGGTGACCTGCTCCCCGTAAAAAAAGCGGCCCAACATGAATACTTCCATTCGCAACCCAGACCCCTTGAGCCAACCGCTGGCGTGCGGTGCGCAGTTCAGCGCCAGCGCAGCGCCCGGAGAGCGCAGCCCCCTGCGCGAGGCCATCGACCGGGCCCACCGCTTGCCCGAAGCCGAAGCGATGGCTCCCTTGATGGCGGCTGTGCAGCTTGACGCCGATCGGGCGCTGCACACCCAAGCGCTGGCGCGCCAACTGGTCACGGGTCTGCGCGAAGGAGCGGCCCAGGGTGGCCGCGCCGGTCGCGTGCAAAGCCTGATGCAAGCATATGCCTTGTCGAGCGATGAAGGCGTGGCCCTGATGTGCCTGGCAGAAGCGCTGCTGCGCATACCCGATGCCGCCACGCGCAGCGCGCTCATTCGCGACAAGATGGGCCATGGCGACTGGCACCTGCATTTGGGCCGCAGCGACTCGTTGTTCGTCAACGCCGCTTCATGGGGCCTTGTGCTCACCGGTAAGTGGGTCGCCACACACAGCGAAGGCCAGTTGCTGGGCGCGCTCAGGCGCTTGGTCGTCAAGAGCGGTGAGCCTTTGATCCGCCAAGCTGTGCAGCTGGCCATGCAGATGCTGGGTGAGCAGTTCGTTATCGGCGAAACGATCGACCAAGCGCTGCACCGTGCACGCAGCATGGAGGCCAAGGGCTTTCGCTACTCCTACGACATGCTGGGTGAGGCGGCCCTGACGGCCGACGACGCGCAGCGCTATTTTCAGTCGTACCTGCACGCCATTCACGCCATTGGTCGGGCATCCAATGGGCAAAGGGTGCAAGGGGTACTAAATTCACCCGGCATTTCGATCAAGCTCTCGGCCCTGCACCCCCGCTACAGCCGTGCCCAGCGGGCGCGGGTGATGGCAGAGCTGCTGCCGCGTGTGCTGCAACTGGCCGAACTGGCGTGCCGTTACGACCTGGGCCTGAACATCGATGCCGAAGAAGCCGATCGGATCGACCTGTCGCTCGATCTGCTCGAGGCACTCTGCCTAGCGCCCAGCCTGAGGGGCTGGCAGGGCATGGGTTTCGTGATCCAGGCCTACCAAAAGCGCTGCCCTTTGGTCATCGACTTTTTGGTCGATCTGGCGCGGCGCACAGCGCATCGCCTGATGGTGCGCTTGGTCAAAGGCGCCTACTGGGACAGTGAGATCAAGCGCGCCCAAGTGGAGGGCCAGAGCGATTACCCGGTTTACACCCGCAAGCACCACACCGACGTGGCTTAC
>Ga0208101_10082_pt1 | contig 17940 bp, 20 predicted proteins | sample Subbioug_CSW11AC_FD_184823 | JGI IMG/M metagenome (GOLD analysis project Ga0208101, IMG submission 184823) | Serpentinite rock and fluid subsurface biosphere microbial communities from McLaughlin Reserve, California, USA - CR12Aug_CSW11AC (SPAdes) | ecosystem: Environmental > Terrestrial > Deep...
AGCGCCGGCGTTCATGTATCATTCTAAGCAATGAGCTGGGTCTGTGTGCGGATTGTTCTTATACGTGCCGGCTTTGGCCTTGTGCGCCGTTCGATAACGCTGCGAGCTTTTTTAGGAGCTTAGTGTGATGCCACCCTTCAAACCCCTAGGGCTTGCCCTTTGTTTGGCCGCGGCAGCGGCCAGTGCGCAGCCTTTGCCGGCTCCTTTGGTGCAAGCCACCCAGGCGGCGGTGTTGCACAGCCCAGAGGTGCAGGAGCGCTGGCGCGCCTTGCAGGCCACACGCCAGCAGGCGCCGTTGGCAGCAGCCGGCTGGCGGCCGCAGGTCGATCTGCAGGCCAGCGTCGGGCGCCAAGAGCGGCGCACCCCCAGCCAGAGCGGGGCTTGGATGGGGGTGAGTGGGGTGCAGATCAGCCTGAATCAGTTGCTGTTCGACGGTGGGCAGGCCGCCGCTGCAATGCGCCAGGCCAGCCAGGCCGAGGTGGCGGCGTATTTTGATCTGCGCCATGGCAGTGAAACGGTGGCGTTGCAGGTGGTGCTGGCTTACCTCGAGCTGTTGCGCCTGCAGCAGCGGGTGGAGCTGGCCACCGAAAACTACGTCGAGCACCGCAAGCTGTTCGACGCCATAGGCGAGCGCACCCGCGCCGGCGTGGGGCGGCGGGTGGATGCCGAACAGGCGCAGGCGCGGCTGGCGGTGGCCGAATCGGCGCTGGTGGGCGAGACCCGGGCCTTGCACGAAGCAGGGCTGAACTACCAGCGCTTCGTCGGGCAATTGCCGCCCGCCGCGCTGCCGGCTTGGCCCAGCGGGCGCGGTGTGGCCCCCATGCCCGATTCGGCGGCGGTGGCGCTGCGCCAGGGTCTGGAGGCCAACCCGCAGCTGCGCGCCGCCTACCACCGCTGGCAGCAGGCCCAGCAGGCGGTAGAGGGCCGACAAGCCGCCTTCATGCCGCGCCTCGAGGGGCGCCTGTCGGCCCGCGAGAGCCGCAACCGCGACGGCGTGCGCGGCGAGTTCCGCGATCAGGTGGCCGAGCTGGTGCTGTCGCACAACCTGTACCGCGGCGGCGCCGATTCGGCGGCGCTGCAGCGCGCCACCGAGCTGCAGGCGCGCTCACGGGCCGAGATGGACCTCGTTTGCCGCCAAGTGCAGCAAAACCTCTCGATCGCCTTCAACGACACGCAGACCTTGCGCATACGCCAGCGCTTGGCCGACGCGCAGCAGCTGGCGGTGGAAAAATCCATCACCGCCTTGCGCCAGCAGTTTGACATCGGCCAGCGCAGCCTGCTGGATGTGCTCGACACCCAGGCCGAGTTTTTTGACGCTGCGCTCACCTACACCGACTCCCGCTACGAGCAGTTGCGTGCCGAGGCCCGCACCCTGGCCTCGATGGGCCAATTGGTGGCGCTGTTTGGCGCCGTGCCCGCCGGCCAAGCCGCCGAGATCGAGGCGCTGGCGGCACAGCCCAGCGGCTTCGATGCCGCAGCGTTGTGCCCGGCGCAGGTCACGCACATGGAGTCGCTCGAGCGCATCAAGGCCTCGTTGGCGCTGCCGCCGTTGCCGTAGCGCGCCGACCGCGTGGTGTTTTTGCCCAACCCCGATGGCAGCGTAGGCCAAGTGGTGGTGACCGGCCGCGCCGGGCAGCAGGTGTTGGGTGCGGCCTTCACGGGCACCGATTTGACGGGTGCCGCCCCGGCCGTGGCCATCCCCGAGGAGCAGGTGCGGCGCGAATTCGCTGCCGCGTTCGAGGCCCAACCGCAACGGCCCGAGCGTTTTACGCTGTACTTTGAAGACGGCAGCGTCAACCTGACCCGGGCCAGCGCCGCCGAGTGGCCGCAAGTGGTGCAGCGGTTGCGGGCGCGCCAAGCGCTCGACCTGACCGTGGCCGGTCACACCGACACCAGCGGCCCCGCACGGCTCAACGAGGCGCTGGCGCTGCGTCGGGCGCAAACCATCGCGCAAAGGCTGCGCGCCAGCGGTTTGCAAGACACCGAGATCGCCATCGAAGGCTTTGGCGAGCGCTTGCTCGAGGTGCCCACGCCCGATGGCACGCGCGAAGCGCGCAACCGGCGCGTGGTGATCAGCGCGCGCTGACCTGGCCGGTGACGGCGTCCACTTCGACCACGAAGTGGGTGCCGCGGATGCCGATGGTCCCGGTGGGGGTGCGCACTTGGACGTTATCCGGCCGCTGGCGCGCAATCGCCCCCGAGACGTAGTTCAGGGTGCCGCGCGCCAACCGGGTGCTCAGGCGGCCGTCGCGCTGCGCCGGCGCATAGACGAACTCATCGACCGTGAGTTCGGTGTTGGGGCCAAACGACATCACGGTTTCGTCGCGCAGGGTCACGCCCATGCTGCTGCGCGCCCCGGTGCGCAGCACGCTGCCCAGATGCACCGGTGTGCCGACCGCCGCCGTTTGCGTCTGGGCGCCGGTGACCACCTCGGCTTGGCCCGAGACGGTTTTGACGAAACCGATCGGCGCACCCGTTGCCTGGGCGGCTGCCATGGCCGACAACAGCAGCAGCGTGAGAGCGGATTTGAGCATGGCGAGATCCTCTTGAATGAGGTATCAGTGTAAGCGTTTTTTGCTGGCCGCGTCAATGGCCGGCAGAACGCCTCAGAAGTCGAAGCGCTGCCCCGATTCGAGCCAGATCAAGGGGTAACGCTGCGCCAAGCCCAGCGCCGCGATGTCGGCCTCGATCTGGAGCCGCTCGGACGGTTTGGTGTGGGTGATGCCGATGCGCAGTCCCGGGTGGCGGTTGAGGTCGAGTTGGGCCAACTCCAGCGCCAGCAGGCTCGGGCTGAGGTGCTGGCTGCGCAGCGCCAGCCAGTGCTCGCGTTCGCTGAAGGCGCATTCGATCACCAGCATGGCCAGGGGCAGCTCGTTGACGCAGCGCCAAAAGGCCGGGTTCGAGCAGGTGTCGCCCGTGAAAACCCAGTTTCCGCTGGGAGTCGCCACGGCGTAGCCCACGGCGGGCACGTTGTGCTGGGCGGGCAGCGCCTGCACGCGGTGGCCGCAGACCTCGTGCACCTCACCCACTTGCAGCGGCTCGAAGCGCAGGAATGGGTGCTCGGGTGAAGGGATGAGCGAAAAATCGGGCCAGATCACCTGGTTGAAGATGTGCTGGCGCAGCGCCGCGATGGTCTCTGGCAGGGCGTGCACCAGCAGGGGGCGGCGCAAGCCGGCGGCCATGGAGTCGATCATCAAGGGCAGTGCGGCGATGTGATCGAGGTGGGCGTGGGTCAGAAAGACGTGCTCGATGCGCAGCATTTCATCGACCGTGAGGTCGCCCACGCCGGTGCCGGCGTCGATCAGGATGCGCTCGTCCAGCAGAAACGAGGTGGTGCGGGCATCGCGGGCGATGGCGCCGGAGCAGCCCAGTACGCGCACTTGCATAGGTTTGGTCAGAGTGAGCGCAACGCTGCCAGCCGCGCCATGAGTTGGCGCGCCAAGGCTTGTTGCATGTCCTGGTACAGCAGCGCTTCTTCGGCTTCTTTGCCCAAGGCCTGGGCTTCGGTGAAGCTGAGCTCGCGCTGCTGCAGCAGCTCGGTGTCGGGGATGAGCTCGCGCCCGGCCAAGGTGCGCAAGCGAAAACGCAGACGCTGGCGCAGCTGCAGCTCGCGCACCTGCCCGGCGGCGGTGGTGCCGGCCACGGCGCGCTCGCTCTGGTCCTGGGCGATGTCGAGCAGCACCTCGGGCGGCGCGCCGCCCGGCGGCAGAGGCTGCGCCACCAAGCTCACGCCGCTGGCCTGCAGTTGCGGGATCAGCAGACGTGCCACCGGGCTGTGCGGCGGGGCGCTGAGCTGCAGCCGGCTAAAGACCAGCGGGGTGGCAGTGCCACGCAGGCGAAAGCCGCAGGCGCTCAGCAGCAGCGGCGCAGCGGCCAGCGCCAAGCCCGCCAGCCAGCGGCGGCGGGTGGGTGCGGGTTGAACGCTGGTGCGGTGGGTCATGGGGCAGGATACAAAAGCGGGCGGTCCGTTGGGCTAGTCAAAATCAGCGACAACCCGTTCAGAGTACCACGTTGACCAATCGCCCCGGCACCCACACCACCTTTTTGGGTGCGGCGCCTTGGGACAATTTTTGCACCGCTTCGTGGGCCACCGCGGCGGCTTCGATGGCCGCGCGCTCGGCTTGCGCGCTCACGCGCAGCGCGCCGCGCAGCTTGCCGTTGACTTGCAACACCAGTTCGATTTCGTCCTGCTCCAGCGCCTGCGGCTCCACCTGCGGCCAAGGGGCGTCGAGCAAATCGCCCAGTTGGGCCGCGTAGCCCAGTTGCTGCCAGAGCGCGTGCGCCAAGTGCGGGGTGGCGGGGTAGAGGCAGCGCAGCAATATCCCCATGCCCTCGGCCAGTGCCAGCCCCAAGCTGGGGTCGGGCGCGGTGCCGGCGGCACTGGCGCGGCGCTGCTCGGCCAAGGCGGCTTCGAGCGCGTTGCTCAGCTTCATGCAGCCGGAGACCACGGTGTTGTACTGCAGGCGCTGGTAGTCGTAGTCGATCTGCTTGAGCAGGCTGTGGACTTCGCGCCGCAGCGCCTTGGCCGCTGGCCCAAAAGCGATGTCCGACAGCTGCTGCGCAGCGCTGGCGCTGGCTTCGGTGGCGGCCCAGTCGGCCTGCCCGAGCTGCTGCCCGAGCGCCCAGACGCGCTTGAGGAAGCGGTGGCTGCCCTCGACCGCGGCATCGTTCCACTCCAGCGTGGCCTCGGGCGGGGCGGTGAACATGGTGTAGAGGCGCGCGGTGTCGGCACCGTATTTTTCGATCAAATCCTGCGGATCGACGCCGTTGTTTTTGGACTTGGACATCGTGCCCACGCCCTCGTAGTCGATGGCCGTGCCGGGCGGCAGGCGGCCGTCGGCGCTGTCGGCGGCATTGAGCAAGCGCGCGCCGACAATCTTGCCGCTGGCGTCGAGCACGTGTTCCACGTCGTGCGGCCAGAAGTAGTCTTTGCCGCCGCGCTGGTTGCGGCGCGAGTAGATGTGGTTGAGCACCATGCCCTGCGTCAGCAAGCGCTTGAAGGGCTCGTCGATCTGCACCAGCCCCAAATCGCGCATGACCTTGGTCCAAAAGCGCGCGTACAGCAGGTGCAAAATGGCGTGCTCGACGCCGCCGATGTACTGGTCCATCGGCATCCAGTACTGCGTGCCCGCGCCCACCATGGCCTGCTCGTTGCCGGGGTCGCAGTAGCGCATGAAGTACCAGGACGAATCGACGAAGGTGTCCATGGTGTCGGTTTCGCGCCGCGCCGGCTGCCCGCAGACCGGGCAGGTCACACCAGCATGAAAATCCGCGTGCTTGAGCAGCGGGTTGCCCGAGCCGTCGGGCACGCAGTCTTCGGGCAGCAGCACCGGCAAGTCGCGCTCGGGCACCGGCACCGCGCCGTGTTCGGGGCAGTGGATGATGGGGATCGGTGTGCCCCAGTAGCGCTGGCGGCTGATGCCCCAGTCGCGTAGGCGCCAGGTGGTTTTTTTGGCACCCAAGCCGCGCTCGGCCAGCAGCTGCGCCACCTTGTCCACCGCCGCTTGGTAGCCCAACCCGTCGAGCACGCCCGACTGGATGCAGACCAGTCCGTGCTTGTCGGCGTACCAGTCCTGCCAGCGAGTGGGGTCGAAAATTTTCGCGCCCGCCAACGAGTCAGGGCTGGGCTGCCCCCCCGGTGAGGAATCGGAACGTGTGACTGACGAACCGGGGGGGCAGCCCGGCGCTGACGGACCCACGCCTGCGCCACCCGGCGCCCCCACCACCTGCCGAATCGGCAACCCGTACTTGAGCGCAAAAGCGAAGTCGCGCTCGTCGTGCGCCGGCACGCCCATCACCGCGCCGTCGCCGTAGCTCATGAGCACATAATTGCCCACCCACAGCGGCAGCTGCTCACCGGTGAGCGGGTGCTGCACGTGCAGGCCGGTGGCCATGCCGCGCTTTTCTTGCGTCGCCAGTTCGGCCTCGGTGTGGCTGCCGGTGAGGCATTCCTCGATGAACGCCGCCAGCGCTGGGTTGCCCTCAGCGGCTTGGCGCGCCAGCGGGTGCTCGGGTGCCACGGCGCAAAAGGTCACGCCCATGAGGGTGTCGGCGCGGGTGGTGAACACGTACAGACGGCCGTCTAGTATCGGGTTGCCGTCGTGGCCGCAGATGGAGTGCGTGAAGGCAAAGCGCAGCCCTTCGCTCTTGCCGATCCAGTTTTCCTGCATCAGCCGCACCTTGTCCGGCCAGCCCTCCAGCGTGGCTTGAGGGTGGCCCAGTTGCACCTGTTGCAACAACTCGTCGGCATAGGCCGTGATGTTCAGGTAGTAGCCCGGGATCTCGCGCCGCTCCACCGGGGCCCCGGTGCGCCAGCCGCGGCCGTCGATCACCTGCTCGTTGGCGAGCACGGTCTGATCAACCGGGTCCCAGTTCACCACCTGGGTTTTGCGGTAGGCGATGCCGCGCTCGAGCATCTGCAAAAACAGCCACTGGTTCCACTTGTAGTAGTCGGGCGAGCAGGTCGCGACTTCGCGGCTCCAGTCGATCGCCAGCCCCAGCGCCTGCATCTGGCGCTTCATGTAGGCGATGTTGTCGTAGGTCCAGCGCGCCGGCGCCACCTGGTTTTTGATCGCTGCGTTCTCGGCCGGCAGGCCAAAGGCGTCCCAGCCCATCGGCATGAGCACGTTGTAGCCCTGCATGCGCAGCTGGCGCGCCAGCATGTCGTTGATGGTGTAGTTGCGCACGTGGCCCATGTGCAGCTTGCCGCTGGGGTAGGGCAGCATCGAGCAGGCGTAGTACTTGGGCTTGGGCGCGCCTTGGGCGTTGAGCGCGTGTGCATGCACGCGGTAGGCGTCGCGGGCCTGCCAATGCGCTTGGGCGGCGCGCTCGACGTCTAGGGGCTGGTATTTTTCTTGCATGGGCCTTATTTTAGGCCGAAGGGTGGTGGCGGCCCGCGTGCCGCACAGCCCACTGCGCGGCCCAGCAGGGCTAGGGTTTAGCGCAAACCCAGCACGTCATACATATCGTAGAGGCCGCTGCTGCGCCCGGCCAAAAAGCGCACGGCTTGCAGGCTGCCTTGGGCGTAGGTGGTGCGGCTGCTCGATTTGTGGCTGATCTCGATGCGCTCGCCCGTGCCGGCAAAGAGCACCGTGTGGTCGCCCACGATGTCGCCACCGCGCACCGTGGCAAAGCCGATGCTACCCGGCGCGCGGGCGCCAGTGTGGCCGTAGCGCTCATAGACCGCGCAGTCGGCCAGCTCGCGCCCCTGAGCCGCCGCGATCACCGCGCCCATCTGCAGCGCGGTGCCGCTGGGTGCATCGACCTTGTGCCGGTGGTGCGCCTCGACGATCTCGATGTCGTAGTCGGGGCCGAGCGCGCGCGCCGCCTGCTCGAGCAGCTTGAGCGTGACGTTGACGCCCACGCTCATGTTGGGCGCCATGACGATGGCGATGTGCTGCGCCGCGGCCTCGATGGCTGCCTTTTGCGCCGCATCAAAGCCGGTGGTGCCGATCACCATCTGCACCCGCTGCTGCACGCAGGCTTGCAGGTGCGCCAGCGTGCCTTCGGGGCGCGTGAAGTCGATCAGCACCTGGCAGCCGGCCAAGGCCGACAGGTCGGCGCCGATCACGGCCCCGCTGGTCTGGCCCAAAAAGGCGGCGGCATCCTGGCCCAGCGCCGCGCTGCCGGGCTGGTCAAAGGCGGCGCCGAGCCGGCAGTCGTCGGCTGCCAGCACGGCCTCGACCAGCATGCGGCCCATGCGGCCGCTGGCACCGGCGATGCCGACGCGGTGGGGGGGAGAGGGGGTCACGGTGCGCGAAAAAAGAAGGGGGTTGGGAAAGGGGCAGGGCGAGCACCAACAACCGTTCGGGAAGCTTTGGCGGCGACGCCTGCGCAGCGCCTAGCGCGCTTCGAGCGGCGGGAACGGGCCGGCGGGCACGGGGGCCGGGGCTGGCTGGACCGCAGGCGCGGGGTGGCGTTCGCGAAAGGCGCGCAACTGCTCCTCGCTGGCTTGCAACACCGGCACACGGCCGGCGGCACGTTCGGCTTGCAGCGCGGCCACGAACTCTTGCTCGGTGGGCAGTTCGTCGGCCTCGACGCGCTGCAAGGCGTTGCCCTCAAAGAACACCGTCACGCGGCGCAGCTGTGGCTCTTGGCCTTGGCGGTTGAAGGTGAAGACGTAATCCCAGCGCGCAGCATGAAAGGCGCTGGCCACCAGCGGCGTGCCCAAGATCGCCTGCACCTGCGCGCGCGGCATGCCCGGCTGCAGCGCTTGCAGCTGCTCGCGCACCACCACGTTGCCCTGCTGGATGTCCATGCGGTGTGGCGTGAGTAGGCCGCCCAAGGTGCTCATTTGGGTGCCGGCGTTTTGGAAACTGGCGCAGCCCGACAGGGCCAAGGCGGCAGCCACGAGTGCGCCCACTCCGACCGGGCGAGCGCACGACAACAAAGGTTTGAACATGTGGGCGGTGCGGATGATGGAAACCACCGGTGCACACCAAGGCGCACCGTACTATGATGCAGGCCATTGTAGCCCTTGCCGACCCAGGCAGCCACCCGCACCAACCGCATGAGCAACATCGACGAACTCAAAAGCACCGGCCTCAAGGCCACCCTGCCGCGGCTGAAAATCTTGGAGATCTTTCAGACCGGCCGCCAGCGCCACATGACGGCCGAAGACGTGTTCCGGGTGCTGCTGGCCGACCACGCCGACATCGGGCTGGCCACCGTGTACCGGGTGCTGACGCAGTTTGAGCAGGCCGGGCTGCTGGTGCGCAGCAATTTCGAGTCGGGCAAAGCGGTGTTTGAACTCAACGAAGGCCAGCACCACGACCATTTGGTGTGCCTGGATTGCGGCCGGGTGGAGGAGTTCTACGACGCCGAGATCGAGCAGCGCCAGCACGCGGTGGCCGAGCAACGCGGGTTTAAGCTGCAAGAGCACGCGCTGTCGCTGTACGCGCACTGCACCAAGCCCGACTGCGCGCACCGCGTGCCGGGCCGGCGCTGAAGGCACCCCCCTCGCTTTCAGCCTGCGGCCTCAGAGGCTGAGTCGCACCTGCTCACCCCCCGCGCAGCATCGCCGCGCGCTGGCGCTGGGCGAACTCCTGGTAGGTATCGATGCCGCGCAGCTGCAAAATGGTGTTGCGCACGGCGGCTTCGACCAGCACCGCCATGTTTCGCCCTGCCACCACCTGAATCACCACCTTGCGCACCGCCACCCCGAGCACGTCGTGGTACAGCGGCTCGTGCGGCAGGCGCTCAAAGTCGCGCTCCAGCGTCTCTTTGCGCACCAGATAGACGATCAGGCGCAGCCGCATTTTGCGCCGCACGGCGGTTTCGCCAAAAATGGCCTTGATGTCGAGCAGCCCGATGCCGCGCACTTCCAGCAGGTTTTGTAATAGCTCGGGGCAGCGGCCTTCGAGCACGGTTTGGTTGATGCGGTCGATGTCCACGGCGTCGTCGGCCACCAAGCCGTGCCCGCGCGAGACCAGCTCGAGCCCGAGTTCGCTCTTGCCCAGGCCCGATTCGCCAGTGATCAGCACACCGAGGCCAAAAATATCCAGGAACACGCCGTGCAAGGTGGCGGTGTCGGCAAACAGGCGCGACAGGTGCGCGCGCAGCACGTCGATGACAAAGGCGGCTGAACAGGCGGTGGTGAACAGCGGAATCTGGGCGCGTTCGCACATCGCCACCAGCTCGGCCGGCGGGTGCATTTGGTCGGCCAGCACCAAGGCCGGGGGCTCGAGTTCCACAATGCGCGCCACGCGGCGGCGGCAATCGTCGGCGCTGGCGTTGAGCAGGTAGTCGACCTCGCGCTGCCCCAGAATCTGCACCCGGTAGGGGTGGATGTAGTTGAGGTAGCCGACCAAGTCGGCCCCGGAGCGCGCCGCGCTCACCGCCTGCTCGAGAAAACGGCGCTCGGAGGCGCTCTGCCCAGCCACCCACTGCCACTTGAGGGTCTCGCGGTGCTCTTCGAACAAGGCGTCGGCGTTGATGGCAACCGGCTTCATCGGCAGTGTGCGGCCATGACTGGTTTGCGCCTGTGCCGCTCAGGCCAGTGCGTGCGCCGAGTGCCAGTTGTGGATCAGGGCGTGCAGATCGGACGCGGCGGTGCTGCGCTTCATCTGCTCGCGCAGCGCCGCATCGCTGAGCAACTCGGCGATGTCGGACAGAATTTCGAGGTGTTTTTGCGTCGCCGCTTCAGGCACCAGCAAAAAAAACATCAGCCGCACCGGTTGCTCGTCGGGGGCGTCAAAGCCGATCGGCTCGGCGAGCTGAAACACCGCCGCCAAGGGCTGCTTGAGGCCTTTGATGCGCCCGTGCGGTATCGCCACCCCGTGCCCGAGCCCGGTCGAACCCAACCGCTCGCGCGCAAACAGGCTGTCGGTGATGAGGGCGCGGTTGAGCCCGTGCAGGGATTCAAACAGCAGCCCGGCTTCTTCGAAGGCGCGCTTCTTGCTGGTGGCATCGAGCGCGACCAGCACCTGCTCGGCAGGCAAAATGGCAGAAAGACGGTTCATAAAGACCTCGCAAGGCGCGCATTATGCGCTTTTGCGACGCGTTGGCAAGTGCAGAAAACAAACAAGCCGCTTGACAAAATGGGCGGCTTGTTGCAGTGCAGCACAAAAGCTGCGCGGGCTCAGGGGGGGGCGGTGTCAGTGCGTTTCGCGTTTGGCGGTTTCGTGGTGGTGGTCTTGCATCTTGGTTTTGTGGCGCAGCACCTGCCGGTCGAGCTTGTCGGCCAGCTCATCGACGGCGGCGTAGAGGTCCGAATGGCTGCTTTCGGCAAAGATGTCTTTGCCTTTGATGCGGATGGTGCACTCGGCTTTCTGGCGCAGGGCCTTCTCGGTCTGGTTGTCCACCGTCAGCAGCACGCGCACATCGACGACTTGGTCAAAATGCCGAGCAATCCGGTCGAGTTTGGCCGTGACATACGTGCGCAGCGCCGGGGTGACTTCGAGATGATGACCGTTGATCGACAGGTTCATGGAGAGCCTCCTAAAGCTCGGGTTGTAAAGGCCGACCCCAACTGGGTCGGCCGGCGAAAACTGGCTGCCGCCTTGTGGGCACTATGCCATGTTCGGTGGCTGGGGGCAAGTGTGCCACGAATGCGGGTGCCATGGCCTTTGAGCTGGCTCAAGGTGCAGCTGCGGCGGCCACATGGGTCTCACACTTTGCGGGCATAATGTGTGGCTGAATCAACCACTGAAAGCCCCGAATGGACAGCGCCCCTAGTCGCGCGCTTTCGGCTTCCTGCGCTTCTGGCTGACGTCGAGCTCCATTGGGGGGTGTGGCGCAAAGGCTAGGGCGGGGGAGGCCGAAAGCGCATCGCTCCCCTCCCACCTTGCCGCAATGGGCAGCGCCCGCTGCTGCCCAAACCACCACCTGTAGCCCCAAGGAGCTTGCCCCATGCTCAACGTGTTCACCTTGGCCAACGGCCGCCTGTTTCAAGAAGAAATCGAATCGCTCGAAGACCTGGCCCGCTTCACGCCGGTGTGGGTCGATATGGAAGCGCCCACGCCCGAAGAGCGGCGCTGGGTGCGCCAGCATTTTGGCCTGTCCATCCCCGAAGACGCGATGGACGAGGACATCGAAGAGTCGGCGCGCTTTTTCCAAGAAGACAACGGCGAGCTGCACGTGCGCAGCGACTTTCTGATCGCCGATGACGCCGACCCGCGCGCGGTGCGCGTGGCTTTCATCCTGAACGAACACAACGACGCCCTGAAAAGCCGCGGCGTGCTGTTTTCGATCCACGACGAAGACGTGCCGGTGTTCAGGCTGCTGCGCTTGCGCGCGCGCCGCATGCCGGGCCTGATCGAAGACGCCAAAGACGTGCTGCTGAGCCTATTTGACACCGACGCCGAATACTGCGCCGACACGGTCGAAGACATCTACGACGACCTCGAAAAGGTCAGCCGCCAGGTGCTGGCCGGCGACGTGACCGACCACAAGGCGAGCGAGGTGCTGGCGGCGATCGCGCGCCACGAAGACATGTCGGGCCGCATCCGGCGCAACATGATGGACACCCGGCGAGCGGTCAGTTTCATGATCCGCACCCGGCTGCTAAGCGCGGCGCAGCACGAGGACGCGCGCCAGATCCTGCGCGACCTCGACTCGCTCGACAGCCACACCGCGTTCATGTTCGAGAAAATCAACTTCTTGCTGGACGCCACCATCGGCTTCATCAACATCAACCAAAACAAGATCATCAAGATCTTCTCGGTGGCCGCGGTCTCGCTGCTGCCGCCCACGCTGGTGGCGAGCAGCTACGGCATGAATTTCGAGCACATGCCCGAACTGCAATGGGAGCTCGGCTACCCGATGGCCATCGGCATGATGGTGCTGGCGGCGGTGATCCCGATGCTGTACTTCCGCAAGCGCGGCTGGCTGCGCTAGGGCCGCTAAGCCGCGCAGCCGATTAGAGGCTGGCCCAGCCCCCGTTAGAGCAAGTTGAGCGCCTTGCGCACGATGCGCGCGCTGTAGTGGCGCGCCACTTCGTGCAAAAAGAGCCGGAAATCCACGTGCGCCTGGCTGTCGGCGCGGTCCGAGATCGTGCGCACCACCGCAAAGGGCAGGCCGCAATCGTGGCACACCTGCGCTACGGCGGCGCTCTCCATGTCCACTGCCAGGGCCTCGGGCAAGGCCGCGCGCAGGGCGGCGCTGTCGGCCTCGGTGGCCACAAAGCGGTCGCCGGTGGCGATCTCGCCTTGGTGCACGCTGGGCGAGTGCAGGCCCATGGCACGCAACACCTCGGGGTTGAGCAGCTTGGGCAACCAGGTGACGGCGTCTTTGGCGGCCGCGTGCAGGACTTGGGTCAGGGCCAGATCGGGCTGGAAGCGGCTGCGGCCGTAGCCCGGCACCTCGTGGCGCGCAAACAGCGGTGTGGCGTCGAGGTCGTGCTGCACCAAGGCGCTGCCGACCACGATGTCGCCCACTTCCACACCCGACATCAGCCCGCCAGCGACGCCGGTGAAAATCACCTGCTGCGGAGCAAAGCGCTCGATCAGCAGCGCGGTGGTGGTCGCGGCCGCCACCTTGCCTATGCCGCTGAGCACCGCCACCACCTCGTGGCCTTGCAAGTGCCCCTGCCAGTACGTGCGCCCGCCCAAGGCCACCTGCTGTTCGTCGGGCATGAGCTGCAGGATTTCGGCCAGTTCTTCGTGGACGGCGCTGATGAGGGCGATGCGTTGACCCATGAACACTCCGGATTAGCTTGGCTGGCGCAATTGACGGCGCAAAATTTTGCCGACCGGGGTTTTGGGCAGTTCGCTGCGGAACTCGATCAGCTTGGGGATTTTGTAGCCGGTCAGGCGCTCGCGGCAGTAGTCGCGCACCGCCTGCTCACTCAAGGCCGGGTCTTTTTTGACCACGATCAGCTTGACCGCCTCGCCCGAGTGCTCGTCGGGGATACCCACCGCCGCGCATTCGAGCACCCCGCCCATGCCCATGACCACGTCTTCGACCTCGTTGGGATAGACGTTGAAGCCGCTGACCAGGATCATGTCCTTCTTGCGGTCCACGATGCGAAAGTAGCCGCGCTCGTCCATCACGCCGATGTCGCCGCTGCGAAACCAGCCGTCGGCGCTCATCACCTTGGCGGTTTCGTCGGGGCGCTGCCAATAGCCGGCCATGACCTGAGGGCCCTGGATGGCGATCTCGCCCGGCTGACCCAGCGGCACCTCGTGGCCCTCGTCGTCGATGCACTTCATGCGCGTGCCCGGCAGCGGCACGCCGATGCTGCCGCTAAAAGCCGTGACCGTGACCGGGTTGCAGCTGGCCGAGGGGCTGGTCTCGGACAGGCCGTAGCCCTCGCAGATCGGGCAGCCGGTGCGCTCCAGCCAGAGCTTGGCCACGGCCGCCTGCACCGCCATGCCGCCGCCGATCGAGACCTTGAGGTGGCTCCAGTCCACGCTGCCAAACTCGGGGTGGTGCAGCAAGCCGTTGAACAGCGTGTTGACGGCCGGAAAGCTGTGAAAGGTCTGGCCCTTGAGGGCTTTGAACACCGCCGGCAAGTCGCGCGGGTTGGGGATGAGGATGTTTTTGCCGCCGCTGCGCAGGCTCAGCATCATGTTCACCGTAAAGGCAAAGATGTGGTAGAGCGGCAGCGCGCACACGGCGGTGGGCTGTTCGCCGGCCGGAATGCGGTGCATCACCGGCGCGTCCCAGGCCTCGGATTGCAGCACATTGGCCAGCACGTTGCGGTGCAGCAGCACGGCGCCCTTGCTCACCCCGGTGGTGCCGCCGGTGTATTGCAGCACCGCCATGTCGTCCGGGCCGATGTCCACCGGTTTAAAGCTCAGCGCGCGGCCTTGGTGCACGGCGTCGGCAAAGCGCACGGCGCTGGGCAGTTCAAAGGGCGGCACCAGTTTTTTCACGTGGCGCACCACGTAATTGACGAGCCAGCGCTTGGGCCAAGGCAGCAGCTCGCCCATCGAGGCCAGCACGATGTGCTTGACCGGCGTTTGGCCCAAGCAGGCGGCTAAGGTGGCGGCAAAGTTTTCGATGATCACGATCGCCTTGGCGCCAGAGTCGTTCAGCTGGTGCTCGAGCTCGCGTGCGGTGTAGAGCGGGTTGACGTTGACCACCACCAGCCCGGCGCGCAGGATCGCCGCCACCGCCACCGGGTACTGCAGCACATTGGGCATCATCACCGCCACCCGGTCGCCTTTGACCAAGCCCTTGCTCTGCCAATAAGCCGCCAGCGCACGCGCTTGCGCGTCCACCTCGGCATAAGCCATGTCGTGGCCCATGTAGTGGTAGGCGCTGCGCGCGGCGTACTTGGCCAGGCTCTCGTCGAGCAATTGCACCAGCGAGCGGTACGGCGAGAGGTCGATGTCGGCGGGCACGCCGTCTGGGTAGGCGCTCAGCCACGGGCGGTCGGCGGCGGTGGGGGGGGTGGACAAAGTGTGCTCCTGCTGGTTATAGGTGGGCGCAGCGTGCAGGCCCAACCAAGGCAGGCCTGCGCTGCGCCACCATTATGCAGGCATCGGACTCGCAGATTGTCTAGCGCAAGTCCCTGACCTGACTCTGACAGAGGGACGGGTGCGGCAGGGTTTGCGTGGGCGCCCTTGCAATCACGGCTACGACCCAGACGAGCCAGCGCATGCAGGTTGCGCGCAGGCTGACGCCTCGAGGCTAAAGCTCTGCTTGAGGTCGTTCATCCATGAGGGTTCGATGTACCCGTCATGCTGCAGGCGGCCCACCACAATGCCAGGGTGGATGCCAATGGCTTGCGCAAACTCTTCCGCCTTCCTCTTGGTGCGAAGCTTCGCAAGGGTTGACGCATGTTGCTCAGGGATGAGACAGTTGCCTGCCCAAGTGTTGGCTTCATGTTCCCGCGGGTCGGTGGTGTGTGCTGCGTTGGGGTCATCCAGAAAGATGGATTTTTTGTCTTCTGGGCTGTTGGCATGCAGCAGTATATGGGCGGCTTCATGGAAAAAGCTGAACCAGAATTTGTCGTTGGTCTTGCCGTAGAGCGACAGCTGGATCAAGGGGCGCGTGGGGCTGAGCCAGCGCGCCACCCCGCTCACATGGGCGCGGGGTATGGCAGGCACCAGCACCAGCAGCACGCCCGCGTCCTGCAACAGGCTGCGCAGCTTGGGTTCAAAAACCTGGGGCTGCTCACGGGTCAGAGCTCGGATGGCCACCAGTGCTTTTTCGAAGCGGGCCCTGTCGTACTTGGGTCCGTCCAGCTTTTCAGCTTGCTGTTCGCCCAGTCTCAGCCAAGCCGATATCGCACCCACGTCGCTTTGGTCCTCGCGGCTGCGCCTAAAGGCCACGTGCATGCCGGCGTAAAGGTTGCGCCATTCATCGGGCGATGCGACGCCAAAAAATCGCAAGCAAGCTTCAACCAGCCTAGGCTTGTTTTTGGCATCTGCACGCATTTTGGGTACTGCACCGCAGGCCATCAGCTCTTTGAGCGGCAATTCGTCCAGCCAACCTGCCCAAGTGGCGTGTCGTTTGGCGGCTTCCAGCCGTGCCTTGTGGCGTTGAAAATTGGCTTCGCGGGCCAACCAAAAATCGGCCGAGCTGCCCAGCACACGCTCTAGGCGCAGGGCCGCATCGACACTCAGCGGCACCTTGCCGTTGATGAGGTGGCTGACATGTTTTTCGCTATACCCCAGTCGGAGGGCCAGTTCGGCTTGGGTCCAGCCGCGTTCCTCGACAATGTCGAGGACGGTTTCGCCAGGCGGGGAGACCCAGTCTGGCGCGAAAGGAGCACTCAGCTCAGTCATGATAATCCCCTACGAAATCAATGCAGACGATGGTTACTTGGGACCAGTCAACCCCGCCATCTGGCCGGGTCGGCGAGGGGTCGTGGGCAGGAGAGAACACGAGCCGCCAGCCACCCGCAAGGTTGAGTGCAAACTGGCCGGACCGGTCTCCCTTGAGTGGGTGGGGGTTGCCTGCCACCAGCTCTGACACCCGACCGGCGGCCTCCAGATCACTCAAGCGGCGGCGCAGTTTCCCAGCGCACGCGGCGCCCAATTTCTGCTCAGCGACAACGCGCTTCTCGCACAGATCGCGAACCTTCTTGTCTTTGTAGCGAATCTGCAAGAGCCCTCCATTCTACCAATATTTACCTATCAGGTAAATTTTTTTAGCCAGCCCAAACGTGAAGCCGGTGAAAGCGCAGGTAGGCGTGGTGCTCGGCGCGCAGGTCGGCAATCCGCATCTCGCCCTCGAGGCCAAGCGCAGCGCGCCGCTTGGCGGTCAGCTGGGCAGAAAGCTGTGCCACGCCCGCGGTGTCCGCCGTCATCAGCCCGGCATCGAAAAGTGCGTCAAGGTGCGGCGCCAGCAGCAGCCCGTTGTACACGTCCAGCCGCTGCTCGTCGGTCTCGCACTGTGCCCAAGGGCGGATGTGCGAGGCCCGCAGCAGGGCCGGCACATCCAAGCCGGTGATGCAGCACTGCCCCTGCCAATAGTCCAGCAGCGCAATGCGAAACAGGCCTTGCCCCACGCGCTGTACGACCAGCCGCTCGGCCTCGGTGGCGGTAGGCAGCGCCGCGGTCTTTTGCTTGAACTCGTCTGCGACCCGGTTCGGTTTGGTGCGGGCATGGGCTGCCGTCGTGCGCAGCACCGCGTAGAGCCCGCCATAACCCTCGATCTTCAAAGGGGCGCCGCCGGCCTTCTGGTCCAATAGGGCCGGGTCTGAGGCGGTTAACTCAAAGCCCATTTCACCGGTCACGCGCACGCGCACCGTCTCTGGAAACCGGGCAGATCGCAGTTCTAGCCCGTCGGGGTGCAAAACCGCCGTCATCTCAAAGCCGCAGTCGGCGGCGGCTTTCTCTAGGCGCGGGCGGTCCAGCGGGGTCATCGCGTGCTTCCAGGTGGGTTCAGGTAGCCCAGCCTAAACACAGTGGCAATCAGCGGCCGCCGGGCCACTAGGAAGTCTTCGCAGCTCAGCGTCGAGCAGCCCTGGGGCAAGGCGGGGCCGCGCACCATGGCCGCCGTGTAGCGGGCTTCCTTGAAGCGGGTTTCGCTCATGGCGTCAAAGAATGTGGGCTGCCCGGAAGAAGCCGATCAAGGTCAAAAGGGCAGCACGGACGATTTTTCGGTCCATCTCAGAATGAGCGGACTTCTCACCATGGAAGAGATTGCATCGCACCCGGTAGATGGCTGCGATGATGTGCGGCCAATCGCACGGAATCGGCTCGCTTCGCGCACGGTGCCATTCCGCACATTTCGGCTCAAAGTCCGTGATGCCAGCAGCAAGGTAGTGCAGTACAAGCTCGGAGCGGGGCATTCCGTCTGGGGCGCGCACTCCAGCTCGGCGAAGGCGCTGAGCTTTGAAGATTGGCAGTAGGGCGACGAACTGCTCGGCATCGCGGTAAACGCTGGGGTGCTCGTTGACAACTCGCTGAAAGAGTTGGCGCAGTCCTTCGTCTTCCTTGAGTTTCAGCATATATTTGTGATCTTGGTCCTCCCCCGTGACGCAAGCTGCCCAGGCATTGACCGACACCCACGCGAAGATGAAGGCTTCGAATGTGGCGTCCTCGT
>Ga0208101_10083_pt1 | contig 17689 bp, 17 predicted proteins | sample Subbioug_CSW11AC_FD_184823 | JGI IMG/M metagenome (GOLD analysis project Ga0208101, IMG submission 184823) | Serpentinite rock and fluid subsurface biosphere microbial communities from McLaughlin Reserve, California, USA - CR12Aug_CSW11AC (SPAdes) | ecosystem: Environmental > Terrestrial > Deep...
TTTCTCCCCTGACAAACAAAAACGCCCTAGGGTTCGGCGCGTCCTGGATGGATGGACGGCGTACTGCCAAGGGCGGGATGAAGCTAAGTGTATCACAAGCGTGTCAGGTCTTCACCAGTAGCCTAGCCGGGTTCCCCACCACTGTGGCCCCTGCCGGCACGCTCTTGGTGACCACCGCGCCCATGCCCACCACCGCGCCACGGCCGATGACCAAAGGCTGGCCCGGCTGGCCCTGTTTGATCATGGCACCGGTACCGATGTAGGCATGGTCTTCTACCACCACGTTGCCGTTGCACTTTACGCTTGGTGCAAAGGTGACAAAATCACCAATCACGCAGTCGTGTGCTACGTAGCTGTAAATGTTGGCGTGGAAATGCCGGCCTATGCGGATGTTGCTGGTGAGCGTCACAAAGGGGCACAGAATGGCCCCTGCGCCCAAGCGCACATCGTCAAGCTGCACCACGTTGGGGGCACGCACCTCAAAAAAACCCACTCCATCGGCTTCGCAACGGGCCACTAGGTGCTCGCGCACGGCGCTATTGGCTATGGCTACACTCAGGTTCCGGCTGCTGGCCGGCAGCGCCAGCCACTGCGCGTAGGTGAGCACAGGGTGGCCATTGCACTCGGCGGCGGCAGGGTTGTCATCGACAAACACCAGTTGATACGGCTCCACACGAGGTGGCCAATGCTGGCGGGCCAATGGCATCACTTCGCGGCCAAAACCACTAACACCGTAGATCGCAATTTGTTTCATGGACTTTGCTCTTTTGAGTCTGAACCAGCAAACTTTGGCATGGTGGCTTCGCCTGTGGCGCTGATGCCGTCGCGCAGCAGCACTTTCTTTACCGTCAGCCACAAGATTTTGATGTCCAGCCACAGACTGCGGTTGTCCACGTACCAGACGTCGAGCCTGAACTTGTCTTCCCAGCCGATGGCGTTGCGGCCATTGACTTGGGCCCAGCCGGTGATGCCCGGGCGCCCCTCGTGCCGGCGGGCCTGCTCGGGGGTGTAGAGCGGCAGGTATTCCATCAGCAAGGGGCGCGGGCCCACTAGGCTCATGTCGCCTTTGAGCACGTTCCACAGCTCGGGCAGTTCGTCTAGGCTGGTGGCCCGCAGCCAGCGGCCAAAGGGCGTGATGCGCACCGCGTCGGGCAGCAACGCGCCGTCGGGGCCGCGTTCACTGGTCATGGTGCGGAACTTCACCATTTCAAACGGCTTGCCGTGCAGGCCGGGGCGCACCTGACGGAAGAAGACCGGGCTGCCCAGCTTGCGGCGCACCAGCCACACCAGCACCAGCAGGGGCAGTGCCAAGGCCAGCAGGCCCAAGGTGGCCAAGACCAGGTCGAACAGGCGTTTCATCCTGTATACCCATTCGGATTGCGCGACTGCCAGCGCCAGCTGTCGGCCATCATTTCGACGAGGCTGCGTTCGGCACGCCAGCCCAGTTCGTTCCATGCTTTGGTGGGGTCGGCCCAGCATTGGGCAATGTCGCCGGGGCGGCGGGGCGCGATGCGGCAGGGTACCGGGCGGCCGCTGGCCTTTTCAAAAGCGCGCAGCATTTGCAGCACGCTGTAGCCTTGGCCTGTGCCCAGGTTCCACACATTCAGGCCTGCGCGGGTTTTGATGGCCTCGAGTGCTTTCAGGTGACCCTGGGCCAGGTCCACCACATGGATGTAGTCGCGCACGCCGGTGCCGTCTGTGGTGGGGTAATCGTTACCAAAGATGGCCAGCTCTTTGAGCTTGCCTACTGCCACCTGGCTGATATAGGGCACCAGATTGTTGGGAATGCCGTTCGGGTCCTCGCCGATCAAGCCGCTGGGGTGGGCGCCCACGGGGTTGAAATAGCGCAAAACCCCCATATGCCAGCGCGGGTCTGACGCGGCCACGTCGCGCAACATGTCTTCCACCATCAGCTTGGAACGGCCATAGGGGTTGGTGGGGTGGCCCGTGGGCGTGCATTCGCTGATGGGCATGGCTTCAGGCTCGCCATACACCGTGGCTGACGAACTGAACACCAGGTTGAACACCCCAGCCCTGGCCATGGCCTTGCAGAGGCTGACCGTACCCGCCACGTTGTTGTCAAAGTAGGCCAAGGGGCGCTGAACGCTTTCGCCCACGGCTTTGAGGCCGGCAAAGTGCAGTGCAGCGCCAATGTCGTGGCTGGCAAAGAGTCTCGCCAACAAGTCGGTGTCGCGAATGTCGCCTTGCACAAAAGTGGCAGGTCGACCAGCCAGTTGAGAGACTCGCTTCAGCGACTCGGCCGAGCTGTTGCACAGGTTGTCCAGCACCACCACGTCAAAGCCTGCCTGCAAAAGTTCAAGTGTGGTGTGTGAGCCGATGTAGCCTGCACCGCCGGTTACCAATACTGCGGCAGAACCCATTGAATTCAGGGCTTTAAATGGAACTGGGTTCAAAGCTTGCCCCCTGTCACCCAATCCACCCAGCGGTCGGCCAGCTTGATGCGGTCGAACTGGGTTTCGGCCAGAGCTCGGCCGCGTTTCCCCATGGCTTTCAGAGCGTCGCGGTCGGCAGCGGCTTGCTCCAGTGCGTCTGCAAAGGCGACCGGGTTATCAGGCGGTACGGCAAAGCCGCAGCGGTGTTCGGTGATCATCTCGGACAGCCAGCCGGGGTAGTTGTTCAGCACCGGCAAACCGGCAGCAATGTAGTCAAAAAACTTGTTGGGCGAGGTGCCGTAGTAAAAGGCTGGCACGTTGGCCAGTATTTGCAACCCCAGGTCGGTGGCTGCCATCAGGCCGGCCAGTTTGGCCTTGTTCACCGGGTCGTGAAACACCACATTGTTTAGCCCTTCGCGCGCCGCCCGGGCTTGCAAGCCCGACTTGAGCTTGCCCTGGCCGATGAGCACCAGCTTGATGTCGTCACGCCCACGTCGCTTGAGGTCGGCGGCAGCATTCAGCACGGCGTCCAGACCATTGGCCATGCCGTGGGTGCCGGCGAACACCGCCATCAAGTCGGTCGCGCGTACTTGGGCTGGCCGCCAAGGCTGTACTTCCCCGGCAAAAATACCCAGGTCACAGCCATTGGGCACGGATGCTATGCGCTCGCGCGGTACACCCCGCTGGGCAATACCTTCCACAATGCCGGGCGACAAGCCCACCAGCCGGTGTGCAGAGCGGTAGCTTGCCCATTCCAGCACGCTCATCGCCCAAAGCACCAGTGGGTTGCGTATCACGCCCATGGCGCGAGGCAATTCTGGCCATAGGTCGCGCACCTCGAACACAAAGGGCTTGCCATGCAGCCAGCGCGCAAAAATCCCGGGTATGCCTGCCGTCAAGGGTGTGGTGGTGGCAAACAGCACATCGTACTTTTCGGTGAAGGCCAGACCGATGCTGCGCAAGGCGAATTTCACGAACGTCAGGCCACGCTTCACGAAGCCATCGGTGTTCGAATAGGCGAGGTCGAACTCTATGATGTCGATGCCGTCCACGGTACCGCGCCGCCTGCCGCCCACAAAGAGCTGTGACAGGCCCGTTTCGCCCCCGCCGTAGCTGCCGCACACCATGGTGACCTGGTGTCCGCGCGCCAGCAAGCGCCGCGCCATCTCGTAAGAGCGGATACCTGCCGAGCCCTTGGGCGTGGAAAAATGCTGGTGGAAGTAAATGACCTTCATGCCGTCCAGTGCAGTTGCGTCGTCAGCGTGCCGGCTTGCTGGATTTCGACTTCCAGCACGGGCAACGGTGTTTTTTCGAGGTAGTGGCGCGACTCCCAACCCTCCACCCACTCATAGCGCGTGATGGGTACATTGGCTGATACGTTCAGCGAGAACTGGCGGCCCCCATTCAAGGTGAGGCGCGGACCGTCTGGAGACGACTCAAAATGCCAGTCGCCCGGCATCAGTCGCCAGCGCAGCACCGCCTGGCGGGCAAAACCCAGCACTTCGTCAACCACCTGTAGCGAATCGTCTTGCAGACTGACAGACCGGTGGTGTCGAGCCCCTTGGCCATCTCGATAGCCAGCAGCGAAGTACGTTGACTGGTCGTCTTCCTGCAAAGGTTGCAGGCGTTCTGTTTTTAACCAGTCGCCCAGCAAAAAGCGGCTCAGGCGCGGCATCTGGTCGCGCCCGTCAAACTGGACTGTATTGTGGCTGGCGGTACCGCCAAAGTAGTTGAGCCATTGAGGCTCGGTGTTGTAGCTGTAAGTACCGGCGTCGCGTAACAGATTGTCTGCACCCAACCAAAGGTCGAGGTGCAGTGCATCCGCTTGGCTGGGCCGGAAGCGGAACCGTGGGTAGCGCAGCATGGCCATAGCCTTGCCGCGCCGCAGCATCGCGAAGCCACCATCGTCCGCCACGTAACTCACAACGGGGGGCGCCACCTCCGGTGGAAGATCTACGCCCAGCCATTGCAAGGCATGGTCATAAGCGCCGGACTGCGCGTAAGCCCGTTTGCCGGCAAACAGCGCCATGGCCAGTTGCACCGTTGGCCGGTGGTCGCGATAGGGTGAATTGGTCAACTGCAGCAGCCGGGCACCGTCGTTGGCCCCCACGTTGGGGCCGTCACCGTTCAATGGGTTCACCATGTGCCGCAACCATTCGGTCGCGGCCAAGGCCCTAGACTGAAACCTTTTGGAAAAAGCGGGCAGCCCAAGGTGCCGGCGCCACACTTCGGCCATGCAGAAGGTGTCGAGCATGACACGGTGGTAGTTGAGTGAATACTGGCTGAAACTGCCCTGCGGGCCGATCAACCGGGCGGCGCGGTTTTCCAACCAATGGCGGCCGGTGCGCGCCCACCGCTCTCCTTCAGCCAGGCCTGACGCAGCCAGCCAACTGCCGCCCATGAACAACGCCGCCGCTTCGGACGTGCCGTGGTTGTTGTCTTGCGCCATGGCGTACTGCAACGTGGGGTCTATGCGTTGCAAATGCAAACGCACCAAGTCCCGTAAACCGGGCTCAGCATTGCGCACTTGCCCCAGTATCAAGGCGGCCATGGCCAAGTGCATCACGCGGATAGATGCTTCTTGCCCGCATTTCCAGTTTGGCCCCTTATAAGGCGGGTTATAGGCACACCAATCGACCAGCCAAACATTGAGCCGAGTCAAAGATTCGATGTTGCCGTGGCAGGCTTGCTGGGCAAAGGCCAGTACCCAATCCAGCCGCGACAGCTCCCAAATGAGCTTGATGTCGCCCACTGCCGGATCAAAGTCAGGGATTTCCCACCAACCACGCTCGGGTGCCGCTACCCGCTGTCCGGTCAAGGGGTTGGCCAGCCAGTCGGGCGGACCATCACCCAGCGCCAAAGGCCAGCGGCTGAACAGCGCGCCCGTTGACCCCCAGGCAGAAATGCTGGGGGCTATTAAAGCAGTTTGAGCTTGAAGCGGGCGGAAGAACGGCCCCACCGGTGTGGCAGCCTGCAACCGCCTGACAGGGTTCAGCCCCAGCTTTACCCCCAGGCGGTAGCCCGCCGCACGAGCGATGTTGGGCAAGCCCAGCGCCAACGCTGAGCGCGCTTTGGAAGCCAAACCCTTCATTGCTTACGCAACAACTCCGCCACTTCAATGGTGACGCGTGCCACCTCGAAAATTTCATCCACAGGAATGGCCGGCACGCCCTTTTCAACCGCCTTCAGAAAGTCCGCTGCGCATGCGTTCTGGCCCTTGTCTTGCTTCCACAGGTTCATTTTGCTGAAGCCTGGCCAGCCGTAACCCTTGAGCCTGCGGAAGTTGTCCAACTGCAGCACGCGCCCGGCGGCAAAAACCTCGACCCGCTCTTTGGGGAAGCTTGCGGCCCCATTGGCCAAGTAAAAGATGGTGCCGAACGATCCGTCTTCAAAACCCAGGGTGATGGACGCCTTGTCTTCGGTGACGGCCACGCCGGGTGTATCGCCCATGCGCCGCGCTTGCACCGACACAATGGGGCTCCCGGCCAGGAACCTCATGAGGTCGATGAAATGGCAGGCCTCGCCAATGATCCTGCCCCCACCAACGGCGTTGTCCTGCGTCCAGTGATTGGCCGGAATGGCGCCCGCGTTCATGGTCATGATGAAGCTCTTGGGCTCCTTCACCGGCGCCAGCAACGCCTTCATTTTTTGCACCTGTGGCGAAAAGCGCCGGTTGAAACCCACCATCACCTGTGGGCCTCCCTGCTGCGAGCGCGTCTGCGCCGCGTCATAGGCCGCGCGCACCGAGTCCAGTCCGTCCTGGTCGATCGCCAGTGGTTTCTCTACGAACACATGCTTGCCCGCCTGCAAGGCCTGCGCCACAAAGCGTGAATGCGTGTCGTGCCGGGTCACGATGGCCACCGTGTTGATGGCCGCGTTGGACAGCAGTGCTGACATGTCTGTCGACGCTTCGGCAAACCCGGCTTTCTCGCCATGGATCACACCGTTGATGCCACCCGCTGTGACGATGGTGTGGAACTGCGCCCCCGCTGCCTTGAACGCCGGAATCAGCATGCGCGAGGCGTAGTTGCCTGCACCGATGAACCCCATTACCGGGCGCTGGGGGGTGAAGGTGGCATTAGGCTTGAACGTGACCTGCCGAACCATCCGCTGCTGGATAGGCGATGTGTACACCAGCAGCATGCCCAGGCCGGTCTTGTCCGCCGTGAGCGCCTCATACGCCTTGGGTGCATCCTCGAACGCAAAGCGGTGGGTGATCAGCGGTTTCACATCCAGCTGACCGCTGGTCAGCATGTCCAGCACCGCTTCAAAGTTGCGCTGTTCCGTCCAGCGCACAAAGCCCAGGGGGTAATCCTGCCCCTTCTCCTCATAGTTCGGGTCGTAACGGCCCGGACCGTAGGAACAGCTGACCTGAAAGGTCAGTTCCTTCTCGTAAAAATCCACACGGTTCAGCTCAAGCCCTGTCACCCCCACCAGCACAATGCGGCCCCGCTTTCGGCTCATGCGGGCAGCCTGTGTGACTGGATCGCTAGACAGCGTGGATGCGGTGATGATCACCCCATCCACCCCCTGACCGCGGCTTAACGCCATGCCCGCCGCCACCGGGTCTTCCCCTGCGCCGGGGTTGCACGTCTGCGCACCAAACTGCCGCGCCAGTGCAAGCTTGGAGTCGTCAAAATCAATGGCCAGCACCCGGCAACCCTGTGCGCGCAGCAACTGCACCGTCAACAGACCGATCAAGCCTGCTCCTGTCACCACAAAGGCCTCGCCCAGCGTGGGCTGCGCCAAGCGGATGCCCTGCAAGCCAATGCTGGCCACCACCACAAACGCTGCCGATTCGTCGTCAACGCTGTCCGGAATACGGGCACACAGGTTGACCGGCACCTTCACCACATCCGCATGCGGGCCGTTGGACACGACGCGGTCGCCCGGCTGAAACCCATCGACACCGGCGCCCACTTCGGCCACCACACCCACGTTGCAGTAACCCAGGGGGAGTGGCTGGGCGAGTTTGGACTGAACTGCCTCGATAGTGGTCATCAACCCATCGGTGAACACCTTCTCCAGCACCATCTTCACTTTGTCGGGTTGCTGGCGGGCTTTGTCCAGGTAGGACGCCTTGCCAAAGCCGACCAGCATGCGCTCGGTGCCAGAGGAAATCAATGTGGTATTGGTGACGATCAGTAGATTAGCACTGCTAATTTGCGGAGTGGGTGCCAGTGCGACAGTTGTGCCGCCTGAAATCATGTCTTGAAGGACTTGCCTCATAAAGAATTTGTCAATCCAGAATGAATACAGAAATTGCGAAACAGATCATTATAATTTCCGTATTGATATGTAACAACTCCTTGGGGTCTGGGAACCACATTCGATGCCAATACACTGCAACCATAGTAAAGAGACTCCAAAACAGTAACGCTTTCTCCATCTGTCGATGTTAATCGCAAAAAAATATCAGCACAGGAAAATATTGGCCACAATTCTTTCTGCCCAGTTAGCAAAACAAGTACACCTTCAATTTTCAATGCCTCAATCTGATTTAACATATCATCTGGCATGTCTTCATAATTAAATACACCAAAAGCCAAAAGACAGCGAACAGATTCACCCCTATCTTTCAAATCATAGAGAAGCTTTAATAATACTGATATCCCATAGATATCCACGCCTTCAGAGTCCAGATTATATCGCCATGCAGAACTAACAATTTTTATGCAAGACTTGTCTGACATGAAATTCAAGACACTTTCAGGATAACTCATCAATATACTCTCGCGATGGACCTCACTCGGCGGAATGAAGGGCGACTCAATTGATATTTGACCCACATAACCTCTGATTCTGTACCCAGAAATAAGATGCGCATGAACAACTTTAAGCTCTCGGGCCCTTCGAATAATATATAAAAAGAGCCTTGAATAAAATAAGCTAAGCCAAAATTTGCGACTAGCATTATGATCGTAGAATACAGTTCTTGGCAACAATCCAAGAAACATAAAAATCAATAATATAACCAAACTGCCAGTGTTTAGCAAATATATATTTCCTCTATCTACCGAGAAAGTGAGTAATTTGAACAGCCAAAATTTATCGTTAAAATCTATGCATTTCGCTCCCTCACCCTGCAATAATTCGTATTTTCGTTTTACAAAAACAGATACCCCGCCCAACGGAGGAGGAAATCTACCTACAATAACCTTATGCATTATTTGTCTCCAGCAAATTTAGAAACATTTTAAACTCTTCATCGACGGAGTCATTAGAAAAAAACTTCATGTAAACAGAAAGAGCCGCAGCCTCACCTTTATAATGGAAGACAATTTTATTGTCAGATCTCAACACATCGTCAATATTTACCAAATATGCTGCGCCGCCAATATGAGGAGCATACGATTTTATTGCATTAGTAGTAATCGGATTAACTCCACATGACAAGTATTCTGCCAGTTTAATAGGGGACGACACATTATTCACAGGAACATCATCTCGAATCAAAAAGCCAAATTCATGCCGAGCCAAAAATTGCGCAACTTCGGAATTTCCAGATAATGAGCATAGCGTAGTTTTCTTTAATAAATCCGGCGAAGCCACTTTATATAATATATCATTGCAGACGCGAATCTCTTTCGTCGCCACGCCGAATGATGCGTCTGGATTTTGAGATATTACACGATTCATTATCATTACAACTGTTTCAAATTTTTGCCACCCCGCCATGCCACCCAAATAACAATAACTATCTGGTACACGTTTTTCAGATGTTGGCATAACAAGATCTGAAATACAAGGCAAAACTAGATATTTTGATTTGTATGTAAATTTAAAGCGATCTCGATAATATAATTTCATATACTGAGAAACATAGATATAAGCATATGACAATTTGAATGCAATCAACTCAAGAGCCCTTAACATTACGTATCTCATGTGTGATTTTTTTTTGAGGTAACTCTCCTCCGCCACCAGACCTTGCACCCAATAGATGATTTTAGCTTTCGATCCAATTAAAATAATTCGGACCAAAAAAATTTGCCATATATTGGCACAGACCACGTAATCGCAACCTCTCATGCATGAGATATCTTTTTTGCGTATTAAAGAAATTCTATCTACTTTCAGCCCCCCGGTTGCAAGAACACCATGGCTCTTGAATAGAGAGTGCAATCTTAGCAATGCTGTGAAAACAGCACTTTCACGGGATATTCCGTAATAGCAAAATTTTATGCTTAATTTCATTTATTTCATTCCACCTAAATAAATGACAATAAGTACAACCATAGCAACGACTATTGACGTGAAATATTCCATATGGTGACGACTTAGGTATTTTGCAGTCTTATGTGTCGCATTTTTTCGGATCAATCTGAACTTAAGACCAAAGCCTTGGTTGTTAAAGCTGCTTGAATGCCCTCAACGTACTGGGCTAGGAATGTTATTCAAAACACGTTTGCCGCTGGCGTTTGAGGCGATTTATCCCGCATGACGAAAAATCCGACATTTTGGCAGTGGCAAATAAGGGCATTTAACCCTTGCCGCTGGCCCTTTGGCCGGTTGCGGACGAACTCATCCCTGCAGCCCCTGGATAAGCCTGCGCCGCGCCATCCACAGATTGCTTAGCGCAAACAGCGTCACGAGGTTGGCCGTGTACTTGGCCAGCCCCCGGTACTTGACCTTGACGTATCCGAACTGCCGTTTGATGACGCGGAATGGGTGTTCCACCTTGGCCCGGATGCGCGCCTTGGCCTGCTCCAGCTTATCCAGGATGGCCCGCCCCCATGGGCGTGCTCTTGTCCAGCCCACGGTGCTTGCCCGGGCGCATGCCAGACCCTGGTTCAGGCGCCGGTGCCGGCGCATGTGATCGACAAGGGCATTCCCACCGCGGCCTTGCTGGCCGATGTGCTGGTGGGCAAGTACGCGGACCACTTGCCGCTGTACCGCCAGGAGGACATCTATGCCCGCGCCGGTGTGGTCATCCCGCGCTCGACGCTGTCGGCCTGGGTGGGGCGTTGCGGGGTGGCGCTGCAGCCGCTGGCCGATGCGCTGGCCGATGTGATCAAGGCTTGCAGGGTGGTGCATGCCGATGAAACCCCGGTGCAGATGTTGAGCCCCGGTGAGGGCAAGACCCACCGCTCTTACCTGTGGGCCTATGCCACGGGCGCCTTTGCTCCGGTCAAGGCGGTGGTTTACGACTTTTGCACCAGTCGGGGTGGGCAGCATGTCAAGGCTTTCCTGGGTGACTGGCGTGGCACGCTGGTGTGTGACGATTATTCGGCCTACAAGGCTTTGTTCACCCAGGGGGTGACGGAGGCCGGTTGCATGGCGCATGCGCGGCGCAAGTTCTTTGAGCTGCATGTGGCCAGCCAGAGCCCGCTGGCGGCCACCGCACTGGAGTTCATCGGACGGCTCTACGAGGTGGAACGGCTGCTCAAGGAAGTCTCCCCCGAGGAGCGGCTGCGTGTGCGCCAGGCCACCAGCCGTTCGATCATGGATGCCTGGCGCGAGTGGATGGTGCTGCAGCGCACGAAGCTGACCGCCCATTCGGCCACGGCCCGCGCGATGAATTACAGCTTGAAGCGCTGGCAGGGCTTGAGTCGTTTCCTGCACGATGGCTCGGTGCCGATGGACAACAATCACATCGAGAACCTGATCCGCCCGATCACGCTGGGGCACAACAATTGGCTGTTTGCGGGTTCCGAGCGGGCGGGCCAGAGGGCGGCCGCCGTTCAGTCGCTGATCCAGAGTGCGCGTCTGAACGGGCTGGATCCGTATGTTTACCTCAAGGACGTGCTGGAGCGCCTGCCCACGCACAAGGCCAGCGCGATTGAGGATTTGCTGCCGCACAAGTGGCAGCTGTTGACTGCGAGCTGAATTCGGATTCAAGGTGGAATCGTGTCCACGCAAAACAGCGTGGACTCGTGCGCGCTATCTTGTCAAACTCCTGGAGCGCCTGCAAGGTGGGTTCGCTGGACGACGCTTACGAACCACTGTTGAAGGAAGAGGATGCGCAATATGGTTTCGACAGCGAACGGGGGACGGCCACCCTTGGTGCCACGCGCCGGGGCATACGTGGTCACCAGCGCCACCAGTTCAGACCAGGGCACCACCAGGTTCATCTCGTCCAAAAACTCGCGCTTTCGCGTCCTCTTGGTCCTGCGCTCGAATCCAGTTGCGGTACTGTCCAGGCTCATCTGTTTCATGGCTTCAGTGAAGCACGACCCGTGCCAAGCGACGGGTTTTGCAGACTTTTCTTAACTAACTCGAAATTTTCCGGTAAGAGATCACGCTCAAGAACAAATTCCTTTTTCGATAAAAATAAACCAAATATTATATACCATAGCAACATATTAATAATTTGACTTGAATAAATCGGAAAAATTATCAAATCGTTAGCTACACCAAATATGGCAACAAATATTGAAAATATAATTCCATCAATACTCTTCCAAATTTTAATTAAGAAATATATAAATACACAAAATCCTATTGCTCCTATGCTACTTAGCAACATTATATATAAATTATGTGGGGTCTTTATTGTTACAAACATATCGTTGACCGAACTTGCCAACTCCACATACCCAAAACTACCGCCAACACCGAATAAATATAGAAATGGATTTTCAAAAATTCTATCCATGTAAAAACCCCATATTATTTGACGGCTTGAATCCAGAATAAATCCCTCCGAAACTCTAGCCCCATAAATATGGACCAAATCAATCTCATAATTAAATAATGAAATTCCTAAAAATAGCAATCCGCAGGTTAATATTATAAATCTATATGCAAACCCGCCTTTTATAGCCACATAAAGAAGAGACAGTGCAATATAAATTATCGAAGCAACCAGCAAACTTCTTGAACCTGTCACTAAAATTGTTGGCAACAAAATTAACGCGCAGAATACTTTGCCGAAGAAACTTATTTTTGAAAATGAGAAAATCCAAATCTGAACCAAGACAATGATCATCGATTGCAAAATAAAATATCTTTTAATGATTATCTCTAATAGTGAATCTTGTGATAGTTTAAACAAAATAAAAATCAGGAAGCCAAGAAGCAGGAGAATTGATATGGAACTTATATACTTTACCCTCTGATTTGAAGCACTATTAAGAATTGATCCAATCTCTACACCGCAACATCCAATACAAAAACCGAAGCAAGCCCAAAAAATAGCATTTATTACCGAGGAGCCTTCATTTACAGCCCCTAACACCCCACCAATACCATATAGAATCATTAGTGCTCCAACGAAGAAAAATCTAAAAGGCATGTATCCATGTCCACGTAGAATATAAATGACAAAACACACCAAACCGATCAGAGCGGCAATTGTCGATACTATAATATATAGAGGGAAAACGTATTGATTCGGAGCATCACTTGGCTGAATTGGCAGCATACCAAGGTACAAAATACTTAAAAGCAATATTGCGAGCAATATTTTTTTGATCGGAGATGATTTTTTAAAGATCATAATTTACAATTAACCCAGTTTACTTATATATTTTTTACTCCGACCCCTCTTCCTTCAAAGCTCTAATCGTCAAAAAAACCGCCTTGCGCCCAACAGTCCTGAGGCTTTTAGATCGCCGATGTTTAACCTGTTCTTATTTATTAATTGGAGCAGTTTCTGACCTACAACATTAATATCATGGTTTTCACGCACATACTTTCTGCATAAGTTTGACAAAACATTTGGCCTTTCATTCAAATCAAGCATCAAATTTTCGAAAGACATAATTGATTCCGATGGAATATCGTTATTATTTCCAATAACATAACCAAGCGTATAATCTAATGACTCGAACAACCAGCGGTAACGATAGTCAATGTGCGTGGTAGTACACACGTCTACAAGAACAGTAGGTATTCCTAAACTCGCCCCCTCCAAAGCAGATGTACCCATAGCAAAAAGTACATCAACATTTTCAAGAAGAATATCAGATAACCGATCATTACTGATCACTCCGTGAAATGTTATATTAAGATTTCTGAAATTTTTAGAATGCGCAAACAAATCATTGAAGCCATCGCCATCACCAATCACATGAAACTCACCAACACATCCAATTTGACTAAAATACTTATCCGCATCTTTTAAAATTATCTTTAAAACAGGCAGTTTCATTTTAAAATCAATTCGACCCACCCAACCGATTCTACTAGAGTTATTTATCCTATTTTTATTTGATATATTTATATCTAGATTTAACTCTAAAGGAATTTGCAAGTATTCAATATTATTTGTTGATTTAATATATCTTCGATTAAAGTGCACGCATGATCTATCCATAAATACTAATCCATGTCGATCTATACAGTAGTTGTATATGCATTTTATTCTAGATATCTCACGGGGCATTATAAATTGGTATACCCAATCCCTGAGTGCTTGATTTCTATTAAGAAGCCTACCCAAACCGGGGTAGACTGGATAAATGTTAGTAGGGTTTACTACCCAAAATAATACCTTCAGTCTACCATGCAAAAATGAAAGATTATGCAAATCAAACACCATTGATGCGGGCGTCAATAATATTCCATCTTTTATAGCCATCCCTACATCAGGTTTTCGTATGTCATATAACTCCATGCCCTCACAATTTTGAGCAAGAAAACCGTCTTTTACATCAATCACACTAACGTCGAAACGCTTCTGTTGCAACCATCGCCCAATTCGAAGCAACAACAACTCCGCACCACCTAAGATTTTCGAAGGGTAATATATATAAACTTTCAGACCGATTCCTTTTTTATTTATAATTTATTTTGGATATTTTGCATCCTGATTTTTATTTTACCATTGAATTATAATTTACTACAAAATCCCGTGACATATTTAGCTGATTCTAATGAGAATTGTGGGCCGATCGGTAAGCTCATTATTTCTTTGGCAATCGCCGTTGCAAGCGAGAAGGCATTAGGCGAGAATCCTTCAACTGCATACGCGTTCTGTAAATGTGGTGGGGTTAGATAATGAATCACTGTGCCAACGCCTGCTTTATTCAATCTTTGTATCAAAGCATTTCTTTTTGGATGCCTTACCACAAAAAGATGCCACACAGGTTCCGCCCATTCCGGCACATACGGCAATACAAAAGTGCTTCCCGCAAGTTCTTCCAGATACCGTTGTGCGATCTTATTACGGCGACTATTCCATTCATCTAAGCCAGCAGATTCTGCGAAGGGTTAAGACCTTGCGCCCAATTTCCTGTTGATCATCATTGCTGACGGCTGCGGCAATGTCACGCACCGCACTGGATTGCAGCCCTAAGCCCGCAAGCGTGCCAATTAAAGTCTGGATGGCGGTAAAGCTGGCATTGAGGCCAACGCCGGTCGTGCCTATGAGCACAGCGGCAAATTTGACCCTTACCATGCCCAATAGCATGGTGACCCCCGCCGCGCTGCCCATGATGGACGATGCTTTGAGTATTTGGGTGTATGATTTTTCTGTGTTCACTTATGACTAACCTGCGCTACGTCGCAGACAAGGTACCGGAACAACCAGCAAGGATGACCATGGACTGATAAGACCAGGCTAACCAGTCGAAATCTGAAGTTTCTACCACTAAAGCCAGCAACGCCGGGAAAAGCAGGATCATATGCCTTCGACCCCGCATGCGTTAATGATAATTATTTGATTCCAGAACGCTGAAGGTTGCTGTTTGAAAACTTTGTGCCCCACCAGAACAACCGCTATTTGCGCGCTAGCAACTGCGGTTTCTATTCCTATCAACTGTGTGATTTCCTTTAACGATGAAGGCAACTCACCGATATGAGGCTCCACGGCCAACAGAGAGCCTGCATGTATTCGGCCCAACTTTTCAACGATCGATACTGAAGGACTCTCCCTGAGATCGTCAATATCAGGTTTGAATGCCAGACCAAAGCAGGCAATGGTCACGTCCTTTGCTGTCTTGTCTGGATTGGCTTGCAGATAGTCCGCAACCGCGAGCTTGACTTTCTGGATGACCCAGTCAGGCTTGCTGGCGTTCACTTCACGCGCGGCGCGGATGAGTTTGGCTTCTTCAGGCGCAGCGCTGACGATGAACCAAGGGTCCACCGCAATACAGTGGCCGCCCACACCCGGGCCTGGTTGCAGAATGTTGACGCGAGGGTGGCGGTTGGCGAGCTTGATGAGTTCCCAGACGTTGATGCCGAGCTTGTCGCAGATGATGGACAGTTCGTTGGCAAAGGCGATGTTGACGTCGCGGAAGCTGTTTTCTGTCAGCTTGCACATTTCGGCGGTACGCGCGTTGGTGATAACGCATTCGCCCTGGACGAACGTTTTGTAGAGGCGCGCAGCCGCTTCAGAGCACTTGGCTGTCATACCGCCAATAACGCGGTCGTTCTGCACCAATTCGCGCAACACTTGCCCGGGCAGCACACGCTCGGGGCAGTGGGCAACGCGGATGTCGCTGGGTTCGCCGTGGGTTTGCGGGAAGGTCAGATCGGGCCGCGCTTCAGCCAGCCAGTCCGCCATTTGTTCGGTTGCGCCTACGGGTGAGGTGGATTCGAGAATGACGAGATCGCCCCTCTTCAGCACCGGTGCAATGGACTTGGACGCCGATTCGATGTAGTCCATGTCGGGGTGGTGGGGGCCGGTGGGGCCGTCTTTGAACGGCGTGGGCACGGCAATGAGGAAGGCGTCTGCCGGCTCGGGGGTGGTGGTGGCGCGCAGGTAGCCTTCGGTCACCGCGGCGTGCACGACCATGTTCAGGTCAGGCTCGACGATGTGGATTTCACCGCGGTTGATGGTGTCCACCGCGTGCTGGTTAACGTCCACGCCAACGACCTTGACTTTGCGGCTGGCAAACACAGCGGCGGTGGGCAGGCCGATGTAGCCCAGGCCGATGATGGAGATGGTGTTGAACGGATTAGACATTGGTATTACGCAAGGGCTTCAAATGCTTGGCAAATCTGTTGGCAGGCGGTACCGTCGCCATAGGGGTTGTGGGCAAAGGCCATGCGCTGGTAGGCGGCTTGGTCATTCAGCAGGTTCAGGGTTTCGCTGACGATGCGTTGGGTGTCAGTCCCCACCAGGCGCACAGTGCCAGCAGCCACGGCCTCTGGCCGTTCGGTGGTGTCGCGCATCACCAGCACGGGCTTGCCCAGGGAGGGCGCTTCTTCCTGTATGCCGCCCGAGTCCGTCAGAATGATGTGGCTGCGCTTCATGAGGTACACAAAGGGCAGGTAGTCCAGTGGCTCGATCAGGTGCACGTTGTTTACGCTGCCAAGAATGCGGCGCACGGGCTCTTGCACCTGGGGGTTGAGGTGCACGGGGTACACCACTTGCACACCGGGCTGGCTGGCAATGGCTTTGAGGGCCTGGCACATGGCCTCAAATCCGGCGCCAAAGTTTTCGCGGCGGTGGCCGGTGACGAGTACCAGGCTCTTCTCATCGCTCATGAAGGGAAACTGGGCGGCCAGTTGTTCGCTCAGCACGGCGTCTTGGTCCAGGCGCTGGCTGACGTTGAGCAGAGCATCGATAACGGTGTTACCGGTGACTTGAATGCTGGCCGGGGCCACCCCTTCGCACAGCAAATTGGTTTGGGCTTGTGCCGTGGGCGCAAAGTGCAAACCGGCCAAACGGCCAGTCAGTTGCCGGTTGGCCTCTTCGGGCCAGGGGGAGTACAGGTTGTGGGTGCGCAGGCCAGCTTCCACGTGTGCCACACCCACTTGCTGGTAGTAAGCCGCCAGGCTGGTGGCCAGCGTGGTGCTGGTGTCGCCATGCACCAGTACCCAGTTGGGCTTGTAATGGGCCAACACGCCTTCCATGCCTTGCAGGATGTTGCAGGTGAGCTGTGTCAGCGTTTGCCCCGGCCGCATGAGGTTGAGGTCAAACTCGGGTGTGATGTCGAACAACTGCAATACCTGGTCCAGCATCTGGCGGTGCTGGGCGGTGACGCAGACCTTGACTTCGAGCTTGGGGGATTGCTGAAGCGCCTTGACGAGGGGCGCCATTTTGATGGCTTCGGGGCGGGTGCCAAAGACAATGAGGAGTTTTAACATTTAATTTTCGACGATGTTTTACCGGGCTGCAGCCGCAACGATGCCGCACATGTTCAGGGCTGCGGGTTGGCTGATGGTGTGTGGGCCGCCTGTTGGCGTTTAAGCACGCTACCGCCATGCGGTGTCACGATCAGCATGCGCGATAGAGGGTGTTCCGCGTAGAGGAACGTAGGTTTTGAGTGGCGATTTTAACCCAGATTTTCCATTAGCCCCGCCAGCCCCGGTTGAGCGAGAATGAAGCGGGGAGTTGGTGGCTGATACTGGGCGGAGGTTCTAATGGAAACCATTAGCCGAATCCTTTGCGGATCATTTGGTTA
>Ga0208101_10085_pt1 | contig 17528 bp, 18 predicted proteins | sample Subbioug_CSW11AC_FD_184823 | JGI IMG/M metagenome (GOLD analysis project Ga0208101, IMG submission 184823) | Serpentinite rock and fluid subsurface biosphere microbial communities from McLaughlin Reserve, California, USA - CR12Aug_CSW11AC (SPAdes) | ecosystem: Environmental > Terrestrial > Deep...
CGAGCACGTTGTAGATCTCTGTGAACAAGCGATCGAGACTTCTCACGTAGCCCCAAGTAGCACCGACAATAATGCCGATAATTATGTTCCAGGTGGCCACAGCAATACCAATGCCGAGCGAAGTCCTAGTGCCACTCCAAATACGCGCCCATAAATCTTGCCCGATGGAGTTAGTGCCAAACCAGAATTCCTGCCCGGGAGGGACGTTACGCAACTGGCGCGAAGTCTCGGGGCTGATGCTAATTTCATTGGGGTCTCTTTGCGCTGGGAGATATGGTTGCACAAAAGTAAAGACTAAGAGAACGGTTAGAATAGCCAAACAAGCGACGGCAGCCCCATTCCTAAGAAAAACACGCACGGTAGAGCTCCAGTAAGAATAGCTCGAGTAACCTATCCTCTCGCTGCGAGAGGCATCGTAGCTGGCCAAGGCAAAGAGGTCTTGTTGCTCCAGGTTAGTCATTTTCTTGACAATCACTACCTTGCCCCTCCCTTCTTCTCTAGTTTGATACGGGGGTCGATAATGGCCATCAAGAGGTCCCCCATGAAAAGCCCAAAAATACCGATGGTCGAGTAGATGAGCACTAACGTCTGCACCAGGGGATTGTCTTGGCGCGAGATAGCTTCTATCAAAAGACCGCCCATGCCGGGGATGGAGTATAGTGACTCGATAAAAATAGAGCCAGCGACGGTCATGAGTATGGTCGTTGGCAAGTGTTGGGCCATGGGCACAAAGGCGTTGCGTAAAACGTGCTTGAACATAACGGCCGTATTAGACAATCCTTTTGCTCTAGCCAGTTTAATATAGTCTTTATTGAGCTCATCGACCATAAAACGTCGTATCCACATCGCATACCCAGCGATACCGCCCAGCGACATAGACACAGCCGGCAATATCCAACTTATGGGCCTAGTGCTGTCATACAGTATGGGCAACCCTACCAATTGAGTGACATAGAGCTGCACAAACAGGAAGTAGACAGCGGCTGGTACAGCATTGATAAACACGACATAGGCAGTGCCCAATCTATCGAGCCATTTGTCTTTTTCGCGGGCTTGAAAAATACCGAGTAGCAGCCCTATGGTCAGCGACAGGACCAGAGACGCGAGGCCGAATTTAAGCGAATAAGGTATTTTGGGCTCGATTATCTCGGCGATGGGGACATGGGGGCGATAGATAATCGAAGTGCCTAAATCGCCGCGCGACAACGCGAGATAAAAATTCTTAAGCTGAATGTGAATAGGGTCCATGAGTCCCATCGCTTCTAGCCTAGCTTCGCGCTGTTCGGGGGTTAGGCGATCATATTCATCGCCAAAATAACCTTCAATCGGCAGTAGGCGCATCAGCAAGAAAACTACGGTCAGTACTATAAACACCGTGACGAGCGATTGCATTGCTCTTTGTAACGCGAAGGTCCACAGACTGCCTGATGAGTGGCGGTGGCGCTGTCCCCTAGTGGTGTTAGGTGATAGGGATGTAAGATGAGTACTCATGCTGGAGCCCCCAATCATTATCTCGCATTATGGTAAAAAACAAGGAGAACGGGGCGCCCAGCGGCGGACCGTTCTCCTTCCGGCTTGGGTTTACTGACCAGCCTTGCGCAGTGCCGCTATTCTGTCGCGATTCCATATCTGTTGTGCCTCGTTAAACTGCGCGATGTTCATCGGTCGCTCGAGCAGTCTTTGAAATTTGAATTTGCCGGTGGAGGGGCCTGCCGCTGCAAACGGACCTTGGAAGGGATGCAGCAAGGAAGCTACGTATCCCCCGCCGCCGACCCTGTAAGGTATAACTAAAGCATTTTGGATAAGGTAGGCTTCTGCCGCGGCAAATAGCTCAAAACGGCGCCGCTTGTTGTTCACTTCGGCTTTAGCGGCATCAAGCAGGCGCTGGTAGTTGGTGTCTACAAGCGCTATGTCGGAGTAACTGCGATTGCCGGCCTCAAAAGGCATCGTGTAGGCTTCGGGGTCGAGAAAATCGGGGCCCCAGTTAACTTCTTGCAAGGCGTAGTTTCCGGCACGGCGTGTAGCATCGAGAAAACCGGTGGGCGGGTAGCCCACGGGAATGATCTCAATAAAGTCGCGCCCGAGGAGATTTTCCATCTGCTGCTTGATAACTTGCACACGGTTTGTCCAGTCTGGTGAGCCGGTGCTAAAAGGCATCTTTACTTTGATGGGGAAGGTCACGCCCTGGGCGCGCAGTTCTGGCATAGCCCTATTGCGGTGGGTGAGAGCTAGCGCCTGACTAAAGATAGGCATTTCTTGTACCGCTCGTAGCGCGGGTAGCTCTGTGTAATCGATTCCGTCGACGCTAATAAAATTGACCGGGGTGATCGTGTTGCTGAGCTGTCTGGTAGGATCGAAAGGGTCAAAAGTTAGCATGGCAGCAACGCGGTCAAGCCCATGAAAAATGGTCTTGCGGAAATTAAGATTGCGCACGGCTCGGCGCCAGTTCTCTGGCTCAAACTGCGCTGCAAAGCGCGGATCGAAATTAAAACCATGCCAGAAGGCAAAGGCACCTACCGGAGCAGGCCTAATCAAGTCGCGACGCCTGGGGTCAAGTCGCCAGCCGTCAATGATGGCCGTAGGGATAGAGGCGGAAGAGATCTCGCCGCGTACAAACATTTCGGGTGCGAGTTGCGCGGCTTCACGGTTAAACTGGAAGAAGAGGCGGTCAATGTGGACGTTATCGCTGTCCCAGTAACGTGTGTTTTTTACCAGCTCGCGGCGATTCTGGGGAACATGGGCTCTGAGAATATAGGCCCCATTGCTTAGAAAAGTTCTATGGTCGGTCGCGAACCTGGCACCCGTTTCAGCCAAAAAGGCGCCATTGACCGGAAAGAAACAGACATAAGTGAGGGCAGAGAGAAAGAAAGTAGCCGGTGATCTGAGGGTGTACTGTACGGTGTACCTGTCTAGGGCGCGTACGCCGACTGTGGAAAAATCTGTCGTCGTGCCATTAAAAAACTCTTCGGCTCCGCGAATAAAACGGAAAACAATGTTGGCTGTGGCCGAGGCATTAGCACGCGTCAAGACATAGCGAGCTGAATCGACAAAGTCCTGCGCCACTACTTCGGCATATTCCCTTCCATCCCAGGTCAACCAGGGCACACCTTCTCTGAGCGTGAAAGTATACACTAACCCATCGGGCGAAATCGTCCAGTGCTTGGCGAGAGAGGGCTGCAAGACACCGAAGGCATCAAACTCGACCAGCCCATCTATTAGATTGGCTACCAGAGTATGTACGGCAAAAGTGCCCGTTGTTAAGTAGTTAAGAGTAGTGAGTTCAGCCGAGTACAAAGTTCTAAACTCACCCCCGGTGCGACCAACGGTCGGCACGGCAGGATAAGGGGTGTCGGTAATATTGACAGTGCGAGTGGCCTCCACCCATTCGACTTGCGCACCTAGGCTTTCTGCCACAAAACGCAAGGGCACCATGGTACGACCGCTGACGATGACAGGGCCTACGTCAAGGCGTGTTTCGCGGCCCGTAATCCAGGCACGTGTCATGCCGGGCTGCAAGAGCACAAAATTTGGCCCCCTATACCCAGCAACAGTGTTCGTGCGCTCAGTCCATTCTACTTGCGCACCCAAGGCCTCAAAAATGGCGCGGAAAGGCACCAACGTTCTGCCGTTCTGCACCACAGGCGGGACTTCAGTTGTGATGGCTCTGCCATTGATGACTACCCGAATGGGTGCGACATTGGCCTGTGCTGTAAAACCAGCGAAACAGCCTACGGCAATCACCGCGGTTAGCGCAAAAATGGCTACAAATTTCTTCATCCCTTTTCCCTCCCTTGTGAGATGTTAGACTGCAAAAAATATTTGCACTTCTCTTATTCTTTGCTTGCCATCTCATTCCTGCCGGGCATCACGTTGCAGGGGCTAATATTTTGAACATGATTAATATTGCGACTATTTATAAAAACAAATTGAGCACTTGGTCATCTTTTGCATAGCTGCTACGAGCCATGTTAGAACTATGATGTTCAGGTCACTAGAGCCCCGCGCTCTTTAGCACAGCGACAAGCTTTTCTCTCTCTCCTACCTCTAGGGGCAGGAGCGGCTCCTTGGGGTCGCCTCCAAAGTAGCCTAGGTAGTCTAAAGCAGCTTTTAAGCCGGCAATGCCAAAGAGGCTGGTGACGGCGTGGTTTGGCTCTAGCAGTCGCCACTGTAGGGCGCGCGCTTCTGCCACTCGCCCGGCATGAAAGAGCTCGAGCACGGCGACGCACTCTTCTGGCATAATATTGGCCAAGGCCAGCGTGCCGCCCACTGCCCCCACGGAGAGAGCCGGCAAGAGAAAACTGGCAGAGCCAGCGAGGACAGCAAAACTAGGGCCTGCCGAGCGGCAAATCTCGGCTATCTGCACCAGATTGCCCGAGCTATCTTTAAGCCCGCAGATATTCTTATGTTGCGACAGCTCTAGCACTAAGTCAGGCGCTAGATTAAGGCCGGTGTTTTTGGGCATGTTGTAAAGCACAATGGGCAGGGGCGAAAGTTCGGCCACAGACTGAAAGTAGTGCCGCAGGACTTTGCCGCTGTAGGATTCTTTGTAAAACTGGGGATTTAGTACGAGCGCATAGTCTGCGCCAGCCTTAGCATAGAGCCGTGAGAGCGAGACTGCCTCACTCGTGGCCTCGCAACCGGTACCGGCAATGACTAGCTTCTCTCTGGGCAACCACTCCCGCACTTTCTCTACTAGCCTTACTTTTTCGTCTAACGAGAGCAGGGGGAACTCGCCATTTGAGCCGAGCACGACTAAGCCGCTAAGCGAAGTCCGCCCCCACTTAGTGACATTGTCCTTGAGCTTGTCGTAGGCGATGCTTCCTCCCACAAAGGGGGTGGGAATAGGTGCAAATATACCCCGTAGCACCGGCGCTACTCCTGACAAAAGATTGTGTAATCGTCGAAAATAGCCAGGGCCGCCTCGATATCTAGCACTTGGCCCTGCTTTACAAGAGCCTTGCCGATAAGCCCAATGGCGCGGCGGAGCTCGCTCGTCTCAATATTGCCCATGTGCCCCAGGCGAAAGGCCTTGCCGGCCAAGCTAGCTAAGGAGCCCGCTACGACCAGCCCTTTGGCTGCCAAGCTCTTGCGAAAGGTGACATCGTCTACATTTTGCGGGTACAAGAGGCAGCTTAGAGTGGGTGCGGCCACGGCCTCGTCCGCTAAGGGCTGTAGGTTAAGTGCACTTAAGGCCTTGCGCACCGCGATACCAAGGCGGCGATGCCGTGCGTAGCGGGCAGTTAACCCCTCCGCGTGGATAATCTCGAGCGCACGGCGATAGGCGTACAGCATGTTTACCGCGGGCGTGGCGAAGTACTTGCTCGGGTCTTTCATAATGGGCAACCAGTTAAAAATATCTGCGTAGTAGGCGCTAACTTTGCCTAAGGCGCTGCGTGCGGCGAGGGCCTCTTGGCTAAAGGCAACTATGGCCAGCCCGGGTGGGATGCCGATGGCTTTTTGCGAGCCGGTAAGCACCACGTCTAGGCGTGCGCCATCACCGTAGTCATAGCCCATGTCTTCGGGTAGTGCCGCCGTGGCGCAAACGCCGTCAAGTATGACTAAAGCGCCATACTTCTTACAAAGTGGCACGAGGGTAGCTAAGTCCGCTTCGACACCAGTAGAAGTATCGACATGAGTAATTGTTACCGCCTTGTAGCGCGTTGTTTTTAGCTTGGCTTCTACGTCTGCTCGAGCAACACGTCTGCCCCACTCGCTGGCAATGACATCGACCTCGATGCCAAAACTCGCGGCGAGTTTGATGAATCTATCGCCAAAGAAGCCCTGGCTAAGGACTAGAATGCGCTCCCCTGGCGCCACAGTATTCACTAGGGCCATCTCCATGGCTAAGGTGCCTGAACCAGCTACGAGAAAGATCTCGCCGTCGGTGTTAAACATCTGTCGCGTGAGGGCGAGGCACTCTAAGGTACACTGCACCACACGGGGATCGGTGTGCCCATAGGTTTCTGAACCTAGAGCGGCATAGATTTCGTCTACCACTGGGGTCGGGCCGGGTATTAGCAGCAACTCCTTGTTTGGCATGACTTAACCTCCTTTTTTTATCTGTACTTCACAGTTCGTCTCCCAGTATTTCTCCACCGGCAAGGAAAGTCCTTCGCCAATGAGAGCACTTTTTGCTGTGAACCGTAGAGAGCATGGTTGCATCATGGTAGAATATTGATGGCAGGAGCTTTACAAGGAGGTAGAATATGATTAAGAAGCTGAAATCGGGAGAACCTCGTATTCATCCCGATACTTTTGTGGCCGACAGCGCGGCGATAATGGGCAATGTCTCCGTAGGGCAGAAGTCGAGCATCTGGTTTAATGCCGTGCTCAGGGCCGATATTAACTCTATAACGATCGGGGAAGCCTGTAGCGTGCAGGAAGGAGCTGTGCTCCATGTGGCGCTTGACCAACCGCTTAAAATCGGCGACTATGTGACCGTCGGTCATGGCGCCGTGCTACATGGCTGCACCATCGGTGATAATGTGCTGATAGGCATGAAGGCCGTAGTACTAGATGGCGCGGTGATTGGCGAGGGCTCTATTATCGGCGCGGGTGCGGTCGTCAAAGAGGGCATGGTCATTCCCCCGCGGTCTTTAGCGGTAGGCTTGCCGGCCAAAATAGTAAAAACCCTCGACGATAAAGCCGTCTTGGGCCTGCGCACACATGCTGAAAACTATGTTAAGCTGTGGGAAGAATTCTATGCCGAGCCCCTAGCCAGGCAACAAGCAGAAGTGCCGGTGCGGTGATGACTGCACGTGCGGATGCCTTGGCTAGCCTTTGTCAAAAGCACGGCATTGATCTCGTGTACCTCTTTGGCTCACAAGCGGAAACGGCTTTGGCGATCCTCCATGGTCACACTCCCTCGGAGATCGACCCCCTAGCCGATATCGACGTCGGCGTGGTGCTCTCTAACCCCCTGCCAAGTGGGCGGGATAGGGCGCGCCTCTACAGCCTGATCTTTAACGACTTCGAGGATCTGTTTCTGCCTTTTAGTACGGATTTAGTTTTTCTCCTCGAAAATCATTCTGTTTTTCAGGCTGAGGCTGTGCGCGGAAATTGTGTGTATAGAGCTGCCCCCGCCATTCAAGATGCTTATGAGGAGGCGGTATTGCGCCGCGCCTGCGATTTTCGGCCCTTTTTGGAGCTATACTATGCAGAATTGCTGGAGGGATGAGAGTGTTTAAATTCGCTTTAGGCCTAGACCTGCGGTGCTAGCGCCGCTAGTCCCTCTTTGTCGATGAGGGTAATCTTTTTTCGTAGGGCTACAATAAGGCCCTCGCTAGATAACTTGGCAAGCACGCGAGACACTGTTTCGCGGGCGATGCCCGCCATGTCGGCTAAGTCTTGCTGCCCGATGGCGAGGTGGTCCGTGCCCTTTTCTTGGGCTAGGTAGAGCAAGGTGGCAGCAATTTTTACAGCTGCATCGCCTTGGCATAAAATCTGGATGCGCCCTTGAGCGCGGCGAAGTCTCGCGCTGAGCACCTTGAGAAAGTGCCACGCCAAATTAGGGTGGGCGTGCACAAGCTTACAGGCATCGGCATTGTAGAGGATGCCTACTTCGCCCTCACTGGCCGCCACAGCGGTGGCTGGGTAGCTGCCACCGTCAAATAAGACCACCTCAGCAAAGAACTCTTGCGGCTCTACCGTTTTAAGTAGCTGCTCTCGGCCTGTGGAATCTGTTTTCACAAGTTTGACCGCACCGCTACAGACTAACCACACCGCGAGACCCGGCTCTCCCTCGGCAAAGAGCACATCGCCCTTCTCTACACGCCGCAGCCTAACAATGGCCGCGACAGCCTGCAAATCGTCTGCTGAGAGCGAGCTAAACAAGGGAAACTTGCGTAGTAGTGCTGCCTCCATGACCATGCCTCCCCGTCTTGGAAAAAGGTAAAAAGAAAAAGCAACCTAAGTTCTAGGTTGCTCCTTAATTGCTTATCTTCTCTTGCTGGAGAAGCAATCGCGGCAGTAAACTGGACGGCCAGCTGTGGGCTTAAACGGAACTTGGGTGTTTGCACCGCACTCATCGCAAGAAACGTTGTGGAGTTCGCGGTTGTTCATAGGAGCGGAGCCTTCGTTGCTGCGCTTGCGGCTGTCGCGACAGGTCTTGCAACGGCTGGGCTCGTTCTGGAAACCACGCTCTGCGTAAAATTCTTGCTCACGAGTGGTGAAAGCAAATTCGGCTCCGCAGTCTTTACAGTTTAGGTTCTTGTCCTGCATCATTAGAGAAAATCCCCCCGATAAATTAGATACATGGGCTCCCCTGGGTTAGCCTTTTGGAAGAGGTGAAACCAGATTTGCGCAAGTTCACACTCACTATAGCAGAGTTCTGCCACTTTGGCAATACAATAATTGCCTACATTTTTTAAAATGTGGCGTAATCGCTAGGAGGACGAAAATGTTGCACAGATTCTCGCGCACAGAACTTCTAATCGGGGCCGCGGGCCTCGAAAAACTGCGCTCTGCCTATGTCGCCGTCATTGGCATTGGCGGCGTCGGCTCTTTTGCCGCCGAAGCCTTGGCCCGGGCGGGTGTGGGGCGCCTGCTCCTCGTCGATCACGACGAAGTCTGCCTGACCAATATTAATAGGCAAATCCACGCCCTGACGTCAACGGTGGGCCAAAGTAAGGTCGAAGCCATGGCCGCGCGCATTAGCCAAATCGACCCTACCATAAAAGTGGAGGCCCGTAACGCTTTTTTTTCGCGCGAGAATGCGGCAGAGATCTTGTCGCCCTCACTAAGCTATGTGATTGACGCTGTAGATACCGTAACTGCCAAGCTCGGCATCATTACGGGCTGCCACGCTCTAGGCCTACCTGTCATTTCGTGCATGGGTGCGGGCAACAAACTTGACCCCACGCAATTTACCGTAACTGACATCGCCAAGACCGCTACCTGCCCACTGGCCCGCATTGTGCGCAAGGAACTGCGCAAGCGGGGCATTAGTCGGGGTATTAAAGTCGTATACTCGCCCGAACCGGCCCGTACTCCTCTGACCCCAACGGCTGACTGCACGGCCAATTGCATATGCCCCGGGGGTATGGGCAACTGCACGCGCAAACGGCAAATACCCGGCAGCATCTCCTTCGTGCCTGCGGTGGCCGGGCTTATGGCCGCCAGTGTGGTAGTGCGCGACTTGCTAGACTAAGCGAGTAGCCGCGCTAACTGTGCTAGCTCCATATTGCCGCCGCTTACCAGGCACACTACTTTCTTGCCGAGGCCGGCTAGAGGCGCCTGCAAGACGGCCGCTACAGAAACTGACCCTGATGGTTCGGCAAGGAGCTTAGTGCGCTCTAGGAGAAGCCTAAGCGCTGCCACGATATCATCCTCACCAACGGTCACTAGGTCGTCCACGTAGCGCTGTGTAATGCTAAAGGTAAAAACTCCGGGGCGCTTGCTGCGCAAACCATCGGCCACCGAAGGACGCCAAGCATCCCCCGTTAATTCACTTACCATGCCTTGCTGCCGCGAATAGCGCAGGCGAGGACTGCAGAGAGGCTCGACCCCGACAACCTTTACCGCTGGGCTGCTAGTCTTAGCGGCCAGAGAGAGGCCCGCAAGTAAACCCCCGCCGCCCACCGGTGCTACGATGTAATCGACCTCAGGTAGGTCGGCCAAAATCTCTAAGCTCGCCGTTCCTTGACCGGCAATAACCTGTTCATCATCAAAGGAATGCACCATGGTAAGCCCCGCGGTGCGGGCAAGCTGTGCGGCATGGGCGAGGCGTTCTTCAGCGGTGAGCCCGCACAACACCGTCTCGCTCCCATAGGCGGTGCAAGCCGCACGCTTCGCCTGACTGACGTTCTCTGGCAGCACCACGACAGCGCGCGCTCCGGCGAGCCTAGCGGCGTAGGCTAGGGCTTGGCCATGATTGCCAGAGGAGCCGGTGACAACCCCGCGGGTTCTTTCCTCGGCGGTAAGCTGCAAGACAGCGTTCAGGGCCCCCCTAATCTTAAATGAGCCTGTCTTCTGTAGGTTTTCGCACTTTAGGTAGACTTCGTTGCCGCTCATCTGGCTTAGGCTACGCGAGTAGATGAGCGGGGTATGATGGATATGCCCACTTATTCTCTCTGCCGCCGCCCTGACTTCTTTTAAACCTATCATGACCATGCCTCCCCTATATCAGAACATTCTAAGAGGTTTTCGCTCGCGCGAGGCGTATTCCTGCCTTAGCGATACCTCACATTTTTTTCACATTTGCCCCATGCTTTTGCTCAATAATCGGGTTACAATTGGCTTAACGCTAGCTTCAGCCCTTGATGCTAGCCAGAGAAGGGAGTGATCGCATGGTTAAGAAAGCACTAGCACTAACCGCTATCTTAATGCTCTTGGCACCACTAGCTGTGGCTGCGGGCCCAGGCGGGGTAAAGATGCCACCGGGGATGCAAAGACGAAACGCGGTAGCGCCGCCTAATGTCGTGCGGGCAGAGCGTGTACTCAAGCAAGCTGACACAAAATTTGCCGAGCTGACCGCCCTAGCCCAGAACGACCCCGCCGCTTTAAAAGAAAAGTTGCTCGCTCGCCACGACGCACTCGTCAAGCAAGCTGAGGAGCTACTAGCCAACCAGGCCAGCCTGCCAGCAAAAATTGCCACCGATTTGGCGGCTGCACAGGCACGGGCCTTAGCCCTCGCCACTGAACGCGCTAAAGAGGCCAAGAACCCAGAGCTGGCCGAAAAAAGACTAGCACAGCTCAAAGAGCGCCAAGAAAGAACTGCTAGTCACATAGCCAAACACGCGGAGCAAATTGCCGCGCGCCAAGTTGCCCATGCAACGCAGGTACTCGCTAATGCCGCCGCCATCCGCGAGCGCATCGAAAAGGGCGAAGGGCTCGCCGTAATCGAGGAGCTACGCGAAAAAAGGCAGGAGCAACGCGCGCTGCGCAAAGAGAGAAAGTGGAGCAAAGTGACCCCTGGCCAGTAAACTCTGCCTAGACAAAAAGCTACCCGCAAGTCTGATATGCTCCACTCTCAGTCTGTAAGATGATTTGTTGTTTCATCTGTCAACTCTGGGGGGAGCATATCAGAGGAGTAGCTTTTTGTTGTCAAGAAAGATTAAACCAGGCCAAGCTTAAGGCGCAGCTTAACGAGCATATCGGCCGTCATGGAGGCGAGGTCAAATTTGGGGTTCCAGCCCCATTCGGCACGCGCCACACTGTCATCTAGCGAGTTTGGCCATGAATTAGCGATGCCTTGTCGGACGGGATCCACATTGTAGCTTAGGGTGAATTCCGGAATATGCTTTTTGATCTCTGCCGCCAATTGCTCGGGGTCAAAGCTCATGGCTGTTACGTTAAAGGCATTGCGATGCTTAAGCTTCTTAGGGTCGGCCTCCATAAGCTGTATGATGGCCTCGATGGCATCTGGCATGTACATCATGTCCATGTACGTTCCCTTGTCGATGTACGAGGTGTAGCACTTGTGCTTGAGGGCCTCGTAATAAATATGTACAGCGTAATCGGTTGTGCCGCCACCAGGCAGGGCTTCGTACGAGATAAGGCCAGGGAAACGCACGCCGCGCGTGTCTACGCCATACTTAAGGTGGTAGTAATCACAGAGCAGCTCCCCCGCTACTTTGGTGACGCCATACATGGTCGTGGGACGCTGAATGGTGTTTTGGGGAGTGTGGTCGGGCGGGGTAGTAGGCCCAAAAGCGGCGATAGAGCTAGGTGTAAAGAGCCCGCAACCTGTTTCGCGCGCTACCTCTAGTACATTAAAGAGGCCCCCCATGTTGACCTCCCAGGCGAGGTGGGGCTTCTTTTCGCCCACAGCGGAGAGTAAGGCAGCGAGATGAACAATTTCGTTGATTTGATGCTTCTTTACGGCATCGGCAATCTGCTGGGGCTTGACTACATCCACAACCTCATACAGTCCACCCTTTAGCGCACCCTCGGGGACTTCTGGCAGAATGTCGCTGGCCACCACATTGTTTTCGCCATAGCGCCCGCGCATCACCGCCACCAGTTCGGTACCGATTTGGCCTAGCGCACCCGTGATTAAGATCTTTTTCACCATAAAACCTCCCTTTACTGTTGCCTGTCGCCCGTGAACACGTCTTAGCAGAACCTCTTTCGTAGTCTATTTTACCGCCTGCGGGCCTTAATTACTACTACCGCAAGGGCAGAAAAGCAGGCTATGATACTTTTTTCACTTTAGGCCTAGCGACAACGCCTAGAATCACGACTACGCCCTTGGCCTGGCCTAGACTTTTTCGCTTACAGGCGACAAAATTTCGTCACTAGAAGGAAAACCACTAAGAAATGCGAATACTTATAGGGATGGTGGGTGCCCCTGCAGGGCCCACGTTAAGGAGGATGAACATGAAAAAGAGACTTAGCCGCTTGGAAGTGCCAGCAGAGCAAACTTGGGATCTTAGGGATATCTTCCCCTCTGCTGCGGAATGGGACGCCGAACTTGCCGCGATTACCGCCGATATACCGAGTGTAACCAAGTACAAGGGCACACTTGGTCGCGACCCCTTAACCCTCTTTGCCTGCCTAGAAGCCGCCGAAACCCTGCAAAAGCGCCTTATCCGCGTTACCGCTTATGCCTCTCTCTTACTATCTGGCGACGGTACCGACTCTGCTAACCAGACGATGATGGGGAGAGCTTCGGCGCTTGGCTCCGAAGTATTCGCCGCCATCTCCTTTATTCGCTCCGAGGCGCTCTCTCTGCCTGCCGGCACGTTAGAACGCTACTTAGGCGAGGAACCTAAGCTTAAAGAGTTTGCCCGCACTTTGCAGCGCATGCTCGATGAAAAACCCCATATGCTACACCCCGATACTGAGGTAGCCTTAGCCTCTCTAGGTGAAGTTCTAGGCGCGCCGTACCTCACTTATACGCGCTCTAAGGCTGCGGACATGGCCTTTGACCCCATCGCCGACAAAGACGGCCAGAGTCACCCCATGTCGTTCGCCCTTTATGAAGAGGCCTACGAAAAGTCCCCCGACCATGTCCTGCGCCGTAACGCCTTCGCCTCTTTTACCAAGGGGCTCAAGGCCTACCAAAACACCTATGGCGCAACCTGGGGTACCGAAGTTAAGAAGCATGTCGTGCTGGCACGTCTCAGGGGTTACAAGTCCGCCACCCACATGCTGCTGCACGGCCAAGAGGTAGACTTACCTGCCTACAATACCCTGCACGACGTTATATTGTCCGAGATTGCACCCCATATGCGCCGCTACGCCAAGCTGCGCAAAGAGGTGCTCGGCCTAGATAAACTTCTCTACTGCGACATCGAGGCACCGCTTGACCCCGATTTTAACCCCCCCACTACTTACGCTGACGCCTCGGATGTTATCCTCAAGGCGCTATCTGTGCTTGGTCCAGAATACTCCACGATAATGGAAGACGCGCTAAAGAACAGGTGGATTGACCTCGCCGAAAACATCGGCAAGTCGACCGGCGCCTTCTGCTATGGCGTGCCAGATGCCCACCCCTACATTCTCGTCACTTGGGCCGACAGCATGCGCAATGCCCTCGTACTAGCGCACGAGCTTGGTCATGCCGGGCACGGCGTACTTTCTATGCGCTACCAGCGCCTGTCAAATGTGCGCGGCTCGATGTTCTTTACCGAGGCGCCGTCCATTATTAATGAGCTCTTAGTCGGCAACTACATCGGCAGCGAGACTACAGACCCCCGCATGCGTCGCTGGCTCAACATGGGCTTCCTCTTGACGTACTACCACAATTTCGTGCGCCACCTCATCGAAGGCGAGCTGCAACGCCGTATCTTTGCCTTGGCCGAAAAGGGCCAGCCGGTGACGGCCATGCTCTTAAGTCGTGTGCAAGGTGAAATCTTAGAGGAGTTCTGGGGAGGCGAGGTGGAGATTGACGACGGCGCGCGCCTAACCTGGATGCGGCAGCCGCATTTCTACATGGGCCTCTACCCCTACAGCTACTCTGCCGGCCTTACCATCGGCACCGCGGTCGCCAAAGACATTGCCGACCAGGGGCAGCCGGTAATCGACAAATGGCTAGAGGTGCTTAAAGCCGGTAGCACCAAGCCGCCGCTCGAGCTGGCCAAGATGGCCGGCGTAGATATGACTGAGCCTCAGGCCATTAAAAAGGCCGTCGACTACGTGGGCTACCTCGTGGACGAAGTGGTCAAGAGTTTTTAGCGTAGCGATATGAAAAACACTCGGTTCCCCTGGTGGGAGCCGAGTGTTTTTTTCTGCTTGAATGCTGGCAGCATTTAAGCGTCTACTTCGTATTGCTGATCAAGGCGATAAACTTTAGGTCTACCTCGCCTTCGTTCTTGACGCCGTGAAATTCGCCGTCCGGACAAAGGGCCATGTCGCCGGGGTAGAGTGTTACCTCCTGGCCGTTATCATTGTAGGTAGCGACACCCTCTAAAATATAGTAGGACTCTTGCTCCCCGATATGGCTGTGGTCGCCGACCGAACAGCCCGGCGGCACAACCAGTAGGCCGTAGAGACGGCCTAGACCGTTAAATTCGGCCTCGTCGTAGAAGTGCTTCATTTCTATCCGTCCTACACCCCCCCTGAGGTTGTGGGCCTCCTTAACGGCAATAGCATCGCTCTTCTTTATCATTTTCGTCCCACCTTTCTTAAATCTTCGCCTTAGAATATACTTCGTCGTTTTGTCGCTGTCTCCTGCCGCGAATACGGGGGCAGACTGAATAGTGGCAGAATTACGCGCACACAAGGCCCCCTAAGCCCAAATTTATTGTTTAACGATAAAAATATCTTGCCTATCGATAATAATCGTGCTATACTTCCCTCAAAGTAAGGGCCGCAGGCCTGATGGGAGGACCCCAATGTGGAATGACCACAAGTCCATCATTCTTAGTAAGCTTTGTGTCCTATTTTTTGCCTTTGGGCTCTTAGGTGTAGTAGCTTTCGCCCCAGCCTTAGTGAGGTGGCTGCTAAGTTACTCGCGCGCCTACTTACGGGGGCTTGAGCTGCATTTTTTGGTCACCATCTACGGCGGTAGCCTGCCAGCGGCTATTCTACTATATAATTTGTACCGCCTGCTAGAGCGCATCGCGCAGGCCGAGGTCTTTATCCCCGAGAATGCTCTGCGTCTCCGCACCCTGTCATGGTGCGCGGCCGTGGGCGCTGGTATTGCTTTGGCCGCCTCGCTCTACTACTTCCCCTGGCTTATGTTCGCCATACCGGCTGCCTTTATGAGCCTGATACTGCGCGTCATACAGAATGTATTTCGCGAAGCCGTGTCCCTCAAGCAAGAAGTCGACTACACAGTGTAAGGAGGCAGCGGCCATGCCCATTGTGGTTAATTTAGATGTGATGATGGCCAAGCGCAAAGTTTCATCGGGCGAGCTGGCCGAAAAAATAGGCATAAGCCAGGCCAACCTGTCGATCTTAAAGACGGGCAAGGCCAAGGCGGTCAGGTTTTCTACCCTTGAGGCCATCTGCCAGGCCCTAGACTGTCAGCCCGGCGATATCTTAGAGTTTTTGACAGAGGGAAGCGAAAGGAGAGACTAAATTGACTGAGCAAGTGCTACCAACTCGCGACGAAGTTGTTCTGCCAAAGCCTGTACCGCCACGCCATCCCTTTACCCCCACCAGTGAGGATGGGCTGCTCGCTGTTTTCGTTTTCGCGCTCGGATTTCTCTTCTGGCACTGGGTCTTTTTCACTTGGCAGGGCCTGCAAGTAACGCTCTTCACCGCTCTCTTCGGCACGCTTTGCGTCTTGTATTTTAAGAGCAAGGGTATCTCTATGTCGCGCGAGAGCTATTTTTGGCTCGCCATGCTGCAACTTACAGGGCTGAGCTTCGCCCTGTGGAGGAACGAGGGCTTAGCGGGGTGGCGCGCTTTATTTCTCTTCTGCTTTGCTGTCTACTGGGTTCTGGCAACCACCAAGATGACCCTGCTCGGGAAGACCAGTGACTGGCTGCCGCTCGATTTCCTTAATGGCTTGCTGGGTGTAGCACTTCGCCACTTCGGCAGTCATTACAAGAGTCTCTTCGCTTTACGCCAGAACAAAATACTTTTTATGGCAAAAGCATGGCCTATTCTGCTCGGGGCAGTGCTCAGCATCATGCTTCTGAGCTTAGTTCTGCCCCTGCTACTAACAGCTGACAGTGGCGATTTTACTATCCTCGTTGGCGACTTTGCCGCCGCCTGGCGGAATCTGATGTGGCAGAATGAAGAGCTTACCATAAAGCTCATCCTGACGATTCCTACCGCTTCTTACCTCTTCGGGTTAATTGCCGGCTCCGTTCACGAGGCTAAGGGCCAGGGCAATCGATTAAGCGCGGCCAAAAGCTCGCTCGCCACACTGCGCATTCTGCCACTACCTACTGTCCTCACCGTAATGGGCATGCTAACCACGGTCTACCTGGTGTTTATCGCTGGCCAATTGAATTACTTCTTCTCGTCCTTTGTCGGCGAGCTACCAAGCCACTACCTCACCTATGCCGATTTTGCCAGACGCGGGTTCTTTGAGCTTTGTGCCATTGCCGTGATCAATCTAGCCGTTCTTACTATAGGCAATTTAAGCAGCCGAACCCTACGTAGTCGCAGTTTCGCCCTGCGTCTGCTAAACATCCTACTCGCCGTGCTGACGCTGCTACTTATAGCGACCGCCTTTAGCAAGATGATGCTCTATGTCGACGCCTTTGGCCTTACCATGTGGCGGCTGCTGCCGCTCATATTTATGCTCCTCTTGTCAGTCATCTGCTGCGCCATCATTGCTCTGCAAAAATGGCAGTTCTCTATTATGCGTTTAACGGCCATTGTCGGCGCACTAGCCTTCTCACTGCTCACCCTAGTCAACCTTGACGGATACGTAGCTAATTACAATGCCCAACGCTACCTCGAGGGCACCTTGAGCAGTTTTGATATCGTCACCGTACTAAGAGCTGGCCCGGCCGGAGTAGAGGCCGCACTCCTCGTCTACCGGGAGACCACTGAGCAGGACTTACGGCGCAATCTAGCCGCCTACCTCAACCAAGCCCACAGAAACGCCTTATCTACCTCCGGCAGGGCCTTCGACACGCTCGAAAACGCCGCCCTGCGGCGCATACTAGCGCAAGGCGGGTGGGACAAAACGATCGAGTGGGGCATAGGCAGCGATAAGCCCCTTGCCCCCCGCACAAGGGAAGACTAGCGGCTAAGCCACCTCCACATTTCGCTGGGGGTGGCGTTTTTTCCGTACATGAGCATGCCCGCGCGAAAAATCTTGCCGGAGAGCTTAACAACCACCCACAGCGTAAGGAGCAAGAATACCGATGGCAGAAGAATATCGAGCCAAGTCATGGTCGTCGAAATCCCGAGGCGGAGCAGCATGACACCCGCGGCCGTTAACGGAAAGTAGCTGCCGAAGGTGGCGACGATGCCGCTCGGGTTAACGATGACAGGCTGAATAAAGAGTAGCGGCAGAACGGGTATCATCATAATCGTGCTCTGGAAATTAGTCGTGGTAGCGAGGTCATCGATGGTCGAGCCGATGGCTACCAAGATGGAGGCATAAAGAAAGTAGCCCGCGATAGCAAAGAAGAGAGACAGAGCTAGCTCAGGCCTCCACAGGTAAGTGAAAACAGGAA
>Ga0208101_10086_pt1 | contig 17513 bp, 13 predicted proteins | sample Subbioug_CSW11AC_FD_184823 | JGI IMG/M metagenome (GOLD analysis project Ga0208101, IMG submission 184823) | Serpentinite rock and fluid subsurface biosphere microbial communities from McLaughlin Reserve, California, USA - CR12Aug_CSW11AC (SPAdes) | ecosystem: Environmental > Terrestrial > Deep...
GCACGCGCTCGCGCCGCTGCGGCACGCTCAGGTGCGGTTCGTGCACGAGCAGGCCCTCGCCCACGATCTGCTCGATGTTCATGCGCGGCGACAGGCTGGAAAACGGGTCTTGAAACACCACCTGCACTTGGCGGCGCAGGCGGCGCAGGCGCGGGGTGTTGGCGCGCGCCGGGCCCATGCCGCTCTCGCCCCAGGCCTCACCCATGATCTGCAACTCGCCCTGGTGGCGCAACAGACCGAGGGCGGCCAGCGCCAGCGTCGATTTGCCCGAACCCGATTCGCCCACCACGCCCAGCGTGCGCCCGGGGGGCAGCTCGAACTCGACGCCGCGCACGGCCTCGAAGCGCCCGCGCTTGAACCAGCCCGCCAAGCCCGGGCGCGGCACCTCGTAGGCCACGGCCAGCTGGCGCGCCCGCAGCACCGGCGGCGCCGCGGGCAGCGGCTGTGGGCCAAACTCGCGCTTGGGGCGGCTGCCCAAGAGCTTGCGCGTGTAGGGGTGCTGCGCCTGCTCGAACACCTGCGCCACCGGGCCCTGCTCCACCAGGTGCCCGCGCTCGAGCACCAGCACGCGGTCGGCAAACTGGCGCACCAGGTGCAGGTCGTGGGTGATCAGCAGCAGCGCCATGCCTAAGCGCTGCTGCAGCGTGCCCAGCAGCTCGAGCATCTGGGTGCGCAAGCTGGCGTCGAGCGCGGTGGTGGGTTCGTCGGCGATCAGCAGCCGCGGCTCGCTGGCCAGCGCCATGGCGATCATGGCGCGCTGGCGCTGGCCGCCGCTGAGCTGGTGCGGGTAGGCGCGCGCGCGCCGCTCTGGCTCGGGCATGCCGGTGGCGGCCAGCAGCTCGACGATGCGCGCTTCGGCCTGGCGTGCGCTCAGGCCTTTTTTGAGGGTGAGGATTTCGCCGATCTGGTTGCCCACGGTGTAGAGCGGATTGAGCGCCGTCATGGGCTCTTGAAAGATGCACGCCACCTCGTCGCCGCGCACGCCGCGCAGCTCGCGCTCGCTCAAACGCAGCAGATCCCGCCCTTGCAGCAGCGCGCTGCCACCCACTTCGGCCTCGGGCAGCAGGCGCAGCAGGCTCAGGGCCGAGACCGTCTTGCCCGAGCCCGACTCGCCCACCAGAGCCAGCCGCTCGCCGGCTGCGAGCTCGAAGTCGATGCTGTGCACCACCTCGAGCCCAGCAAAGGCCACGCTCAAGGCCCGCACCTGCAGCAGCGGCGCGCTCACCGCTGCGCCTTTCGCGGGTCGAGCGCGTCGCGCAGCGCATCGCCCATGAAGGTGAGCAGCAGCAGCGTGAGCACCAGCACGGCAAAGGTGCTCAGCGAGATCCACCACGCGTCGAGGTTGTTTTTGCCCTGCGCCAGCAGCTCGCCCAGCGAGGGTGTGCCGGGCGGCACGCCCAGGCCCAGGAAGTCGAGCGCGGTCAGCGCCAAAATGGCCGCGCTCATGCGAAAGGGCAAAAAGGTGACCACGGGCGTGAGGCTGTTGGGCAGGATGTGTCGGCGCATGATCTGCCAGTTGCTCAATCCCATGGCGCGCGCGGCGCGCACGTAGTCGAGCTGGCGGTTGCGCAAAAACTCGGCGCGCACGTAGTCGCTCAGGCCCATCCAGCCAAACAGGCTGAGCAAGACCAGCAGCAACAGCAAACCGGGCTCGAACAGCGCCGAAAAAATGATCAGCAAATAGAGCTCGGGCATCGAGCCCCAGACCTCGATGAAGCGCTGCCCCACCAAATCGACGCGGCCGCCGTAGTAGCCCTGTATGGCACCAGCGAGCACGCCCAGCAGCACGCCCACCGCCGTGAGGGCGAGCGCAAACAGCACCGAGAGCCTGAAGCCGTACAGCAAGCGCGCGGCCACGTCGCGGCCACGGTCGTCGGTGCCGAGCCAGTTGCTGGCGCTGGGGCCCGAGGGGTGCGGCTCGGGCGCGAAGTAGTTGATGCTGCTGTGGTGAAAGCGAATCGGGGGGAACAAGGCCCAGTTGCCGGGCTGCTCGAACTGGCGCTGGATGAAGGGGTCGTGGAAATCGGTCGGGGTCTCGAAGTCGCCGCCAAAGGCGGTCTCGGGTGGGTTGTGCAGCAGCGGCACGTGCAGTTGGCCGCCGTAGCGCGCCAGCAGGGGCCGGTCGTTGGCGATCAGTTCGGCCCCGAGGCTGAGCACGAACAGCAGGCCAAAGAGGATCAGGCTGTAAAAACCGAGCCGATGGCGGCGAAAGCGGCGCCACGCCAGCCGCCCCGGGCTGAGCGCGGGCGGCAAGGGAGTGGCAGAGGCTGGGGCTTCAGTCAAAACGGACACGGGGATCGACCCAGACGTAACACAGATCGCTGATCAGGCGCGTGACCAGCGCGATCAGGGCAAACAGATACAGCGTGCCCATGACCACGGGGAAGTCGCGCCGGATCACGCTCTCAAAGCCCAGCAGCCCCAGCCCTTCGAGCGAAAACAGGGTCTCGATCAGCAGCGCGCTGGCAAAAAAGGCACCGACAAAGGCCGCCGGGAAGGCGGTGACGATGGGGATCAGGGCGTTGCGAAACACGTGCTTGTACAGCACCCGGCGCTCGCTCAGGCCCTTGGCGCGCGCGGTGAGCACGTATTGCTTGCGTATTTCTTCGAGCAGCGCGTTTTTGGTCAGCATGGTGGTGATGGCAAAGGCACCCACCACGCTGGCCGTGACCGGCAGCGTGATGTGCCACAGGTAGTCCACGATCTGCGCCCCCAAGCTGAGCTCGTGCCAGTTGCTCGAGACCAGCCCGCGCAGCGGAAACCACTGCAACTGGCCGCCAAAAATCACCAGCAGCGCCACGCCGAGCACGAAGCCGGGGATGGCAAAACCCACCAGCACAATGACGCTGGTGGCGGTGTCGAAGCGGCTGCCGGCGCGCACCGCTTTGGCGATGCCCAGCGGGATCGAGACCGCGTAGCTGATGAGGAAGGTCCAGAGCCCGAGGCTGATCGAAACCGGCAGGCGCTCGACGATCAGCTCCCAGACCGAGCGGTGGTGAAAAAAGCTCTGCCCGAGGTCGAAGCGCAAAAACTGCCCCACCATCTGAAAAAAGCGCTCGTGCGCGGGCAGATCAAAGCCGTAGAGCTGCCGGATCTGCTCGATCTGAGCCGCGTCCAGCCCTTGGCGGCCGTGGATGCCGGCTGCCGCCCCGGCCGCCGCGCCCTCGCCCCCGACATCGCGCCCCTGCAACTGCGCCACCATCTGCTCCACCGGCCCGCCAGGGACGAACTGGATGACGATGAAGGTGAGCAGCAAAATCCCGAACAGGGTCGGGATCATGAGCAGCAGGCGCTTGAGGACGTAGCTCCACATGTCAACGTCCTCCCGCAGCGCGTGCGGCGCTGGCGGCTTGACGTTGCTGCAACTCGGCCCGGTTGGCCGCGCTGGCCCACCAAGTGGCCAGCACCCAGCCCTCGGGCTGGAAGTAGCGCGGCAGCACGGCCGGCTGCTCGAAGCGCCCGGCGCGGTAGGCGATGCGGTGCACGCTGCCGTACCAGTGCGGGATCATCAGGTGTTGGTGGCGCAGCACGCGGTCGAGCGCGCGCAAGGACGCGACCAGCTCGGGCCGGGTGCGCGCAGCCACGGCGCGCTCGAGCAGCGCATCGACGGCCGGGTCGCGCAGCCCGATCAGGTTGCTCGAACCCGGGGTGGTGGCGGCGGCCGAGCCGAAGCGGTCCAGCAGCTCGGCCCCCGGGGCTTGGCTGCCGAGCCAGCGCACGCTGGTGAGGTCGAAGTCGAAGGCGTCGAGGCGGCGTTGCAGCAGCGCAAAGTCCACCACGCGGTAGCGGGCTTCGATGCCGAGGCGGCGCAGGTTGTTTTGCAGCGGCGTCACCACCCGGCCCATGCCACCGCCGCTGTCGAGGAACTCGATCACCATCGGCTCGCCTTGGGCGTTGCGCAGCGCACCGTCGCGGTAGCGCCAGCCGGCGGCGGCGAGCAGGTCGCGCGCACGGCGCAGGTGGTCGCGCAGGGTCTGGCCAGAATCGAGCTCGAGCCGCGTCACCGGCGGCAGCGGCACCGGCTGGGTGAACACGGCTGCGGGCAGTTGTGCGCGCAAGGGTTCGAGCAGCGCCAGTTCGTCGGCACCGGGCAGGCCCGTGGCCTCGAAGTCGCTGGCGGTAAAAAAGCCGCGCATGCGCTCGAAGGAATTGAAGAACAGCTGCCGGTTCATCCACTCAAAGTCCAGCGCCAGCGCGATCGCTTCGCGCACGCGCGCATCTTGAAGGTGCGGACGCCGGGTGTTGAACAAAAAGCCCTGAAAATCGCCGGCGTTGTGGTGCGCCACTTCGCGCTTGATGAGCTCACCGCGGTCAAAGGGGCGCCCGATCAGGGTGCGCGCCCATTCGCGCGAGATGAAGGACTGCATGTAGTCGAACTCGCCGGCCTTGAAGGCCTGCACCTGCGCCGTGGGGTCGCGAAAGATGGTGTAGGTGATGCGCTCGAAGTTGAACATGCCGCGGCGCACGTTCAGGTCGGCGGCCCACCAGTGGGGGTCGCGCACGAAGGTGATGTCGCGGCCAAAATTGACCGGCCCGATGCGGTAGGGACCCGAGGCGATCGGGTGCTGCAAGACGACTTGGTCAAAGGGCAGGCGCTGGCCGTTTTCCAGCCCCCACTGGCGGCTGAACACCGGCATGGAGCCGGCGATGAGTGGCAGCTCCGGGTTGGGGCGCGCAAAATCAAAGCGCAGCAGGCGCTCGCCCAGCACCTGCACACCGGTGATCTCGCTAAAAAAACTGCGCAACTGCGGTGCCGCGTGGACGCCGGTGAGGGTTTCGAACGAGTGCTGCACGTCGGCCGCCAGCACCGGCTCGCCGTTGTGAAAGCGCGCGCGCGGGTGCAGCCTGAAGGTGGCCGAGCGGCCGTCGGCGGCCACCTGCACCGATTCGGCCAGCAGCCCGTAGGCGCTGTTGGGCTCGTCGAGGTGGGGAGTGAGCAGCGACTCGAACATCAGCAACCACATGCCCGGCGGCGCCGTGCCCTTGAGCGTGAACGGGTTGAACTTGTCGAAGGTGCTGATGCGCGTGGGCGAAACCAGAGTGATCGAGCCGCCGCGCGGGGCTTGCGGATTGACGTGGGCAAAGTGGGCAAAACCGGGCGGCAGCGCGAGGTCGCCGAACTGGGCGTAGCCGTGCGCAGGTGCCCCGGCCCGGGCTTGGTTGGCAGCCGCACCGGCCAGCAGCAAAAACAGCACGCACAGCGCCAACAGCAGATGCGTCAGCGCGCGCAGCGCTGGCGTGGCGGCAGCTGGCCGCAGCGGGCTTGGCCCGCAAAAACACTGCCATCTGAAACACGGGTTCTGCATGCGACAATTCTGCCTTACATTTTCTGGAGCATAAGGCATGGGTTTTCTGGTCGGTAAAAAGTTCTTGATCACCGGTTTGTTGTCGAACCGCTCGATCGCCTACGGCATTGCCCGGGCTTGCCACGCGCAGGGGGCCGAGTTGGCGTTCAGCTACGTGGGCGAGCGCTTCCGCGATCGGATCACCGACTTTGCTGCCGAGTTCAACTCCAGCCTGGTGTTCGACTGCGACGTGGCCGACGACGCCCAGATCGAGCGCTTGTTCCTCGATTTGTCGGCGCACTGGCCGCGCTTTGATGGCTTTGTGCACAGCATCGGCTTTGCCCCGCGCGAGGCCATCGCCGGCAATCTGCTCGACGGCCTGAGCCGCGAGGCCTTTCGCATCGCGCACGACATCAGCGCCTACAGCTTCCCAGCGCTGGCCAAAGCCGCCCTGCCCTACCTGAACGACCGCTCGGCCCTGCTGACCTTAAGCTACCTCGGCGCGCTGCGCACGGTACCGCACTACAACACCATGGGCTTGGCCAAGGCCAGCCTGGAAGCGAGCGTGCGCTACCTGGCCGAGGCCGTGGGGCGGCTCGACGACGGGCGCAGCATCCGCGTCAACGGCGTGAGCGCCGGCCCGATCCGCACCTTGGCCGCCAGCGGCATCAAAGACTTTAGCAAGCTGCTGGGCATGGTCGCCGACGCCGCGCCGCTGCGGCGCAACGTCACCATCGACGACGTGGGCAACGTCGTCGCGTTTTTGCTCAGCGACCTGGCCGCCGGCGTCACCGCCGAGATCACCTACGTGGACTGCGGCTTCAGCCAGACCGCCGGCATCAGCCGCGACAGCGAGCGCGTCAACGGCGGCAACAACGGCAACGGCAGCAACGCGGCGGGCTGATGGGCTTTAGGGCAACACAAAACGCACCGTGATCGCCGGCTGATTGGGCCGGTTGATGGTTGCCACGGCGCGCGCGCCGGCTGCCAGTTGCAGATTGGCTTGCAGCATGTTGGGGCCGGCTGGGCTCAGGGGGGCTTGGGTGCGCGTGGCGCCTTGCAGCACGGTGAGCTGGCCCGTCATCTGGGCCACGTTGAAGGGCTTGCCGTGGTCATCGACAAAAATCTGCGCCTGCGCGCCGCGCCCGACGAGCTCAAAGCCCAGATCGGCCGCCACCTGCACCACACCGCCGTGCTGCGGCTTGGGCGCGCCGTGGGCGTGGGCGTTGAAACCGATCATCGACAGGCCCAGCAGGGCCGCGATTGCGTAGCGTTTTTGCATTTCATTCTCCAAAAAAAGTGGGGGGGGATTTGGCCGCATTGGGCGCCGACTCACGTCGCGATTGTGAATCAACGCAGGCTCAATACGACTCCTGCACCGCCGCATCGGTGCGGCTGGTGTCGGTTTCGTTGACCAAGCGCTCGGTGGCTGCGCGCCCGTAGCGCAGATAGAGCACCGGCGTCAGCAGGGTATCGAGCAGGGTGGAGCTCACCAGCCCGCCAAAGATCACCACCGCCACCGGGTGCAAAATCTCCTTGCCCGGCGCATCGGCCGCCAGCAGCAAGGGCGTGAGGGCAAAGGCTGCCACCAGCGCCGTCATCAGCACCGGCGTGAGGCGCTCGAGCGAGCCGCGCACCACCATCTCGGGCCCGAAGCGTTCGCCCTCGAACTTGCACAGGTTGATGTAGTGGCTGATCTTGAGCACGCCGTTGCGGCTGGCAATGCCGGCCAGGGTGATGAAGCCCACCATCGAAGCCACCGAGAGCGACACGCCCGCGATCCACATCGCCAGCACCGAACCGATCAGGGCCAGCGGGATGTTGAGCATGATGATGCCGGTGAGCAGTGCCGACTGGTAGCGCGAGTACAGCACCATAAACACCAGCAGCAGCGACAGCAGCGACAAGCCAGCGATCAGCCGCGTGGCCTGCTCTTGCGCCTGGAACTGACCTTCGAGGGTGATGAAGGCCCCCGGCGGCAGCGCGCTACCCGCAATCACGCCGCGCACGTCGGCGATGATGCGCGCCATGTCGGAGCCGTCGGTGTTGGCATAGACCACGATGCGCCGGCGGCCGTTCTCGCGCCCGATCTGGTTCGGGCCGTCGCTCACCTCCACCGTGGCAAAAGCCGACACCGGCACGCTGCCCGAGGGCGTGTCGATCAGCAGGCGCTCGAGGTCTTGCGGGCTGCGCGCGCCGTCGGGCAGGCGCAGCACCAGCTCGAAGCGGCGCGGCCCATCGACGATCACCGCCCCGTGCGCGCCGTCGGTGAGCGCTTGCAGCACGCGCACCGCCTCGCCCGGCGACAGACCGGTCTGCGCCAGCCGCTGGTGGTCGATGCGCACCGTGATCTGCGGGATCAGCACCTGTTTTTCGACACTCAAATCCACCAGCCCTGGCACGCTTTGCAAGTCGGTGCGCAACTGCCCGGCCAAGCCGCGCAAGGTGTCGGTGTCGTCGCCAAAAACCTTGATCGCAATCTGCGCCCGCACCCCGGCCAGCAGGTGGTCGAGCCGGTGCGAGATCGGCTGCCCCACCGCCACCTGCACCGGCAGCAGCGCCAAGCGCTCGCGCAGGTCGGCCATCACGGCCTCTCGGTCGCGCGCGCTGGGGGCCAGCCCGACGTCGATCTCGGCCGCGTGCACCCCTTCGGCGTGTTCGTCGAGCTCGGCGCGGCCGGTGCGCCGCCCCACGTGCGTGACCTCGGGCACCTGCAAGATCAGGGTTTCGGCCAGCGCACCGATGCGGTTCGATTCCTCGAGCGAGGTGCCGGGCTGCATCAGCATCCCCAGCGTCAGCGAGCCCTCGTTGAAGGCCGGCAAAAAGGCGCGCGGAAAAAACGGCACGCTCGCCGCCGCCAGCGCCACCGCCACCACGGCCGCCCCCAGCAGCAAGCGCGTGCGCCCGAAAGACCAGCGCAGCAAGCGCTCGTCCCAGCGCTTGAGGCGCGCCACCAGCGGGCTGTCGCCGTGCGTCAGGCGCTTCATGCGCGGCAGCAGGTAGTAGCACAGAACCGGCGTGACGGTCATGGCCACCGCCATCGACGCCAGTATCGAGACGATGTACGCCACCCCCAGCGGCGCAAACAGCCGCCCCTCGATGCCCGGCAGCGCAAACAGCGGCACGAACACCAGCACCACGATCAGCGTGGCATAGACGATGCCGGTGCGTACCTCGATGCTGGCCTGGCGCACGACCTCGATCACCGGCTGCGGCTGCGCCAACAAGCGGTTTTGCTTGAGGCGGCGCAAGGTGTTTTCCACATCCACCACCGCGTCATCGACCAGCTCGCCGATGGCGATGGCGATGCCGCCCAGCGTCATGACGTTGATGGTCTGCCCGAGCCAGTGAAACACCAGCGCCGTGGCCGCCAGCGACAGCGGGATGGCGGTGAGCGAGATCAGCGTCGTGCGCGCCGAGAGCAAAAAGGCAAAGAGCACGATCGCCACCATGATGGCGCCGTCGCGCAGCGCCTCGGCCACGTTGCCGGTGGCCGCCTGGATGAAATCGGCCTGCCTGAACAGCACCTGCGGCTCGGCCAGCCCGGCGGGGCGCCCGGCCTTGAGCTCGTGCAGCGCGGCCTCGATCTGCTCGTTCAGGCGCAGCGTGTCGGCCCCGGGCTGCTTTTGGATGCTCAACACCACCGCTGGGGCACCGTTGAAGCCAGCGTCGCCGCGCTTCATGCCGGCAGCAAAGCGCACGGTCGCCACTTGCTGCAGCAGGATCGGGCGCCCCTCGCGCCAGGCCACCGCCAAGCCTTGCAGATCTTCGATGCGGCTGGTGCGCCCGATGTGGCGGATCATGTACTCGCGGCTGTTGCGGTCGATGAAGCCGCCACCGGCGTTGCTGGCAAAGCCGGCCAGCGCGGCCTCGATCTGCGTCAGCGTCACGCCAAACTGCGCCATGCGCTGCGGGTCCGGCTCGACGCGCAACTGGCGCACCTCGCCGCCGATGGGGATCACCTGCGACACGCCGGCAATCGACAACAAACGCGGGCGCAGCACGGTGTCGGCGTATTCGCGCGCCTCCATGGCCGCCAGCGCGGCGGCATCTTCAGTGCTTCCGGCAGCCGCTCCACCAGCACTTGGGGCCTGCGCTTGCAAGGGCAGCGCCAGCAGCATCACCTCGCCCATGATCGACGACACCGGCCCCATGGTCGGGCTGATCTCGGGCGGCAGTTGTCCACGCACCAACGACAGCCGCTCGGCTACTTGCTGACGGTTGCGAAACACATCCGTGCCCCAGTCGAACTCGGCATAGACGATCGACAGGCCGATGCCCGATACCGAGCGCACCCGCGTCACGCCGGGCATGCCGTTGAGCGCGGTTTCGATTGGCACCGTGATCAGTTGCTCGACCTCCTCCGGCGCCATGCCGCCGGCTTCGGTGAGCACCGTGACCTGCGGCTTGTTCAGGTCTGGGAACACATCGACCGGCATGCGCCAGGCGGTGAGGGCCCCATAGACCAGCAAAATAGCTGCAAAAACCAGCACAAACAGCCGGTTATTCAGGCTGTGGCGTACGATCCAATTGAACATGACAGTCCTTTGCGCGGCGTCAGCGGATTTGCGCCAGCAGGGCCGCGCCACGCACCACCACCCGGTTGTCGGCACCCAGCCCGGCGTGCACCACCACGGTGCTGGCGTCGAGCGCTCGGAACTGCACCGGCTGCGGGATGTAGCGCTCGGCGCCCGACTTGATCCACAGCACCGGCTGATTGGCCGGGTTGCGCACAATCGCTTCGGCCGGTAGCACAAAGCCCTGCAGGGTGTCGGTGCGCTGCACGATCACGGTCACCGGCTGGCCCAGCGCCAGCGGCAGTTGCGTGGGGGCTGTGGTGGCGGCTGGCGCTGTGCTGGCGCTGGGTGGGCTCAGGCGGGCGCGAAACAACAGCGGCAGCAGGCCGTCGCGCAGCGCGGCGCCACTGCCCAGCGGCTCCAGGCGCACACCGGGCACGCCGGCCAGCGTGGCGGCGGCGATGCGCTGGCCCAGCGCGACCTCGGCCGTGCTGGCCTCGACCAGCAAGCGTGCCGGATCGACGATCTCAAACAGCACTTCGCGCCCTTCCACCACTTGGCCGGCCAGCACCTCGGCGCGCGCGATCACGCCGCCCACGGGGGCGCGCAGCGCCACGCGCGCACGCTGCCCGGCGCTCAGCGCCTGCTGGCGCGCCTGCAGGCTGTGCAACTCGGCCTGCGCGGCTTCGATCTCGCGCCGCGGCACCGAACCCTCTAGGCTGCTCAGGCGCTGCCAGCGCTGCTCGGCTTGTGCTTGCGCCGCGCGCAGTTCGGCCAGTTGCGCCTGCAGGCTGGCGCCCGCCAGCGGATCCGGCAGGTGGCGCACATAGGCCAGCACCTCGCCGGCGCGCACGCGCTGCCCCGGCAGCGCAAAGCCACGCGGCCCGGCTTCGATCTGCCCCGCCAGCGGGCTTTGCACGCGCGCGCCGGCGTTCGGGTCTTGCACCACCCTGCCCGGCAGCTCGGTGGTCTGCGGCACTTGCGCGGCTTGAGCGAGCACGGTGCGCAAGCCCATCAGGCGCTGCGAAGCCATGGGCACCTGCACGCTGCCGTCGGGCAGGCGCAGCAGGCCGTCGGCGCGCGCAGCCGCACCCGGGGCGTCGAGGTGTTCACCGTCGGGGCCGTGGGCACCCGGAGCGGCCCAGGCGCTGCCGGAAGCAATGAAGGCCACAAAGGCCCAAGCCAGCGCCCGCAGCAACAACGCGCTTTTGTGCATCCCAGCACGAAAAAATGGGTTCATGATCACAATCCTTTGCTCGCACGCACGGCCTTGCCGCGGCGCAAAAACCAAATCCCGCCGCCCGCCAGCAGCAGCCCGCCGCCAACCAGCCCCAGCGGCAGCGCCAGCTCTTGCAGCAAGCTGTGTTCGTGGCCGTGGCCGCCGGCAGCTGCCGCCGCCACGCTCAGGCTGCCCTCAAGCAAGTCGGACTGCTCGCCCGCGATCACCGTCAGCACCAGCGCGTGCTCGCCGGGCTGGCGCAGCAGCTCTAGCAGCGCCGCATCGCTCAACAGGTAGTCGCCCTGCTCGGGCCTGAAGGCCGCCGTGGCCTGCAACGCCCCCGATTCCACGTGCAACTGCGCCTGCAGCACCGGCTCGCTGTTTTTGAACTGATTCAGGTACAGGCTCAGGCCCTCGGCCTGCAGGCGGCCGACGACTTCAAACAATTCAGAAGCGGCCTCGAAGCGCGGCAGCGCAGCGGCCCCTGCCAGCGCAGCAGCAGGGGCGTCGAGGTGCTCGCCATCGGGTCCGTGGGCGCCGGGGGCGGCGTGGCTGCCCAGCGCCAGCATGCACAGGGCTGCGGCCGCCAAGGTGTGCTTCAGATGCAGGCGCAAGGAGGGTTTTGGGTTCGGTGTCATGGCAGGATTCCTAGATTGAGTTGCAGCCGCGCTTGGGCGATCTGCTGCTGCAGGCGCAGCGTTTGCAGCTCGGCTGCGGCTTGGGCGGCGCCGGCGCGGGTGCGCAGCCAGTCGGCGAGCGCGGTCTCGCCGCTGCGGAAAGATTTTTCGATCAGGGCGGCGCGTTCGCGCAGTTGCTCGGCGCGCTGCGCTTGGTGCGCGATCTGGGCTTGCAAGCCGGCCAGCGCCGCCTGCTGCTGCGCCCACTGGGCCTGCAGTTGCCGCTCCAGTTGCTGCTGCTGCGCTTGCGCGTGGGCATAGGCGCCTTGGGCTGCCACCAAGCGCGGGTTGTGCTGGGCGGCGCTGTGCAAAGGCAGGCGCAGCGTCAGGCCCGCGCTCTGCGTGGCCGTGGCGCCGCGGGCCTCGGTCTGCTGCACCCAGCGCGCTTGCAGCTCGGGCGCATCGCGGCGGCTGCGCTCGATCAGCGCCAGTTGGCGCAGCGCCCACTGGCTGCGCGCATCGGCTTCGAGCAGCAACGGGTGCTGAGCCAGGTCGGTTGGGTCTGTGGCGTCGCCTAGAGCACCCAGCGCTGCAATCGGCGCAACGGCGCTCAACCCAGTCAGGCTGTGCCAGTGCCGTTCCGCCCGCTGCAGCTCGCTGCGGGTATGCTGCAGCAGCGCCTGCGCCTGCAGCAGCTCGGCCTGTGCCGCCAGGCTGTCGGTGCGAGCGCGCTCACCCGCTGCCATCAGCCGCTGCACATCGGCGGCCAGCAGGCGCAGCGTCTGCACCTCGCTGGTTTGCCATTCCAACGCCAAGCGCTGCTGCTGCACGGTGGCGGCGGCGTCGAGCAGCGTCTGCGCCAACTGCAGGCGCTGGGCGCTGGCGCTGGCTTGGGCCACGGCGGCGGCAGCTTGTGCCTGCTGCGCACTGGCTTGGCGCTGCCCCGGCAACCACAGCGGCAGCACGAGCGCGAGCTCGGCTTCGCGCGCGCCGGTGTTGCGGTTGAGCTGGTCGGTGCGCCAGCCGGCCTCAAACACCGGCGCACCCGGCAACCACGCTTGGGCGGCAGCTTGCTCGGCCCCGGCCACCTGCGCGGCAGCGGCAGCGGCAGCAGATTCGGCGCTGCGCGCCCAAGCGGCGTCGAGCGCCTGCGCCCAAGTCGGTGCCTGGGGCATGCCGGCTGCGCCTGGATTGGACCCCACGCCGACATGGGGCGCCGCAGCGCTTGAGGCCGCAATGGGCTCCACACCGACAGCGGCTGAATTGGGCGCGCCAACGGGCGCGCTCCAGGGATTGTGAGAGGGTGCGGGTGCGGGCGCGGGCAGGGTCGCGGTCTGCGCCCACAACCCCGGCGCACCCACACCCAGAGCGACGGCTACACCGAGCGCCCGCAAGCGGAACGTACAAAACATGAAAACCTCTGCGTACTACAGCCTGAGAGGGCCTAGGCTGGGCCCGCGCACGCCCCAAACCCACAAGGGGGTTGTAGAGCGCATGAGGCCACAGCGACTAGACGAAGCGAAAGCACCCGTGCGCCATGGGGCGCAAGCGGGCGCAGCTGCGCTTCAGGTGCGCGGAGGTCGGTGCAGAGGATCGGTGTAGGGGCTGGGCAGGGAATCGGCCCAGTAGTGCGGCAGCCCGGTGAGGGGCAAGGGGAACGCGAGCTGGGGCGCCGCCACGGGCGAAGCCACCACGTGCGAGCCATCCAGCGCTACGTGCTCGAAAGAGGCTTGGCTGGCATCGGCGTGGATGCTGCCGTCGGCGTGGTGGTGATGGCCCACGTCTTTCCAGTGCAGGGCGGCATGGACGGCGTCGGCCGAGGCCTTGGCCAGCGCGGGCAAGCCAGCCCCAGCCACGCCTTGCCAGAGCAAGGCCCACACAGCCACCAGAAGCACCAATTTGCGACGCATAGCTCAGATTCTAGCAGCAGGGCCGGAGTGAAGCGGCCCTAACCCTGGGTTTCATGCTGCGCCTAGGCTCGCGCTTCAGCGTCCAGCAGCCGGCACGTTGCCGCGCATGGCGCGGAAGAACTCCGAGCTTGGGTCCAATATCATCAAATCGGTGCGGCTTCTGAAGCTGGCGCGGTAAGCCTCAAGGCTGCGATAGAACTGGGCGAAGACCGGGTCGCGGCTGAAGGCTTCGCTATAAATGCGCGAGGCTTGGGCGTCGCCTTGGCCTTTGAGCTTTTGCGCTTCGCGGAAGGCCTCGGCCAGCAACACCTCGCGCTGGCGGTCGGCGTCGGCGCGAATCTGCTCGCCCTCGGCAAAGCCGGTCGCGCGCAGCTCGCTGGCCACACGCCGGCGCTCGGCGATCATGCGGTCAAACACCGAGCGCGTGATGGTCTCGGCGTAGTCGACGCGCGTGATGCGCACGTCGATCACGTCCATGCCCCAAGGCTGCTCGGCCCCGCGCACGGCCGCCAGCACATCGCGCTTGACGTCGGCCATCACCTCTTCGCGCCGGGTCGAGAGCAGCTCGCGCACCGTACGCCGGTTTACCTGCTCTTGAAAGGCGTTGCGAACCACGCGGTTGAGCTGGGCGGCACCGGCGCGCTCATCGAGTCCGACGTTGCGGATGAAGGCCGACGGGTCGGAGATGCGCCAGCGCACGAACCAGTCGATCACCACCCGCTGGCGCTCGGCAGTGAGCATGGGTTCGGTATCGACACTCTCGAGCGTGAGCAGGCGCCGGTCGATATAGACCACGTTTTGAAACGGCGGCGGCAACTTGAAGTTGAGCCCGGGCTCAACCACCACGCGCTGGATTTGGCCGAGCTGATAGACCACGCCAAACTGGCGCTGATCGACCACAAACAGCATCGAACTCCCAACCCCGAGCAACACGAGGAAGGAGACCAGAATCAGACCAATTTTGTTCATCATGGCAGTGTGTCGTCGCTTTAACGGGCGCGCTGGGCGTCACGGGCGCGCGGGTCGGGCGCTGGAGCCGGCGCTGGGCTCGGCATGGCAGGCAATGCCGCAGCCGCGCCAGCCAGCGGGGCCGCCACGGCGGCTTGCTGGATCAGGCGATCGAGCGGCAGGTGCAGCAAGTTGTTGTTGTTGCGCGAGTCGATCAGCACCTTGGTGACGTTGCTAAACACCTCTTGCATGGTCTCGAGATACAGCCGGTCGCGCGTGACTTGGGGCGCGCGCGCGTGCTCGGCTTGCACCAAGCGGAAGCGTTCGGCATCACCCTCAGCGCGCGCCACCACGCGCACCTTGTGGCCTTGGGCTTCTTCCATCAGGCGCGCGGCGGCACCGCGGGCACGCGGAATCACGTCGTTGGCGTAGGCCTGGGCCTCGTTGCGGGCGCGTTCGCGCTCCTGGCCGGCCACCAGCACGTCGTCGAAAGAGGCTTGCACCTGCTCGGGCGGGCGCACCCCGGCCCCGTGCAGGTTGACTGCCACCACTTCGACCCCGACCTGGGCCCGGTCGAGCAGGGTTTGCATCAGGTCGCGCACGCGCGGCGCGATCTGGTCGCGCTCATCCACCAGGGCCTGGTCCATGGTCATGTTGCCCACCACCTCGCGCACCGAGGTCTCGGCGGCGCGCAGCACGGCGTTGTCGGGGTCGCGGGTGTTGAACAGGAAGGCGCGCGCGTTGTTGAGGCGGTACTGCACCGCAAAGCGCACTTCGACGATGTTCTCATCGAGCGTGAGCATGCCTGCGTCGCGCAAGCCCGTGGCCGCCACGATGCTTTCACGCCCCACATCGACCGAGCGAATGGTGGTCACGAACACCGTTTCGTGGCGCTGGATCGGGGTTGGCAAGCGCCAGTTGAAACCGGCCCCGACGGTGCTGTGGTAGCGCCCGAACTGGGTCACCACGGACTGCTGACCCTCTTGGACGATGAAAAATCCGGAGCCGAGCCAGAGCACCAGCAGGACGCCGCCCACCATGCCTGCCACCACACCCGCACCCTTGGGGGTGGGGGCCTTGAAGCCCGGCATGCCACCGCCCGAGCCGCCGGGGCCGCCAGAACCACCACCGCGCCCGCCGCCGCCAAAGAGGCCGTTGAGCTTGCGATTGAAGTCGCGCCAAATTTCGTCCAGATCGGGCGGGCCTTGTTTGGGGCCACGTCCGGAACCTTGGGGGCGGCCCTGCCACGGACGCGGATCGGGCTGTTGCTCGTCGCCGCGTTCGCCACGATGGTCGTCGTGGCTGGGATCGGGTCGATGGCCGGGCTCACGCGAGCCGTTGGACGCACCGGGCGTGGCGTCGTCGTCGCGGCCCCAACGCGGGTCGTTGAGGTTGAACATGCGCCTGACGCGGCTCCACCAGGGAGCGCGCAGAAGCGAGGGAGTCAGGTTCATGGGTGGTAACAGTTGAAGTTCGAACAAAACGCTATTGTGCCCAATCCGGGCCGCACGCCGCGCGTGGGCACCGCATTAAACCATTTCCTGCACAGCGGTCGGGATGGCTGACTGCAAGCGCTGCGCCAGCAAGCCGCGCAGGGCATCAAGTCCCTGACCGGTCTGCGCACTCAAAAAGATTCGAGCCCTGGACAGGCCGTCGAGTTCCATTGAATCGACACTTTGCAAGGGCCAGCGCTCGGGCGCCAAGGCGTCGATCTTGTTGAAGACCAGCACCTGCTCGATGCCATCGGCCCCGATCTCGTGCAAGACCTGCTGCACATTGGCGATTTGCTCGAGGTGCGCCGGATTGGCGCAATCGACCACATGCAGCAGCAAATCGGCCTCGCAGGCTTCCTGCAAGGTGGCGGCAAAGGCGTTGACCAGTGCGTGCGGCAGGTCGCGGATAAAGCCCACGGTGTCGGACAGCGACAGGCTGCGCCCGGCCTCGCTAAGGTAGAGCTGGCGCGTGGTGGTGTCGAGCGTGGCAAAGAGCTGGTCGGCGGCGTAGGCGCGCGCCTTGACCAGCGCGTTGAAGATCGATGACTTGCCGGCGTTGGTGTAGCCCACCAGCGAGACCTTGAAGGTGCCGCTGCGCTCGCGCTGGCGGCGCTGGGTGTTGCGTTGGCGCTTGACGCGCTCGAGGCGCTCGCGCGTGCGCTTGATGGCCTCGCCGATCATGCGCCGGTCGAGCTCGATCTGGGTCTCACCGGGGCCGCCGCGCAAGCCGATGCCGCCGCTTTGGCGCTCGAGGTGCGACCAGCGCCGCACCAGCCGGGTGCTGAGGTACTGCAAGCGCGCCAGCTCGACTTGCAGCTTGCCTTCGTGGCTGCGCGCGCGTTGGGCGAAGATCTCGAGGATCAGCAGCACGCGGTCGTTGACGGCCAAATCGAGGTGGCGCTCGAGGTTGCGCTGCTGCGCCGGGCTCAGGGCCTGGTCGAACAGGATTTCTAGCGCCCCGTGGGCCAGCGCCAGGGCCTTGATCTCGTCGGCTTTGCCCGAGCCGATGTACAGCGCCGGGTCGGGGGCGCGGCGTTTGCACACCACCCGGTCCAGCACGCGGTAGCCGGCCGTGCGGGCCAGCTCGCTGAGTTCGAGCAATTCGACGTCGAAGTGGGGCTGACCCATATCGACGCCCACCAAAATCACCCCGGGCTGGGTGCTGGCGGGGCTGGTTTTGCTTGGGCTGGATTCGGCAGGAGCGCGCAGGCGGGCTGACCCCGAAGGGGCCGCGTCAGGCGCAGGCAGGAAAGGATCCGGATTCAGGTTTTCAGGCCTCATCGGTCGGCGCGCTGGCCGAGAACTGCACCGGACGCCCCGGCACAATGGTGGAAATGGCGTGTTTATAGACCATCTGCGTGACGGTATTGCGAAGCAGCACCACGTACTGGTCAAACGATTCGATCTGCCCCTGCAGCTTGATGCCGTTGATGAGGTAGATGGACACCGGAACGTGCTCGCGGCGGAGCTGGTTCAGAAATGGGTCCTGCAAGAGTTGGCCTTTGTTGTTGCTCACGATATGTT
>Ga0208101_10089_pt1 | contig 17142 bp, 16 predicted proteins | sample Subbioug_CSW11AC_FD_184823 | JGI IMG/M metagenome (GOLD analysis project Ga0208101, IMG submission 184823) | Serpentinite rock and fluid subsurface biosphere microbial communities from McLaughlin Reserve, California, USA - CR12Aug_CSW11AC (SPAdes) | ecosystem: Environmental > Terrestrial > Deep...
ATCTACTTGCGGCTATCACGCGCTCTTTTCAGGCCTCGGAGATCTACGCTCAATTGGCGGATTGTCAATCCCAGTGGTACACTCTTCATTCCGCAGCTCACTGCCTATACCTCCGCGGCTCATATCACCATGCGTTGGAGATTGTACAAAAGGCGCTCATGGTTAGTCTCAGAGACCCAGCGCACGTGACGGGGCGTGAATTGTCGCTATACCTGTCGGGGTGCATTCTATTTGCTCTGGGCGACACAGAGAAAGCTGGGGAAGCGTTTAAAGAGGCCGTGAGCTACGCAAGTGCCTACAACTGGGATACTGCTATCCGTGCGTGTCTTGGAAGGGGATCTTGCGAGATGGAGCAGGGAAGACTGACCGAAGCATATCGGTGGGCAGAACAGGCGCGGGAGATAGCAGATGATATGCACTATGCCGACCTCTCGCACCGAGGAAACGTACTGGCCTGCGAATGCCTAGTACTGCTAGGGCAGCACCAAGAGGCTGATATTTTACTTAAAAACACCTGTGCTACTGCCGACCCAGACACCCGGCGTTATGCTCTGCGGACATATCTTTCCGCCATGGCGGAAACAAAAGCCATTGCCCATACGACTGTGTCATGGGCAATGGCTGAGTTAGAGCGGCTCCGGAACCCTACCGATCTAATCCTAGATCTAGAAGACCAATGGGCGATCGGTAAAGTAGGGTTGCTTGCTAAGGGCAGTGTTCAAGAAATCGCCCAAACCATAGACCACTTTGGCAATGAGTTTGCCCGATTGGGGTGTGGCGGCCGGTCGGCAAAAGTTCTTAGATTCGGGGCCGAACTTCTGCGCAGTCTAGGTGCGGTGGAGATTGCCTACGACATGTTGGCGAAGTCCTGCCAGCTTCGGGAGAAAGGTAGCGGGTAACCCAGAGGTTCTGCATGCCTAGAGAGCATGGCAGGCGGGTTGTTCACCTTCGTGATCGAGAAGGGTCACTTGCCGTGCTGAAGTTTGCGGCGGAAGTCAGCCATTGTGTCAAAGCGAAAGAGGGGCGTCCTGCGGAGAGTCAGCAGACCTTGCGATGTGCAAGCGAAGCCCTTGTTCGTAGTAACACCAAGGCGCAATGACGCTTGCCTGACTGCCGCTACCACTCTTTCATCGTAGTCCCCCATTGGGTAGCAAAAAGACACCACGTCGACTCCGAAGCGACTCTCAAGTTCGCGCTGAAAGATGACGATTTCGTCCTTCAGTTCTTCGTCGTTTAGTGTTGGTAGGCTTCTGTGGGTGCGAGTATGGTTGCCAAGCTCAAAACCGTTGGCGAGGAGAGTCTCTACTTGAGATTCTGTCATGTAGCCAGGTTGCCCCAAGTGGCCGGTGACAAATAGAACGCCGGTAAAACCGAGCTCCCGCATGATGGGCCATCCGTTTTCGTAGACCCCTACATAGCCGTCGTCAAAAGTCAGCACTACAGGTTTCTGCGGTAACTGTGCACCTTCGGCGTAGTGGGCATAGAGCTCTCTTAGGGTAATAGTCGTGTAGCCATGTTTCTTTAGATGCTCCATATGGCTACGAAAGACCGCCCTGTCAATGAACATCTCTCTATCCCCACTACCTATTGCTCCAATTTCATGGTACACCAATATTGGCACGCCCTTGTAAGGCATGGCGTTGATGAAAGAGGTAATGACCAAGGCCAAGGCCAACAAAGGCACCGCTAGGAACAACTTTAGTTTCATGTCCTGCTTACGGGATATTAAATCTGATGCTAATATCTTCCGCGTGCCACCTAGTGTGCGAGTTCACGATCACTGTCGCTAACTGTACTGAAGTAGGGGCCTTCCTATAAGTATCACTCGTTTGGCTAGTTCCCCATAGCCAGTAGCCAACTGGCGAGTACAAATGGGCGGCGCTAGTGCGCGCATTTGCCATGTGTGTGCCTGTGTTCGTGTTCAAAGTAGGGCCAGTCAAGACCTGAGCCATGGTGATTTGCCTATAGATGTTAACGTTGGAGAGAGTCGAGTTGAAGGGATTGTTGATAAAGGACACTGTGCGGGAAAACAGAGTAGAGAAGGTGATACCATCTCTTAAAGTAATAGAGACGGAATCGGTGTTTGAAGTGTTTGTAATCTGCACATGCAGGTAAACAGAACTCCCCCCTACATATTGGCTCGGGAGCGGAGTACTCGATTGCCACCAAGTGGCGTCATACCTATTAGTAGAGGTGTTCCAAACAAGTGTGTACGAGAAGAGATGCCATCCTGAGTTTGGGTAAAAGACTATGCCGTAATCGCCCACAACCGAACTGGTGGCATTATTGACAGCGAAAAAAACGTATGGCCTGTCGGGAGATGTTGGTAAGGTAGTAATATGCGGTAGGTTCACGAAAGTTGTCGCTTGGTTAAACCCAGTTGTGCTCCGTACAAGCCAGAAAACGCCAGATTGATCGCTGAAATCTACAACATCACGATAACCAGAGGTAAGGGCAGTCAGCCCAGTTTCCGAGGTGGCGTTCACTGTACTAGTAGAGGCATCTAGCATCCGTTGTTTTTGTAGATTTGGTGTTGTCATGCCGTTAGGCAAAGCGATAGTAGTTCCGTCTTTAGAAAGCTGTCCATACATGCCCTCGCGCGTTAAGGGTGGGGCATCAAACATACTTCTAACAATCTCTTGAACCTGTGCAGGTGTAAGATTATTAGCCCTAGCTTGTTGCGATAGGCTTTTTAGCTGGTCTTGGCCGTTGGGGACTGACTCCATAATCCGCGAGATGTCCATCGTGTTAATGCCATGTTGCGCAAACCATGCGAGTTCAGTGTTGTGAGGAAGTTGCGTAACGTAATTTAGGGCCGAAGCGCTAAGTGTGGAGCTAAGCATTATGCACATCAAGAAAGTAATGGCGACAAATCTTCTTCTCATATTTCTGACTCCTTTCTATATCGTATAGTTTTCTAGATAGAATCCAGCAAAATAACCCTCTTGAGCAGCATAGTCAGCAACTCCACCTCGCTCCAAAAAAGTCCGTACACACTGTGGGAATCAGCCTTAATTTCGGGTTGGCGGAGGCAGTACTGGCGGTGGAGGCTCCGCTAACGGGGCCGCGCTAATGGTCAATTGCCCACTCTGTGCTACGGCTGCTGGAAATACTGGCGTAGCCAAGACGAAGCAGAAAACCAGTGCCAAAGCTAAGAATTTTTTCATGTTTTTCACCCTCTCTTTTTTCTTGCCACCATAATACATTACTGCGTACTAGTGTCACAAGTCCATAATAGTGTCGCCTGACACTGAGAGGAGCCCCTTGTTTTACGGCGTGGCAACATCTCGCGGGGCATGGTAGCCAAGATGTCGTGACCAAGTACTGGAACTATGATAAAATATGTTTAGCAGAGGCCCTGGGAAGGGGGAAAGTTATGAAAGAACAACGTCAGGGGCGAATATTAGAAATCATTAATAGGCATCCAGTGGAAACACAAGAGCAGTTGGCTCAATTTTTGGCAGCTGCCAACTTTAGGGCCACTCAAGCAACGGTATCGAGGGATGTCAAAGAACTTGGTCTTATAAAAATCATTAACAAGTCGGGCAAGCAGGTTTATACGCAGTCACCAAGTAACGGCGGCGACAGCCTGACCGACCGCCTAGTGCGCATTCTACGCAATGCGGTGGTGAGTCTTGATTACACAGCAAATTTTATAGTCATCAAAACCTTCCCTGGTGGTGGCAATGCCGTGGCCGCGGCTCTAGACAGCATGCAGTTAGCAGGTGTTATGGGCACTATCGCCGGTGACGACACTATTTTGGTCATTAACAGGCAGGTGGAGGAGACTCCTCTCATCGTCGAGAGATTAAAGCGTATGCTGAACGCGGGGCTTGCCAATTAAGCACTGGCCTAATTGACCGAGAGGTAGACAGAATTTCATATCTTGCTAGGGGAGCCCGCAATTTGGGCTGAGAGGGGCGTAAATACACCCTAACCCTTTGAACCTGATCTGGGTAAGGCCAGCGTAGGGAAGCAGCAGCACGAATTGTGCCCATGTTTCTCACATGGGTATTTATTTTTTCGTCAAAAGGAAGACACGCAAATTTCAAGGAGGCTTGGTTATGAAGGACAAAAAAACCCTAATGCTAGTCGAGATCGCGGTAATGGTGGCATTTTCTTACATCCTCAGTCTATTCCGAGTGGTGGAGATGCCACAAGGAGGCTCAGTCTCTCTGCAGATGCTACCCCTCTTTGTGGTGGCGCTACGCTGGGGCGGTAAAGCGGGCATCGTCGCAGGCCTGCTCTTTTCGGGCCTTAAGCTACTCGTCGAGCCTTTTATAGTGCACCCTGTGCAACTTCTTTTGGATTACCCTTTTGCTTTCGCCGCCATCGGTTTGGCGGGCTTCTTTAAGGACAAGCCGATCGCCGGGGTAGCCATCGGCGGTGTAGCCCGCTTTGTCATGCATTTTGCTTCAGGGGTGGTATTCTTTGGCCAGTATGCTCCAGCGGGCACGAGCATTTATGCTTTTTCCTTTGTCTACAACATCACTTACATGGGGCCAGAGATTGCCTTAGCACTCTTCACCGCACCTTTGCTTTTGCGCCGTTTGTCCAAAGACAAGAATGAAGACTACTCCTTGCTGAGCAACCTAATTGAGATACTTTCTTTCGCTGCCCCCTTAGCCGCCATGGCATTTGTGCTTGGGCTGCGGGATAGCATCCCTGCGGTCAACTATATTTCCCTCATCTTGTGGGGCGGTTTAATTGTCTACCATCTCGCAGAAGCCAGAAAAGACCAGAATAGAGCCAAGCGAGGCCTAATCCTGGTCTTGGTGCCCCCAGCACTCGTCTACCTAGCCTCTTTGCTCCTCCGCTAAGACTACTGGGTGCTCTCCACGATATGTCGGTGGATGCCCCGCTGCCACAATGCGGCAACCATTCCCCGCCTACTCAACGAGATAAAAAAGAGAATTCGCGAGAGGAAGCGGCTCCCACGAATTCTTCTTGTTTATGGCCTTGTTACTACCCAATACCAGTTGTCGAAAAACGCAGATCTTGAAATGGTGAGGTTGTTTGTGAACCAGTAGAAAACTGTCTTCTGCCCTTGAGGAGTCGATGTATTGATTGGCTGGAGCCATGCAAGCGACCCTTTTGCTTCAGGTGAGCCTGCACCATACTTCACCTCGTGCCTAATGCGCGGGTACGATGGTTGGCTTTGATTAGTTAGTTGAGTTGAAGATGACCCTAATGAGAATGAGAAGCCAACAGCAGGAGGGTATCCGAGAGAAAATGATACGGCCCCACCGCTAGTAAAGTTGCCCATGGGTCCATATTCCACTACAGTCTGCCCATTTCCAGGTTCATTTGCTGTGTTCGCCTTTGCGAAATTATACGCGCCTGCTTGAGATGTATGTTGGGTTCTGATCTGTAAATAGTCTTTACTAGGGTCTGCATCGTACGACGCATTGAGATAATAGGCAGCAGCCGTAGTGGTATAGGTACCGAAGTTAGATGATGCTGTGTACGATCTAATTGTAGAGTCGAAAATAATCCAACCCGCCGACTGGATAGACATCCCTTGCTCCAAGTCTACATTCCTTAGATCCGACTCCGACTGCGCGATCATGTTAGCGATTGAGGCCTGTATTTCTTCCGCAGACATATTGTGCTTTTTATCAGTAACTACTTCAATAGTGTGAGTACGACCATCAGCGAGCTTCATCACACCTGCGGCGACACGCTTGGTTCCATGTCCAAGCTTTGTTTCTTGTGTGAGTTCAATTCCTATGTATCTAGCGACTTTCTTTGCGTCCACTGAGTCTCCATACGCAACTATGGCTTTACCGTTGCCAAACTGTGTTTTGAGGTTCTGTACTGCTTCAGGAGCAGCCTTGCCCAAGATTTCACTGTCAATGAGAAGACCGACTATATCAGCTGCATTCTTTGGGAGCTGGTTCAGCGAGGTGAGAACTTCTGAAGGCACAGAGCTTTTCACAGGCTTTTCTGTGACAAGCAAAACTCCAGTGCCCCCTACTGCTACAGGATTTGGTTTTGAAACACTTTTCCCCGATGCTACGAACGTAACCACGAAGACAACGGCTAACAGGATACATAGTATTTTACGCACCAATTTGCCACCTCCGCATTAATTTGGTTTCTAGGGTACTATAGGTGTAGCCCAATCATAGGTAAGCATTGCGCAAAGTCCGAGAAGTGCTGCTGTTGCACTAGAGAACGAGCTTCAGTGCTTGGAAGATTGTGCGATAGCTGCTTGTGTTACCAACCTGCAAAGTGGTATAGAGGCAGATAGCGCATGTCACTCATTGCGGGGAATGAATGAGCTCTGCTACTCGAGCGTTGATTGTGCTTATCAATTCGTTTAGCTCGTGCAAAGTGTTGACGTGTATGTCCTGAGACCGTATTTGTCCTCTTACGAAGGATCCGTATACTCTTTCGAAGTGATTATGGAGTTCCGAGAGAAAAATTTTAAGCTGGGCGGCCTTCGTTACATATGGCCTTATCGCATCGTCATCTGAAGAACATTCTAGAAGGGCTAACCTCAAAAAGCCCTCCAGTGATGAAATAGGGTTATCCAATGAAGCATAGTTCACGAGCAGACTATTTTGACGTTTGAACACTACCCCCTTCATTCTTGAGACCTCGATCTGCAAATCTATCAGCTTTTCTATAGTCTCATTTTGCGTTAGCTGTTCCAAAGCACTAATGACATGCGTTAGCTGTGTCATTAGTAAGCTTATCTCTTCACGCAGGGCTTGTTCCTGTTGGTTCTCAAACCCTGCATTCTGCATGCTAAGGGCGGTAATGGTCAGGGCACTGAAGACTCCAATTGCCAAAATGAGAAACGGTATTAGTAACTTTGGCTTCACAAAAAGTCATCCATTCCCTTCTCATGTATCTAGACCTTTTCGGGGTTCAATGTGTAACTTCATGAGATAATAGAGAGACCTCTTCCAGAAGCACACCACTGGCACTGTGAGCCCTGGCAATACAACGCACACGGTATGTCCCCCTGACAACCCAATGGTAATTATCCATGTAGACCCCCGGGAGCCCTGGTCCCGATGAAGTCCAAGACTTCACTGTGCTCCAACCGTTGCCATCCCGCCTCTGGAGTTCCATGATGAGAGTAGCGGTATCGGACCGACTATAAAGAGCAACGCTTCCGCTGCAGGCGGCCTCGCCCCATGCAGAAATGGATAAACGCGCCATCACATGTGAGATGTGGGTGAACTGTGGAGATATTGGCCCGTGTAACTCGCTGTGTGCCGCAAGTACTTTAACGCTAAATGTCAAGATGGTTAGAACGGCTAGTAATGCACATACGATTTTCCTCATAAACAAACACCTCCCTTCTAGTACCCTCACATGTATAGACACTTAAGGGAGGAAAAGTGCAACATTTTTTCGGAGACTATTTTATGAATTTTACTCCTTCGGCCACTTTTATAGCTGTACCGATGTCGGTCTGTGTCTTAATCATAAACAGACGACCTTCTTGCTTCCAGACGATGGTGACCAAATTGTTCTTTACCACCAGCGTACCGGACTGGTCGTTCATGCTTATCTCTTCAAAGCGATCGGCGTTTTCAGTGTCAAGTACCATGCTGCTCGCTTCGTCAAGTTCGGTGTAGAGTATAAAGGTCTGTGTAGAGGCGTTCTCAAACACTATTCTCTTCAAGCCTTCATTGAAGGAGAAGGAGTTTACCTCGTACCCCTCGGGTAAATAAGTCGGAACATAGGCATTGCTCCAATTAACGACCATGCCGCCTCCCTCGCTGCTTTCGCTACCTCGAAGCTGAAAAGCTGTGTATTCCGGCCGTATGTCCATCCAGATGTTCATTACTCGGGTCCTAAAGGCCGAAACGGTGGCCATGGCGGTAAAAAACACTGTAAGGAGAGCTAGGAGACAAATTGCCAGGCCGCGCACAGTGGCGATAGCAACCTGCTTGCGCTCTGCCTGCCGTAGTTTTCGGAGCTCAATATCCAGTTGTTTGCCAAACTTCTTAAGTAGTAACTCGGAGGGCTTTGAATCGGGTGAGTCCCCCATAGTCTGCATTTGCTGCAAGATGGCCTTCCCCTCATGCTCTGCTACGTCGTGTAAGAGCATTTTGAATAGGGCATCTTCGTACTCCTCACGGAACTTGGCCTGGTTACTGGGCATGGTCTTTCACCTCCTCCTCAATTAGTTTCTTTGCTGCTCTTCGCGCCCGTGTCAGGTACTGTCTGACGCTGGCGGGAGTGATGTTTAGCAACTCAGCAATATCTACGTCATGCAGTTCCATAACATACTTGAAGTAGAGAAGATCCCTGTCTTTCTCGGGCAGTCGCAGTATGGTTCGCCATAGGTCTTCCCGCTCATCCCAGTAAATCACCTTATCTTCCACACTCTCTCTAGGATCAGCTGCCCCTTCTGCCAAATCTTCCTCCAAGCCGAAGTAAACATACTTGTCTTGCACGGTACGATGCCGGACGAAGTTAATGCCAATGCTTCTACTTGTATAGACAACATAGGCGGCTAATCTGCAACAGTCTAAGGTGCGTAGTATCGCAATTTTTCCGATTAGCTTCATAAAGGTGTCGCTTGTGAGGTCTTCAAGACAGGCCCTATCGCCGGTTATCTTAAGAATGGCGCTTCGCACAAACCCGTAGTGCACCTTATATAGGTCCATCATAAAATCCCTGTCATCAGGATCTGTTATCGTAGCAAACAACACAAGCATTTTGTCTTTTTCGCCCCCTCGTCAGGCTATATTGCAATAAAGTTCCATCAGCTCTAGAGCCCATTCCCCATGTAATTCTCACCAAACACTCCCGAGTTTCAGAAAAGATGACAAAATGCTGTCGGAGATGTCGCATTCCCTCCGTCCCTGTGCGACAGGGCTACGGCTTCAATTGGCGCAGCTCCGCAATCAAGCGGCCTAGCTCCTGCAAATACTGACCATACTGTGCCCAGTTGCCGGTTCTCGCTGCCCCCTCCGCCGCTGCGAAGGCTCTCTCGATGGCTGCTGCCAGTTCGGCTATGGGCAGGGGAACTCCGGTTTCACCAGGCGGGGGTGGAGTGGGGGCCTCTAGTTCGGTGCCCACAAGTTCAGACAAGGCCTGCGCGAAAGTCTCGGCCATGGCGATATTATCTTCCGTTGCCACGATTACCCTCTTTAACTCTGGCAGGCTATTGCCAGTAGCCTGGATGTAGAGCGGCTGTACGTAGATGAAGGAATCCCCCACGGGGATGAGTAATAGATTTCCCCGAAAGACGGTTGAGCCGCCTTGCCCCCAGAGGGTAAGCAGGGGGGAAATCTCGGCGTCTTGGTTAATTCTGGCCTCAATTTGCATCGGGCCTTGCACGAGCACGTCTTTAGGCAAGCGGTAGAGCAGAAGTTCGCCGTAGTTTTCGCCATCACTTCTCGCCGCCAGGAAGGCGATTAAATTGTGCTTGGGGTTTTCGGCTGTCCCCGCAGGGGTAAGGGGCAGTAGCAGGGCAAACTCGTAACGGCCCTCGGCGGTCATCGGTAGGCTGGTGATGGTGTAGTAGGGGTTCACGGGCTGATCGCGCTGCCCTACTGGTTCGCGCGCGATGCGCCAAATGTCCTCCTTATTATAGAAGGTAGAGGGGCTAGTCATGTGGTAAGTGGCCAGCATATGCGCTTGTATAGTCAAAAGTTGTTCTGGGTAGCGAATATGCGCCCGTAGGCCTGCGGGCATGGCGGATAAGGGCTGCAACAGGCCGGGGAAAGCGGCATGGGGAGTGTTGGCGATAGGGTCTTCGTGGTCTACCTGATAGAAATCCACTGTGCCCTCGTAGGCGTCGACCACAACTTTTACGGAATTGCGGATGTAGTTAATGCCGGTAGGGTCATGTGGTGTAGAGTAGGGAAAGTGTTTCGAGGTCGTGTAGGCGTCTATTATCCAAAAGAGGCGCCCGTCGTTAATGACCAAGTAGGGGTCGGGGTCGTAGCTAAGAAACGGCGCGATCATACGCACCCGCTCTAAGATATTGCGGTGGAAAAGAATGCGACTCTCTGGCTGTACATCATCGGAGAGCAAGAGCATCGTTGTGCCATAGCGCAAGCTGAACATAAGCTTGTTAAAAAAGGTCAAGGGCACGCCGTCCTGCCCCACGTAGCGGGTGGTAGCATTCTCTTCCCCTAGGGGGAAGCTAAATTCATCGGTCTTGGCGTTTACTGTGACGTAGCCCCCGGGGAACTCGCCAAAGTATATTTCTGGGCGGGTAATTTGTAGCTCGGGATGCAGAGAGCGCGGTGGTATGTCTTGTACATAAAAGAGGGGCTCACCCCGTGGGCCAGTGCGATTAACCGGCGAAACGACCGCACCAAAGCCATGAGTATAGCGTAGGTGCTCGTTAATCCAGGTGCGAGCGGCTGGGTTTAGATCCTCGACAGAAAGCTCACGCGCAGCCAGCATCACTTGCTCTAAGCTGCCCTCCAGCACATAGCGATCGATGTCGACATCGTGAAAACGATAGTAAACCCGCATACCCTAGAGCTGACGGTAGGATCTGAGTAGCGCCGTCCAGTCGAGCAAGCGTGCATTTGTTAAGGCGTATTCATGTTCTCTAAAATGGCGCGTGGAGAGGGGAGCAGGCGCCGGTAGATCTTTGATGGTGATTGCGTCAAGGCCGAACGCACGGCGCGTGAACTCAATATTGTGGCGAATAAAGGGCGTCTCGCGCGCCAGTTCATTGGGCTCGACAATGTACTGCTGAACGATGGCGGGGTAAATGCCCCCCGCCAGGAGGGACACTGTCATCATCGCTGCAGGCACTCCAAGGAGCAGTTTTGTCTTTCTCACCTTGAGGTTGATTAGGGCTACCATGGCACCCACCACGGCCAGCGCCATCAGTATGTAGAGAATGGGGAGCGAGGCGAAAAGATCTGTATAGCTAGCCCCAAAAGCCACGCCGCGAGGCGAATACACCAAGCGGTAGGCGTCAATACGGTAGGAAGCAGCCTGTAGAACAAGGAGCACAGCAAGCAAGCCTGATAGGTGCTTGATCGCCCGCGGATTGCCCGTACGAGCCAAAGCGACATTGTTTGTGGCGGCGTAGAGAGCGAGCGTGGCGATTGTCGTCATTAGAACTACGCCAAAAGCGGCGGAGACAACCCCGCCGATAAACGGCAGGCGAAAAAGGTAGAAAGAGATGTCCGCTTGGAAGAGCGGGTCTACCGTGCCGGTGGGCTGACTATGAATAAACATGAGGGCCTCATGCCCGGCTGAGCTAGCTGGCAAGGCAATGAGTACCGAAAGTGCACATGCGGCAGCCCACAATCCTAAAGTGACATTTTTGCTGGCCAGTATGTTGTCGATCGATTCTCGCCACGGCTGTTCAGTCGGGTAGTAGCGGATGTTCTCCTTGCCTCCTGCGCCACCCGGCAGGCGGAAGCTCTGGCGGAGCGCCATGAAGTTGGGCACAAAAAAGGCCAGCGAAATGAAAAAGGCCGCTGCAAATACTGCCGTCTGCGCGGCGAGCGTGCGCAGCAGTATGTGCTGGTAGCCTAGAGACACTAGCCAGAGAAAATCCGTGTAGAAACGCGCAGAGGCAAGTAGGCCGACCAGAAGTAGTAGCAGTAGAACGATTAGGCGCGACTTGAACTTCACTTGTGCCACCCCATTTCACTTCACGATTACTTCAATAACTTCCCCACTCACTCGTCATAATCCTCTTTTGGCACAACTATGCCATTACTCGCTCTTGACTACGAACATATGTTCGCATATGATGGGTGCAGAAGGTGGGGTGAGCGTGTGAGAATTGAACGTGAGGCCTTGTCAGGAGCAATTTCCTTAGTGCTAGATGAAGGGTATATTGCGATTGAGGCTAGGCCACGGGCTGGTTTGACCTTGTTTTTGGCGCAAGTCGGCAGCGAGCTAGTCAAGAAATGCAAGGGGGATTTACTCTATGTTAATGCCGCGGCCGGGGAGGGCGACATTATGGCGCAGATTGGCGAGAAAATGGGCTGTGTCTGGCGGAGTGCCTTGTCGACTACAGAGTTTCTTCATGATTTGAAGCGAGCTGCGCCACTCGTCCTGCTAATAGACGGAGCCGAGCGCTTGACGGCGCCAGAGAAGGCGCAGCTGACACTGTTTTGTCACGCATTTCGCAATGAGCGCATGTTCGCGCCAGCCTTGTCGCAAGTGTATGTGGTTGTGGGCGCTCGCGAGGCGTGGGAGGCCGCCAGCGTGCAGCTAGACTATTTTTCGCTGCGCGAAGTGGCGGAGCTGCTCTCTCGGCCGACTCGCGACAATGTCAGTGTAGCGCTCTATGCCTGGACCAAGGGCTCGCCCGCTTTGACGCGCGAGGTGGTGCAAGCCTTAGGGTGTCGCGAGGTGGTGCAAGCCTTAGGGTGTAACGAGGTAAACGTAGACTCTGTGTACCGTGTAGTGCGCGAAATAGCCGAGAAGGGGCGTCTTAAGCGCATTGCACAGGAGAAACCCAGCTTGCAGGAGATGCGTCGCCGAGGGCTTGCCGCCGAGCGCGTGATACCGGCTATGCAGTTGGCTCTAAAATTAGCGCAGTGCCAAGGTGGCGGGCTAGTTATCAATCGCGAACTGCGCGAGGTGCGTTTTCAAGGGCGCCTTCTGCCGCTTTTTCCACAAGAGATGCGCATTCTTTGCTTACTGGCCGCGAATCCCGGGCGCGTGTTTACGCCTGGTCAGATTTATAGCGAAATTAGCGGCGGGCAGGGTGTGTATGGGGGAGAAAACAGTGTTAAGGCGCAAGTGTCGCGTCTGCGCCAAAAACTACCTCATTCCGTGCCCTGGATTACTACCAAGCGCGGCCTAGGCTACAGTTTCAACTCCCAAGTGACATATGTACTCATCTAATAATGTCATAAATGTGAACAACTACTACCTCCCTGCAACATTGGCATCATATACTGCCAAGCAGGGAGGTGTTTTTATGTCCGTTGATTTTCTCTCAGCTCTCGCATTCTATCCTGCCTATGCCACCCATGGCCTCTCCTGCCAAGTAGTTTATGCGTCAACTGCTGTGAGTGCCGATTTATGCATGGTCACCTTGGTGAAGCACGCTTGCCGACAGTTCGCACTCGACAAAAAAGCCCTAGCCAATGCTGCGCAGTTTGTTTCCGGCAGGCGCAACCTTGTCCCCCTGACGCTGTGTGTGGACCGCACTTTTGTGCCACTAAAGGTGCTTACGCCACGCGTGGCAGGGGACTCTGCCTACGGGTATTTTCTCTTGCAGGCCATTAGCAGGGTAGAGGCGCAGCGTGAGGGCAGCCTGCTGACCCTTGCGAATGGGGCTATTATTCCCTTAGTCCAAAGTCGCCCTGTGGCTATGAATCATCTCGCGCGCGCAGCCCTCTTTGAAAAGGTGTTCTGGTCAAAACGCCTGGGCTCGGCCTTTAGCGCGGCAGTAATTCATGCCTAGAAAGCCTATCATTTAGAGACCTAGGATGATAATATATGTAATTGGGAAATGAGAGAGAGAGGGATGATTGTGCTTGAAGTGAAGATCGCTGTGGCCAAGACCAACAAGTACGCCGTGTCTGAGAGTGGTGACTCCTTAGAGATTACCGAGCGCCCGCAGGGGGGTGTGTCGGTCATTATGGCGGATGCTCAAGGCAGTGGCAAATCGGCGCGCACGAACAGCAAATTAGTCGTCTCTAAGGCTGCTACCCTCATTTCCGAAGGGGCGCGCGACGGCGCTGTGGCTCGCGCTGTGCATGACATGCTGTATGCCCTGCGCGACGGTAGGATTTCTGCTACCTTGGTTATTGCCTCCGCCGATTTTGAAACGCAGAGCGTGGTCATATCGCAAAATGCCGGGCCGCCTATCTTTGTCGTGCAGGGTGGAACGGCGATGACTCTATCCCCTAGCGACCAACCAATTGGTGTACATCGCAGCATGAAGCCGGCCATCTGCGAATTTCCCTTAGAGCAAGGGCTGGCCATAGTCGGCATGACCGACGGAGTTTATCATGCCGGTAGGGCAAAGGGGCGGCCGTGGGCTGATGAAGAGTTTGTGGACTTTGTAAAGAGTAACGTGGATCACCCCGAATTTCTCGCCAATGCCCTTTTGGCTGAGGCGGTGCGCCGCGATATGCAGCGTCCCTGCGACGACATGGCTGTTTTCGTGCTGCGCGTGGGGGAATACGATGCTGAGACCAAGGTGCGCACGATGAGAGTAACCTTGCAGTGCTAGAGCGACGAGTGGGGGTCGTGGGCAACTGCGTCTCTGGCAAGACTACCCTCGTCAACAGTTTACAAGCGCACGGCTACCGCGCCATCAACATCCCGCAAGAACATTCCGTATCCCCGCGCTTTTGGCGGCGCTTGGCACCCGATTTCTTGATCTATTTAACTTGCACCTTATCTACCGCGCAAAAGCGGCGACAGATACCATGGGGGCAAGAAACGCTGGATACGCAGTGGCAAATACTGTCGGAGGCCAGAGAAAATGCCGACCTCATCATTCCGACTGACGAGCTCACTGCTACCGAAGTCTTGGCCAAGGCTCTAGATGCTCTCGGCTCGACATAGGTGCATTTTTCAGGTTTGGGCCCCTGTTTTTCGCCATAAGAAAACTATAATTTGGTAACAAGTAATTAGTCGATACTTTCATTTTCGTTACATGCGTTGACCGCTCTCGCCATGCGGGCTATAATTATGCGGAGAGTTTAGAGCTAATCTAAGGAGGAACCAGAGTGAACATCAAGTATCTTCTCGTCCTATTGCTGGTCCTAGGTCTTATTGGGGGCGCAGCATATTATTCTTACCAGCCGCTAGGCGAAGCCATTACCTTTGGCCTCGACATTGACGGCGGTATTATGGTGCTGCTGGAAGCCGTCCCTAGCGAACAAGTGCCAACTATCAACGACGATGCTATGGTTAGGGCCGTGGCTATTCTCAGTCAGCGCGTCAACGGGCTTGGAGTTGCTGAGCCGGAGATCGTTCGCGAAGGCGCGCGTCGCATCCGCGTTTCTCTCCCCGGCTTTGATGATCAGCAAGAAGTCCTTAATATGATTGGCCAGACTGCATTACTCGAGTTTAGAGATATCGAAGGCAAAGTCTTCTTGTCAGGTGACAGGTTGCGCGACGCCCAAGAGCAACTCGATGAGCAAAATAGGGCCCATGTTTCGCTCACCCTAGACGAAGAGGGTGGTCGCCTCATGCGCGAGTTCACCCGCGCTAATATCGGCGGCAGACTAGTCATTACCTTGGATGGTGAAGTTGTGTCTGCGCCAACTATTGAGGGCGAGGTGGGTAGCGAAGGCTCTATCACAGGGCTTGGCTCCCTTGCCGAAGCGCGCAATTTGGCGATTATGCTGCGCTCTGGCGCCCTACCCGTAGAGCTTGAAACGCGTGATTTCCGTGGCGTAGGCCCTACTCTGGGAAAAGCTTCACTCGAGAGAAGTGTCTTCGCGGGGCTGATCGGGCTTGCTTTGGTGCTGCTATTTATGGTTGCCGTCTATCGTGGGTTTGGCATGGCCGCTAACTTTGCCCTGGCCGCCTACACCCTGATGGTGCTGTGGTCCCTAGCCGCCATCAACGCGACGATCACCCTGCCTGGTGTGGCGGGTATAGTGCTCGGGATCGGTATGGCTGTGGATGCCAATGTCATTATCTTTGAACGTATTAAAGACGAAGTAAAAACAGGCCGCACTTTGCGTGCCTCGATTAAGGCTGGCTTCTCGCGCGCTATTTGGACGGTTATGGATGCCAATATCACCACCCTGATTGGTACAGGTGTTCTCTACTGGTTTGGCACCGGCCCCGTGCGTGGTTTCGCCGTAACACTTTCACTCAGTATCATTCTCAGTATGCTCACGGCGATCTTTGTCACCCGTCTCCTGCTAACACTCATGCTTAATGCCAAACTAGTAGCCAGTGCGAAAGCTCTCGGCGCGTAAGGGGTGATGACGATGAAGTTAAACCTTAATATTATTGGCCGCCGCAAAACCTTCTATCGCCTGTCGGCTGTGCTCATCATCCTAGGTCTTGGGCTCTTGTTCTTTCGTGGGCTGAATCTGGGTATCGACTTTCAGAGCGGCACCCTGATTGAGATGGACTTAAAAGCAGCTTTTACCACCGCGGAAGTGCGCGAAGTTGTTCTGCCTTATTTTGATAAAGTGCAAGTGCGCGACGTGCGCGATGGTGGCGAGACCACCACTATGGTGCAAATACGTACCACCGAAACAGACGAAGCGAAGATCACCCAAACCATCGCTGCGCTTACAGCGAAGTGGCCCGGTGCGGAGCTCGAATCTGCCGCCCGCGTTGACGCCGCCTTTAGCGGGGAACTAGTGCGTAATGCTATCATCGCCCTAATCCTAGCCTCAATCGGCATGATTATCTACATCACCATTCGCTTTGAGATAAAATTTGCTATCTCGGCCGTACTCGCCTTGCTGCACGACGTCTTTGTGGTCCTGGTTGTCTTCTCTTTGCTTCGGGTTGAGGTCAACAGTGAGTTTGTGGCGGCTATACTCGCCATAGTCGGTTACTCCATCAATGATACCATCGTTGTCTTTGACCGTATTCGCGAGAACCTGACCAAGGCTAAGCGTCATAGCGACGTGGAAGAGCTCGTCAATAGGAGTATTAACGAGACCTTGTGGCGTTCGCTCAACACCTCTATCACCACCCTCTTAGCCATTGGAGCCGTGTTCGTCCTTGGTGGGGTGACACTGCGCCCACTAGCTTTCGCCCTAGTCGTGGGTATTCTCGCCGGAACGTACTCCTCTATTTTTGTAGCTAGTTCGCTATGGGTGGACTGGCGCGACGGGCACGGTAGCAGAGCTACCGAGCTCAAGAAGGCCTAGCGAGTTCTCAAACAAAAAACCCGGTGGGCGTATGTGCCGACCGGGTTTGCTTTATAATGTAGGGCAAGGGAGTGAAATTTTATCATTATGCGATCACTAGTTTTGACATGCGACCCGCGCTTTGTACCACAGCTTTGTGCAGAACTGACGCAGCGTTTCAGTAGTTGCCCCCTGCGTCCCTTAGGGTCAGGAGTTCTCTTAGCAGAGCCTAGTGGCACTGACGCAGTAAAGCTCTGGCAAGTACTACAGCAAGATACCCCTATTTTTTTGCGGCATATGTTTCCCGTACAAGATGAGCTGGTGATGCAGCAAGATGAACTTGCTTTACCGCGCTTAAGAGAGGCCTGTGAGCCCCTTTTGGCGCAGGTAGAGCAAG
>Ga0208101_10094_pt1 | contig 16416 bp, 16 predicted proteins | sample Subbioug_CSW11AC_FD_184823 | JGI IMG/M metagenome (GOLD analysis project Ga0208101, IMG submission 184823) | Serpentinite rock and fluid subsurface biosphere microbial communities from McLaughlin Reserve, California, USA - CR12Aug_CSW11AC (SPAdes) | ecosystem: Environmental > Terrestrial > Deep...
CCATCTCCCCTCCCCCCTAGGGGGGAGGGGAGATGGGAGCCCATCAGCTACGTTGCTCAACAAAAAGTAAGATTATTATTTGAGTGAGCTATCACCGTTGGGTAAGATTTTTAAATGAGTGGACACGCTACCGCCACGCCGCCTTCAGTCTCAAGGTAGGCAGACATAGGGCGTGAAGTAAGATATTCGCGCTCTACAATGACGTCGGCCGCCGCAAATCCTGCTCCGATATCGCCATAGAGAATTGCCGTGTGCCGCAAAATGTTGCCCTTTTCATGGAGGAGAGGCGATTCTGGCAAGAGTGCTTGGTGCATATCAAAAACACCTGGTAAGAGTTCATAGGTGACTTCAATGAGGCGCAAGGCTTCATCTGCTAAATCTTTCGTTTCAGCTGCTAGCACTGCGACCGAGTCGCCCACAAAACGCACTTTGTCACTACAGAGTACCGGTTGATCCTGAATGACAATGCCATAGGCATTTAGCCCCACAATGTCGGTATGAGTGAGCACCGCAACAACACCGGGCAGAGCCTTAGCCTTGCTGATGTCAATACTTTTGATGAGCGCATGGGGATGAGGGCTACGCAGGATACGCCCCCATAACATACCAGGGAATGTTAGGTCGGACATGTACCGCACTTCACCCGTCACTTTAGTCAGAGCATCTTGTCGTGGAATGGGCTTGCCTACCCATTTGAAAGTCATGCCCCATCTCTCCTTCGCTCACGCTCTGGCACGCCACGCAGCAGACTGAATTGCTTTTATAATTTTGGTATACCCTGTGCAGCGACAGAGATTGCCCGCAATGGCGACTCTAATCTCGGCTTCGCTAGGCGCCGGGTTGTCGGATAAAAGTGCTTTTGCCGAGAGCAGCATGCCTGGTGTACAGTAACCGCACTGTACTGCTCCTTCGTCAATAAATGCTTGCTGGAGTGGGTGCAGGCTGCTGCCTGTCGCGAGGCCTTCGATAGTTTCGATATTTCTGCCTTCGACTTGGCCGACAAGGACAAGGCAAGCGTTGACTGCCTTGCCATCTAAGAGTACGGTACAAGCGCCGCACTCACCCTGACCGCAACCCTCTTTAGTCCCCGTGAGGTCTAGTTCTTCGCGCAAGACGTCGAGGAGACGGGCACTCGGCATAGCGCTGACTTCGACAGATTGATTGTTCACGACAAAGCGCACTGTCGTTTTTTCCATGAGAAACCTCCTCGTTCTACTACTTGCGCACTAAAGTAAATTCGTACTTATCCCCGCGATAGTACTGTCGGCCAAAATTGATGGCCCTATCAAGCTCGTCGTACAGTACGCCTTCCATGAAAATCATGGGTGTGTAAACATCTACCCCGAGTAAAGTGGCGACTGCAGCGGGCGGCAGCACAGCATTTACGCGTGACACAAACTGCTCTGGTTTATAGGGCGTAAACTGCCTTATAAACTCGGTCAGCGATTTGCACCAGCTTCTTCCCTTTAAGAGGGATTCATGGCCGAGCAGCCACAGGGGAATAACATCATAGCAATATATGACTGGCTCACCATCCGCAAGCCGCAAACTTTCAATGATGTAGCCGTGTGCACCTTCGTCGAGGGAGAGAGCACTAGCTATTTCTGGCGCAAGTCTGCCCTCATAGATGTTTACGACCTTATCCTCCGCTCGCCAGCCTGCTTTCTCAATAGTGCTAAAGAGACTTTCTAGCTTTTCCATGCCCGCAATAACTTTGACTGGCTCTTGTTTAATAAAGGAGCCCACGCCGTGCCGTCGAAAGAGTACTCCCTCTTTTTCTAACACCGACAGCGCTTCCCGTAACGTGCCTCTGCTCACTCCAAGGTCGCCGGCTAACTCCGGTTCGGCAGGAAGTTGCCGCCCTACTAGGTAGAGCCCGGCCGCGATTCTCCGCTTCATCTCGTTGGCAATTTCTACATACAATGGCGTCCTAGCTCGGCGCATAGTACCTCCAAATTCACTTAAAACTTATCCCAGAGCAGCGCCGCAAAGCGGCGTGCTTCCCCCGCCAAGGCTTTCTCATCCACGCCCTGCAGTTGCCGGTCTCGCATCCGCACCTTGCCGCCCACTATGGTCGTGTTTACCAGGCCACCACTCACGCCAAAGAGCAGGTGCCCATAAAAATTACTGGCCGTAAGGGGCGTAGGCGGAGCATAGTCGATGATAATGACGTCAGCGAATGCGCCCGGAGAGAGCTCGCCGAGCCGCTTGGCAAAGTAATTGGCCGTAATCTGACGATTATTCTTGAAAATGAGTTGTGGCACTTCGCCCCAGGCAGCACTCGGGTCGCGCCGGTTAAACTTGTGGAGCAAGTTGGCGACCTTAACACCCTCAAACATATCTGCCGTATAAGCGTCTGTGCCCATCCCTACTCTAACATGCGCCGCAAGCATTTCTCTCACCGGTGCGCAGCCTACAGCATTGCCCATGTTTGACTCTGGGTTATGGGCGACGTTTGTGCCTGTCGCTGCCAAAAGCTCCATTTCAGCGTCTACAATATGGACACAGTGAGCGGCCATCGTTTGCGAGCCTAGCAAGTCAAAAGAATGCAGCCGTTCGACCACGTTTTTCTGGTGGTGGGATAGGCAGTGGGTGACGTCAGCCATATCTTCGGCTACGTGTAGATGAACACCCACGCCAAGTCTAGCGCTCATGTCGGCGGCTTGGCGGAGAGTGTCGTCGCCAACGGTAAAGGAGGCATGAAGGCCGAAAGTGGCTGTAGACATCGGGTCGGCTTGTGTCTGGCAATGCACAATATAGCTTTCATTCTCGGCCAGGCCAGCTGCCGCTCTCTCTATACCATCTCTATCTGTGACTTCATAGCACAAGTTGCTGCGCACCCCAACATCCGCTGCGGCGCGGGCAATGGCGCGGAGACTGCCGCTGATGGCGTTCGGACTAGCATGGTGATCGAGTACCGTCGTGGTGCCGTTCTTAATGCAGTCCAAAAAATGGATTACCGCACTGTAGTAGACGCCGTCTAAATCCAGGGCCTGATCTAGCCTCCACCATAAGCGAGACAAAATCTCGGTAAAATTCGTGGGTGGAGCATCTTTCAAGGACATCCCCCGTGCGAAGGTGCTGTAAGTGTGCGTGTGCACATTCTGCATGCCGGGCATGATGAGGCCGCCTTCCGCATCGATAAATTCAGCCAGAGGGTATTGACGCCGCAAATCGCTCGTGCTGCCGACGGCCATGATGGTGTCGCCAACAATGTACAGGGCGCCGTCTGGCAGAAAGGTGTTAGCATCGTCTAGGGCAATTAAGATACCGTTACCGACTAATAACATGTCCTACCCTCCTTAGGAAAAACTAAGTTGCATGGTCAAACAACGTGCTACCGGGCAAGCAGCAGTGCAGAAGCCGCACCCGACACATTTTTCTTTGTCGATAACAGGTAGACGGTCAGCATTAATACTGATCGCCTGATGGCCGCCGTCCCTACATGCTAGGTAGCAGCGTCCGCACTTAACGCATTTTTCTGGCTGCAGGGTGCTAAGGGCGGTGTGCCTTCTGGGCAGTTGTGAGTGCTCGACCAAGTTTGGCAGTGCTAAGCCCACCAGTTGCTCCACGGAATCAAAGCCTTTAGCCTCGAGATAAATACTTAACCCATCTGTTAGGTCCTCGATGACACGAAAACCGTGCTGCATGACGAGAGTACATAGCTGCAGATTTCGTGCGCCAAGTAGTAAAAACTCCACAGCGTCACGCCAGTTAGAAATGCCACCCGTGGCCGTGATGGGAATATCGACTTTGCGGGCAATTTCAGCTACGCAGCGCAGTGCTACTGGTTTAATAGCCGCGCCCGATATGCCCCCGATGCAAGACTTACCGTTGACTTCCGGGTATGGAGAGTAAGTATCCAAATCGACCCCGATGATCCCTTTAACCGTATTTATAGCACAGACGCCGTCGGCACCGCTGCGCTTGACGGCGGCAGCAGCGGCCGTGATGTCGGCAATCTGCGGCGTAAGTTTAATCACTACCGGTATTCTTTTGGCCGCTTCCTTCACCCAACGCGCCGTTTTTTCGGTAAGCTCGGGGTTCTGCCCCACTGTACTGCCCATGCCTTTTTCGGGCATGCCATGCGGGCAAGAAAAGCTGCACTCAATCATGTCGGCTCCAGCGGCCTCGACACGGCGAACTAGCTGTTGCCAGTCCTCTTGTTTTTGGCCCATCATGCTGGCAACGACTATTTTATCAGGAAAGGCCTGCTTGAGTCGGCGAATGCGCCCTTCGACGACGTCGATATGGTGCTCAGAAATCAAGTCAATGTTTTGTAGGGCCACGAGGCGCTTGCCCTCGTAATCTAGACCATGCATCATGGGATAGGCGAGATTAACTACCTCTGTTTCGACAGATGTGGTTTTGAGCACTGCCCCTGCCCAGCCAGCGGTAAAAGCGCGAGCCACCATTTCCTCGTCATCTGTACAGGGCGAGGCCGCCAGCACAAAGGGGTTCGCATATTTAAGCCCGCAAAATTCGAGTGCTAGTCTTGGCATTCTTAACTCACCTCCGCTTCGACACTATCACCACGCAAGAAAATGCCCATGGCCACAGCTGCCTGTTGGCCCTCCGCGACCGCCTGTACTACCGTCGCCCCACCATTCAGCGCATCGCCCGCTAAAAATACTTTAGAATGGTTTGCTAACTCTTTGACTAAGGGGTTAGGTGTCTGCCCTATCGCCACCACGACTAAATCACAGCAAATATCGTGCTCACTGCCCGGCACCGCCTCGAGATGGCCGGTGAGACCGTCTGGCCCTGTAGGTTGCATGTAGGCTGCCCGCACCGCCTGCACTTGGTTATCCCCTAGAATCGCCACCGGTGCAGTCTGCCACCTAAATTCTACGCCCGAATTGCTGGCTGCTTGGTATTCTTCCTGCCAGGCAGTCATTTCGCTCAGAGTACGCCTGTACAGAACAGTCACTAGTGCCCCTGCTCGCCTAGCCACAGCAGCCACGTCCATCGCTGTGTTGCCACCCCCGATGACGATGACGCGCTTGCCAGTGATAGGTGGCGCACTTAGGCCTTTTTTAGCTGTGGTATTGTACTCTGTGAGCATTTCCTCAGCGGAGATGACACCACTAAGTTCTGCCCCGGGTATATCCAATTCTCTACCTCGCCCTAGGCCGCAGCTGAGGAGGATGGCATCGTACTCGGCCAACAAGGCGTCGGGCGAAATTTCTTTGCCGATTGCCACGCCAAAGCGCATGTCTTGTACCAATTCTTGGATGCGAACCATGTCTTGTGCAAATACCGCATTGTCCAAGCGGTAAGGCGGAATCCCCCAAAGGGTTGTCCCTCCTGCCTCTCTTCTCGCTTCAATGACCGTAACTTCATACCCTTGGCAAGCGAGCGAGTAAGCGCCGCTTAGCCCCGCTGGCCCTGCTCCAATAACGGCCACCCTCTTGCCCTGCGCGAAGATTTCCGCCTGTTTTGGCCTGCTCTGTAGAACCGCAAACTTCTGCAAACGACCGATATTGATGGGTTCCCCTACTTGCCCCGCATTACATTCCTTGGCACAGAGCTCGGACTGCGGGCAAACATCGGCACACACTGCACCGAAGACATTGCTCTCGTAGACAACGCGTGCCGCGCCGGCATAGTTCTCTGTAACAATTTTGCGGATAAACTCAGGAATCTTCATCTCGACAGGACAACCTTTGACACAGGGCGCATCATGGCAGTACATACACCGCGAAGCTTCCATCAGTGCCTGGTGCACCGACCATGAGCCCCCGCCGGACGTGGGCAACTGAGACATCACAATTCCTCCTCGTGAAATATTGCACTTGCTACAGCATTAACCGCGTGTGTAAACCGTCTTCTGCAGTGGCAAAGAAGTTCGTCGCTCACCGTCTAAGGCGAAGTACGCCGCTGCCACGCCCGGTGCAGTAGGTATGCATGAAATCTCCCCGATGCCCTTAGCACCAAAAGCTTTTTCGTCAAGGTTTTTTTCAATCAGGATAATGCTAATTTCCGGCACATCCGTGGTTCGCCACAAGCCCAGTTTTCCTAGGGTTTTACACTTTGGGATGCACTCCTCTAAGGGAAAATCCTCCGTGAGGGCATAACCTAACCCCATGAGTATCCCCCCTTCAATCTGACCCTCTAGGAGAGTGGGATTAATCGCACGTCCCACATCGTAGGCGGCGATGACTTTCTTCACCTTACCGACTTCATCAAGCAGGACGACTTGTGTGCCAAAGCTGTAGGAGACATGCGTCACAGGGGCTTCTTTGGTGCTGCGCAAAGAATCCGTTATACCCCGATACTCGCCGCGGTATTCACGACCTTCTAGATGGTGCAGTTCTGCCTGTGTCAAATCGGCCGCCAACTTTTCCGCCGCCTGTCGCACCGCCTCACCAGTGAATAGGGTTTGCCGCGAGGCTGTAGTGGCACCAGAATCTAGCGTGCGCTCTGTATCTGCCAGGACGACTTCGATACCTTCCGGCTTTAAAGCGGTTATCGCACAAACTATCTGCAGCAACACACTCGCCAAACCCTGCCCTATGCAGGCTGCTCCTGTGAGAACTTGCACCCGCCCACTTGCCACTCGTAGCGTCGCTCTGCCGACATCGGCAAGCCCAACCCCAAGGCCGACATTTTTCATCCCGCAGGCAATGCCAGCATAAGAACTTTGCTCATACTCGTCCTTGACCGCTAGGAGTGTATCTCTGAGATGAACGTCGGCCACGACTTGCCCAGTAGCGAGCAGATCCCCCGCTACCAAGGCATTGCGATAGCGTATCTCCCACGGGCTTATACCTACTAATTCGGCTAAACGATCTAACTGACCCTCGATGGCGAAAGCAGCCTGGGGCACCCCAAACCCACGAAAGGCACCCGCTGGAGGATTATTCGTATAAACAGCTCGGCCTTGTATAGCGAGAGAGGGGATGCGATAAGGGCCAGTAGCATGCGTGCAGGCTCGCTCCAAGACTGGCGCACCTAGTGAGGCGTAAGCCCCAGTGTCCGCAACTATCTCTGCCCTTAGCGCCAGCAAATGCCCTTTTTCGTCGCACCCCAAAGACATAGTTATGGCCATGGGATGCCTCTTGGGGTGAACAAGGAGGCTTTCGGCACGCGTCAGCGTCAGCTTGACAGGCCTTTTAGTATGCCATGCTGCCAAAGCGGCATGGTGCTGCACACTCAAATCTTCTTTGCCGCCAAAAGCACCACCCACAAAATTGTTGCGAACAACGACTGAGGCGACTGGCAAACTTAAGATTGCGGCAATCTCGTGTTGGTCGTGGTGGACGCTTTGTGAGCCTGCTTGCACGACCAAGAAACCCTCATCCCAGTAGGCGAGGGCACTCTCGGGTTCTAAAAAAGCATGCTAGGTCATGGGGGTAGTGTACTGTGCCGTCACTACATGACTGCACTGTGACAAAGTCAGCTCGACATCGCCCCGCTGCAGCCGAGTCGCGCTGAGGATATTGCCCCCTACATGTAGCTCAGGGGCCCCTGCCGCTAAAGCTGCCTGGGGGGAAGAGAGCGGTGGCAGCACATCATAAACCACTTCGAGTTGCGAGAGCGCGAGAGCCGCGCTAGTTGGTGTTTCAGCAACCACAATGGCGAGAGCATCGCCAAGGTAGCGCGTCTCCTCACCAAGCCCCACAAGCACCGGCCAGTCCTTCTTGATGTAGCCATGGCTCTTCTCACCTGGTATATCTTCTGCTGTCAGTACAGCCACCACGTCCGGCAAAGCTTTAACGCTCGCTGTGCTTATGGAATGCAGCTTTATTCTTGGCCACTGCGGCCGCAGTACCGCGGCATGTAGCATGCCTGGTAAAATTACATCGTCGGTAAAAACAGCCTCACCAAGAGTTTTTGCCGCGGCATCGGGGCGTAGATAACGACTGCCGATACCGCAAACCTGGGGTTGCGGCTCTAACATTTCTTCCCCGCGCAGTAAGGCCGCGGCCCGAGCCACCGCCTCGACAATCTTAACATAGCCTGTGCATCGGCACAGATTGCCCCGCAGTGCCTGTTTAATTTCACCATCAGTCGGTGTCGGGTTGATGTCAAGCAGTGCTTTAGCGCTCATGATCATGCCGGGAGTGCAAAAGCCGCATTGAACCGCACCACTAGAGGCAAAGGCTAAGCTGTAAATCTCTTTTTCGCGTGGGTTAAGGCCGTCTACAGTGACTACCCGCTTGTTGGCCACTTGGCGCAATTTCAACTTGCAGGCCCTCTGTGCCTTCCCCTCCACGAGGACTGTGCAGGTACCGCACGCACCTTCTCCACAGCCATTTTTCACGGAGGTGAGGCGCGCGTTGGTTCGCAAATAGCAGAGCAAATTAAACCCTCCCGATAACTCCTGAGAGTCTTGACGTTCACCGTTCAAGAAAAAGTGCATGCGACACCCTCCCTTCGACAGACGCCATTCGCTTTGTGCTCTTGATGCAGTTGACTAGATGTTTAACAACTATGCGAATACGACTAGTACCATGCTTATTTATCATGGTCCGCAATTATGAATTTGCTCGATACTGCTGATCTGTTAACACTTGAGAATATTATACATGAGCGCGTAACGATGAGCAATGAAATAATTATTTTTTTCTTAATTATCTAAAATGCTGCTTTGCCCCGCAAAGCCCTTATTTTGTGGTCGTAAGCGGCGACTTTCGCATATTCTGCCTCCCAAAAATCTGGCTGCCGCATGGAATCGATATACGCCTTGCTGTAACCAAAGGGTAGCCAATCGCGCTCTTTCTGATTAAAGAGCTGCTCCTTAGCCTGCCGCTGTCGAAAATCGTAGATCATCGCCTCATCTGCGCCTAGGAAAATATCTTTGTACCACCGCTCCAGTACAGTATCATCACACTCGAGGTGGCGCCTGTCTACATCATCTAGCACGGAGTGGTAGCGATCAAGGCCATCAGTCGCAATGGTGACCACATTATCGTCAGGCCCGAGGCGCAAGTACTTGGCCATTTTTATGGCACCTAGGATGTTACACATGCCCGATACGCCAAACAAGAGTCGCATACTCCTCGCCAAGTCCGGGTCAACCCCGCGCTTGATAAGCATGGCAGTTCCGTCGCGTACAATTTTGAGCGCGCGCACGGCATCATCATCACGCACTAGCGCGACAAAGTCGGTGGTTAAGACATTGTGGATGAGGGTGCACATCTTGTCGCCAATGCCCTCGATGCGGTGCTGGCCCCTGCCCCCCGTGGCCAAGGTAGAGCATTCATACGGCTCGAGAGCCACTACTTTTGCTTCTGGAAAGATATGCTTAATCTGATCGCCCGCGGCCAAGGTGCCCGCCGAACCCGGCGCGGAGGTGAAACAGGCAATGCGCCCGTTGCCAAGACCCTTGACGGCTAGAGCAGCCGAATTACCTGTCACATGCCTATGAAATCGGTAATTGGGCAGTAGCTCAAACTGGGCCAAGGGCTTGTTCTGCGGATTCTTCTTCAGCTCGTAGGTACGCTGGAGCGTGAGGATAACGTCGCTCTCCGTTCCCGGTGTAAGGTCAAGCTCTCCCCCGTAGCCCCTAATGCGCTCGTAGCGTTCCTTGCTCATGTTATCCGGCATAATAATAATCGCCTTGTAACCCATTAGACGACAGATATAGGCAACCCCAATGCCAAAGTTGCCGGTGGAGGGGCCAAGTATGGTGTGCTCGCCAGGCAGTATCTCCCCATCAACGCAGCCTTCCATGAGTGTGGCGTAGGCGGGGCCAACCTTGTGAGAGCCAGAGGGAAAGTACGTCCCCAACATGACGACGATATTGGCGGCAACCCCCGTAAAGGCTGACGGCAGAATAATCTTCTGCACTTCTTGATTTCTGTCCTTCCACGTAATGTTAAAGAGATTTAGTGGGTCGAGTTCATTTTCTTGCTGCGCTCGCCATGCTTGTTCGTAAATCTGCGGTTCTACCAATGTGGGGTGCAACATTTCTTCATAGGTCGGACCAAAAGGGATGCGCGACTTAGACACCTGTAATTCCTCCTCTTTTTTAGTAGAAAAACTGCCCTAGCAAGATATTGTCGTAATTCAACAAATAGTCTGTCGTTCCTGCCGCTAGATCACGCTGTTAGAAAAAGAATAACCCTCCCACAAAAAACATGGGAGGGTTATTCCGGCAGAGAAATTTCGCGCCGTGCCGCTCTGCTAGATGTAAAGTTCACTTCACCACCATACTGCCGTCTACGAGGTACAAGGTAACGCCCGTCTGCTTCTTGTCGAAGCGATAATGCCGCGCACCGACTATGACCACTGAATTTTCCCAGGCCGTACCGAGATGGACCTTAGCGGGGGTAGGCACAGAAATTGAGGTCGTAACGCCTGATTCAGAACCTAACTCGCGCACTACAACGTCGGTACCGGCTTTAATTTCGCCGCCACGCACCACGCCCTGCACTACTATTTTGCCCCCTGCCTGCAACCATGAGTTGTAGCATCCACCATTGATAATGGAGATATCGCCTGTACTGACAAGGGTCGAGTTGATTACATTGCGCGCCGTAATATGGGCATTCTGGGCCGAGATCTCTTCTAGGCGAGTCTGCAAGGTGCTAATGGCCCCCGCGAGCTCACTAAGATGAGCCTCTGTCTTGCCAGCGCCGTTGCTGTCTTCTAGGAATGTGGCGAGAGTAGTCAGCACGTCTGCGCCAAAAAGGTTGGTGAGGCGACGGTCGAGTTTGCGCAATTCGCGCGAGAGCGAACGCACACGCTCCATAAAACCAATGAGCCGCTGGTCAATCAAGGTGCCGACCAAGCGACCGGCCAGAGATTGCTTATTGGCGGGGATACGCTTCTTGAGTTGCTCGATGGCGAGGTGCACGGTGCGAATGTCTTTTTCAATTTCACGCAGAATGGGTGTGAAGGTGCGCATCAACCCTGGGGGAGGTCCGGCCACGACCTGCGAAGATATAATATTACCCACCACCGCGACCGATGAACAGGCCTGCACGTGGCTGTTTTCTGCCACTCCTCGCACTTTGATGTTGCCGCCTGCCCATACTGAGAAACCCGCCGTTACATCCCCTTGTATGGTGATATCCCCCACAAAAGAGACATTGCCGGAGCGCAAATCAACGTCGCCAGAGACTAGCATATCGGGGCGGATGTCCACACGTATACTTTTTTGTCGCTGTTTAAGCACTGGCCTACCCGGAGTGGTGGCAATCAGTTGGTCGCCTTGTTCACTGACCCTTACACCATCGCCCGCCACCAACTCGATATCCAGAGGTTCTTTGGCGAAAATGGTCTCGCCGCGGACATTTTGTCCGTCACGGCCAAGGACGCGAGGAATTTTACGCACCAGGAGCTGCCCTTCTCTGGCCGCACTGTAATCAAAACGAGCGCGAAAGTCGACAACGGATTCAGGGCGAATCTCGCGTTGCTTTCTCGCTTCTTGTTCGAACAATATTTCGACTGCCGCATCCTGCCCTTGTACCGGGGTTGCGCCACGGGCAATGATAAACTTGCCCGCCTCCTGAGCCGAGACTATAGCGGAGACAACAGTCAAGTCGACGCCCACAATGATACCTTCCCGCCGGAGAGCCGACATCAACTGATCTAGTTGCACCGGAGAATATTTCTCGACGCCTTCTAGCACTTGCAGCGTTAGCGAAGGCGAGCGGGGGGCATCGAGTAGGGTGCGGGTAACAGTCATACTTGGCGCCAGCTCTACAAACGCGGTGAGCCCGTCCTTAGCAACCTCTAGCGACCAAGTTCCTAGACGCTCTTCGTTCTCTAGCGAAAGGTCAATCACATCGCCTATCTTAACGGCAACTTCAGTTTCATAGATAATGCCGTCAACCTGTAGTCGCACCCCTTCGCAAGGGACAATAACGGGGTAGGGACCATCAGGGTCATGCGAAAGAGAGACCACGCCTCGAACGAGCTCAACGTAACACTCTCTTGCTCCGTTTTCAGGCCCTATCACGACACCCACCTCCCCTATCATAATGGCAAGACTGGCTGCGAAACCTAACATAGCGTTTTAATTCACTCTAATCAAGAGCCAAGAAACCACGCTTCTGCAACTGGTTTAGTAGTGTCTGTAAAGTTTCTTGGTCAGGAGCCTCTAAGGTATGGAGGTGCAGGCCACCGGTCAAGACCGAAAGCGGTTCCGCCTGCGAGCTCTGCATTTTTTCCAAGAATACATCGACATCGCGCTCTGACATCAGGCGCAAATTGCCGGTTATCTCGCCATAAAGAGGGTGTTCGACTGTGACGTCAAGCACCGTAACGCCATGCCTGACAATGAGGTACAACTCTTCTCGCAAGCTAGCGATGTCTGGGGTGTGCTTTGACGCTATGGTCTGGCGTACTGCCCTAGTACTCACCACTGGCGCGTGCATATATCCTTGCGGGGTCGCAATAATGTTCTCTCCCGCGGCCCGCAAAAGCGCGATGTCTGCTACGATCACTTGCCTCGTCACACCTAGCTTTTCACTCAACACAGCTCCCGTGACAACGCCGCCGCGACGGAGCAAGCTCATGACAATCTGTCGGCGCTCTTCTCCTGACATCAACTCTTACCACCAATCCTTGCGCAGTAGCGCTACTCATGATACTATGTAGCAGATAGACAGGTGTATATACACCTGTTGAAGGGAGTGTCTCCTATGAAAATGCGCGTTCAAGAACTGGTCTACGGCGCCCTACTCACCGCGCTCGCGCTTATCATCCCGCTCTATTTTCGCGGGTCCCTACAAATCGTCATTCCGCCCTTCTCAGCTACCTTGGCCAGCCATGTGCCGGTGATGCTGGCTATGTTTGTCAGCCCCTTGGTGGCAGCCCTTGTAGGGCTAGGCTCTACTTATGGTTTTCTAATTACCATGACCCCAGTAATCGCGGCGCGCGCCTCCATCCATATAATATTCGGTGTCCTGGGGGCTTTACTTTACCGTAGGGGCCTTAGCCCCTGGAAAATCATCGCCATTACCGCACCCGTTCATGCTTTAGGTGAAGCCCTAGTGGTGATACCATTTGGGTTCACCATGCAAGTTGCCTTAGTGACGGTGGGCATTGGCACGCTACTGCACCATGTCATCGATGCCGCTATCAGCATCTCTATTTTAACCGCGCTGTGGCGGGCGGGAGTGACTCTTTCTGACCCCCGCAACAAGAAACAAATCTCGCCTAAGTAACAGATAGGTCGGCGGCCGGCTCTATGCAGTCAGGCACATCATTCTGCGCTGTCAATGCCAAAAAACTCGGTAAAAGCCTCGCTACTAAGCCGCGCCGTATATCTTCCGCACACTGATGCTACCCCCCTGACTAAGCTAATTCTCCAGTTTCTCTAACCGTAGCTCTAACTCCTGCAAGCGACGCATAACACAGCGCAGCGCTTCGTTATCTGGGTCCGGCAGGTTAGCATGCTCGAGATCTACGGAAATAGGCTGTTCCGCCCTTTTTGCGCTGCGCACGACGCGTCCTGGTACTCCCACGACTGTGCTGTAGGGGGGTACCTCGTGCAAGACTACTGACCCTGCCCCGATTTTCGCATAGTCCCCCACCTTGAAGGAGCCGAGAATCTTTGCCCCCGTGCTAATAACCACGCCGTTGCCTATGGTTGGGTGTCGCTTTCCCTTCTCCTTGCCCGTGCCCCCGAGAGTCACGCCCTGGTAAATCGTCACGTTGTCCCCAATCTCTGTGGTTTCCCCAATCACAACGCCGCAACCATGATCGATAAACAACCCCTTGCCGATTTTAGCTCCGGGGTGGATTTCAATCTGCGTAAAAAACCGTGCGATTTGCGAAAGGAGACGTGCCAAAGTATAGAGCCTGTGCTTATATAGCCAGTGCGAAAACCTGTGCGACACCACAGCATGCAAACCAGGATAACAAAGCAAGACTTCCCAGACACTTTTTACAGCGGGGTCTCGATCGAAGATGGCCTTTATGTCTTCTCTGATTCTCCTCGACACCTTACATCACCTCTTCTCAGCAAGTGGACCACCTAGATATCGTACATAAGGCTAGAACCACACTGTCGTCTAAAAAATTCCTCTGCTAGGTAGGACAGGCTCGTAGCGTCTAATATGGCGTTCACACTTTCTTGCATTTTCTTCTGCACCTCATTGCGCACAAAGGCAGCAGCATCTGTGTCGCTAGTGGGCTTCATGCCGTCGACCTCAATCTGCCCCAGGTTAACGTCACAGACCCGCAAAATCTGACCTGCGCTAATCTGTTCGGCTGAGCGCGCGAGGGCGTACCCGCCCTGCGCGCCCTTCACACTCACCACGAGCCCCGCTTTGCGGAGGGCGGCGAAGACGTGTTCCAAGTAGTTCTGTGAGATACCCTGTCGCTCCGCTATGCTACTGAGCGATACCAGCGGAGTGGAGGCGAGAGCTAAGTCTAGCATGGACTGTAGTGCGTAGCGCCCTTTAGCAGAGATGTTCATGGCCTAGAGTGAACCAAAGAGAGGCGTGGAAAGATACCTCTCTCCGGTGTCAGGAAGAATGACCACAATTGTCTTCCCCTCGTTCCCTGCGCGCCTGGCGATGGCGGTGGCGACGTAAGCTGCCGCCCCCGAAGATATACCCACCACTAGCCCCTCTGTCTTGGCGAGCGTGCGCGTGGTGGCAATCGCGTCTTCGGTGCGAACGGCAACAATCTCATCGATCACCGCTCTATTAAGAATATCTGGCACAAATCCGGCACCAATGCCCTGAATTTTATGGGGACCAGGCTTCCCCCCTGAAAGTACTGGTGAATCTAAGGGCTCTACGGCGATCATTTGCACACTCGGCTTACGTGCCTTCAAGACTTCTCCTACGCCGGTAACAGTTCCACCAGTACCCACACCACAGACAACGATGTCTACAGCCCCGTCCGTATCCTGCCAGATCTCCTCAGCCGTAGTCGCCCTGTGGATAGCGGGATTAGCTAGGTTTTTGAACTGCTGCGGCATGTAGGCATGGGGAGTAGCTGCCAGTAGCTCTTCGGCCTTACGTATGGCTCCCGTCATACCCAAAGCTCCAGGTGTGAGCACAAGCTCTGCACCGAGGGCCTGCAGCAGATTTCGTCTCTCCACGCTCATAGTATCTGGCATGGTGAGAATAAGGCGATACCCCTTGGCGGCCGCCACAAAGGCCAGAGCAATCCCCGTGTTGCCACTTGTAGGCTCGATGAGTATCGTTTCTGGTGTAATGAGACCCGCGCGCTCTCCAGCTTCAATCATGGCAAAACCAATTCTATCTTTCACGCTGCCGCCGGGATTAAAGTACTCGAGCTTAGCCACTAACTTGGCCTTAAGTCCCAGGCTAGCGCTGTACTGGCAGAGCTCTAGCATAGGAGTCTTACCTATCAACTCCGTCAGGTTTCGTGCAATCTTAGCCATCAAATTACCTCCTCTTATATACAACTACTCCGCTCGGCTTAGTTGGTATACTTCAGGATACATCTCCAGAGCATGACTGTCAAGTTGCCGCAGCCTGCAGTGTTCTAGCTATGCGGCACTTGCCAATCTACTGGCTTCTGTCCGCTAGCCAGTAGAAAATCATTGGCCTGCGAAAAGTGGCGACACCCAAAGAAACCCCGATAGGCCGCCAAGGGGCTAGGGTGCGCCGCCGTCAGGACTAGATGGCGGGGGTCAGTAATAAGACGACCTTTGGCTTTAGCGTGGTTTCCCCACAGCAAAAAGACCACAGGCGACGGCTTGTCGTTAAGCAATTGCATGACTCGGTCCGTAAAGGTCTCCCAACCGTGCCCCTGATGTGAGCCCGGACGATGAGCCCTCACGGTAAGTGTTGTATTTAACAAAAGCACGCCCTGTCGCGCCCAAGGCACGAGACAGCCATGGTCCGGAGTCACAACTCCCACATCAGCTGCTAACTCCTTGTATATATTTTGCAGCGTGGGTGGCGCAGCAACACCTACCGGCACAGAAAAAGCGAGCCCATGAGCCTGCCCTAGACGATGATAGGGATCCTGCCCCAAAATGACCACCTTTACGCCTGAGAAGCTAGTTAGCCTAAGTGCGGCGAAAGTCTCTGCCTCACAGGGGAAGATGGTCTCGCTCTTATATTCACGCTCAAGAAAATTTTGCAGTTTAAGATAGTAGCCCTTGTAGAATTCTGCCCGCAGAACATCATCCCAGTCATTGCCGAACACATCCACACCCCCAGTGCAGCAATTGATACAGGAAGCAAGAAAATAGATGCAAGAAGATAGAAGCCGGAAGCAAAATGCAAGAGAGAAGAAGGAACGGTTGCTGAATCGCTAGGGACGGTTCTTTGAATCACCAGGAACCGTCCCTAGCGATTGGTCTTGTTTGCCAAAAGCCCCTAGCGTTAGCTAGGGGCTTTTGTAAAGGTTATTCCGGCGGCGACCTACTCTCCCGGGGACTTGCGTCCCAAGTACCATCAGCGCTGGAGGGCTTAACTGCCGTGTTCGGGATGGGAACGGGTGTGACCCCTCCGCCATAACCACCGGAAATAT
>Ga0208101_10096_pt1 | contig 16244 bp, 10 predicted proteins | sample Subbioug_CSW11AC_FD_184823 | JGI IMG/M metagenome (GOLD analysis project Ga0208101, IMG submission 184823) | Serpentinite rock and fluid subsurface biosphere microbial communities from McLaughlin Reserve, California, USA - CR12Aug_CSW11AC (SPAdes) | ecosystem: Environmental > Terrestrial > Deep...
CGGCCGCTAAACCCACATGAGACATTTTTTATCTCCCCTTATACCATTCTAGATGCCTCGTCAGCCGCACATATATCTTCCTTGAACACTCCTACGTAGACCTCGGAGTAACAGCAAACACATCAATTCTACTTGTTTGCCTAGCTGCATACAAGTAGATTCTGTCCCCTCTTGGTAAAGTAAATTTTGCAATTTGCGTTGATGGGTGCCTCCACCTAGATAGTGCGGGTGAACAAGAGGAATGTGAAGTCCTCTTGTCAATCGAACATGTACATGAATCCGGTCAACCCGCGCGAGGCACAACTCACCGCCCTCACCCGCGACGGCTTTTTCCGCCGCGAGGGGCATGATACTTAATAGTACAGCAACGGCACCTGTGGCTCCCTGCATGGTACAGCCAAGAAGGAGGACGAAATGAATACTACCGGATGGAACTTTGACCACACTTATGCCCTTCTTCCGCCAAAGTTCTATGAGTTAAGGGCCCCCACACCTGTGCGCGCTCCGGAATTAGTGCTAGTTAACGCAGAACTGGCCGCGGAGCTAGGACTCTGCCTAGAAGCTTTGCGCAGTAAGGAGGGCACCTTGGAGCTTGCCGGCAGTAAGATGCCAGAGGGCGCCCTACCTCTGGCACAGGCCTATGCAGGGCATCAGTATGGGCATTTCACTATGTTAGGAGACGGGCGCGCGCTCCTACTGGGCGAGCAAATTACCCCAAGCGGCGAGCGCTTTGATATCGGGCTTAAAGGTTCTGGTCGCACCGCATTTTCACGCGGTGGAGATGGACGAGCTCATCTTGCCCCCATGCTGCGCGAATACGTGATTAGCGAGGCCATGCATGCTCTTGGCATACCCACCACACGCAGCCTAGCAGTTGTGCGCACTGGCGAAGTGGTAAGGCGCGAAACTGCGCTGCCCGGCGCAATTCTTACGCGCATAGCGCGAAGCCATCTTCGCGTCGGCACTGTGCAGTACGCCGCTCAGTGGGGAGAAGGAGACGACCTGCGCGCCCTAGCAGACTACACCATCAAGCGCCACTTCCCTGAGCTCCTAGGGGAGGCAGGACGCTACTTGCTCCTCCTCAGGGAAGTTGTGAAACGCCAAGCGGCCCTCGTAGCCAAGTGGCAGCTCGTGGGATTTGTCCATGGCGTAATGAATACAGACAACATGTCTCTTTGCGGCGAAACCATCGACTACGGTCCCTGCGCCTTTATGGATGCTTACGATCCGGCTACGGTGTTTAGCTCTATTGATACCTATGGCCGTTACGCCTACGGCAACCAGCCGCGCATCGCCGCCTGGAACCTAGCTCGCCTGGCCGAAGCTCTCTTGCCTTTGCTACCTAATACAGGCCAACAAGCATCTGCCTTGGCCGAAGCAGAACTCTCCCTATTCGCGCCCGTGTATGAAAAGGCCTGGACGGAGGGGATGCGCGCTAAGCTTGGTCTGCACGGCGAGCAAGCGGATGACACGCCGCTTTTCGCAGACCTGCTTAAACTCATGCAAAGCCACCGGGCCGACTATACGACTACTTTTCTCGCCCTAACCTATAATGACTTCGCCAATTCCGCCCTGTTCGCCAGCGCTGAGTTTGCACAGTGGCGTGGACGTTGGCAGCTGAGGCAGGCGCAGCAAGAGAAAAACGACCTGTCGGCACACGAACTGATGCTCACAGCGAACCCTGCCCTCATACCGCGCAACCACCGCGTAGAAGAGGCCCTGCAAGCGGCAGAGCAAGGCAACTTAAACCTTGTAGAACGGCTCTTAGCTGCACTCGCCAAGCCCTTCGCGCATTCGGCAGAGCAATCTTTCTACCGCGAGCCCTCAGGCTTGCCTTACCGCACCTTTTGCGGCACATAACTGCTTGGAACGGCTCGCATCATCTATTATGGTCGTACTGAAGGCGCAGACTAAACCCCACTTAGGGAATAGCCTGCGCCTAAACATATTCGCCGCTTCATTTCTTAAAGAGCTTCTTCAAAACGTCCCAGAAACTAAAGGTCACCCTGTTATACACCCGGTTATATGCCGCCTTTTTGGGATTAGTGAGCCATCCCCACCCCCGCGGAGCCTTAACCCCGAGGTTGTGCCGGATAATGCGTTTTAGGCTAGTCCTTGCGGATAAGCTCTTCTTAAGACTCGGGGTACGAAATCCAAACTTCATATTGCAGAGCCCCCTTCACTTGTGGTGAGAACGTGACCGCCACTACCATTCTATGACGAAGCTAGCTATGGACGTGTCTCCCTAATTATCGGTGCAACAGACCTCCTGAAGTCTATAGATGAATTGGCCTTGCGGTTAAATCCGACTAGAGACCTCTCGTCAAGCAGCAGGCTCCGTCCCTAGTGCAAGCGCACTAGTGCAAGCGCATGTTTTTGTTTCTATTTGCGGCGCTTGTAGTATATTTCCGCATTGCCGTCGCGCCCGTCACTCCACAGCACGTGTACCCGTCCATCGAACGTGGCTATGGTCGGCAAAATAGATGGTCCTGGGGATGTAGTCAAGCGCACTTCGGGCTCCCAGCTCTGCCCGGCGTCCAACGACTCCTTGAAGTAGACCTCAGACTCCCCATGTCGATAGTCAAACCAAGCCACTACGACGTGCTCCCCGGATATTGCCACACTAGGCCTTTGGGAGCCGCCGGGAGCATCTGTCAGGCGTGTTGCCGGACTCCAAGTCAGGCCGCCGTCTAAGGAGCGCATATGGTAAATCTCCCATTCCGAAACCGACAACTCGCGCATGCGCCGAAACTCCCTTAGAACTGCGTCAAGGCGTGAGGAGTCGCCACCCGCAGCGACCCGGCTGGGGGCCTTTTCCTGAATCTGCCACATCATGTCGGCAATGCGTTGTCGCCGAGCCGCATCATGATCTCCCCGCGGCAGGTCAGTCGGCGGGGAACTAGGTGAATAGACTATGTTCATTAGTGCGAGGGCTTCGTTTAGTTTGCGCTCGCGCGCCATAGCCGGCGCATTACGTCGCCCCAGATCATCAAATGCGGTCATTATCGCGTTAAGCCTCGCCGCATCGCCCCCACGCCTTATCCACACAGACTCCTCCCGCCGGACAAGTTGCATTTTCTCTGTAATGCGCCGCTGGGCAGCTTCTTCAGGGAGGGTAACGACTACCCCCGCAGGACCGGGCTCATACTGTAATCCAAGCAACCGCATGGCTTCGGCTAATTTGAGTTCGGCTTTTAGGGGCTGTACAGGACTGTCCTTCTGGTCGAACCAGACAAGGTGAACGGTTTCCCTGTCAACTGCCAGCGTCGACGCCCATGAGTTAGCGTCATCCTCAGTCAGACGCCTGATTTGTCCCCACGTAGCCCCACGATTAGCGGATTGCCGAAAATACTGCTCCTCGTTGCCATCCTGAGCATCGACCCAAGCTACGTACACGTTATCACCGCTGGCCGCAATGGTAGGCACCCACGAGTCCCAAGGCGTACTTGAAATGCGAGCCTCAGAACCCCAGCTGGTTCCTCCGTCGGTTGACACACGCAAGTAGACTTCTGTCTGACCGTCGCGCACGTCTCCCCAAATGACGTAAACATGCGACCCCGATGCGGCAACCGAAGGATATGCGCTGCCGTTAGTGGAGCTAATGCGTTGCTCGGGCTCCCAAGTGAGCCCTCTGTCGTTAGACTTGCGGAGATAGACGGTGTGACCGCCGTGGCGGCCGTCATGCCACACGACGAAGATGGCAGAGCCTGACGCAGCAATTGAAGGCTGCTCCTGCAAAAAAGGGCCGCCCGAGATCTGCCGCTCAGACTCCCAATCGAGTCCTCCGTTCTTCGACTGTCGGTAGTACACGCGAGGCTCGCCGTGTCGATTGTCGAACCATACGACGTGAACTCCGCCGTATTTATCAATGGCCATACTACGGGCGAAGTTGACGCTGAGGTGCGATTGCCCGGCATCAGTAGTCAGATTGCGCTCCGCTTCCCATCGGATAGACCTGTCGCGATGCGGATAAACGCCCATGTCAGGCACTAGGCGGAGAATAACGAACAAACTCAGGGCAACGCCTAACACCACACCCCCGGCCACCCATTTTCGTACTGCCAGCAAACGTTCAAGCATCTTAAACCTCCTCTACGTAGTGTTGATAGTCCCCGCTGTTAAGGCAAGATGCAGGCGTCGCTTTCACAAATACTTCTGCGTCTGGCTTCTTCCTCTGCGTGCTCGCGAGCCAGTTGCTCTTTTTGCCAAGCGAAATCTATGGTGGGATGGAAGCGCTCCGGGAACCGAAGAAGCCAGACTTGCTTGCGCAGCACAAAATTGGCCGAGTCGCCCAGGAGCGCCTTAGCCCATTCGTCAGCCGCCTCTTGATCCCGCTCGAGCGCTTTCAGTGCTGCGCCTAGGCGAACTTGGGTTGCGACGAGCTCGCGCTCTAGGGGCGTCATTGTGTCAGAAACGGCTGTTTCAGGCACTCGCTCGAACGGCTCCATTACCCCTTGCCTAAACTGCGCTACGGAGATGAGACACTCCGCTCTATCCACCGCGAAGCCTAGCCACTTGCCTTGCAGAACCCCACGCTCATCTACAAAGAGGCCATTGGGGATAATTTTGTAGTCTAAAGCGCGGCCAAACTCATTCTCGAGGTCTACTACAGTGGTAAAAGTAGCCCCGGCAATTTCATGGAAGGGCCTTGCCGCCGCAGCTCCGCTTACGTCAGCAGCCACTGAGAGAAAAGCGAAATCTAAATCTGCATTCGCCGCCACGTACCTCTGCCACCCGGGCAGTTGTTCGCGGCAGCGTCACCAACTCGCCCAGACGAAAATCAACAGCTTCTTGCCGCGAAAGTCAGATAGGTGTACAAGGCGACCGTTTAGGTCAGGGAAAGTCAGGTCAGGCATGGTGCAACCTACGATGACTACCTCTCGCTTCATGTGCGAATCCCACTCCTTCTTGTGTTTGTGCGCTAATGATGCTTTTGCTGCGGTGCGGCCGCCTGCAGGGCTTCCGTCATGGCCACGCCGCGCCTGATGCCCTGCTCTACCCTGCACAGCTCCACAGGCCCGGCACATACTAGAATCAACTTAGCCAACGGCTTTCCTTCGCGTTTGCTCATCAAGACTTCATAGCTGTAATCTGCCAACACCGCCCTGCCAGCGAGTATATCAATACTGCCCCCACCTGCATAGCCGGACAAGGGAGCCAAGCTTTGTGGGCGTATATCCACCGCTCGTCGCCCAAAAGATAGACTTTAAGCCCGCGTGCGGTCAACACTACCCCAATGCCGTCGGCCATCACCAACTCGGCCCGATGGAATACCTCGCCTAAGTGTGCGCCGGTAGCGGCGGTGCGCTACAAGACCTAGGACGCGCTTTACCGCCCCGTTAACGTTGCCGGAGCTATCTTAAATCCTAGAACATCGACGCCTGTTTCTATGTTCACCTCTCCGGCAGTCTGCGCTAACCTCTAGTTTGGTCGCCAGCACTCTAGTACCATTGTTGACGCCAAAGGCAACGAGAGCCCCTGCTTGGCCTCTGGCAAGACGGGGCTTATTTTCTTTTGGCGGCCTTCTTGGTGCAGTCTACTCTGAGTGCTTTAGCGCTCCTTGATGGTCGCAATTATCAGCCCGCCGCGATCTGTCCCCACCAGTATCCAGCCATGGTTGGCGTGCTCCCAAGTGACCATGCCCAGAGGGTTAAGAGGGTCAATTGCTGTCTTTATATCGTCTCCAGCAATGATGACGGTAAAAGGGCGGTATTGAAAAAGGTCAGTAGTTATCCAAATAGTTTTCCCTTGTACTGCTGTGCTATTGGAACGCACAGGAAATTCGATGAAAGCCTCCTTCTCTCTCTCTTTCAAGCGCCAAGTGACTCGACCATGTTCTTGGTGAATTGTTATCTCCATCGTCCAGCTACCTGCATGGACGTAGCCATGCTCAGTCCTTCGGTGTAGATGGAAATCATATTGGAAGGAAAGGTCATCGTCATCAACCCGAGATAACACGCCCCAACGAGGATTCTGAGGTCTTTCTACATTAGGGTGACGGGTCAACTCGGGGAGCCCTACTTCTGCAGCAGTTGGCCACGGGATTTGTGCCAGCAGCCTCTTGCGGCCTAGAGCAAGGTCGACCCGGTAAAGGCGGCCCCGGCTATCGACAATATAGGCCGCATCTTCCTCAATCAGGGGATGGCTAAGGTTGCCGTCGCCCAGCCTGAGACGCCGCACGCAGACCGGCTGCTCAGACAAGTGCCACACCCCGTAGTGATAGGTATAGTAGTAAGCGAGGCCTACCGACAGCGCAACTTGGAGCATCAAGGCAGTGTGGTAGATTTTTCTCTTTTTCTCCCCGTCTTTGTTCCAAAGGCCGGCCACAAGGACCGTTGGCACAACAACAGCAGCAATAAAGAAGAGATAGGCGAGGGTGAGCCAGTTCGCCAAACCGTCTCCGGCTATACCTAGAAGAAGGATCTGAATGAGGCTAAAGCCGAGCAAGATGAGGTAAGGGATACCCAGCAAAAGCGCTATGCCTTTTTTAAGTGCTATTGCCAGACTTGCCGGTATTAAAAACAAAAGGTGGAACACCAGATGATGCATCGGATGAAACAACAAACCTGGATGAATGAGCGTAGGCAAAAAACCTACATGTACTACGACCCAATAACAGACCAGCAGAGAAGAGAGAAATGCTAACAAGACGCTACTCCCTGTGGGCAAGGTATTGTCACTGGCAGTTTTCGTCCTCAAAGCAAGCCAGGCTTTAGCTCTGTCCAGCATACTAGGTTACAAGCCCCCCTTCAGTCGAACGCAGCTTGCTGCGGAATTATACTCAGCATTAGCGGAGAAAGTGAACCCAGCAAAAACACATATCGGCAGCAAACAACTTAGCATCGCAACCACTAGACGTTTCGCAGATATATTCTCGAGCCAAAGACCTTTTCCTGCCACCATAGAGATACATCCTCCTCCGTCGTTTTTTCGGCAACTACCGCTCGCGGCCTGCACCCCTCCCCCCCTGCCTGTCGCGGCCTTCTTGATGCAACCTGCTTTGAGTCCTTAGCGCGACTTGACGGGGTCAATTATAGTCCAAGTGTTTTTACCACTAATATTAGCAGCACTCACGCCCCTTGGAGACACGGTGATGGCACCCCCTTGGGCCACAGTGGAATTGGAATGGGGGGGGCATCTCAACAGGACCCATCGACACCTCCCTCTGCACGCAATGAATGGCTGCTAGAGCTGTCAAGCGGCGGGCGCTAATCTTCCCGTGGCACGCTGTACTAAAAAAAAGAAAGGCGCAGACTAAACCCCACTTGGGGAATAGCCTGCGCCTAAACATATTCGCCGCTTCATTTTTTAAAGAGCTTCTTCAAAACGTCCCAAATACTAAAGGTCACCCTGTTATACACCCGGTTGTATGCCGCCTTTTTGGGATTAGTGAGCCACCCAAAGCCCCGCGGAGCCTTAACCCCGAGGTTGTGCCGGATGATGCGTCTCAAGCTCGTCCTTGCGGATAAGCTCTTCTTAAGACTCGGGGTACGAAATCCAAACTTCATATTGCAGAGCCCCCCTTTCACTTGTGGTGAGAACGTGACCTCTACTACCATTCTATCTCGCCCGAGTATTCCACGTTCAGGCTTCTATCCCTCTATATTCCGGGTCAGTCTCCTGAAATCTTTCTACCTCTACTTAAAGGGCGCCCTACTTGTTCGTTTCGACTCCTTAATACGATGGTAGGCGCCTTGCGCAACGCACACTACTTTATGTTCCTTTCCGATTATTAGGCGTGCAGAGAAGTCTTTGCGAATGCATTTCACCTTCATACTTCACCTCGGAACAACGGTCTTCATTGCAGCCAAAAACTGCTATTGAATTAGCATCAAGCAGCCTTGAGTGCTCCGTTGGTATCGACAGAATCATCTCAGCTGACTAGGAGTGTTGTAGTCTCTAAGACCTACCACCAAGACAAATCTCCTGCTGAATCTAGGCTCTATTGTCAATATTCGCCTATTTTCACGCAGAGACTGTCCGCATTGCCTAAATTTTACTAGAAATCGCTTGAGTGTGACCACACTGATGCGATAGAATAACTTGATAGGAACAGTGTCCATGTTCGCTATGCCTATGATACAGAAGGAGGTTGTTTAGTGGACGAATTCAAGTATGAGATTGTCGAGCAGATCGCTATCCTCTCAGAGAAAGGGAAATGGACCAAAGAGCTCAACAAGGTCAAATGGAACAATCATCCCGAAAAGTACGACCTGCGAGATTGGAACCACTCCGAAGGCAAGATGCGAAAGGGCACAACCCTGACAATAGAGGAGCTCTCTAACCTAAGGCAAGTACTAAACGCCCTAAACATCTAGAGCGGAGGTTGTGCGGTGAGCCGCATCCATAGTGTTTTTCAGTTCCTCAAGGAATACAACAAGCTGCATAACCCTGTCATCACAGATCTGGCTGACCAGAAATGGAGCCAGGTCTTTTCCTCATTACCTTCACACCCAGATATATGGGACATTTTTACATCGGACAGCCTGGAGAGCGCAGAGATTCTCAAAGTCAGGCGCCCCATCACTAGCCCATGTCCTCAGCCGGACAATTCCCTCCTTGAGTGGCTTACTGGGGATTGGCGGCAAGCAGATGTTATCAGTGCGCAATTCAGCGAAGCAATTGCCAGAGGCAGAGCCGATGAAGAGTCGCGGGAGGAACGGTTTGGTGACGATCCCAACAGACCAGAACTATTTAGATCATGGCATAAAAAAAGGAGCGAGTGGGTTCACCTCGAGCTACAAAAGAGGCCCGTCATGGACTTTTACAACTCACTCTATAGCTTGTACTCAGAAATCAAGCGCGAAGGGGAAGCAGTCGAGCTCGTGCTTGGCAATTGGATGCTCGAGTGGAGCAGAGGCGGGACGTATACCTCACATCCACTCTTGTTAAGAGGGGTAGTACTTGAGTTTGACCCGAGCACACCAGAGTTTATAGTCACTCTTGGCGAATCAGGCACTGAGCTGTACACCGCGCTATTGCGCTGTCTTCCGGGAGTGGAGCAGACTACGCTTAATGCATTCATAACTGAGATTGAGGAAGCCGGCTATCACATTGCAGACATCGACAATTGGAAACCTATAATGTCACGACTAATTGCAGTTCTGCACCCGCAGGGCATAATTGTTGACGGAGACTACAGCGCCCCCACCACGCCATACATCAGGGCTAACCCAGTGCTGTTCCTCCGGAAACGCACTCTTGGATTCACGGCCTTCATTGAGCGCGTCTTAGAGGACCTTAACGCCAACGCCGCCACACCACCCTCATTCATGTCCGGCCTAGTCGGCGCGCACGATGACGAAGCATCTCTGGAGCCTCTAGATGAGAACTGGAACTTCAACGGAATAGACGCTGATACACTCTTGACGCTGCCAGCCAACAACGAACAGCTTAACATCGTCAGACACCTTGTTAGAAGCGGCGCCGTGCTGGTCCAGGGGCCACCAGGCACTGGCAAAACGCATACCATTGCCAATCTCATTGGACACCTCCTGAGCCAAGGGCAGAGTGTCTTAGTCACCAGCCATACTGAAAAGGCCCTCACCGTCTTGAAAGACAAGATATTTAAAGACCAAAATAACCCTGACCTAGATTTGCAGAGCCTTTGCGTTAGCCTATTAAGCTCTAAATCCCAGAAAACTGAAATGGATAGAACGATTAACACCATGACCGAGAAAATATCCTGCCATGACCGTGTAGCGGCAAAGATGCGGATTAGCCAGCTTGAGCACCAACGAGAGAAACTAATAGTAACGGCCCAAGCTGTCGCACAACAATTAATGCAGTTGCGTAGGTCCGAGTATCTGGATCTTATTTACGATAACCACACAATCTCCCCCGGGAAGGCTGCTAAATTTGTTAGAAACGGAGAAGGCAGTTTAGACTTCATACCGGGCAAGGCTTTTGATAACACAATAGGATTGCCTTTATCGAAGCATGACTTGGCCTCGCTGTACCAAACCAATGGTGAACTGACCGCCGAAGAGGAGGCTATGTTGTCTAGTCACCTACCAGAACTAGATAGCCTATGGACCGCAGAGAAGTTCCGTGAGGCGACCAAGGAATACTCAAGCATCAAGCTGGTCCTAGCAGGCAATCCGCTAACTACCCCACAACTGCTTGAGCTCGAGGAGTCCATCTTGTGCGAGTTGTCCCAGTCCACACTGAGAATGCAGCAAATCCTTAAGAGGTTTGACCCTCTTCAAGTGAGTTTAGCCAACCGCATCGCGGAGGACCCCATATTTACAGAGCTGTGGCAACCAGTTCTCCGAGAAATGGACGAATGGTTGGCTCGCTATGACATTTGCAGAGTTATTAAATTCGAGAACGAGTTTACTATCCCGCTTGAGTTGTTATCCACGGAGACAGTTAGTATCCTTGATGAAATTATTGCTTCTGGCGCACAACAGCCAATAAATCTCCTCACCGGCCTTATCAAGCCCAGATGGAAGAGGATTTCTGTAGGAATAAAGAATCACGGACGCTCTCTTCAGTCTGCGCAAGATTTTAGTAAGGTCAGAGCGCTTGTCGCCTACGAGGTTCAAAGGAGCCTGCTTGCATCACGCATTGGGAAGCTGTTAGGCGAGATTAGCGCACACGGAGAGCTGAACACTATTTTAAGCGAATCTTATTGCAGACAGATATCACAAAAAGTAGTTCCCATGCTCAATTACTCTTGTGAGATCCTGCGCCCCTTCACAATCGCGCTCAATAACATTCGCACTCCCTCTCTGTCCCCAAAGGACGATCCTTGGACCTATGATGAGGTGTTGTCCACCCTCAACAATACTATAGTCCCTAACCTTAGTGCGGCCATATGCACAAATCGCTTAAAGGCCATGGATCAGTTGTGGGCAGATCAGTCACGCATGACACGCCCCCTTGAGCGCCACGGCTCGGCCTTCAAACTGCTGTCTTTGGCGATTGAAAGCAAGGATCCAGATCGATATAAAGCGGCTCTTGAACATCTCTCTGCCGTCTACGACAAACGTGATATTCATTTTCTGCGGCAGGACCTCCTAAAGAAACTAGATGACATAGCCCCCTCTTGGGCCGATGCAATACGCGCTAGACGTGGCATCCACGGGCATGTTGAAGTGCCTGAAGGCGTCGAGTCCGCCTGGAAATGGCAACAGCTAAATAACCAGCTCTTGCTTTTGCACAGCCAAAACCCTCTTGCCCTGCAAATAGAGAGTCATGACTTGTATCGCACCCTGCTTACCAATACCCGCGAGTTAGCCTGCGCAAAAGCATGGGACCAAGTGGTCGGCAACATTACACCACACCAGGCACAGGCACTTGAGGGGTGGCGTCAGACCATGAGACAATATGGCAAAGGAACTGGAAAAAATGCAGGCAAATTTCTTCAACAAGCCAAGGGCCTTATGCCCACATGCCAAACTGCTATCCCCGTCTGGATTATGTCTCTAAATCGGGTCGCCGAAAGCTTTGACCCCCGCGCCAACAAATTCGACGTACTGATTATTGATGAAGCTAGCCAGGCCAACATATTGGCACTAGCGGCACTCTATCTTGGGAAGAAAATTATCATTGTTGGTGATGAAGAGCAAGTAAGCCCAGAGGCCTTCGGCATCAAGAGTGAGGACGTTGAAGCCCTCATTAGCCAGTACATCCCCAGCATCCCCCTTAACCATTTGTATAACCCCCGTACCTCAATATACGACCTAGCTAAGCAATGTGGCTTTGCGCCCATCATGCTCACCGAGCACTTCCGGTGCCTGCCAGAAATAATCAAGTTCAGCAATGAATTGTCTTACGGCCTAAGGATCAAGCCACTCAGGGATGCCTCAGGGGTCACAGTAACCCCTGCTGTGGTTGAGTATCGGGTTCCTTATGGAATGAAGGGGAAAAATAAAACTAATGTGTTAGAGGCAGAACATATCGCCTCGCTCATTTGTGCTATGGCCACGGATCCCGCCTACAAGGAAAAGACCATTGGAGTTATTTCCCTCCTAGGGCAAGAGCAAGCCTATGTTATCGAAAAACTGCTACACAAGTATCTGGACCCTGCTGAATACGAGTCCCGTCGCATCCAGTGCGGCAGTTCGGCACAGTTTCAGGGGGACGAACGTGACATTATCTTTTTGTCCATAGTAGATTCACCAAGAGAAACTGATGGGCCCTTAAGGCTCATAGCAGAAGAAGGCAACAATGACATGAACCGGAAGCGCTACAACGTTGCCGCGAGTCGGGCGAGGGATCAGCTCTGGGTGGTTCATTCCCTTAATCCTGATATCGATCTCAAGCCACATGATATTCGGCTACGCTTAATCAGTCATGCTCGAAATCCCGCGGCAAATACTGCTGGTGATTTAACTGTCGCAGAATCAGACTTTGAACGGCAGGTCATGACCCATTTGCGCACAGCTGGCTACAAAGTGAGCCCACAGTGGCGTGTAGGTGCGTATCGCATTGACATGGTGATAACTTGTGGCACCCAAAAAGTTGCTATTGAGTGCGATGGCGACAAGTGGCACACCATCGATAACCTCCCAGACGACATCAAACGCCAGGCGATTCTGGAACGACTAGGGTGGCGCTTCATTCGAGTCAGGGGGAGTGCCTTCTACAGAAATCCTGACGACGCCATGAAACAGATATTTGAGGAGCTAAACCGGCTGTCTATCATGCCCGACTACTCTCAACCCAACACTTCGCACAATTGCCCTAGCGAGAATAACGAGAGCAGCGTTCTGAGTACGATTAAGCGCATGTCTGCAGAAATCCGTCGGGGATGGCACCCCCTACGCATCGTAGATTCCTCTGAAGCTCTCAACCCTCCCCCCAGCACACCGCAAAACCGACCACTAAGGCGGCAGTAAAAGACACACAGACGAAAGCGAAGCAGGAGCAAGTGTCAGATTCTATAGAAGACTATAGTGCACATACGCCTCATCTGAGTGTGCCAACACAGAGCGGGCGAGCACCTCAAGAAGCAGACACACCGCGCATCACAAAGAACGATGGTCAGGCAGATAGCAAGATCGCTAGACCCGTACCCCTCTTCGATTTTAGGCAGACTTCAATACCACCAGCAACAGAACCCGCAGCGAGGAAGCCGCTTGCTGGAGCGGTCATTGACAAGCTCCCCAGCGGGGCCAGCCCCTCGACCCCTACAACTAAGAAGCCCCTCTTTGACTTCCGAAAAAAATAAGGGTACGCCGGAATACCGATCTGTAGTACGCCTAGATGATCTCCGCCGTTCTTGGCATGCCCAGAACTGGATTTAAAGGCGATCCAATATGACTTTTCTCCGCTGTATAGTTGCGCGTAAACTAGTTACTCTAAGGAGCAAACATCATGCGAATGCCGGAGTTCTTCGACAATGTGAGTAAGACTGTAAGAGACGACTTGCTGGTTACAATTAAGAAGGGCGACAAGCTGTCCGTAGCGGCGGCCTGTTTCTCGATCTACGCCTATCAAACCCTCAAGAAACAGCTTGATGGCATTGATGAGCTGCGGTTTATTTTTACTTCGCCGACATTTCTGCAAGAGAAAACGCCTAGAGAAAAGCGCGAGTTCTACATACCCCGCCGCGACCGCGAGCGCTCCCTCTACGGTACAGACTTCGAAGTAAGGCTGCGCAACGAACTGACCCAAAGAGCCATCGCCCGCGAATGCGCAGCTTGGATCCGCAAAAAAGTGCAATTCCGCTCTAACCAGACAAGCGGCTATATCAGTGGTTTTATGAGCGTGAACGGAGAGATCACCACGACGTATACGCCCCTCCACGGGTTTACCACCGCTGACATCGGGTGCGAGCGGGGCAACAATATCATTAACCCCGTCAGCAAGTTTGATTCGTCGCATGCTAATGGTTACCTCAGCCTGTTCAACCACATATGGAATGACACCAACCTACTGCGTGACGTGACCGAGCAGGTCATCGACAGCATCACCGCCGCTTACAAGGAAAACGCGCCGGAGTTAATCTACTTCGTGGCGATATACCATATATTCAACGAATTTTTGGCAGACGTTTCTGAGGATACGCTGCCAAACGAGGCTACCGGCTTCAAAGACAGTAAGATCTGGCACAAGCTCTATGCCTTTCAAAAGGATGCTGCCCTGGCTATAATCAACAAGCTCGAGTCCTACAGTGGGTGCATCCTTGCCGATAGCGTCGGCCTCGGCAAAACATTCACCGCGCTTGCCGTCATCAAATATTACGAGAACCGCAACCGCTCCGTCCTCGTGCTGTGCCCCAAGAAGCTATCGGACAACTGGAACACCTTTAAGGGCAACTATGTCAACAACCCCGTCGCCCCCGACCGCCTGAGGTATGACGTTCTTTACCATACAGACCTTTCGCGGGAGCGCGGCAAATCCAACGGGCTGGATTTAGACAGGCTTAACTGGGGCAACTATGACCTTGTGGTCATCGATGAGTCACATAACTTTAGAAACGGCGGCGACTTTTATGGGGAAGACCGCCGCGAGAACCGTTACCTGCGCTTGATGAACCGAGTCATCCGCTCAGGCGTGAAGACAAAGGTCTTAATGCTTTCGGCGACCCCGGTCAACAATCGCTTTATCGACTTGCGCAATCAGCTAGAGCTCGCCTATGAGGGCGAGGCGAGTCGTATCCATGAAAAGCTGGGGACAAAACAAACCCTAGATGAAATTTTCCGCAATGCCCAAAAGGCCTTCAATCAATGGAGCAAGCTCGACGAGGGCCATCGCACCACTGACGCGCTGTTGCGAGCGCTAGACTTTGACTTCTTCACGCTTCTCGACAGTGTGACCATTGCCCGCTCCCGCAAGCACATCGTAGATCATTACGATATGAGCGAGATTGGCGCCTTCCCTGAGCGACTAAAGCCCCTCTCCTTGCGCCCGCGCCTTAGTGATTTACCTAGCGCCATAAATTACAACGAAATCTATGACCAGCTGATGAATTTGAACTTATCGGTGTACATCCCGACTAACTTCATTTTTCCGAGCCAACTCGCGAAGTATGTCGACACCTCGCTAAATATTAACCGGGCGGGGCGCGAAATGGGCATTCGTCGTTTAATGAGCATCAACCTCTTGAAACGCCTAGAGAGCTCCGTAGAGTCCTTCCGCTTGACACTCGGGCGCGTCAAAAAACTGATTGACGATACCCTTGCCGAGATAGACGCCTTCACCCGTGGGGGCGGCTCGGTTGTAAAGTGCCAGGAACTGCTTGGCGACGAGGCCGACTTTGATGAAGATGACCGCAACACCGAGTACTTCGCTGCCCAGCACAGCCTCAAAATTAACCTCGCCGATATGGACTACAAAACTTGGCGCGATAGGCTCGCCGCGGATGCCGAAACGCTCGAGCTACTTAAATCGATGATCGACGATATTACGCCTCGACACGACACCAAGCTGCAGACCCTACTCGGGCAAATCGAGAGCAAGCTGACAAACCCCCTCAATGAGAATAACCGCAAAATCCTTATCTTTTCGGCCTTCTCCGACACGGCGGAGTACCTTTACGCCAATGTCAGCGCCTTCGTTAAGTCAAAGTTCGGGCTCGACACGGCCCTGATTACCGGCAACGTAGACGGCAAGACAACGATTAAGGGGCAGCGGGCAGCGCTTAACGAGGTGCTGACCTTGTTCTCCCCGATTTCAAAAGATAAACATCTGCTTATGCCACACAGTCGCGACGACATCGCCGTGCTAATCGCCACGGACTGCATCTCAGAAGGCCAAAATTTGCAGGATTGTGATTACTGTATTAACTACGATATCCACTGGAACCCCGTGCGCATTATTCAGCGGTTTGGGCGAATCGACCGTATCGGCAGCCGCAATGCGGTTATTCAGCTTGTAAATTTCTGGCCTGACCTGGATTTAGATGAGTATCTTGCCCTCAAAGGGCGGGTTGAAACAAGGATGCGAATTTCCGTAATGACCGCCACCGGCGATGACGACCTTATCAACACCGAGGAAAAAGGTGACCTTGAATACCGCAAGGCACAACTACAGCAACTTCAAGAAAAAGTCATGGACATTGAGGATATACAATCGGGCATCTCCATTATGGACTTGGGGCTGAACGAGTTTAGGCTGGACCTACTGGCCTACGTTAAACGCGTCGGCAATATGGACACCCTGCCCTTAGGTCTGCACGCCGTTGTGCCTGCCTCAGCAGACTGCCCTCCGGGCGTAATATTCGTCCTTAAGAACCGCAATAACAGCGTAAACCGCGATATGCAGAATCGCCTGCACCCCTTTTACATGGTCTA
>Ga0208101_10097_pt1 | contig 16127 bp, 11 predicted proteins | sample Subbioug_CSW11AC_FD_184823 | JGI IMG/M metagenome (GOLD analysis project Ga0208101, IMG submission 184823) | Serpentinite rock and fluid subsurface biosphere microbial communities from McLaughlin Reserve, California, USA - CR12Aug_CSW11AC (SPAdes) | ecosystem: Environmental > Terrestrial > Deep...
CCCGCCCAGCCCACCGCATCCACGAAACAGGAACCGGCAACAGGAACGGCAGACGCTCCAATGCGGCTGCAATCCGGCGAACCAACTCGGGCGTTGAGACGTCATCCCCATCACTAACCAGAAAAGTTTTACCGGGAGCCTTGGGGTGAGTGAGACACAGGCGAATGACATCAACCAAGTTGCCCAGATAGATCAAGCTGCGCTGGTTATGAATGGCGCCAAGCGGCAAAGGCCGCCGTTTATCAATGGCCTGCATCAGGCGCAGGAAATTGCCTTTGACGCCTGGACCGTACACAAGTGGAGGCCTGAGCATCACAACCTCCATACCCGTTTCTGCGGCAACTTGCCACAACGCTTGCTCTGCATCCCACTTCGAAATGGAGTACGCATCGGCTGGCACGGCCAAATCCGTATCCCGGTAAGGTTCGCTCTTGCCTTCACCCAGCACCTTGACCGTGCTGACAAAAACGAAGCGCTTGACCCCATGTTGGGCGCACTTCCGTGCCAGATTGGCCGTGCCCAATGTGTTGGCTTGGGTGTACCGGTCAGCTTGGTCCTCAGCGGCGGTGTCCGTCAAAGGCACTTGAGCGGCCAGGTGAACGACAACATCGGTGTCTTGGCCCAGGGCTTCGCTCCAATCGGTATTTTTATTCAAATCGCCAACCGGAACTTCCCAAGGCGTGGTGGATGTGCGAACAGCTCGAACGACTTGATGCTCAGTTTGATCAAGCACAGAGCACAAGGCTCTGCCAACCAGACCATTTGCACCGGTGACAAGTATTCTCACCGTCGACCCATCCCATCGCCATTCGGCCACCACTCGGCTTTCAATGTGCCGGCAAAAGAGTCGCCGGGTTGCAAGCGACATGGCCTGCTCACCCGCACGGGCTCAATGCATACAAAACGCTGCCAATCGGCAGCAGGCATATCGGTCAGTCTTTGGGCCTCATCAGCGCCCGGGTTCCATACCATCCATTGGTCAAACCCGGTCATGCTGAGCTTGACCGTGTGGCTGGGCAACTCCAAACACACAGGGTCCGGCGTGTCGTAGAGCGACTCGTATGCCTGCCCAGACCACTGAACAGCCTCCCGGGCTTCGAAGGTTCTGGAGGCGTTGTAGCGGTCGCTCACACTCACGCCCTGCAGTCCTGTCAACCGGCATTCCAGCAGGTTACCCACTACCCAATAGGGGTGCAAACCGCCCGTCCATTCAAAGGCCGATGTGCCTGTGTTGTGCACATGGAGTTGCATCTCTAACCCGCTGGCTGTGGCCTGGGCACGCAAGCGCAGATGCGCCTGATGTGGCCAGATTTGCTGGCCAGCACCACCACACGTCCATTCCCACTCCAACACATGCGAGTCTGCCCCTGAGGCATTCTGGGTCAGCACCCATTCCACATCTCGGGCCCAGCCATGTTTCTTGAGTGGCCCACGCTCGGCAAACTGCGGGAACAGCACGGGCACGCCCCCTCTGGCGGCCCGCTGGGCTTTTGTGTAGTACCAGGGCGAAAGATACAGCAGCTCCACCCCACCCGTGCGAGCCTGCAGCAGTTGCGCGCCCAAGGCTTGCCACGTCAATTGGCATGCAGTCATTGCACCTGACTCAATGCCCGTTGGCATAGGTCTTTTGCTTTGTCCAGGGTTGCCGACTCGGCATAGCAACGCAGCTCTGGCGCATTACCCGAGGCACGCAAATGCACGATATCGCCATCGGCAAAGGTCATGCGCACCCCATCGGTGGTATCGACAGCTTTTGGTGGGTTGTGCTTACCAGCTATGTGCGACTGTAAGCCCTCCTCTACCGCCACCCGCGCCAACAGTTCACGCGAACGCTCGGTGGCAAATGCCTGCAAACGGTCGCTATGGGTAAAGCGTTGTGGCAATGCTGCCACCAGCGAAGACACTCGTGTTTGCTGCGTTACCGCCTCTGCCAGCAGCGAAACCATGGGCAACAACGCATCGCGGGTGGGCAGCGCAGCCAACCCGTGCACAGCAGAACCCAACAAAAAGCCGCCATTGGCCTCAAAACCTGCCACTGGCCCTTTGCCCTGGGCAGTCAGTTCGTTCATGGCCGCAATCACGTAGGGCGATCCTATCCGCGTGCGCACCACCTGCGTAAAGGCGCCGCATTGCTCAATGGCGGAATTGCAGCTCACTGGTACAGCCAAATGGGTAATGCCCAAACGGCGCGCGCACAGCAAGCCCAGCAGGTCACCGCGCACAAACTCACCGTTTTCGTCAAACACCAAGGGCCGGTCACCATCCCCATCGGTGGACACCAAAGCATCCAGCCGATGTGCTTTGCACCAGTCACGGGCTTGAGCCAGATCAGCCTCGCCAACGGCCTCGGTATCCACGGGTACAAAATCGTCGCTTCGGCCCAAAGAAACTACTTCCGCACCCAGTTGAACCAGGATGGACTTGGTCACATCCCGGCCCACGGCGCTGTGCTCGTACAGCCCAACCCGCATACCGGCTAGGCATTGCGCCCCGAAGTGATCGACGTAGCGGCGGACATAGTCTTCTTTAGCCATCACGTCCACGGGGGGCAATAACGGCATTGCGGGCAATTTCCCAAACCCATCAGATGGAATCTGACAAGACACGATCGCTTGTTCATCCTCCTTGAGAATTTCGCCCACCGGGCTGTAAAACTTGATCCCGTTGCGGTCAAAAGGAATGTGACTGCCGGTCACCATGACACCCGGCATGCCACCGGTCAGGCACCGCAATGCCAGGGCCGGCGTCGGCAATGCTCCCAAAAACTCTGCGCGGTACCCCAGCGCCTGCAACGCGCCACACACCTCAGTAGCGATTGAGGGGCTGCTCGGCCGCAAATCCATACCCACAGCAACCGCTGTTCCATAGTGAACAGCGTGAACCACACGCATCTGTTGCATGAATGCGCACACATAGGCAAAAACAGCTTCGGTGTTCAAGTCGGCCACCAGGGCACGCACACCGCTGGTGCCAAAGATCACACGGGGGAAACGCTCACCAATCAGGAATGATTCGTTCATGGTCGATTTTTCAGTACATCCTGGTAGAGCTGTGCGTATGCCTTGCCCAGTGCGGGGCCAGAAAACAGCGCTTCGTATCGCCGCCTGGCGGCACGGCCAAATTTTTCTGCCAGCACCCCGTCGCCTAACAGGGCGTTCATGGCTTGTGCAAGGGCCACTGGTGATTCAGGAGGCACCACGAAACCCGTTTCGCCGTGCAAGTTGACAAAAGATGTGCCGGTGCCTATTTCACAGCTCACCATGGGCTTGCCCAGCATGCTGGCTTCCACCAGTACCATGCCATAGGCCTCGGAACGCAGGTGCGAAGGCAGTACCAGGCAACGGCACGCGCTCAACAGCGCCATTTTTTCGCTGTCTGTCACCTGTCCGGCAAACACCACATTCTTCAAGCCCAACGCTGAAACCAGGCTTTGCAAGGCAGATGCCTCTGGCCCTGCTCCGGCCACCACAACACGGCCAGCTACATGGCGACAGGCATGGAGCAGCACATGCAAGCCTTTGTAATAACGCAATACGCCAACAAAAAGCACAAAGTGCTCGGCGGGGTTAATGCCCAGCTTTGCAAACACCGCTTCGTCTGGCGCCACGGCATAAGACGACTCATCTATACCCAGGGGAATCTGCCGGACCCGTGCTTCTAAGGATGGGTCAGAAAGCACCGGGCTGCCTGCTGCATAAGCCGGCGCATTCGAAACGATGGCATCCATGCTGCGAAGCGTATGCCACATCAATGGCGCGTAAATCACGCCCAGCCACCGTTGGCGCACAATGTCAGAAATATAGGTCAGCACCGATGGCTTTTTTGGCGCAAAGAGCCTCAGCACGTCTGCATAGGGCCACGGAAAGAGGTAGTGAATCACATCGGCTTGCGCGGCCAATTGGCGAAAAGTCTGCACAGCATCCAGCGAACCCAAATCGCAGGACGCTGGCGCCGCCCAGGAACGGCACCGCACCACCTTGGTTTCAGGCCTGTCCACCACACGGGGCCAGGGTCTGGGCGACAAGGTGAATACCGTGTTCTCAACCCCATAAGCCTGCGTGCTGATGCAGATTTGCCTGATGGCTTCCTGCAGCCCTCCAGGAGGATCAGGGAAATACGTGCGATAAACGTGTAAGACCTTCATAAAGGTCAAGCCTCAGACACGGCACGATACACAGCCAGGGTCTGGCGTGTGCATTTCGACCATGAAAATTGCCGAGCCTGCTCTAGACCAGCAGCACGCGCCCCAGCACGCCATACTTCATCCTCCAGGCCAGCAGCCAATAATGCAAACAAAGCATCCACATCACACGGGTCATGCATTGCAGCGGCGCCCCCCGAAACCTCTGGCAATGTTGATGCATTTGAGCACACCACCGGCACGCCACTGGCCATGGCCTCCAGTACGGGCAGCCCGAAGCCCTCGTAATGCGATGGGTAGGCAAACAGGCGTGCTCCGGCCATCAGCAAAGGCAGGATACGATGCGGCACAAACCCCAGATATTTCAGCCACCCCTCGCCTTGGGCCTCTTGCAGACTTTTGTGCAGAGCCTCGCTTTCCCAGCCCCGGTACCCGGCCACCACCAAAGGCCAGCGCAAACGTGTGGCCTTAGGCATCCGGCCATAAGCTTGCAACAGAGACGACAGATTTTTTCTGGGCTCCACCGTTCCTGTAAACAGGCTATATCCTCCCGGCTCCAAATCCAGAGCCTGCAATGCAGGAGTCAACTCGTCTTGTGATCGAGGGACAAACTCTGGCCCGCTGGCCAGATGCACCGCAAAAATCCTGTTCAAGGACCAGCCAAAATGTTTCGCCACTTCCTGGCGCGTGTATTCCGTATCGGTAATGATGGCTGTGGCGCGCTTGAGCGAAAGTTCCATCTCGGCCTGCATATACCGGACCCGTTCGGGGGGATGCCCCTGCGTCCACACATAATGCGAAAGATCATGCACGGTCACCACGCTGCGTCCACCAAAAGGTGGGAGGTAGTAGTTGGGGCCATGAAACACGTGGTCCTCCAGTCCCCTCAAGACGCGCGACTTCAGCCAAGGGTTCACTTGGCGAAATGCAGCTACAGCCAAGCTATTTTGCTGGGCCCACCTTTTCCATGCGGGTGCACCGGCCATTGGTTGCTCGTCGTTGGCCTGCGATAATTCGTTTCCTAACCGGTAGCCGCGCAAAAACCTCAGACTTTCCAGTCCTGCCTCCTGTAGACCCTTGCCGAGCTCATAGGTGTAACGTCCAATTCCCGTCAAAGGAAATTTGACGGGGTCCACCGACAGGATAAGCTTCAAGCTCTCGTCTCCGTCAGCATCCAGGCGAGCGTGTCCTTGAGCGTGTAATGAGGCAGCGTGCCGATAGCACCCACCAGTTTCTCGGGTGACCCGCACAGGTGCTGGATTTCATTCGCCCGCACGAAGGCCGGGTTGACGGTGATGGAGGGTGAGTGTCCGGTCAACGCAACTAGCATCTGTATGGCAGTTTGCAGTGCCACGGGCTGGCCGGTGCACACGTTGTATGTTTCCCCGACTGGGGCATGCTCCAGCAAGCGCAGGTACGCCTGAGTCACCATGCGTACATCGTTGAACTCACGCTCCACGTACAGGTTGCCGAGTTCAATGTGCGGTGCACGGCGCGCAAAGTGGCGCACCAACTTAGGCAGCACAAAGCGCTCATCGTGCCCAACACCTGTGTAGTTGAAGGGCCGCGCCAGCACGATGGGTAGGCGGGCCACATGCATGCGCGCCACATGCTCCATGGCCAGCTTGCTGATGGCGTAGTGGTTCACCGGCGCTGGCGGTTGCTGCTCGGTGATGGGAGACTGCTCGGTGTTGCCATACACATTGGCGCTGCTGGCCAGCAGCACTTTACGGGGCGCCTCGGGTAGGGCGGCCAAGGCCTTGAGCAACTGGTCTGTGCCCAGCACATTCACGCGATAGAACGCCAACTCATCCGCATGCGTCACAGCGCTTATGGCAGCCAGGTGCACCACATGCGTGGGAGCAATTGCTGCGGTCTCCTGTGCCAGCGCCGCAGCATCCGTCAGGTCTGCTTGCAGCGCATGAACCTCATAGCCCGCTTCACGAGCAGCTTGTGCAAAGTGGCGGCCTGTGAAGCCACCGGCCCCGGTCAAGAGCAACCGCATGGGTGATCCATCTCAGAAAGAAAACCCGGCCTGATTCCTACGCAGGTCGGCTTCCACCATCATCTGGCACAGATCTTCCAGCGTCGTTTTGGGCTCCCAACCCAACTTGGACTTGGCTTTGGCAGGGTTGCCGATCAGCAGATCAACCTCGGCAGGGCGGTAGAACTTTGGGTTGATGCGCATCACCGTTTTGCCGGTGGCGGTGTCCACCGCGGTTTCGTTTTCGGCACTGCCTTTGAAGTCCACCGCAATGCCTGCCCCCTTGAAGGCCATGCGCACAAAGTCACGCACGGTCTCGGTGCGGTTGGTGGCCAGCACATACGTATCGGGAGTGTCCACCTGCAGCATGCGCCACATGCCCTCCACGTACTCTTTGGCAAAACCCCAGTCGCGCTTGGCATCCAGGTTGCCCAGTTCCAGGCAGTCCAGCTTGCCCAGTTTGATCTTGGCCACGCTGTCGGTGATCTTGCGGGTGACGAACTCGCGGCCGCGCAGCGGACTTTCATGGTTGAACAGGATGCCGCTGCAACCGAATATGTCGTAGCTCTCGCGGTAGTTCACCGTCATCCAGTGGGCGTAAAGCTTGGCCACGCCGTAGGGGCTGCGCGGGTAGAAGGGCGTGTCCTCCACCTGCGGAATGGCCTGCACCTTGCCAAACATCTCGCTGGTGCTGGCCTGGTAGAAGCGGATCTTGGGGTTGACCAAACGAATGGCTTCCAGCAGGTTCAATGCGCCAATCCCGGTGATCTGCGCCGTGGTGGTGGGCTGGTCAAAACTGACACCCACGAAGCTCTGCGCCGCCAGGTTGTAAATCTCGGTGGGCTGGACTTTCTGCACCAGGGCAATGCTGGCGCCCAGGTCGGTCAGGTCGTACTCCACCAAACGCAGGTTGGGGTGGTTCTGGATGCCCAGTTCCTCAATGCGCCAGAAGTTGACGGAACTGGTGCGGCGGTAGGTGCCGTACACCGTGTAGCCCTTGTCAAGCAGCAGTTGCGCCAGATAGGCGCCGTCTTGGCCGGTGATACCGGTGATGATTGCTGTTTTTAGAAACACTCGATACCTCACAAAAAGTTGGTGCTGGTAAACCGGCACCTCGATAAATTACACTCCTAAAGCCACGTCACCGTGGCCTGCCTGCCGTGGGGAATTCTCTAGGCCCATAGTGATGTTGATGCTGGGAGGTTATTTGCAGATTGTTGATTGCATGGCATCCCAGCCAGCACTCAGCATCTTCCCGATTTCCTCTCCGACGGCTTTCCCCGCCTGCTCGCCAACGTCATCGAGGATCTTCTTGCCGATCTTGCCAAGCGCCGCCTTGATGGCGCCTGCGACAGTCATGTCCGCCATGCCTGCTTCAATCAATCGTTTTTTGATTTCCGTTCTATTCTCATCAGAAATCAGATCCTCGACGAGGCGAATCAAGGCACCTTCCGGTATTTTGGCAATGGAACCGGAAAATGTGCCGTCTGAGAGATAGCCGAAATCGCGTACGCGTTTACGCAAGCGGTCCATCGTCAGCGGATCGGGGACTTCGATGAGATACATCGAGCCATCACGAAGTGGTCGCGTGCTTTGCAACGCCATGCGCAATGCTGCATCCACATCGGCGGGGCTGCTTTCGGCCCGCAATGCGGCTTGATACAACAGTGACCGCGCCTTGCTTTTGGTGATGCGCAGCTTTTCAACCAAATCGAACTCGTCGGAGGCTTGATCAACGTAACCCAGAGCTTTCAGCGCATTGAGCGCCGCGACCTCGTGCTCGATAGCCTTGGCTGCGCCGAAGACGGGCTCGGCATGCGGTCGAAGCAACAGCCGCAACGCCTGTCGCAATTGCTGAGCGTCAGCTCTATCAATCACGTTGTCGAGTTGTTCTCTGTACATTCAGTAGTTACTCATGGAAAAGTCGGCGTTGGCGGAAGTGCACCAGCGCCACGGCTATGAAACCTCGATATTGAGTAACGCAGGTTCAAACCCCCTATCCTCGAACCAACACACACCTTCCTGCACCAGAGTCAGTACGAGCTTGAACCTCCCTCGCTCTTGGGGGGCTTCAATGCGGATCTGCTGCTCGAGGGTTTCGCCGGGAGTTACTTCAGGCTTCATCAGTTCGCTTCGGAGACCGTCATAAATCAAAAAGCCACTCCCATCCCTTGTCCAGTGGTAGCTCAGAAAAACAGGATGATCACCGTAGCCGCACCAAGTCTCCTTGCTTTCGTTTGTTACACTGACGCTGATTTCAAACAAGCTTCCGGCCGTAACGTTGGCATCAGACGTCTGTGTAATGATTTTCCCTAGTGGTCTAGACAAGGCTGGAGTTTTGAAAGTTATCTCAGTTTTAAGTGCCGCCAGCTTTTCTTTTAGCTTGGCATCGAAGCCGCCGACAAGGTTGGGAAACCTATGTTTGACCACGTGTTCGTGCATCACCATGTAGGCGCTGTCTGGCACATGCAGGTCGATAATGGTCTTGTTGTCTGTATCGACTGCATACAGATAGGGGAATACAGAGCGCATGAAATCAAGAAAATCGGGAATCGTGATTCGTTGCAGTACATCCAAGCAGAAGTGATTCATCTCCAATACCACGACGGGGCGAGCGCGTTGCAGGAAGTCCCCCCCCCCTTTCAATACGTTCTGCTCGAAGCCCTCGACATCAATCTTCAAAAACGTTGGTGCGGGCGCGGTGAACGGAAAGAACTCGTCGAGTGTGTCAATGCAAATTTCCTCGGTGACGTGTCCTGTCTGCGGATGGATCTTGTCGCTTACGTAGCCACCTGAGCGATTGTTCTTAGCGAACGTTATGGTCAGGGTTTCTTTCTTGTTTCCGAGACCGAGATTGATCGCTTCCACATTTTTTATGCGGTTCCTTGCTAGATTCTCCGACAAGATGCGGAAGGTTGATCGACTGGGCTCGAAGGCATACGTCTGCTTCGCGAGCGAGGAAAACAGGATTGCGGTTAGACCGATATTTGCGCCAATATCAGCCACTACATCATCCGGGCCAATCAGGGCACGAAACAGCTGGACCATATGGGGTTCGAAATTAATACCCATGGCCTCAAGGTAATTGTCATCTGACGAAACTTTATAGACCGAATCACCTATTTTTATCTGCTTTTCCATTTTCTTTCCTTGCCTTGTTCGGACGCCACACTTAGGACTATTTCGCTGAGCCTTTTCGCGCTCTCAACCCATCTCAGCCACGGCATATCGCACAACTTCGGATGCACCCCTCTGCGATGTTGATCGAGCCAGACGCTTACCGAGTGAGCCATCTCGCCAGGCGATGCTGCTTCAAAATAGTAGGCGTGTTCCCCCGCGACTTCGCGGAAAACAGGGATATCTCGCGCGATGATGGGCAGTTTGTGGTGGGCAGCCTCGATGAGCGGCAGACCAAAACCTTCGCCATAGGAGGCGGCGATCAAGCAGGTGCTGGCTGCGTAGACTTTTTCCAGATATTCATCGCTGATGCCTTCCAGCCAGAACAAGCGTTTGTTCAGTTCTGTGTGGTGACGCAGGCGATCCACTAGTGACTCAATCATCCAGCCTTGCTTGCCAACAATCGCCAGGTTGACGTCGGTGCCGCCTTGCCAGAGCTGGTCAAAGGCACTGAGCACCTGCGCATGGCCTTTGCGCGGCTCCAAGGTGCCGACCATGAGGAAGGTGGGTCGGGCGCGACATTGAGCAAGTGTAGCCTCCGCATCCGGCGGGAGGCCTTGAGTGGGGTGGGAGTTATCGACATCGCCTCCCAAGTGAAACCAGTCGATTACCAAGGGCCGCTGGCGTTTTGGTCCAGTCTGCCTGACCCACTCGGCAAGTTCATCGGCAACAGCCTTGGAGATGCACACTGCACCATCACTTTCGGCAACGACACCTAACCAATCGGCGAATCTTTCGCTGCCACCTGGTGGAAAATGTTGCGGCATCAATACGCACAGCAGGTCACATACCATGAACTGTACCCGCACCCCTTCCCTGCGCAATGCCTGAAAAAACGTCCGTTGCGCCACCTGCACATGGGGCTGCAAATCCAGTCCAAAGAAAACATCCCCAAGCGCGTAGTCGATGGGCTCGTCCTCCCCTGCACTCAGGTTTGTACCAAGGAAGCGCTGCGTGAACTGTCGGGCATAACGATAGCCGTGTCCAACCCCAGCATAAACCGGCTCTACACGGTAGCCTACAGGCGGATTCAGGAGCCATTCCTTGAGCACGCTGCGGACCACGCGCTGGATCCCGGTGCGAGCGTCACGTTGCACCAGTTCGGAAATATCGACCAGCAATTGACGGCGCGGGTAGTTGTGCTCGACCAAAGCGGCTTTGAGCTTTTCGGTGCTCTGCCGCCAGGTCGCCCACAGCATGCCGGTGGAGGGCGGATGCTGTCCAGCGCGGTATTTTTCCAGCCAAGTCTTGAGGGCGGCGGCCAGGTCCTGTGCTGATTCACCCCGGAAGTAAGCGGCATGTTCGCCAGCTACTTCGCGGAACACCGGAATATCACGCGCGATGATGGGCAGGCCATGCCGCGCGGCTTCAATGAGCGACAGACCGAAGCCTTCGTTGAGGCTGGCTGCAATCAGGCAGGAGCTGGCGGCATAGACCTTTTCGAGATATTCGTCGCTGATGCCTTGCAGCCAGAATAGGCGATGACCCGCTTCGACATGCGTGCGAAGGCGGTCGGCGAGGGCCCCGGTTTTCCACCCCTGGTGGCCGACGAATACAACATTGATATCGATGCTGTCCTGCCAAAGCTGCTCAACGGCCTCAAGGATTTGTTGCTGACACTTACGCGGCTCGATCGTGGAGACACATAGGAAGGTGGGCCGCTGACTTGTTGTGCTGAGGACCGCTGCGGTGTCATCTGGCAGGTCAGATGTCGATTGGGATCCATCAATATCAGCACCATTGTGCACCCAGCTAGCACGAAAAGTCGGCGCTCGCGGGACGGCATGTTCGACGATCCACGCATCGAACGTGTCGGCTGTCGCCTTGGAAACACAAACTGCACCATCGGTGGCGGCGATCATGGTGAGCCATTGCTCGTGCAGTTCCTTGGCGTTTGAATCCTTGAAAAGGTCGGCATGCTGGATCGGCAGCAGATCATGGACCAGAAACTTGACTGCCACGCCCTCATGCATGAGTTGGCGATAGAACGGCGCATGGGCCAGTTGCACATGATGCTGCATGTCCAGGCCAAAGAAAATGTCACCACGCTGCCAGCGTATAGGATCGTCGCTTGCGTGTGCATCATCCTGCCCCAGAAAGCGCATGGTGAAACAGCGGGCGTAGCGGTAGCCATCTTCTTGGGTCGCGTATACGGGCTCGACGCGGAAACCGGCCGGCGGCGACTGTAACAGCCACTTCAGGTAGCTGCGCACGACGCGCTGCACGCCGGTTGCGGCATCGCGCTGGCAAAGTTCGGAAACGTCGAGCAGCAATTGGCGTTCGATGCCTGCCCTTTCGTTCTGTGCTAAGCAACTGGACAGGGCGAGCAACTCGTATTCACCTGCCGTTGCTAGCGTCTTGTCAAAAGCGTGGATTAATCGCTCATAGGCCGTTGACCGGGTCAGATATTCAGAGGGTTGTGCCGCTCGTCTAGGCAAACTCTCCCAGGCAATAATCGCCCGTTTTGCCGTCTCGTCCCAAGAAAATTTCTTCGCTTGCTCTACGCCATGCGCGCGCAAGCGTTGACGAAAGGTTTCGTCTGCGAGTGCCTCTGCCAGCTTCTCGGCGATGCTTATGGCATCGAATGGATCAAAAAGAGCTGCATCCAAGCCGATGACTTCCGGCAGACTGGATGTGTTAGCGCCGATAACCGGTGCGCCACAGGCCATGGCCTCCAATGCGGGCAGACCAAAACCTTCATGCCAGGATGGGAAAACATAGAGCTGGCAAAGGTTATAGAGCTGGACGAGTTCTTCTTCGGTAACGTAGCCGGTGAAGATGAGTTCATTGTCATTGAGGCCTGCGGATCTGGCACGGTGCTTGAAGCGCGCAATATCGCCCTCAGGCATTTTGCCGGCGAACACCATTTGATGGGCCTCCCGCATGTTGGCAGGCAAAGCAGCATAAGCCTCGATCAGGCGCGGCAGGTTTTTGCGTTTGTCGGCGCCGCCGGTGTAGAGGACAAAGGGGCGGGAGATGCAGAATTTAGCGCAGAACTCACGGGTAGCTTCTTCTCCAATCGTTTGTGGCTCGAAATAACTGTCCAGCGCCGTAGAGATGGCGATGGTTTTGGCTTCAGGAGTGCCCAGAGTTTCAATAGCTTCTCGACGGGAGAACTCGGAGATCGCCAAGTACAGTCTTGCCTGCTTGAGAAATTCGACTTTGCGCAGGTAATACTTCTCGTAACGCGGGTTAGGCTTGAGGTAGTGATCTGGGTTCAGCAGCGGGATGAGGTCATACAGAATGACGCTCACCGGCGTCGTCTGGTCGAACCGCCCGATGCTGGTAACCGCATCGTCTATATAGCCTTCAAACAGGCTGCTGATATGGACGACATCGGGCCGCAAGCTGGCAAGAAACGCTTCGCGGGCGAGCTCCGCAACTTCTCGGCGCGATTCGTTGCCGGGCTGCTCTTCCTTCACCGGGCCGGGCGCATGCCAGACGCGGATATTTTCTTGGGGCAACAGACCGTCGAAAGCAGCACGAATGGGTTCAATGGTGTCGGGTAAGAGTCCGGACAGCGCAAGAATGACTTCGTGCTCCCCCCGGTTACGAATCACGGCTTGCGCAAAAGCCATCGTGTAGCGACCGATACCGCGAAAGCGGCTTTCGGTCTGTGCGCCTTGCATGTCGATGACGATACGCATCAGTGCCTTTCCCCCCTACGACGACCCAATGCTGCTTTGAGGTCAGCGTACACCCTGCGCGCATGAGGGGATAGGTGGGCAAGTTCCACAGGTACGCTTGGTGTGACAGCCGGCCACTGGGGAACACCGTTAACGATTCTGGCCAATCGATACTTCACGGCTGGGAAGCGATTCAGTATCTCAAGAGCCGCCTTTCGTAATTTCGGTTGGCTGTTCACATACTTTGCTGCGCGCTTTAAGCACTCCCTAACGGCTGATTTGAAAGCTTTTGGGGACCACTTTTTCACAAGACTAGAGACGGCGCGCAGAGGGGCGGTGATACGCCACGATGTGCTGGCGTACACCGCCTGAAGCTGCATCAACGCATTGGTTGATGCAGCTTCGGCTTGCTGTGCTTTGGCTTCGGCTTGCTGTGCTTTGGCTTCGGCTTGCTGTGCTTTAGATTCGGCTTGCTGTGCTTTAGATTCGGCTTGCTGTGCTTTAGATTCGGCTTGAAGCTGGCCAATCAGCTTGAAGCCATCAAATACATTGGGCGGGTATTTAAAGCTTGGCAACAGCTCCGCTGCGTGCTCCTCTGCCACGTAAAACCGATTCAAACCATCGGAATATGCAAAAGTATACCGTGCGCTCAAGACTATGGGCTCCCAAGCCCAATAATTCTCCTCCGAAGAGTTCGGGACGGTAGCTTCGACGACCAAAATCCACGGCCTATAGCGAGTGAAGTCCATGCCGCAGATTACCTCTTTTTCAAGCCCTTCGGCATCAATTTTTAAAAAATGAACTGTATTGACAGAGAATTTCTTACATAGCGATGTCAACGTCGTAAGTTGAACTTGATGAAGAACACCTGGATACCCAGCAGCTTCGTGACGCGCCGCCACATCTGGAGAAGCAGTTGCCCACCCCCTAATTTGACACTCCCATAAGTCAATAATTCCTTCGCTATGACCCAAGGCAGCCAAAACGTTAATATCGCGTACTCTAGCCCTCACTAAGTCAGCGTGATGTGACGGCAAGGGTTCAACGTTAATGCCATGCCAACCACGTTCATAAAACACCTTCGTCACGGACTCGACATCTGGATCATTCGCGCCAACATCTATGTAAAAACCATTTGCCACATGCTTAAGAGCACGCCAAAGCATGATGTCCTCGAAATTTTGAGCATAGGAAATCATACTTATGCTTTCAATGCTATTCGCTTCATATGGCCGACAACATCCGCCATGGCAAGCGCATCGAAAAGACGTAAATCGCGCTGAAAATTAATTGATTCAACAAATCGAGCCGCAAGCACTTCCTTATGAATATATCTTGCATCGGCCCAAAACAACTGCCCGCCAAACGCCTCAACCTCATGCCGAACATTCGTATCGAAGCACAAGGAAATTTTGTCCAACAGCGGTAACTGTTCGCCACCAAGTGAATAATGAACCAAATTAGAAAGGCGCCACAGAACAAATCCCTTGGATCGAAGATAGGAATCGGTTTCTCCAAAAAGAGTTTGCCCCTCGTAGATCGGATTGAATTCAACCTCAATATCAATACAACGAGTGGTTTCTATGATTTTTTCGCCGCCCTTCAAAATTTCGAGCTCCGACCCTTGCGTATCGATCTTGATGTAATCAATGGATTGCAGCTTGTTATCATTCGCCCATGAATCTAGGGTGGTAACAGGGGTTGAGACAAGCTGTTGCAGTTTTATGCAGTCTAAGGCTGGGTATTCGTTTGCAAGAAACTGAATCGGTGGATGGAGAGAGCTGCAGGCTGGCTCTTTTGTTAGATAAAGATTCCGCATGCCTCGGCTTCCACCCAAACCGATAGGGACACATGTAACGTATCCATCCGGCAGATGGTTATACGCTGTCTGTAGCCGGGAACACTCAGCCTCATCGGGATCAAATCCGAAAATCTTAAAAGACTCTAGACATTCTTCACTCAAAAATCTTTCGGCAAATCCCCACCGGCACCCCACATCGACGACCACGATCGGCGAGGATAGTGTTTTTGTGTTGGAATTAGAATCAATTTTTTTTTGGAATGATTTCATGAAAGGAAGCATTTTTAATCCTTGAATTGCTTGGAATTCTCAACCTTCTTTACATCGAAAATCAGTTCATTCCATGCGCTTCCGACAAAAATTGGTTTATCAATATTGATTACTTCAAATATTAGTGCGCGGTCAATCCAATGATAACTTTTCTCTACATGGTTGTCATTACGCACCAAAGAGCAATGAACCGAATGTGACCCGACTCCAAGATTGGCTGCAAAATAGACGTTATATTGAATCAAGTCGCCCGCTCTTGAATTTGTGATTTTTTGTTTTGTGTGAAATGTATTTGCTCCGAATATCATCTGACCCAAACGATCCTTGACTCCGAATCCAAGTACTAAGCCTTCAAGATTGGCATTTACCTTTACATCGATTTTTACCCTGACATCTTCACCGACTGCAACGACATTGATAGATTGTCCTTCTTTATTGAGTATCTCGATATTTATTATTTCCGCCTCCAGTGTCCCAGAATCTATCCGAATTTTACCGACCGACAATTCGGATTGCCGGACAGTTTGATTTTGGTGAGATGCAAGCAATACATTGTAGTAGTCCATTACTGTCTCAGGCTCGCCCTGCATGGCCAGTTGCCCGGCGCTTAGCAGCAGGGCCCTGTCGCAAATGCTGATGATGGCCTGCTTGTCATGGCTGACGATGAGCAGCGTGGTGCCTTGCTTGCGGAATTCGCGAATGCGGTCAAAGCTTTTGTGCTGGAAGTAGGCGTCGCCCACCGACAGGGCTTCGTCCACGATCAGGATATCGGGCCGGATGGCGGTGGCCACGCTGAAGGCCAGGCGCATTTGCATGCCGCTGCTGTACACGCGCACGGGCTGGTCGATGTATTCGCCAATCTCCGCAAAGGCTTCAATGTCGGGCATCAGGCGGGCAATGGTTTCGCTGTCCATGCCCAGCAGTTGCCCGGCCATGAAGGCGTTTTGCCGCCCCGTAAAGTCCGGATGAAACCCCATGCCCAACTCTAGCAGGGCAGCCACGCGGCCGGTCATGTGCACACTGCCAGTGGTGGGCTGGGTGGTGCCTGTAATGAGCTTGAGCAGCGTGCTTTTGCCGGCACCGTTGATGCCAATGATGCCCACGGCTTCACCGGGTTGCACGGTGAAG